>Ga0315285_10005545_pt1 | contig 13000 bp, 14 predicted proteins | sample YL17G09_36_MG_FD_203698 | JGI IMG/M metagenome (GOLD analysis project Ga0315285, IMG submission 203698) | Sediment microbial communities from Yellowstone Lake, YNP, Wyoming, USA - YL17G09_36 | ecosystem: Environmental > Aquatic > Freshwater > Lake > Sediment | place: USA: Wyoming | collected... | reverse complement strand
CAAGTGCATCTTGCCCGGCCTGCACAGCGGCTCGCTTCATTCCCGGTAGACACAGTAGGCGATCAGTGAGGCAGGCCTAGCACAGTCGTTCGACGCAGAGCAGCATATCGGCCGACCAAGCGCAGCACATGGAGGGTACCAAATGGCGGCAGATGAAAAATGAACAATGAACCAATGAACAATGAACAAAATGGCGAATGGGCGAATGAACGAATGAACGAATGAACGAATGAGCGAATGAGCGAATGAGCGAATGAGCGAATGAGCGAATGAGCGAATGAACGAATAAACGAATGGCGAATGGCGATTAGCGATTAGCGATTAGCGATTTGCGATTTGCCGATTTGCCGATTTGCGGATTTGCGATTCGGTATTCCATCGAAGGACCTAGCCCGCATGGTGAGTCTGACACACTTAAGGTCTGTGCGACACTGATCGGGCGCCTTAACTTGGATGGAGACCAATGGGGCGCACCTCTCAAACCCGAAGGTCCCGAGGAGGGAATAGATTGTGTAACAAGCGATGGAGCGCAAAGGCTTCCAATACAAGTAACGCGCGCTGTTGATAAGCGACTATGGAGTGCTTTGGGCAGTTCTGGCAGCGCTACTGAGCAACTGACGGTCGGTAATGCAGCAGACGATTTGCGCAAAGCCATAAGGCGCAAGGAAAGTATTCCGTCCAGGCGGAGAGCAGGGATGGTCTTGGCGCTCAATGCTGTAGATACCCCAGGTCATGCACTCAGTGTCGTAGTTAAGATATTTCGCCAACGTTATGGAACAGAGATTAGAGCACTGGGTTTTAGAGCGGTCTGGGTTGTAGGCCCCACTGCAGCATTGACGATGCGGCTCGACATTGATACAGCGTGAGTGGCTACCATTTGGCACGGTTGGGGGGTAGAGATGGAAATTCATGATATGGAAGTCCTTCACTGTGTGAAGCGGGAGAGCAGGACCGAGCAGCGGGAGACGGAACTGGAGACGGAGATCACCCGTCAGCCCGCGGGTGAACTGAGCCAGGGGGGCGCACCGTGATTGACGACTATGACAGGGCAATGGAACTGATACGCAAGATGGAAGCTCATCTTCCTATCCCGGCGCAACCGGCGGTGACGCTGGTTCGCGCGCTGCGGGACCAGGGGAAGACGATCGCCCGCGACGAGGAGCTGCAAATCCAGAGCGTGTCTTACGCCGGTGACGAGGGCGGGATCATGTGCGGCATGGCGCTGTCGGAGGAGGCGAAGGAAGCATTGGTCATCTCCCTCACCCACTTGCAAGTCGGCGCGCGCCATCCGCTGGCGCAAGAGATTCGCGCCTACCAGGTGGAGCGGGCGAGACGGCTCGCCCAGTCGGAAACGCCGCGCAAGCCGCACTCGTTCACGGTTCGCCCACACAAGAGGAAGCGGAGGCGCTGAATGGCCAGGGATGCCCTAGACAAGGTGCGGCGCTTGCGCCAGAGTGACGTGACGTGGCTCTGCAGCGTGCGCCGCGCGCACAGTTGGGTCGCGCCCGATGACGGCAGTTCTCCATACCGCCCCTACACGACGCTGGTAGTGGACCAGGGCAGAGAAGTGATACGCCTCGTCCGGATTCGCGGCCGTGAAAAGCCCCCGTCCGCTCAAGTGCTGGAGATTCTCCACAGGGCCATGCGCAAGCCGATGTGGGGCTCCGGCAAGCCGATGCGGCCAACGCTCGTCTTCCTGGACGATGCCGGCCTCGCACGGGAATTGGCGCCCCGGTTGGCCGAAGTGGGCGTCAAGTGCGTGTACAGGGCGTCGTTGCCGTTGGCCGATGCCCTCTTTCCCAACGTGACGTCAGGCCGCCTGAAGTACGAACCGGTTCCGGGCCTGTCGAGCATCCACGGCGCTACGGAGCCCCTGCTGCGCGAGTTCTTCACCGTTGCGGCAGAGTACTACCGCCAGGCCCCCTGGCAGTGGATACAGAACTGGGAGCCGATCGAGATATGCTATCCGCCCCAGTCGCCGCCGCGTTACGCACTGGTGCTGGGCAGCGGCGGCGAGTTCTTTGGACTGTCGCTTTACGAATCGAAAGATGACCTGCGCGTGGTGTTTTCCAACCTCGAGCCCGAGCGCACCGGCGAGCAGATCCCGTGGGTGAGCGTCGTCTTCGAGGACGCCACGACGATGGCTTTCGACGACCTGGACGCGCTAGAAAAGTACGGCTGGCCCGTGGCCGGAGAGAAGGCTTACCCGGCGGCTTTCAAGACGGTTCCTCCCGGCAGTTGGGGATTGCCCAGTGCGTCGGACCTGGCCTGGCTGGCGGCAGCGATGCGCGTCATGCCGGACTTTGTGACGGATCGTCTGCACGCCGATCGCGGCTTGCCGCGCCCGGCCGAGGCGGTGTATGCCCTGGGAGGCGTCCACGGTGGCCAGAGCATCGCCCTGCGCTACCCGGTCAGCCTCCTTGACCCACAGGCGCAAGAACTGGAGGAATACATCGAAACGAAAACAACTGCTGGGCCATCGGCTACCTGGAGTGCCAGTACGGCTACCACGACACGTTCTCGCCGGAGATTTTCTCAGGCGAACCCTCGTTCCTCTATGAATTCAAGCGCAAGGTCTTGGACTCTCAGTATGCCGTCGCTGCGTACAAGGCCACGTGGCGCAAACTCGCGCAGTACGTCCGCTCGTCAGGGAACAGGCAGTAGCAGGCAACAAGGTGAGTGCTCCCATGTTTGCCCCTGGCTTGAGTGAAGCTGAGGTGAAGATGACTGCGTATGATAGAATACATTTGCGTATTACGACACACCGATCGAAAGGAGAGAGGGGTATGGAAACAGTAACGATCTCACCCAAGTTTCAAGTTGTGATTCCAAGCGCGATCCGCAAATCCCTCAGTGTAGAAGCGGGTCAGAAGATCAAGGTGATCCTCTACGATAACCGCATCGAACTGATCCCTCTCAAGCCAATCCTGGAAGCGCGCGGCTTCCTCAAGGGGATTGACACGACAGTAGAGCGGGAGCCGGATCGCCTATGAACGTCGTTGACTCTTGTGGCTGGCTCGAGTACTTCGCCGATGGGCCGAATGCGGACTTTTTCGCGCCTGTGATCGAAAATTTGGGCGAACTGATTGTACCCTCTATCAGTGTGTACGAGGTATTCAAACGCGTGCTCCAGCAACGCGGTGAGAGCGACGCGCTGCAGGCCGTGGCAGTGCTGACCGAACGCTGGCTCTCAGTGCTGCCCGGATTTCGGTAGAGTACAAGTTGCCAATGGCCGACAGTGTGATCCTGGCCACCGCGCGGGCATATAAAGCGACATTGTGGACGCAGGACGAAGACTTCAAGGGCCTCGAAGATGTGAGGTACATAGAGAAAAAGTAGACCTGACAGGTTTGGAAAACCTGTCAGGTCTCCACTACAAGGGTATTGACGCAACCATGACTCTCATCAGCATCCGTGAACGCGCCGGCGGGAGCGGCGGCTCCAATGCCGTCGTCAGTTTTGACCACGGCGAAGAGTACCCCGTCGCCATCGCCGCCCCCTTTTCCGCAGAAGGGGAACAGCGGCTGGAGTGGTACTTTGAGGAGCACATCCGCTTTCCCTTCATCGAGCAGGTGCAGGCGCAGGCGGCCGCCGCCAGCATCACTGCCTACGGGGAAGCGCTGTTCAACCAGGCCTTCGCCGACCGGCGGGCCTACGCTCGCTACAAGGAGGCGTTGCAGGCGGGCGTCGAGACGCTGGCGTTCGAGATCGCCGGCTCGCCCGACTTTCACGGCCTGCACTGGGAGGCGCTCAAAGACCCCGACCTGCCCCAGCCGCTGGTGCTGCAGGCGCTGATGGTGCGCCGGAACCTGGAGCCGCAGCCGGTGCGGGCCTCCGTCCGCCCCTCCCCCACCATCAACCTGCTCATCGTCACCGCCCGCCCTGGCGGGCCCAGGGACGTGGGCTACCGGGTCATCTCCCGCCCGCTGGTGGACACGTTGCGCCAGGACCGCCGAACAATGGAACAATGAATCAATGAACAATGAACAAAGGATGGGACGCAGATGCACGCAGATTTTCGCAGATAGAAAAATCCGCACGGGGCCGGCTACTACCACGTCGTCCACTTTGACGTCCACGGCGCACTGCTCACCTACGAGCAACTCCAGCAGGGTTTTGCCTCCGACCACTTCCTGTTCCAGGCCCGTTACGGCCGCACCGACATCCGGCCGTACGCGGGCCTCAAAGCCTTTCTGTTCCTGGAAGGAGGACAAGGCGGCGGTGCCGATGGCAACTTGTCCTACAAGCAGGCCGACCCGGTCGAGGCGGGCGAGCTCTCCGGCCTGCTGATCTACCACCAGGTGCCCATCGCCATCCTCAACGCCTGCCAGTCGGGCCAGCAGGTGGGCACGACGGAGACCAGCCTGGGCAGCCGCCTGATGCAGGCCGGCCTGCAACTGGTGCTGGCCATGGGCTACTCGGTCACGGTGAGCGCTGCCGAGCTGCTGATGGCGGCGCTCTACGAACGCCTCTTTGCCGGGCAGGACCTGTCGGCCGCCATCCGCCGTGCGCGGCTGGAGCTGTACAACCGCAAGGGGCGGCGCGCCTACTTCGGCCAGACGGTGGAGCTGGAAGAATGGAGATCGAAAAGCGCCTCCTGCTGCGCCGCAACCTCCTGCTCGTGCGCGGCATGGGCGGCGCAGGCAAGACCATGCTGTTGCACCACCTGGGAGCCTGGTGGCAGACGACCGGCTTCGTGGAGCACGTGTTCTACTTCGGCTACGACGAGCGGGCCTGGACGCGCCAGCAGATCATGCACGCCATGGCCCAGGCGCTGCTCATGCCGGCCGCCTACCACGGGGACTTTGTCCCCCTCAACCTCGAGGCGCAGCAGGCCATGCTGGCCGGGCAGTTGCGCGCCCACCGCCACCTGTTGCTGCTGGACAACGTCGAGTCCATCACCGGCGCTTACCTGGCCATCCAGAACACGCTGCCGGAAACCGAACGAACCGCGCTGTGCCGCTTGCTGGCCGACCTGGCCGGCGGCCAGACGCTCGTCCTGCTCGGCTCGCGCGGCGGCGAAGAGTGGCTGGCCGCGGGCACCTTTAACGACAATGTGTACGAACTGCCTGGCCTCGACCCCGAGGCGGCCTCCACGCTGGCCGAGCGCGTCCTGGCGCGGCACAGCGCGACGCAGTACCGGCAGGACGCGGACTTGCAGAAGTTGACTACTCGCACAGCAACCTCTCGCCCGAGGCCCAGGGGCTGCTCACCTGCCTGGCCCCCTTTACCTCCGTCATCAACACCGGGCTTCTGCCCGAGTACACGGCCCACCTGCAGGCACAGCCGGCGCTGGCCGACTTGCGCTTCGAGCGCTGGCCGGAGGTGTTGCAGGAGGCGGCGAACTGGGGCCTGCTCAGCCCCCACTCCGGCCTGCCCGGCTGCTTGCGCCTGCAGCCGATCCTGCCCTACTTCTTGCGCAGCCGGCTGGCCGCGCCGGAGCGGGCGGGGGTGCGGCACGCCGTCGAGACCGCCTTCCGCCAGCACTACGACGGGCTGGGCGGCGCTATCGCCGGGCTGCTCGAATCCAAAGACGCGCGGGAGAAACAGAGGGGCCAGGCGCTGGCCCGCCTGGAGTACGAAAACCTGGTCACGGCCCTGAACCTGGGCCTGGCGGCGCAGGTCTCAATCCTCAACCCCTACAAGGCCCTGTCCTTCTACCCGGACGCAGTCCAGGACCAGCGCCGGGGGCTGGCACTGGGCGAGACGGTGCTGGCGCGCCTGGAGGCTTACCCCGCCGAGGCGCTGGCCAGGCAGTTGGGCGGCGAGTTCGTCACCGTCCTCGACAACATCGCCAAACGCCAACTCTTGCTCAAGCAGTATGCGGCGGCGGCAGAGTCCTATCAGAGGACATTGGGGCTGGTTGCCGGGCTAAGAAGCATTGACGAAAAGACCAGGGGCCTTTTTAGCGCTTCGGTCTACCACCAGTTGGGGATAGTGGGCCAGGAACAGCGGCAGTGGGCGCAGGCGGAGCGCTACTACGGGCAGGCGCTGGAAATCCTCATCGAATTCAACGACCGCTACTCCCAGGCCTCGACCTACCACCAGTTGGGGAGGGTGGCCGAGGCACAGCGGCGGTGGGCGCAGGCACGCGCCTATTTCCTGCAGGCTTTAGAAGCGTACGTGGCTTATGAGGATTCCCATTACGTCGGAATCGTCTTGGGCAAGCCTGGCCCGCCTGTGGCAGGCCAGCCACGACGCCGACCTGCCCGCCGCCATGGCGCCCATCCTGGGGAGCACGCCTGAGGAGGCAGAAGCGCTGCTGCGCACGCCGCCAGACGAATAAACCTCGCCCCAGACCTGACGGGTTTGGGAAACCCGTCAGGTCTCTATTAGAAATAGACAACCCCCCAACACCGGCTCTTCAGGCCGGCGCGGCAAAGACCCGTCGGGTTTCCCCAAACCCAACGAGTCTATCTGAAGTTGATGTTTTCGCAAATCATGCTATCATCCGAGTGGGGAGTTGACTTTTCGTCCGAAATGCTGGCCCTGGCGCGGGCGAAGCCACCGCAAGTCCGGCTGGTACAGGCGGATCTATTGGGCTGTTGGCCCGCTGAACTTGGGCGGTTCGACTGCATCGTGTTGGCCTACGTCTTGCACGAGTTCGACCTGACAGAGAAGATCAGCCTGCTCCGGCGTCTGGCCGACCATCACCTGGCTGAGCATGGACGCATCGTCATCGGCGATATCGCTTTCCCAACCGTGCAGGCCCGCAAGCAGGCCCACCAGCGGTGGGTAGACCAGTGGGACGAGGATGAGCATTATTGGGCGGCAGACGAAGCGATCGCAGCCTGTGAGAGGGCAGGACTTGACGCCGCGTACACGCAGGTTTCCAGTTGTGGTGGGGCCTTTGTCATCGAACCATCCATAAGGAAAAATCCGCGTTCATCCGCGTTCATCCGCGTTCATCCGCGTCCAATAAAATTGATTCCAGCAGGAAAGACCGTGCTATAGTGAACGATGGCGACTTCTGGCACAGGCTCGACCGCCTGGTGCACTCGTGCAGCCTGAAGATAGACCGCCCGAAAGGATCGTCAGATGCCGAGCACGCCAGCCTCGTCTATCCCTACGACTATGGCTACCTGGAGGGCACCTGCTCGGGCGACGGCGCCGGGATTGACGTATGGATCGGCAGCCTGCCCGAGAGAACCGTCACGGCGGTCGTGTGCACGGTGGATATGAAGAAGCGGGATGCCGAGGTGAAGATTCTGGTGGGGTGCACGCCTCAAGAGGCACAGGAGATTCTCAAGGTGCACAACTGTGGCCTCCAGTCGGCGATATTGGTGGAGCGCACCTGAGGGCCTGGGTAAGCCGTCACAGACCCCCCGCTGCGCAGGGGGCTTGCACGCGGGCCTGGTGGAAGCCCCCGCCTGCGGCGGGGGTCCGTCACTGCTGTGCCAGGGCTTTCCGCGAATGGTCGAAAGCGTGGTAAATTATGGGAGCCAGGGGCCTGGGTGAGCCGTCACAGACCCCCCGCTGCGCAGGGGGCTTGGACGAGGTGGGGGGCTTGGACGAGGTGGGGGGCTTGGACGAGGCGGGGGGCTTGGACGAGGCGGGGGGCTTGCTGGACGGGCTGCTGGATACGCTTGACCTGCTCGTGGCCCAGGCGCGCGCCTACGAGCGCGCGCTGCCGCCGCACAATTACCCGGCCCGCGCGGCGGTGGCGGCGCTGGGGGAGCTGGCGCGCCAGGCGCTGAACGAGGCGCGCGACGTGGCCGCGTCGCTCGAACCTCCCCCGCCCGCCCCGCACCCCTTTTCCCCGCGCGAACTGCAAGTGCTCAGCCTGGCCGCCGAGGGGCTGACGAACAAAGAGATCGCCTACCGCCTGGGCATCAGCGAACGCACGGTCCAATTCCACATGAACTCCATCTTCAACAAGACCGGCAGCGGGTCGCGCACGGAGGCGGTGGCACTCGCGCTGCAGCGCGGCTGGATCGCGCCGGCAACCTGAACCTGTGTTTTCCCACAGGTCTCCACCTGTGGGGATGGCGGAAGCGGCGCCCGACGTTTTCGGCTATGATAAGTGCAAGTTACTCAGCCTACCCTCCCGCAGGTTATCACCTCAAACCTGTGGGAGGGCGAGCAAAACCACTTATCAAGAACAGGAGGTCAGAAATGGTTGAAAAAGATTTGCTCACGGCCCTCGGCCCGCTCGCGCCGCTCTACAGCGATCCGGCAGTGCTCGAGATCATGGTAGACACGCCCGAGCGCGTGCTCGTCGAACGGTCCGGCCGGCTGGAGGACGCCGGCATCCGCTTCGAGTCGCCCGAGGCGCTGCGTACGGTGATAGACGCAGCGCTGGCGCTGGGCGACGTGAAACTCGCCCCTGGCCAGACCATCGGCGACGCCCGCCTCTCAGGGGCAGCGCGCATGCTGGCGGTGCTCCCGCCGACCGCCCCGCAAGGCCCCTGCCTGGTCATCCGCAAACTGTATCCTGTCACGCTCACGTGGGACAAAGTGATCGAACTCGGCTTCATCACCCGCGCAGCGCTCGACTTGCTCCAGCGTGCGCTGCGCGCCCACGTGAACGTCCTGATTGCAGGGGGTGCAGGCAGCGGCAAAACGACCATGGCCAACTTGCTGGCCGAAGATATCCCACCCCAGGAGCGCGTCGTGGTCGTCGAGGCCGTGCACGAGTTGCAGATCCGCCATCCGCGCGCCGTCTTTCTGGAAGCCGCCGGCCCCGCCAAACCGACCATACAAGACCTGTTGATCGCGGCTGCCAAGATGCGCCCCGACTGGATGGTCATCGGCGAATTGTACGGCCCCGAAGCCATGCACGCCTTCCAGATCATCAGCCGCGGCCACTCGGGTATGACGACGACGCACGCCAGCAGTCCCGCAGATGCGCTGGCCCGCCTGGAGGCGCTGTGCCTGATGGCGAACCTGGGACTGGGCCTGGGTGAGATCCGCGCGCTGATTGCCTCCGCCTTTGGACTGGTCACCTTCCAGCAGCGGCTGCCGGATGGCCGCCGCAGGCTGATGCAGATCGTGGAACTGCGCGGGCTGGAAAACGAGCGCTACGTGCTCCAGCCGCTGTTCCGCTACGACCCGGCGAAGGACACACTCGAGCCGACGGGGGCCAGGCCCATGTGGGAGCCGTCATAGCCCCACCCATTTGTTGGCGGCCTTACGCCAATCGTGATAAAATATTCCCCGTGAGACGATTGGCTGTGCTGCTGGCTCTATCCACACTGTTGGCGGCCTGTGGGCGGGCGACTCCCACCCCAGGCATCCCTGCCACGCCCACCGCTGTCGCTACCGGCATCCACCCCACCGCTACGACGGAAGTCACTCCTACCCCCAGCCCCACTCGCGCCTACGTTCCCACGCCCGTACCTACCCTCCAGCCCGGCCCGCTGCCGCGCGCCGTCGCCGCCATCACGCTAGGCGAGCAGCCGCGCGTGTGTGCCGGCAGCGCGCTGGCCATAGACCAGGAAACCGGCTACCTCTACACGGCAAGCGTACGCTATGAGCAATCTTCCGGTGACACGCCAGGCACTCCCTGCCTGTCGGTGATTGACCCCGCCACCAGCCAGGTTCTGGACACGCACATTCTCCCCTTCGAGCCACAATTGCTCGTGTGGGACGCGGGGATGCTCTATGCCATCGGCCAGGACGACGACAACTTGCTCATCGCCGACGCCAACACGGGGCAGAGCGTGGCACGCCAGGCCATCACCGGGTATCTGCAAAACGGGCGGGCCGTAGCGCGCGACGGGTGGGCCTACGTCGGACTGCCCGGCGATACGACGCTGGGCTCCAGCGGCACATTGTATCTTGTCCCCCTGCGGGGAGGCGCAACGCTGACGGTCCCCGGCGTCGAGACCTTCGATCTGGCCGACGACGGCCGCATTGCCGTCGCCGGTGGGCAGGACAAGACCATCGTGCGGGTCTACGCCGGCACCGACGGCACACTGCTGGCCGAGTGCGAAATCGGCCCGGGGCAGCCTGGCGAGAGCCTGGCCTTCGACGGGCAGACGAACCGCATCTACGTGGCCCGGGAGCAACCCACGGGCGATACCACTCCCCCGCGCTATTTCGTGGACGTCCTCGACGCAACGTCCCTGGAGCCGGTCAACTCGACCGAAGCGCTGGTGTGGAGACTGACCGCCGACTCTAGCCGTGGCCGCATCTACGGCTACGCGCCCGGCAGCCAGATCGTCGGCTTCGACGCCGCCAGCGGCCAGTTTCTGGGTACGCTCTTCAGTATCTCGCAGGGCGAGCCCCCTGGCTTCACCGCCGTCAGCCCGTGGGAGAAATTGCGCATGGATCCGGGCACCGGGCGCGTTTACGTCGTGTACGAGGACTTTGACTCCAGCGTCTGGGCCGCCGGCTTCGACCCGGCCACAGGTGAAGGGAAGGCCGACGTCCAGGTACCCTCCAGCATTGCATGGGCACAGGATAGCGTGCGCGAGCGGCTCTATTTCGCCAATAATAGCCTCATCCTCGCGCTGGACGCGGCCACGCTGCAGCCCATGTATCGCATGGCGCTCTCCCGCCAGCCGGTGTCCGCCGCCATCGCGCCCGATTCTGGTCTGCTCCTCGTCGGCGATGCCGGGGGTGACGTACACGTCCTCGACCTCCAGACCTACGATGAGGTGCGGCTGCTGCCAGGTGTGGGGGGCTACGTGGACGTAGACCAGGCACACGGCTGGCTCTACACTGGCGACGAGTTCGCGGCCGGCATCTCGGTCTACGACCTGGCAACGTTCGAACGGCGCGGCGTCATCCTCCAGCCGGGTCGCCCCATCGCCAGCCCCGCCGACGGGCGGGTCTATATCCTCGAGGAAGACGTCTACAGCGGCGACGGCGCGACGCTGGCCGTGATCGAGGGGCGCACCGTACGGAACACCGGCTGCAACGGCTGCAGCGCGCCCACCAGCGTCGTCGTGGATCCTCGCACTGGGCTCACCCACGTCACCACTTACGGCACCTGGGTGGGCAAACCCGGCCCCACCAGCCACGCCGCCGTGGACCCGCTCACCGGGCGGACCTTCGTCGCCCGCACGACCGGCGGCTATCGCGTCCGGTACACACTGGCCGCTTACGCTGACCTGACACTGGCGGAGCCGCTGGCATGGCGGGATGGGCTCTACGGCCAGCCGCTCTACAACCCTGCCACCGGCCATCTCTACCTGGCCGAAGGCTCACGCCTGCTCGTCCTCGCAGGCCAGCCGCTCGACCTTGTCGGCTGGCTATATCCAGGCGCGGAAGCCCTGGCACCTGCGGCCGTAGACGCCCGCAGTGGCAGGGTCTATCTGCTGGCTGGTGCCCAGGTCCTCGCGTTGGAAGGGAGCGGCGGCCAGTTCGAGACACCCTCCCCCAGGCCAGCCGCCCACCTGCCCGGCCCACCCGAAGGCATCGTCCCGCTGCCCGGCGGCACCCTCTTCGTGCGCGCCTACGACCGCGAGAATTACGTGTCCCGCTTCTACCGCTCGACCGACGGCGGCCAGACGTGGGAGGAACTGACCGGCGGGTTGCCGGGCGCCCCCAACGACCTGGCCGCTGCCCCCGACGGCACGCTCTACGCGGCGGCCGTGCCCGCCGCCTGGCACGCGGAGACAGCGGACGCCGCCTGGGGCGAGGGGGTCTATCGCTCCGATGACGGCGGCGACACGTGGATACCCTTTAGCCAGGGATTGGTCCATTTACGGGTCAGCCGCATCCACGCTGGCGCGGATGGCAATGTTACCCTGCTGGCCACCGGCACGTGGCCGGAACAGCCAGACTGGCCGGTGCCTTCGATCTGGCAACTGGGGGAAGAGGGACACTGGAGCCAGGTCGAGGTTCCCGAGGCCGGTCCCTTGATCGGCCCTGAGGGCGGAGTTCCCTATACCTACACGCAGGCCATCGGCGTGGCCTGGAACACACTTACCGATGGAAGGATCCTCTATCGCAGTTGGGGCAGCGAGTTACAGCGCTCTGCCGACGCCGGCCTGACCTGGGAGACGATCGGCATTGGGCCGGCCGATTACGGCGTCGAGGTGCTCACCGGCCTGGGCGAGCCGCCAGCGCTCTACTGGCTCACCTGGGACGCGGTCTACCGCTCGACCGATGGGGGGACCAGTTGGGCCAGGTTATCGCACCAGGCGCTGGCCGATAGCGCGCCCAGTGCCCTCGCCGTAGGAAAGTGGAACGGGAAAGAAACGCTGTTCGTCGGCACCGAAACCGGCGAGTTACTCATCCTCACGGCTGCCGAGGCAGACTGGCACGCGCCATAAGCGTATCGTCCGCTGTCCAGGAGTGTTATCATATAGCGGTTGTCACCACACTCAAGCGAGCAGGAGGAATGTCCAATGAAACGAGCCGTAAGCATCAGCCTGGGGAGCGACACCCGCGATAAGAAAGTCACCCTCACGTTACTTGGCGAAGAGATCACCCTCGAGCGCATCGGCACCGACGGCGACAAGAAAAAAGCCATCCAATTGTACAACGAACTGGATGGCAAGGTAGATGCCTTTGGCGTAGGCGGCATCAACCTCGGCCTGCACGTCGCCGAGCGCTATTATCCCCTCTACGACGCACTGCAACTGGTGGCTGGCGTCCGCCATACGCCGGTCGTGGACGGTGGTGGCCTCAAGGCCACGCTCGAGCGTGGAGTCGCTCAGTTCATTGAGCGGGAGATTGGAAGCGAAGTCCAGCCCAAACGGGTGCTCATCACTGCCGGCGTGGATCGCTATGGCACCGCCCTCTCCTTCGACGAAGCGGGCTACGAGATGATCTTCGGCGATTTTGGGTTTGCGCTGGGGCTTCCTATCCCCGTCCGTTCGTTGCGCGGACTACGCATCCTGGCCCGCATTCTACTGCCCATTGTCGGCCGGCTGCCGCTGGAATTCCTCTACCCCACCGGCGAGAAGCAGGAAGAGACCGTGCCCAAGTTCGGCAAGTGGTACACCTGGGCCACCGTCCTCAGCGGCGATTGTCTCTACATCAAGCACCACATGCCTGAACGACTTGACGGCAAGGTCGTCGTCACCAACACCACTACCCCTGCCGA
>Ga0315285_10005543_pt1 | contig 13001 bp, 13 predicted proteins | sample YL17G09_36_MG_FD_203698 | JGI IMG/M metagenome (GOLD analysis project Ga0315285, IMG submission 203698) | Sediment microbial communities from Yellowstone Lake, YNP, Wyoming, USA - YL17G09_36 | ecosystem: Environmental > Aquatic > Freshwater > Lake > Sediment | place: USA: Wyoming | collected... | reverse complement strand
CCGGCCATCGAGCTGTTGAACGCCGCCGACATTGAGAGCGCGGGGCGGCTGCTGTTCCGCGTGCTGGTGCGCCAGGGCGCCGGCGGCGGCCCGCTGGCCGGCGCGGCGGTCGAGGGCATTTTGCAGTCCGGGGAGGGCGCCGACGCCCGCGCCCAAGCCGCGGCCTCCGAAGACGGAGTGGCGGAAATCGCCTTCGAGGCCCCACAGGCGGAATCGGCCGACGTGCTGTTCTGCGCCGCCGCTGCCGGCCTGCGCTCCATCGTCAAGTTCCGCCTGTCCCGCGCCTAGCGGCCTTGTAGGGGCGACGCTGGTGGCCGCCATTCGCGCAGATCTGGAACCAGACATGGACCCGTCCGCAACCATCCGGCTGCTGATTAACGGGCAGCCGCGCTGCGTGCCGGCCGGCATCTCGCTGGAGGAACTGCTGGGGCTGCTGGGCCTCGAGCAGGACCGCGTGGCCATCGAGTACAACCTGTCGATCGTTCACCGCGGCCGCTGGCCCGAAGTGAAACTGAGCGACGCCGACGCGCTGGAGATCGTGCAGTTCGTGGGCGGCGGATAGACAATGTAGCGCCGGGCCTCGCGCCCGGCATGTCCGAAGGGCGGCTGTAGACACCCTTGGTACCAGGGCCTTTCCCCGACGGAATTCCTTCTTGACAGGGCAACAATCGTTAGATAACGTGTTTCAAACAGCAGGTGATATTTTTGTCTTAATTGAGGCTACGCCAGATGTTTCGTCCTGATCAGAGTTTCTCCAGTGAAGAAGTGGCGGAGTTGGCCCGGGTCACGCCCCGCCAGTTGCAGTGGTGGGATGAGCGGGGGGTTGTTTCCCCCAACCACCAGGGGCACCGGCGCCGCTACCGCCTCGAAGAATTGATCGAAGTCTCGGTGATCGCCGAGTTGCGCACCAAGGGCTTCTCGCTGCAGAAGATCCGCAAGGTGTTGCGCTTCCTGCACCGCGAGCTGGGCCGGCGGCTGGCCGACGTTTTGAAACCCAGCTCCGAGTACCACCTGCTGACCGACGGCCGCAACATTTTCCTAGAAGACAACCAGCGCAAGATCGTCGATACGCTGAAGAACTCGCGGCAGCCCATCATCTCGGTCTGCATCAGCGACCAAGTGAAGCGCCTGTCTTCGGAGTTCAGCCAGGCCATCCGCAAGCGGCCGGAGCAGGAAACCGTGTTTCGGGCCAAAGTCCAACCGGCCCGGCCCAGGTTCAAAAGCCTGGCTTGAAACGGCCCTACCCGCCCAGGGTCCCAAAGCCGGGGCCCGGTCAAGGCTCCACGCCGCCTCTGCTTGCAGTGCTGATAGCGCAGTGATAGCATATCTGCATGCGGCAGATGACCATCCGCAACATCGATGACCGGGTATACGAGCGCCTCAAGGAGCGCGCGCGCACCTCGCGGCGATCGCTGGAGGCCGAGGTGCGTGCGATTCTGGATGCGGCTGTAGTGCCTGATCGATCGGAACTGATCCGGCTGTCCACTGAGATGCGCGCCAGCCTGGCCGGCCATTACAAAGGCGACGTCACCGCCGACATTCGTGCCGATCGTGATCGATGACTGTTGTAGTTGACGCCAGTGTAGCTGCGATGTGGTTCCTTCCGGAAGAGCACAGCGGACATGCCTTCGCGTTGCTGGCTTCCGGCAATGAACTTGCGGCGCCTGACCTGCTGCGCGTCGAGGTGGCCAGTGCGCTTCTGAAAGCGGTGCGGCGCAGACAGGTGAAGGCGGACTACGCAGCCAACGCCTTGCTCGCCCTGAGGCCCCCGGCGCTGAAGCTGTTTCCGACCCTGGAGCACCTCGACTCAGCCTTTGCTATCGCCGAGCGCCACGGTGGTTCTCTCTACGACGCGCTTTACATCTCCGTCGCCCGTCTGCTCGACGCCCCTCTGGTCACCAACGACTCTCGATTGGCAACCGTGGCAAAAAGCGCGGGCGTCAAAGCTCGGCTCATCAGCCGAGGGTTGCCGTAACGTAATCGCTGCGGCCGGGTGGTCTCAGCGCCGAACAGGGCGTGCTACAATGACGTGATGTCCGCGGGGCGGTAGCTCAGTTTGGTAGAGCATCGGCCTTTTAAGCCGAGGGTCCTGGGTTCGAGTCCCAGCCGCCTCACCACTCCTGAAACTCGTGCAGCCTGATTGCCCGTACCCCCGCCGGGCATGATCCTTGATTCCCGTATCTACATATGGATATACTCCGGATATGAACGCTCACACCCGACTCGCTCGCTGGGGCAACAGCTTGGCTGTAAGGCTGCCGAAGGCGGTTGTCAAAAAGGCCCGGCTCTCGGAAGGCGAGGCGCTTACAGTCAGCGTTGCGGCCGGCGGCCAGGTGACCATCAAGAAGTCGGAGCCGGAACTGACGTTGGAGGCTCTGGTCGCCCGGATCACCCCCGAGAACCGTCATGGAGAGACCGGCTGGGGCCGCCCGATGGGACGCGAGGTTCTTGAGGAATGGTGAAAAAGGCTTACGTGCCCGATGCCGGCGACATTGCGTGGCTCGATTTCGATCCGCGGGCAGGCCGCGAACAGGCCAGGCGTCGGCCGGCCCTGGTGCTGACCGCTGCTTCCTACAACCAGGCGAGCGGACTCGCGGTCGTCTGTCCGTTCACTTCAGTGCGCAAGAACTACCCCTTCGAAATCCCGGAGATCGTCGCCGGCAGGGATGCCGTACTGCTTGCCGACCACGTGAAGAGCCTGGACTGGCGGACCCGGCATGCCGCGTTCATCCAGAAAGCGGATGCCAGGCTGCTGCAAAAGACGCGCACGTACCTGGCAGTGTTGCTCAGCATGGCAACGGCACACTAAAGTGAAACGAGCAGCGTGAACCGACCGGACGGGCCGTTTATCCTACCCTGAATCCCCCGGCAAACGAAAAGCGAAAATACGCGCTCGTCGCGGAACCCCAAACGCCTGAGGGAAGACTGCGGCGAACCGTCACTTTGGGGGCGTCCGTCCGTTCTGGCATCCAGCACAGGGATTCATCAATCGAGCACCTGGCCATAAAAAATCTTGTCCAATGGTGTACCGCGTTATACAATCGTAAGGCGAGCCTAATAACGTTATAACGCAGTACACCATCGTCGCGCGAACATGCCCAACAGACGGCCCAAGATGAAAACAGCCCCGATGACGCTCCGGGTTGAACCACGTGTCAAGGCTGCGGCGGAACTGGCGGCTAAGCAGGATCGTCGAAGCCTAACCAACTTCATTGAGGTTCTGATCCTGAATCACTGCAAAAGCCACAACATCACCCTCCCGGAAGGAGACTCCAGATGAGAAAACTTGATGCCGCTGGTAAGCACAGGAGCAGAAAAGTGATCACAGCGAGCGCCAATAGGGACTGCGCCGAGATCCGGTTCTACAGGGCGAATGAAAAGCCGTACGGGGCGTTCAGCAACCTATCTCGCAGACCAATCGTTTTCGAGGGACGGGCATTCCCCACTGCCGAACATGCATATCAGGCTGGAAAAGCAAGGGGGACGGCGGTTCGAGAATGGATATTGAGCGCACCAACGCCGCATCTGGTGGCAATGGCGGCCCACGGCCTTTATACGTGGGACATTGTGCCCAATTGGTCCCGCGTGAAGTATGATCGAATGCGGGCTGTGCTTCGGGCAAAATTCTGGCAGCACGAAGATCTGCGGCAGCTTCTGCTCTCAACCGGCGAGGCGCGTTTGGTGGAGGCGGGGCGGGTGGATAATGCGGTGAATCGAACCTGGGGCGAGGTCAACGGGAAAGGGCTGAACATGCTCGGCGTACTGCTCATGGAGTTACGGGGTGAATTGCGGCGGTCCGCATCCGCATTGAGCGCCTGCGCCGATTGGGCCAAGGGACGCAGGACATGCTCCCCGATTGATTCGATTGCGGTACCCTTTGAAAGTGGCGAGCGAATTCAGCAGTCTGCTGTGGCCGACTGAACGGCAAGGGTAGCGGAACGGTGCGCATGGCATCCACTTTTTACGAGGGTGAATTAGAGAAACTCGCAGGCACGTACCAGACCGCCTTGGCGGCTGATATTGGCCGGCTCAAGGCGGCAATCGCCGGGGCGAGCGAATCCAGCGTTATCGGTGTCGGATCGGGTGGGTCTTTCACGGGGGCATCGCTTCTATGCAATCTCCACGAAAAGTACACGGGCCGGGTATCGCGAGCCTCCACCCCGCTCGAAATAATTTGCAATCCAACACTGGCAGCAGCTAGCCCCGTCTTTCTCATATCGGCGGAGGGCAAAAATCCCGACGTGATCGAGGCGCTGCAGCGTGCTCGGGTTCAGAGCGCGCGCGCCGTACACCTATTGACGAACCGTCGTGACAGTCCACTCATTGAATGCGCTGATCGCCTGACCGACATCAGCACGCATGTTTTCGAGCTGACCGAGAAGGACGGCTATCTCGCGACCAACAGCCTGCTGCTCAACGCGGTCCTGATCGCACGCTCATATGAGGAACTCGACGGCGCCGAGCAACTTCCTGACTCCATCAAAGCCCTCCGACTGGGAGACTTAACTATCGATGATTGGCTGCTTGGAGGCGCGGGCTTCATCGATGAAGCTGTGAGGCGAGACGCAGTGATCGTCGCGTTCTCGCCGCTGTTGCGCCCGGTCGCCGCAGACCTTGAATCGAAGCTTTCGGAAGGCGCCCTCCTCCACTGCCAATTGGCCGACCTACGGTCATTCGCGCACGGTCGGCATTTATGGCTGGCGGACCGCCCACATGACTGCGCGGTCCTGGCATTGATTGACCCGTCGCTTCAGCGCCTTTGGGAGAGCATGCGTGCGTTGATTCCAGAAACGGTCCCCACCTTTACGATGCCGTTTTGCGGAGCGAAACCGCGTGACCTGCTTGCCGGACTGGTCGCCCAAATGCACCTGGTGTCGGCTGTGGCTACGCGAACAGGCAAAGACCCGGGCCGACCACACGTACCACAGTTCGGTCGAGATTTACATTACATCGACCTTCCAAGTTTGATACCAGCTCCGGCGGAGTTGCCGGACGGCGCCGAACACTCCAAATATGAGACGCTTGGAGCACGGTGGCCGTCGATAGAACGGCGCGGTTCAATGCGCCGAGCGCTACAGAGCTTCGAAGAAGCGTTGGGAAAGCAAGCGTTCCGAGCAATCGTGTTCGACTATGATGGAACGTTATGCAGCTCGCATCGACGCGATTTGCCTCCGTCGGAGCCGGTCCTTCGGCATCTGCAACGGCTTCTTGAGGGTGGTATCATCGTCGGCGTCGCGTCCGGACGCGGGGGTTCGGTCCACGAGCATATGCGAAACGGTCTTCCTAGCCCGTTGTGGCAAAACGTTCTGCTGGGTCTTTACAACAGCGGGTTTATTTCTGACCTCGCGACTCCGTTGCCAGACCCCGGCGAAACAAGCGAGTTCCTGAGCCACGTCAGCCGCATCGTTCGTCAGTTGAAGTCATTTGGAGCACCGATCGACACCATTCGAGTCACCCATCCTTACCAAGTCAGCGTTCGTTTTCATGAGGGCGTGCAGACCGAAAGCAATTGGTTTGTTATCGCTGATACGCTGCGGCAAGCAGGCCTGGACGTGTCAAGAATCGTGCGTAGCAAGCACTCGGTCGACATACTGGCCAGCGGAGTGAACAAGGCTCATCTGATCGCCCGCGTCATCCAGCGGTTTGGGCTCGATCCGTACCAAGTGCTGGCGATGGGTGATCAAGGCGCGTGGCCTGGAAATGATTCTTCACTCCTCGAACACCGCTTTTCGCTCAGCGTCGAGGTGCCTTCTCGCAGACTAGATCGCGGCTGGAAGTTGGCGCCGGCGCACAAACGTGCTGTGGACGCCACACTTTGGTATTTGGAGCGGATTCGATTGACGGAGCATCGCACGTTCGTTATTCAGCTATTCCGTGGAGTGGGAGAGTCATGAGAGACGAAAACGCCCAGCAGCTCCTGGCCAAAGTGATGGCCTGGCAGGATGAAGCCACCGTTCTCCATTATGTTCCAACTCTGCAATTGTTGGCAGACTACAAGTACGATCATTACCAGCGTTTCGCCCCAGGCAAGCGCTTCATTGAGAGTCTTGCGCTTTGGCTGAATCAGTTCGACGCACCGGATAGGCTGGCGGCACTGGAATTTGTGACAGACAGACTGGTCTATTTCTCGGATGCCGAGTTTTCCCATCTCGTCGAGACCGCCTACCCGGATCTGATCGTGCAAGAACGGATGCGCTTGGTCGCCGAAGAACAGGATATTCCCCCGCATCGTGTGGGGGCTATCGCGCGCCACGCCCGCTTTCAGGAGCTCCGATTGAAGTCGCTCTACCTTGGGCTGAGTGACGGCGCCCGAACCAACGAACTTCGACGGGCGAGCAACGGCGAAATTAGCAACGACCAGATCTGGCAGGCCTATGAACTCGGCACAGAAAAGGCGAAGGAGATGGTTGACGGTCTGGGCGCTTCGCTCTCGAGAACCGGCTCCTCCGCGAGTGCGGTACGGTTTAATCTGATATGGCTACTTGACGACTTTTCCGGCAGCGGCAACACCTACATTCGCCTCGATAGCGGCAATGGGGAATACAAGGGTAAGATCCCAAAGGTTTACGATCAATTGCATCGGGGCGATTTGGTCGACACGAGCAACTATGAGGTGTTCCTGCTGCTGTACGTGGCTACGCGCCAGGCCATGGACCACATCGAATACTGGTCGGAGAGATTTACTTCGGACTACGGCTATAAGCCCCTGCAGCTAAGGGTCTTATGCCCACTCGACCGTGACGTTGCGGTTACACGCAGCATCTCCCCTGGCCTCGCAACACTTCTCGACAACGAGAAGTACTGTGACCAGGGCGTCGTGGATAAGCATTTTCGGGTTGGTGGAACGAACGACGCACGAATGGGGTTCGCCGCATGCGCGTTGCCTGTCGTGCTTTCACACAACACGCCGAACAACTCCCTCTATATTCTGTGGGGCCCTGAGACGTTTGGGTTTTTCGGGCTATTTCCGCGGGTCAGCCGCTACCGGGAATTCTGATGGCCTATCGGGCAAATCCATTCCTGGAACGGATGTCGGAGCGAACGACGTCGGACCAGGAGTTTGCTCGTCTGTTCTCGCCGAAGATCATCGAGCGCCTAGGTGAAGATGCCTTCGAGGGTGCCGTTCATATTTTTCGCAGTCCCCCAGGTGCGGGAAAGACCACGCTGCTTCGTGCCTTCACGCCCGCGGCACTGCGAGCGTTTTGGAATGCGCGACGCGTGCAGGAGATGAATGAATCGTACCACCGCCTCGTCGCGCGTCAGGTACTCGACGAACAGGACGGACCTCAGCTCCTGGGCGTGCTTCTCTCGTGCGCATCGGGCTATGCTGACCTTCCGCCAGGCGCAACAATTGCCCAAGAGGGCCTCTTTCGCGGTTTGCTAGACTGCCGGATCGTTCTGCGCGCTCTGCGAAGCTTGGCATCGTTCCTCGGGCTGGGTCCTGGCGACCAGTTGGATGCTATACGGCTGGAGTATGACGAGGTGGCCGCGGAACTGAAGTCAATTCCCGCAACCAGTTCCGCCGCCGACCTTATTCGCTGGGCTGAACAGCGGGAACGGGGCGTTTATGCGGCGCTTGATTCTATTGTCGGCAGCGACGGCGGTGACATGCCGTCCCACGTCAGATTCGAAGCGGTTTTATGGCTCCAGTCTGTCCGATTCATACACAGCGGAAAGGCCGTAGCACCAAGACGCCTGTTGATGATCGACGACCTTCACACGCTACGCCGGAAGCAGCGGGCTCTTCTTATCCAGGAGCTCACGGAAATGAGGCCCTTGGTTCCCGTTTGGCTGGCCGAGCGCAGCATCGCATTGGGTGAGGAACTGCTGTCGCAGGGTGCCCGCGAGGGGCGCGATTTGCGCGAGTACTCGCTTCAAGATCTGTGGACCACGGATAGAGGGCAACATCAGTTCACGACATTCGCGCAAAATATACTTGACCGCCGCCTAGAGGTGCAGACGCTGATTCCGGCCGGCGCGTTCTCACAGTACTTGCGCAGCCAACTTGAGCCCGATGATGTAGATGCGGCCGTTGCCAGGGGGATCGAGGTGTTTCGGGCAGAGGCGAACCGCCACAAGTCCAATCCACGCTACAGCGAATGGCTTGCACAGGCTGAGTCCTACGTTGCGGCCGCTAGCATTGAATCTTTGCATGGCCTCTACGTCACGCGCATCCTCCTCGCCCGAGACGAAGCGCGCCGCCAGCTGACTCTCGAGCTTGCTCCCTTATCAGCGGAGGAACTCGACCAACGGGACAGCTCCCAGGTCCAAGCAGCTGCTGAGATCTTCATCAGCAATGAGCTTAAGGTACCTTACTACTTCGGCATTGAACGCCTTTGTGTCATGGCAACGAACAACGTCGAAGAGTTGCTGGCCTTGGCGGGAGCGCTCTACGAGGGCGTGCAGGCCAAACAGGTTCTTCGGAAGCCCGAGCTCCTGCTCTCGCCCCTAGAACAGGAAAAACTGCTTAGGGAGGTGGCAAGGCGAAAACGGGATTTTATCCCCAAAAACCACTCCGAAGGCACACGGGCGCAACGATTGCTTGACGCAATCGGCTCTTATTGCCGAGACAGAACCTTTCTCCCTAACGCGCCTTATGCGCCGGGTGTGACGGGGATCAGGCTGTCGCAGACCGAACTGGCAAAGATAGGCGCGAATCAACAGCCGCGAATCGAGCAGGCTGCCGTCCTCAGGCGAGTGCTGGCAGAGTCCGTGGCTGAGAACCTTTTGGTCGCTCGCCCTAGCGCCGCGAGCACGTCGCGCGAGAGTGGAACCGTCTTTTATCTGAATCGCACACTGTGTGTGCATTACGGTTTGCCGCTACAGATGGGTGGGTGGCAAGATATTGCTACAGACGAACTGATCGATTGGATGGAGCGAGGAAGGGGCCCTGGCAGGCGAAAACTCTTAGAGACAGGCTGACAATGCTGTGGCAACACTACGTTTTTCGGCGCGGTGCCGAGGTGAACGATATGTGGGATCTCGTCTTCGCGCGCAGGCCAGTGCGTCTGCTGTACATCGCCGGTCGGGGTTTCGACGCCCGTGCACAGGCGGTCATGACGGCATTCGTGGACAGCCTCCGCTCGTCCGGAGGGGCGGTTGAGAGAGCGGATCTTCTGCTGGTCGGATTCTCAGGGTACCAACTCAGTGAGGAATTGACTGAACAGACGGAGCTTAACGCGAAGGCCCTTGAGGAAGCGTTTACTACCATCGGCGCCACATCAAGGCTCTCCATCGGCGCCTCTGCGAGCGGCGAGGATGACATCAGTGCGGCAAACGCATTGCGAATTGGCACGGAAGCGGTCTTGAAAAATGTCATTAACAAAACAGACATCGTTCTGGACGTCAGTTCACTGCCCCGTGTTGTTTACCTTTCATTGATGACGGCGCTGCTTCGCAAGCTCATCCCCAACAAAGCATCGCCCAACGCTTTGTTTGCCAATGGCGTCAACCTTCAGGTGCTCGTCGCTGAAGACGCTTCGCTCGATGCGCAAATTCGCTCGGAAGATCCGCGAAACGAGCTTGTCTTGATACCCGGGTTCTCTAGTGCGCTATACGCGGAGAGCATGCGGGATTGGCCACTCGTGTGGTTCCCGATTCTGGGCGAAAACCGCGTCAATCAACTCCAGAAGGTACTGGATTCCGCAATTCCGGCCGCCGCAGAGATCTGTCCTGTCCTGCCACATCCTTCTCGTGATCCGCGCCGTGCCGATGGGTTGCTGGTCGAATATAGGGTACCCCTATTTGACAAGCGGCAGACGCCAACCAGCAATATTCTCTACGCGCACGAAGCACATCCCTTCGAAGCCTACCGGCAGCTATTTCGGGCGATGGAGCGCTATCGCAAGAGCATGTGCATTATTGGAGGATGCCGACTGGTAGTGACGCCGCTGGCGAGCAAGCTGATCACCCTCGGCGCGGGGTTAGCGTGTTTTGAAATGCGCCCCGCCGGGATGGACGAAAACTACGGGGTTGCGATCCCATATTCGGAGCCGACACGCTATGTTGCTTCAACCGAGGTTCTACGTGCGTCAAAGCCCGAGATCTCGGCTTTGCTGCTCACCGGCGATGCATACGACGAACGACCAGCTTGAACATTTCCCGCCTTCTGCGGCCCACCAGTCCAGCCAGTCCCAGGCCAGAAACTGCATCTGTTCGTGCTCGATGATCCCTCCGCCCGTAGCGCAGAACCGCCCTGGCCCTTCTCCCCCTTAAATAAACGGCGGGAACCGAATTCTCAGGAAGCCGCCTGTAGTCCTTGAGCGTCTTCGCACTGCTGACCCGCATGGCAAGAGTGTAACAGGGGGCGCGAGACGTTGCGCACTTCGAACCAGGGGATGCGGCCGAACGCCGCCTCACAGCGGCGCTACTTGCTGCGCCCCGGTTGAGCCCTGTCACCGAGCCGGGGCGCAGCAAGCAGCGCCCCTACATGGGGCCTGTTCGACCGCCCTTGCGCTGGAGACGGCGAAACTCAGGGCTCTCCACGTCGCCCCGGCGAAACGCCGGCGGTACAACGGCCGCTCATTGTCAATGCACCCACTTGTTGTTACGCTCAAAACGTAGGCAAGAAGGAGGTGTGGGGTGCGCAAACTTGCCATCGCGCTGGCGGTCATTGTGGCGGTGCTGGTTCTTGCCGCCGGCGTGATTCTCCACTCGTTCGATGCCCAGCGGCAGCGCGGCATTCTCTCTTCGCGCCTGGCGGCCGCGCTGGGGCGAAGCGTGAAGCTCGGCCATCTCGGGTTGAGCCTGTTCCCGCCATCCCTGCGCGTGCGAGACGCGGAGATTGCCGAGGCGCTGGGCTTCAAAGACGCGGTCTTTTCCAGCGCAAAGAGCTTTCAGATGGCCGTGCGCCTGGTCCCGCTGCTGCGCGGCCGCATCGAAGTGCCGTCCATCGTACTGGAGCAGCCCGTCATCCACCTGGTGAAGAACGCGCAGGGCCAGTGGAACTTCGCGTCCCTGGGCGCCGGGCCCGCCGCGGCGCAGGCTGGCCCGCCGGCGCCGGGGCCTTCGGCGGGCGCTTCCGTGCCGCCACTCGAAATCGAGGAGATCCGGCTGAAGGACGGCACCATTACCGTGGACGATTTTCAGAAGAACCTTCCCCGTGTCACGCTCGACCACATTTCAGTGGCGGTTACGAAATTCGCGCCCGATCGGGCGTTTGACTGGACGGTGAGCGTTCATCCTCCCGGCCCCGAGTCCGGCGAGGTTCGCGCCAGCGGCCGGGGCGGCCCGCTGGCCAAGCAGAACCTGGCCGCGTCGCCGGTGGAGGGACGCGCTGTTTTCCGGAATATCGCGCTGGAAGCGCTGGCCCCGTTCACCGGGCAGCCTGGCTTGGCCGGAGTATTCAATGGTGAAGCCGATTTCAAAAGCGACGGAGCCAAGGCCGAAGCCAAGGGAACGTACAAGGCCGAGAAATTGCGCCTGGTTGTGAACGGCGGCACGGCGCTGGCGCCTCTCTCGGGCCGGTTCGAGGTCACCATGCCGGAAGATGCATCGCGGCTGCTGATCCGCCGGTTCGAGCTGGCGTGCGGAAAAGCGGCGGCGCAGTTGTCCGGACAGGTGGCGCTCGGCTCGCGGCCGGACACCGAGCTCCGGGCCGATCTCCGCGACGCTCCTCTGGCCGATATCGCGAAACTGTTTCCCCTGTTCGGAGTCAGGTTGCCCGCCGGCAGTTCACTCACCGCGGGGACGCTCACGGCGGCGGTGCGCGCTTTCGGTCCGACCGCGGCGCTGAAAGAAAGCGGCACGGTGGAGATGCGCAACGCCCGCCTTGCCGGCTACAACGTTGCCGGGCAGTTGGCAAGCGCGGTGCGCGTGATGGGCGTCGACACCGGCGGCCAGGACACCGCGATTGAAAGCATGCGCGTCGCCTTCGACGCCGATCCGTCGTACACGCGGGTGCCCAGCGCTTCCCTGATTATTCCCGGGATGGAGATCAGCGGGCAAGGCGGCTTCAACCCGGCCGGCGCGCTGGATGGCCGCGGCACGGTTGTCCTGACACGCGCCGCCAGCCCGGTCGCCAGCCTGCTACAGAAGGCCACCGGCAGCGCCAACACCGTGCCCTTCCGCCTCGGCGGAACGCTGGAGCACCCCACATTCCTGCCCGATGTAGGCAAGATCTTGAGTCAGCAGCTCGCGCAGCCCTCGAGCCCGGCGAGCAAAGTGCTGGAAGGGCTGGGAGGGCTGTTCCGAAAAAAGAAGTGACTGCTCTGCGTTTTCTCTGCGTTCTCTGCGCCTCTGCGTTGAAAGTGCCCGCGGCGTCCCGCCGCCACAATGTAGCGCCGGCGTCCCGCCGGTAATCGCCCTCCAGTCGCTGAACCGTTACCGGCGAGACGCCGGCGCTACATCAGGAGCGCGAGACGCGCGCTGTGGTGAAATTGCGGCTGGCGATTACTGGCCCTTCGGCGCGGTCGCGTCGATGAAGGCCGTGACGTCCTTGTGCATCTTCTCCAGCGACTTCTGCTGCAGGTACACCATGTGGCCGGCTTCGTACGTGGCATAGGAAACGTTCTCGCGAAGCTGCGGCGTCAGATTCATATGATCCATGGTGTACTTGGCGGCCAGGAAGGGCGTGGCCAGGTCGTAGTAGCCCTGCATGACCAGCACCTTCAAGTAGGGATTCTTCACCATGGCCGAGCGCAGGGCGGTGGCCGTGTCGGCGTAACCCATTGAGGACCCCTCGCCGCGCCGTCCGCCGCCGCTTGGGGCCGCTTCCCAGTTCCAACTGAAACCGGCGCCCAGATCGCGCGCCGAGGTGTAATACGGCAGGTCGGTCTTGTACTTCAGCTCGCGCGCCACGTAGTCGTTGAGGACCGCGGTGAAAGGGGCCTGGGTGGCGGCCGACGACGGGTCAAACGGGTTCGATTCCATGAATCCGCTGGGAGCCGGGCTGGAATAACGCCCGTCCAGCCGCCCCACCCGTAGCTTTTGATCGGCCAGCAGCCAGGCGGTGAAGGTGCGCACGTCGATGCGCAGGTTGGCCAGGTCAACGATCTGCTTCG
>Ga0315285_10005541_pt1 | contig 13002 bp, 6 predicted proteins | sample YL17G09_36_MG_FD_203698 | JGI IMG/M metagenome (GOLD analysis project Ga0315285, IMG submission 203698) | Sediment microbial communities from Yellowstone Lake, YNP, Wyoming, USA - YL17G09_36 | ecosystem: Environmental > Aquatic > Freshwater > Lake > Sediment | place: USA: Wyoming | collected... | reverse complement strand
GTCTCCTGAGTTCCCCTTGCGCACGCGCAGATTGAGATCACCCAGGTGATAGTAGCCGTTCTGGGAGCGTTCGACGAGGAGATCGCCCGGCGTAAAATCGAACCCGTCAGTACCTTTGGGCTTGAGGCCGGCAACCGTCTGCGAGGAACGCACCAGACTCAGTTCAAAGTCCGGCGTGTCAAGATTGATCATGCCCTGATTGAGCATGGGCCCCGGCGCCGCCGGAACCTCGCGCTTTTCTTGCGGCGCGGCCGCACTGTTCTGCAGCACTGGAATCAGGCTCAGCAACAAACATGCAAGTAGGGCATTTGCACGTAACAACTGACGGTATCTCATGTTGTATAGTCTCTCTTCTTGGTTGACTATTCCTCAAGTTAGAAAAGGGGGGAAGATACCGGTGTTTCCCCTCCAGGTTCCGCTGTCAACTCTTCAGCGCTCCGCATCAGCGCGGATCATGCGGATGCCGAAGACGGCGGCGATTTCACTTCCGTCGGTGGACTGAAAACGGACAGTCACACTCTTCTTGTCTCGCACCAGGGCTCCGGGAACAGCATACTCCACACCAAAGAAGCGAGGGGGACCGCCTTTCTCCACCACCTGTTCGCCGACGCGCTCACCGTCCACTAGAATCTCGAAGGTTCGCTTCCGCCACTCGTCGCTGTAATAGGTCACCACCAGCGCCACGGGGTGGGCCGGATCCACGGGCAGATCGAAGGAAAACCATTTCCTTCCGCGACGGCAGGGGCGGCCCAATATCCGGTCAGGCCGCGTCTGCTCGCCCTGCTGATTGAATTCCCGTTCCGACTGCCTGTCACCCGGCTGTACAAATCCCACCGTGGCCAGCTCCAGCTTGCGCTCCCGTTCCCGCTCGACGGCATATTCCGCGGACTTCTTCTCCCATTCGGCGGGCGTGAGTAGGTCCCAGTACACCCCATAAGTACGCCGGTGCAGACGGTAGAAAGGAATGAAGTCCACGTCCCTGTCGCGGCCGACACCCTCACTGCGGAACTCGCCCGGCTTGCCAGGGACGGGCTTCAGCCATTCCGCCACGGGCCGGTCGGCTGCCACAAGCACGGGAACTGCCCGGGGCTTCCAGGCAGGGAAGTCGTCCTCGGGCCCCAGGTCTCCGGCCAACACCAGCGGACCCCACATGATGGCAGCGCGGCGAGGATTGTCGGGCACGGGCTCCGAGCGCAACGCCTTGGGCAAGGCGAGTTCCACCGCGTCGCCACTCTTCCAGGTCCGTTTCAGTTCCACGTAAGCGCCGGGCTTAGGCATGTTCTTCGCCTCCTCACCGTTGACCTTGACAGCAAAGCCCTCTCCAGCCCAGGCAGGACGGCGCAGGGCTAAGGTGAAAAGCCGCGGCGACTGGAGCGTCAGCTTCAGCGATGCGGACTGGCCTTCCGGGAAGTCGGTATCTACAGCCAAGTTCAGGCCCATCGCCTTCCACTCAGCGGTAGAGGGTACATACAGGTTCACCCAAAGGCGGTCGCCGGATTCGTAGTAGATCCCAGCGCCATGCAGCGCATGGCTCTCCATGCCTGTCCCGACGCAACAGGTGAAATCGCGGAACATATCCTGATACTCATGCTGCACGCCCCGCCCGACCGGGACCATGTAGCAGGTGCGTCCGTCTTGGGGATCCATAGAGCCCAAGATGTGGTTGAACAGGGCCCGTTCGAGGAATTCAACGTGGTGCTCGTCGGGACGAAGGGCGAAGAGCTTCCGCGTCATCTTGAGCATGTTGTACACGTTGCAGGTCTCAGCCGTGCGTCCGTCCACGCGGTCACTCAGCTTGTCGGGTGGGCCGAAGTACTCGTCTTTGCCGTGACCGCCGGTAGCGTAGCTGTGATGCTGCACTACCTGGTCCCAGAAAAAGCCCGCGGCAAAACCATCGCCCGGATCACCGACGAGGGCGAAGCGCACCAGGGAGCCGAGTAGCTTGGGCACCTGGGTATTGCCGTGCAGGCCGGCGAGGGGGTCCTGATGGCGCTTCAACGGGTCCAGGACAGCGGCGTGCTCAAAACGGTAAGAAAGGGCGAGCCAGCGCTTGTCCCCGGTGTCGGCGTAGAGGTCGGCCAACACCTCGTTCATGCCCCCGAACTCGGTGTTGAGCATCTTCTGAACTTGAGCGTCGTCGAGCTTGGAGAGGATCCCTTCGACCCATCCGGCAAACCTCACTTCCAGATCCAGCGCGGTGCGATTGCCGGTGTAGCGGTAGGCATCCCGCAGCCCGGAGAAGACCTTGTGCAGGACGTAGAAGGGCGACCAAAGGCCGTTCAGGTCGAAGCTGCCCGAGCGGATGTCGCCCCGGGCCACCTCGGCGAAGCGCTCCTTGCCTCCCGCCAGGGCTCCCAGATAACCATCGCCGTTGGCGTCCTGAACCTGCTTCAGTTCGGTGACGATGTAGTCGACTCGCTCCTTAAAGCGCACGTCGCCCGTGGCAGCCCACATCAGGCTCGCCGCCGACAGGTAGTGGCCCAAGATGTGACCTGTGAGGTTCCTGCCGTCTCCGTCCCAGCCGCCATAAGCTTGGGCCTTGGGCTTCAACCCCGCGCGCTGACGGAAGTAGGACAACATGCGGTCGGGTTCAAGCTTGAGTAGATATTCCCTGTCCAGGTCCTGGGCGTGCTTGAGCGGTCCGCCAGTGAGGCGCACGGCCGACAAGGGCAAGGGGCGGGCCGCATCAGGGATAACGCTCGGGACCGACTCAGCGGCGGCAGTGACGATAGAGATGGCGGTAGAAGCGACGAGGGCGGCGCAGACAAGGATTTTCATGGCGATTCTCCGGATAGATGGGAATTGTCTTTGGATGTGAATTGCGCTGTCACTCTCCCAAACGCGAAAATCCAGTAGCATCTGGAGGCGGTGACATCTGCTTATCTGAAGCGCCGACCGCTGTGCTCCTACCGGTCTCGCGGTCGGCGCCGAGCCTGCGCGTGTGGCGTTGTCTGATGACCGGTTCCCGCCTGCGTCAGCCGTCGGACGCGGTTGTGCGGGTGGGCCCTCGGTTGGGGAAAAGTTCAGGGCCAAGCACAGAACGACTGACCGGGCTTCCCATGACGAATTCAGGTTAGGAAACCCTGGCCGGTCGCTCGTAGGGCACCCACTTAAGGGAAGTCTCCTGCTCCTTGGCGCGCTTCAATGTCATCTCCGACTCGCCCCAGGGTCCCTCGACCTTCAACTGGATCGTGTCGCCGGAGACTGTCCCTTCATGATTGACTTCGCTGTCGTCAAAGTGCGTCTTGAACCAAATATGGTCGCCGTCCACTTTCCCATCGTCGATGGGAATGTTCCCGTTGGGACCTTCCACCGTACCCGTCAGCTTTGTGCCATCAACTTTGAAGTTGAATACGAGCTGAAAGTCGCCATTGGGGCCACTGACGGTGCCTTCCCAGCGTCCGTTGACATCCGCGGCGAAACTGACCGTCGCAAACAGTGCACTCAGGATTCCTGCTATCAGCGCGTGTCGAACCATGGTCTTCACCCTTGTGATGATTTTCCCTTTTCTGGTCGGCCCCGAGACTACACCCGGCGGAAGGGGCAGTCAATGTAACCGCCATCCGCATGTCTGGTGGTGAGGAAGGCCCTTGGTGTCCGACCGCAAGTCACTGCTGAGCTCAGGCCTGACAAGGCTGTGCCAGCATAGCCCTGAGAAATGCAGGTGCGCATGGCAGGAAGGGTTTTCCCCTACGGATTCACGCGCCACTCAATCAGCCCGCCTTCGTACCAGGTGAGGTCCTCATCCAGATAATTCGCGTCCGGCGGGCCCAGCTGCCCCTTCCTGTAGACCTTGCCTTGAAGCTGGACTTCGATCCGCAAGCCCGACGTCGTGACCGGGGTGAACGTCACCTTGTTGAACTTGTTTCTTTCCACGCCGTGGGAATCCGCTGACTGAACTGGCTTCCATGCGTTTCCGTCTCTGTGCAACAGATGCCAAGCCCTCGGCAGCACGCAGTACTGCTTGTCCTCTTTCCAGTAGACTTCCACGGAAGAGACTTTTGCCGGCCGCGCAAAGTCATACTGAACCCAGGCCTTGTCGCCGGATTGCGGGCGCAGCCGCAGCCAGGTGGATGACCCGTCCTCCGAATTCACGGGCTCGACCTGGTCGTAGATGGCGCTGATGTCCCCGCTGCCATCCTGCGTATTCGGATAGAATCTCTCCTCGATGGTCGGAGGCTTGTGGCCGGGGTAGTTGTCAACTAACGTGCCGTCGCCGCACGAAGAAGTGGCCCGGCTTGTGGATGCTATGGCTGGCCGGGGAGGGATCTTGCCCTTCGCTTCCTCCCGTGCGAGCCAGACCGCCATTTGTGCCGGGCCGCGGTTGCCAAAAGCATAGTAAGGGATAGCAGTAAAGCTCTGCGGCTGCTTCCTGATGGAGACGCCGTCCTTGCCCCGGTTCAAGGCGAAGACCTTTCCGTTTATCGTCCCGATCCCGCCAAGAAGGTCCGGCCGGTAGGCAAACTGAAGTTCGGCATTATTCGGAATAAGGAGATTGAAAACCGACCCGCCATTGTCAACTCCCTCGGCGCAGAACACTAGCGGGCCGCGCTCGAGGGCCAGCATTCCTCTGTCATCGGCCACGCGATCGTCCGCAACGACCTTCTGAACGGGCATCGGAAGAGTCAGTTCGACAGCGTCGCCCTTCGCCCACTCTCTTTCGATCCTGGCAAAACCTCTCTCAAGCACGTAGGGCGCGGCCTTGCCGTTGACCGTGAGGGAGAAGGCCGGAGAGCTTGTTGAAACGTAGCGGTACAGTGAGCCAGGCGCCGGCTGGTTGCGGGCCCAACCGGGGATGCGGACGAACACGGCGAACTTCTGAGCCTTTTGGGGATCGACCGAGATCCTGATGACTCCCTCCCAGGGATACCTGGTGTCCTGCACAACATTAACGGCCGTCTCTTTGAGCCTGACCTGGGCCCGGCTTGCGACAAAGAGGTTGACGTAAAGGCCCTCGTCACCCTGGGCATAGATCAGACTTCCCAGTTGGGGTAGAAACCGGGCGATCTGCGGAGGACAGCAGTTCGGCCCGAACGCGGCCTGCCTCGCAAAACCCTCCACAGCTTTCAGAGGCGCCTGGTAGAAGAAGGTATCACCCTTGAGCGACACCCCGACCAGAAGCCCGTTGTAAAGGATGCGTTCCATCAGATCGACGTACTTGGCGTCCCGCCTGAACATAAACAGCCGCTGGTTCCAGAGCACATTTCCGAAGGCAGCACAGATCTCGTTCCAGCACGCGAGGTTGGGAAGGTCGTAATCATCCCCGAAATCTTCTTCATCGCGGTAGCTGCCAATGCCGCCCGTAAGATAGGTCCTTTTGGAAACCGCGTCTTCCCAGATTCGTTCATTTGCCCGAGTGTATTCGGCATCACTAGTGAGTGCGACGATGTCGGTCAGCGGAATATAGAGGTGAGTCGCCCGGACGCAATGGCCGATGGCCCGGGTCTGGGATTTGACAGGTACGTGATCCTGGGCATAGGGGCCGTACAGCGTGCGTCCGCTGCCTGGATTTCCGCGCTCACCGAGGAAGAACTTAGCCAATTTCAGGTACCTGTCGTTTCCGGTGGCGTGATAGAGCTGGATTAGCCCCATCTTGACACCCTCGTGATTTGAGATGTCATGCCTCTTGTCCGGGCCGAAAACGGAGTCAATGTCATCTGCGATTTCGATGGCGACGTCCAGCAGCTTCCGGCTTCCGGTGGCCTCGTAATAAGCGCTGGCCGCTTGCATGAAGCCCCCCGCCGCGGGAAGTTCTCCGTCTCCTTGGTTCGACCACCTGTGCTTGCGAGTGCGAATGTCCTGAATCATCTTGTCCAATGCGCTGTCTAACCGCTCTCTGAGTGCCGGATCCGGGTTTCTTGCGAGGATGTAAGCGGCCGCTTCGATCATTCTGCTATCGGGAGCGCGACCCATCTTCTCAGACCTGGTGAACAGGCCGGGAACAGTTACATTCTGGTTCGCTTCAATCCGTGGCAGCCAGAACGCATCCGTGATTTGGACATCTCTGAGGGGGACGGCAGCAACCGGATAGTCGGCTTTCCTTAGAGTCTGACGGGAACAACCGATTGCCGCGATGAGGGCTATGCAGATGGGAACGAGCGTCCGTTTTTTCATGCCTCACTCCATTTGTGGCGATAAGCGGACCCAGTCGCCATACTCGCGCCTCGGGACCGGCGTAGAGCCGAGCGCGACCCCGTTGGGGGGGGCGGTACCCAGCTTTTTAGTCGGAATCGTGTTTTTTCAACAAAAGCACCCTGACTGAAATTTCCGATCTAGGTCTCCGCTTCGCGCGGAGCATACGCCAGCAGCCCTATCGACTCAAGCGCAGATCACCATGCGCGGCATCGTGGCGCCTTTCGTCCGTTCCATCGACCTTCTTGATCTGTTTGCTGCGTCGAATCCAGCCTCATTGACGCCTGCGTCTCGTGTGTGAGTCCGCCAAATCCTCCGCGACCGGCTCGCTCAAACCAGGCCCTTCGTCCAGTTCCCGAGGGGGAGCGAAACATTCTGTTCACACTGAATCTCTGTCATCGGCCCTTTAATCGGAATATAATCCTCTGTGACGGTATGCCGGCGGTGGGGTGTTTTTCGATGATTAAGCGTGTCCTTGTGCTGTTCCTCGCGGCTCTCATCGGCGGGTTTCTGACGGGCTCGTCTGCCGCCCAGGTTTCCAAGAAAGCCGCGGTGACTGAATCTCCCTCCGCCGCTGCGGAGCGGGGCATAAGCCTTGCCACAAGAGGCCACTGTGCGGACGCGCTGCCGATTTTGAAGAAATCCATCCCGCAGATTCGAGACAAGAACCTTCGGTATGACGCTGCCATGGCAAGCGCCCAATGCGGGATGAGTGCCGACCAGGTTGACGCGGTCGTCGAGGCGCTCCTCTTGCTGAATCGCGAATTTCCGGAAAACCCCAAGGTGCTCTACGTTACAACCCGCTATTACTCCGAACTAGCCAATCGTGCGGCGCACAAGCTCATTGACACAGCCCCTTCTTCGGCGGAGGCGCAGATACTGGTCGCCGAGGCGTATCAAGCGCAGGGAAAATGGGACGAGGCCACGGTCAAATATCGTCAGATCCTGGGAAAATACCCGAATCAGCCCGGGGTGCATTACCAGCTCGGCCGTATCCTTCTTTCAAAGCCGTTAAGCCCAGAGACAACCGAGGAGGCCAAGAAAGAATTCGAGGCTGAGCTCAAGATTAATCCCGCCTCGCCCGCCGCAGAGTTTATGCTTGGGGACCTCGCGTGGAGAGCGCACAAGTTGGACGAAGCCATCGAGCATTTTTCCCGGGCGACGCAATTCGACGCGGAGCTTCCGCAGCCGTACCTCGGACTCGGTTTAGCGCTTAATGCTGCCGCAAGGTATTCCGAGGCGGTCCCGGCTCTCAAAAAGTACGTCGACATGGTACCCTCCGACACGGCGGGCTACTATCAGCTGGCCATCGCCTACGCCCGGACTGGAAACAAGCAAGAGGCAGAGCGGCTGATGGCTCTCCACCGCGAGCTCGAGAAAAAGAAGCCGCAACTGATGCCGACACCTCAGGACATAACACAACCACATTAGAGAGCAGGAAGGCCGGACGATTTCTCAAGATCGAAGAACGCCGGTTTCCAAACGGATTTTGACGCGGTAGTTTCGCGGCAGGCCCTGCCTGTCCCTGCCGTTTGAGTCCGAGATAATTCTACGCAGAAAAATCTTGGGGACGACCTGCGGTTGGTTCAGGTTCAGGCAAGCAGACCGCGGGGGGCCTTCACGCTCCCTCTCATGGAATCCTGTGTCATGAATTCCCTCGGCTCAGATGCGCACTGTGGACTCTGCCTTTGCCGCTGACGGGCGGGAGGGGCTCTTTTAACGCGGCAGGGAATCAGAGATTCAGGTGGTGGACGTGGGCGCCTTCTCGATGCCCTATCTCTATTTCCATTTACCCTCGCCTTCGACGATCGTAATGTATCGGTCGATAGGGAGATCGGTGAAACGCTCCGTTGTGCCACTGGGCTGCGGCCATTTCACCTCGAGCCAGTCGATCTTCGTCCGCTGTCCGAGGCCCAGCACAAGGCGCGGGTCGTGGCTGGATAGATACCCACCGCCGCCGAATCTGTAGCAATCCCGCTGAAAGTCGCCGGACCGGTAGGTGAGCTTGGCCCCGACCGCGTCGATATTGCATTTCCGGCCGATGAGGCGGACACCCAGCCAGTGGTTTTGGCGGCCTGCGTTGTTCCGCAGCAAGATAGGAGCGCCGTTGCCGACGGCGGCCAGCACGTCCACCGAGCCGTCGTTGTCGAAGTCGCCGACGGCCAGGCCGCGGCCCGCGATCGGCTTCGAGAAAATCGGACCGCTCTGCTTGCTCACATCTTGGAAGCCCTGGCCCGTGTTGCGAAGGAGCATCATGGGTTCCTCATAGGTGACGCCGGGCACGATCTTTGCCACATTTAGTTCGGGATGGCCATTGTTGAAGAGGAGGTCGGGGTTGCCGTCGTTATCGTAGTCGAAGAACTTCACAGCCATGCCACTAAGCAGGAACGTGAGGGAGGCGATTCCATAGGCCGGGGCAACGTCGGTGAAAATCTCGTTGCCTTCGTTGTGATAAAGCGCGAACATCTCGCGATCGACGTTCGAAATGAAAAGATCAATCAAGCCGTCCTGATCGTAATCGGCGGCGTCCACTCCCATGCCCGACCGAGCCAGGCCGAAGGCATTGTAACCGACACCTGCGAACGCGCCGATCTCTTCAAACCGGCCTTTGCCGCGGTTGACCCAGAGGAAGTTAGGGTCGGTGTCATTCCCGACAAAGAGGTCCATCCACCCGTCGTTGTTTATGTCGGCGGCAACCACGCCCATCGCCTTTCCCGGCGACCTGGCAATGCCGGATTCCTTGCTGACATCCGTGAAGGTGCCGTCACCGTTGTTATGAAAAAGCCAGGAAGGCATCGGCTTGTAGACGGTGGGTCGGCAGTACCAACGTTCGCCCGTCAGCTTGTTCCCGCACCATATGGTTTTGTCGAGCAGTGCATACTGGCCGACAAACAAGTCCAACCGCCCGTCGTTGTCATAATCGAACCAGGCCGCGCTCGTGCTCCAGCCCGGCGCGGCAACCCCGGCTTTAGCGGTGACGTCGGTGAATGTGCCATCGCCATTGTTGTGGTAAAGGATATTGTGCCCATACTGAGTGACGTAGAGATCCGAAAATCCATCGGCGTCGTAATCGCCCACGGCCACACCCATACCGTAAGCGTTTCCCGGCACACCGGCCTTTTCCGTCACATCGGTAAATGTGCCGTCTCGGTTGTTGCGGTACAGCGCGTTGCGCAGCGGCTGGGGTGGGGTATAAAAGTCGCACGGGCCGCTGTTCACAAGATAGATGTCCATCCAGCCGTCGTTGTCGTAGTCGATAAAAGCACAACCCGCGCCCACGGTTTCAGGCTCATACATCATGGGAGAAAGCCCAGCCACATGAACCCACGAAATGCCGCTGGCCGAGGGAGGAATCTCTTCAAAGGCGGGCAAGGGATTGGCGGGAGATAGCGCCGCGGCCCGGGCGGGGAAAGGGAGCGCGCGCGCCAGCACGCCGCTCGCTCCTGCCCAGCCCAACATCTTGAGGAAGCGGCGGCGGAAAAGTGCATTCCCCCGTTGGCTTCGGGTCTTGAACATGAGCTAAACCTCGACCCAGGTCTGTCCGCTGCCTCGCATCGTGCGCCCGGGGTCGCGCCGGCACCGTGGTTTGTCTTGCGCACTCCGAGAAGTAAACATTCTCAATCTGAAAAGAACGTCAGCTGCTTACAAACACACACTACCTTTCTCTTGCCCATTTTATTTTATCATGGCAGTCGGGCCCGCGTGCTGAGTGACGCCAACCGCGTTGATCTCCGGTGGAGTGCGCAGCATAGCCTGGGACGCTGCCTTTGCACCAGGTTGCTGGGTGAACGGCAGCAGCCTTGCGGGCACTCGCAGTCCGGGAGCCGCCAAGAATAGAAGCGGCTCGGGGTTCAAGCCCACGCACATTTCTGTCAGTTTGAATCTTGCCTCTCTGTTTGGGCGCGGAAGAGGCGAAAATTCCTCACGCAGGCTGTCATCGCTGGTGTACGCTACAAGGGTGGCAGACGTTTCGGCTTCTGGCCGCGAGTTTTTCTCGTGAGATGGCCCTCCAATATACTTAGACGAGAGCTGCTGAAGTTTGTGGGGGCAGCGTGTGTGGCGGGTCCGTGCGCATGGGGAATTGTCTCGACGGGCAACCCAGTCACCTTCGTAGACATAGTGCCTTCCGCGGGGATCACCTTCAAACATGAGAATGCGGCAACCCCAGAAAAACACTTGGTTGAAACCATGGGGTCGGGCTGCGGCTGGATTGATTACGACCAGAATGGCCTGCTGGATTTGTACCTGGTAAATGGCGCCGAGACTCGCGTCTACAAGCCGAAAGAGGCTCTGCGCAGCGCCCTTTACCACAACAACGGTGATGGAACGTTCACCGACGTCACCCTCCAAGCCGGTGTTGGTGCCGAGGGGCTGTTTGGCATGGGCATGGCGGTGGGTGATTACGATAACGATGGATTCCCCGACCTCCTTGTCCTTGGTTATGGCCGGTGCGTTCTTTATCACAATAATGGCGATGGAACCTTCACGGACGTCACCGCGCGGGCGGGAGTGGAGAATAAGGGGCGATGGGCATCGAGCGGCGCGTGGTTTGACTGCGACAACGACGGGAAGCTGGATCTCGTGATCGCCAATTACGTTGACTGGACACCCGAAAGCGACTTCTGGTGCGGCGAGCACGGCCCTGGCATGCGCGCCTACTGTCATCCGAACAATTACAGCGGGGTGCCGCCGACGCTCTATCACAATAATGGCGATGGCACGTTCACGGACGTCAGTAAGTCATCGGGAGTGGGGCTAAAACCAGGGAACGGACTGGGCGTGGTGACCTTCGACTATGACACCGACGGTTGGCAGGACATCTTTATCGCCAACGATGCTATACCCAACTTCTTGTTTCACAACAACGGCGACGGATCCTTCACTGAGATTGGGTACCTGGCCGGCGTCGCCGTCAGTATGGACGGTCAGCCGGAGTCCGGCATGGGAACGGATGCCGCAGACGTCACGGGGAGCGGCCGGCTCGACCTCGTTGTCGGCCACCTGGAGAATCAGCTTGCACGGTTTTACCAAAACATGGGAGGCCAGGTCTTCGAAGACGCAACACTTCGGTCCAAGATTGGTTACACCACATTCCACATGAGCGAGTTCGGCGTCCGGTTCATGGATTACGACAATGATGGGGCGTGCGACCTCTTCATGGCCACCGGACACGTCCTCGACAACATCCACCTCTACAACGCGGAGGTTTACTACGCTGAACCCAAGCTGATGTTTCGCAATACGGGACGCGGCGTCTTCGAAGACGTGAGCGACAGGCTTGGACCTGACTTTAAACTGCCGCGCGTGAGCCGCGGCGCCGCCGTCGGTGACTTCGACAATGATGGTGACCTGGATATCCTCGTGACCCATTGCGGCGAGCCCCCGCAACTGCTCCGCAATGACGGAGGCAATGCCCATCACTGGCTGGAAATCTTTCTCATCGGGACGCGATCGAACAGAGATGGCGTGGGCGCGCGCGTCAAGGTCGCCGCGGGGAAACTCGTACTTCAGGACCAGAGAAAGGGCGGAATGAGCTACCAATCTGCGCAGGATCCGCGACTACATTTTGGTTTGGGGCAAAACGCGAATGTGGATGCCGTCGAGATCCTCTGGCCGAGCGGGATGGTGACGAAGCTTTCGAATCTCAAAGGCGACCAGATCATTGCAATCAAAGAAGGCGAGGGTATAGTGGAGCGCCCCTTCCCGCGCGTGGCCCCAAAGTGAGCCATCTGGGTCCGGTTCCGTCAGGAATCGGGTGAAACGCAGCTACACGAACTGAGCGTTTGCGCGCCGTCCGGTTTACGGCCAGCCCCCATCCCCCCGTCCGCCTACGCCTTCCTCCGACTCGCCGCCCAAGCCCAAGGTTCTCGTCCATCAACCTGTGAGGTGTCTCGCATCGTCAGGGGCTCAGTATACCAACTGTCCTTCGGGTATCATTCCATGTCCCCTTCTTCGGGGCAAGGGCGCTACCTGAAATGCGCTCTCAGCAGACAAATCGTGTGTCATTTCTAGGGGATACTCTGTCCATGTTCTACCAACAAAAATGAAGCGAAATACTCGTTTTTAGAAGACGAAAATAGCAGCAGAAAAAGCGCTTGACACGCCATCTAGGTTATGGTATCGCTTTCACAAACGATTGCGCTGGGATGGCACTGCTTTGCGAACGCTCCTCAGTGGAAGCGCATACAGAGCCGCTCGGCGCGGGTCGTTCGTAGGGATGGCAGTGTAGTTAAGCCTTGTCGAGGACGAAGGCGGTGTTGGGGAGTACGACGCGACGTACACAAAATCGTATACGCGGCTGCGTGCTAATGTTGGTTTCAGCCAAACGTTCAGTCCAAGGTGCAACTCCACGCCAAGTGTGCGGGCTCTGCCATCGCCGCTTTGCGAGGAGCGGTTCTAGCGCGCCTTCACGTAACGTCGGCCTTCGTCCACACAACAGCGCGTGGCGGTCGGGTCAGAGGGGCCCAGCACGCGCTCCCGGTTCATCGCCATTGGGCGGGGAGCAGGAGCGCAAGCGCAGTGGTTGGCCCCCGCTGTTGGATTTCCGGATGCGCTCCAAAGCGTATCCGAGATGACGATAGTCTGCCTGGGGTGGCGGCTCTGTGTTTTGTGAGTACATGGCCGGCACCTGTGAGCTTCGGTCGGGTCTGGGTCGAGGGAAAGCTCGAATCGCGTTTGCGGGATGCAAGTAAAGTCTGAGTATCGTGAGAATAAGGAGGAGACTATGTGGCGGAGCTTTTCTCGCCCTCTACTTTGCTTTTCGCTCTTGTTCGGCTTGTGTGTCCTGCCGGCCTGGGGGCAGATGGGTTCTCAGGGAACTATCAGCGTCGCTGTCGTGGATCAGAGCGGGGCAGTTGTCCCGGATGCGGA
>Ga0315285_10005538_pt1 | contig 13007 bp, 8 predicted proteins | sample YL17G09_36_MG_FD_203698 | JGI IMG/M metagenome (GOLD analysis project Ga0315285, IMG submission 203698) | Sediment microbial communities from Yellowstone Lake, YNP, Wyoming, USA - YL17G09_36 | ecosystem: Environmental > Aquatic > Freshwater > Lake > Sediment | place: USA: Wyoming | collected... | reverse complement strand
GCTCCATCAATGAAGTTGTGGACTGCATCCCCGAGCAGGATCATCGGGACCACTGACTTGACCTTCCGGTCTTCGGCGTGCACATGGAAATGTCGCCAGAGCACGTACTTCTCCAGCACGAAGAAACCCAAGATGCCGGTCAGCACGTAGAGCGACGCAGACAGCTTCGTGCCAAGGTGCGCGAACGATTCCGGGATGAGGTGGATGAACGCATCACCGAGCAGCCCCCCCACCGCGAAGCTGACAAGAAAGAGAGTGATGCGCTGCAGCCTATCGCCCTGAAGGATGAGCGCGAAGACGCCCATCAGCGAGAGCATGCTTACGATCACGACGCTAATCACTGAGTAGATCCAAACGTTCATTGCGTCCTCCACAGTGGTCTGGTGGATTCTACCACGGACACATTCAGGGCGCACCACCCTCAGCGAGTCTCCGCAAGCCCAGTGTCACAAGCGTTCCGCGCATCCGATGGTCAGTGGTCGGCGTGTGAGCACGATGGCAACCACCTGCCTCGCACGCAACAGCGTTCGCGGTACCTCCTGCCGAACAAGCACAGGATCAAGCTGCCGTCAACAAGGTGTCCGAACGCAACCAGCCTTGCGTCTGGCAACGCAATCACGACTCCCCGCACTACTTGGCGAAGATTCCCTTGACGCCCCTGGACGTAAGGGCCGTCAGATCGAGCAGGGCTTCCGCCAGCGATAGGCCGCCAGGGCACGCGAAGTACCGCGGCTCCCACACCGGGGCGAATTTATCCTTGTAGCTGCGCAGCCCGCGGAAGTTGTAGAAGTGCTCCCCGTGCCGGTAGACGAACGTGCCGAGTCTGTTCCAGAGGGGTGCGGCGGAGCCGCCCTCTACCCCCGCTAAAGGAGCGCTACCCAGATCGAATTGGCGGTAACCTTGCTCTTTTCCCCAGAACATGAGCTTGATGAAAAGGTACTCCATTACTCCGACCGGTGCGCTCGGACGATAACGCATCAGGTCCAGGGAGAGTTCTTCCCGTCCGGCACCGGGCCACACATTGGCAAAAGCGACTATCCTCCCATTCTGCCGCAGAATTGCAGCAGGGAAACGCTTCAAGTAGTCGTCATTGAAGAAACCCAACGAAAAACCCTTCTCGCGTGTGTGTTTGTGCTCCAGCCAGGCGTCCGAGATCTCCTTCAGCTCCGGGAGAAGCGAAGGTACGTTCGACGCGGGAACGACGTCGAACGTCAGCCCTTCCCTTTCGAGCCGCCGATGGTCACGGCGCAGTGCCTTCCGCGAGTTCCCTTCCAGTGAGAAATCCTGCAACGGAACTACGGCGCGCTCGCCTACCTTAAAGAGGGCGAGTCCCGCATCCACGTAAAGCGCAAGGCTGGCCGCGCCTACGTCATGGAATACGGTGCGGCCTCCGTACGCGTCCGCCAGCTCGCGGAACTGCCAGACCAAATCCGGACGTTCTTCCTCTTGGCCTACCGGATCGCCCAGCGCAATCCAACTACGCCCATGGGTCGCATACATGACGAATGCGGTCTTCCCCCTGTTCAGCAAGAAGGACTTGTCACCCAAAAGGGCCAGCCAGGCATAGGTTTTTGCTGAGCGCTCGACGATATGCCCAATGATGTCCAGTTCACCGCTGCGCGCCGCTTCTGGCTTGGGTGCGCCTGGACGGAGCAGCGCTGCAAGCGTGCCAAAGAGCGCAACGGCGGTCATCCCCACTGTGGCCCGCAGGAACCTTGGTGCGTTCCCATCCTCAAGGCTGAACCGCCACCAGAGGTCGCTCGAGTACTCGATGTGCTTGTGGGCAAATAGGCCCAGACAGAAGGTGCAGACCAGGGCCATGGCGACAGCGATCGTCCAGCCGAAGGTTAAACGCTGACTGACAACCGACGCCCTGCGGTAAAACTCTCGGCGACAAGGGACGAGGACCCCCAGGAACACCGAAAGGACGATCGCTTCCTCATAGCGCCCCCCCTTGGTCAGCGACAGAACGATCCCAAACGCCAACAGCCCGACTGCCGCGTAGTATGCGCCGTCGATTCGGCGTTGGAGACCCCGTGCAACCAGAATAAGGCCGACCCCCACGAGGCTGCTCAGGAAATGCGAGGCCTCGAGAACTGCCAGCGGCAGGAACCGCCCCATCCAGGCCATGCGCTCCGACGAACTCGGCGTTGCCGTGGAGAAAAGGAGCACTACGCCTCCAAGGAAAGTGACCGCAGCGAAGAACTGCGGGACGAGCGGCGTGGCCCATCTGGCTACGCCCAGTGCAATGCGCCTGCCTTCTTCCTTGCGCAGGACGACCTCATGGACGCCGAGGGCCAGGGCACCCGCGCATAGAGGCAGCAGGTAGTAGATCCCGCGGAAGGCCAAGAGCGAACCAAGGATCTGCGGCGCAGTCAGATACGGCTTGAGCAGGACCAGCAAGATGGTCTCCAGAACGCCTATGCCGCCTGGCACTGTGCTCACCAGGGCCGCTACCTGGGCAGTCAGGTAGATGGCGTAGAACATGGGCAACGACAGGCCGCTTGCGCGTGGAAGCAGTGCGTAGAGCACAATCCCCGCGACAGCCCAGTCCAGGGAGGCAATGCAGACCTGGGCCGCGCGCAGAGAAACCGGGGGGACCGGCAACTCCCAGGTTCCTATCCTCAAGGGGCGCCGTCTTACGCCTGCGAGCAAGACGTAGACAATGACGATCAAGAGGAACAGCGCACCCAGCGGACGAAGAGACGCAGCGGGCAAGTGCAGTTCTCCAGGCAGCGCCACAGGCCGGACAAGAAATGCAGCGCCTCCGACCGTCATGACCCCAAGCCATGTGGTCACAGCAGAGAAAAGGACAACGGTCGCGATCTCCAGCGCCGACAGGCCCCACCGGGAGTAGAGGCGGTAGCGAATCGCGCTCGAGCCGAGGAGGGGGAAGCCGACGCTGTTGCTGAAGGCGTAGCTGCTGAACGAGGCCAGAGCGAGCTGTCTGTAAGGCAAGGGGTGGCGTATGTAACGCACTGCCAGCGCGTCATAGCCGGTCAAGAGCCAGTAACTGAGGATGGTGAGCAGCGTCGCCGGCAATATGCTCGACAACGGCAGTGCGTGAAGCTCGGCTACGATGTCGTGATAGTGGAACTGCCTGAGTTCACGATGCAGGACCCAGAGCGCCGTGCAAAGAATGCCCATGCCTATCAGGGGGCCGATCACATGGAGCAGTCTTCTCTTCATCGAATCCGTCCTGTAGGCACCCATGCCGCGGCGAGGTAATCCCCATCCTCACCACGTGAGTTGAGGGTCCGGCACCTATGCGTCAGGCCCCTCCCCCACAGAGCCGACGCCCCGGGAAAGCCCATCCTGGCAACGGCCTGCCCGGGTGGGCCCTCTGGTCGTTGTGATCTCGGGCAAGCCGTAGTGGCGTCCCGGCGTGCCGTACCGTTCGTCCGTCCACCGTCTGTCCAAGAACACATCGCCGATCCCCTGCTGCACTCTCATCCACCGAATGTCCATGCCACATCAGCGTCAACGGAGTTCGCGCTTGGCTATCCACATGCCGGGCAGCATTGGCAACCACAGGGTGAAGCCTCTTAACAGCAAAGTCGCGGTAAGTGCTGCCTCGACACCGACACCGAGCGCCCCAAGCATGGCCACACAACTCGCCTCGAAGGTTCCTATCCCCAGCGGAACCGGACCAAGTGTTGCGACTATCGAGGCCACCACAAAGCTTGGAAAGGCCACCAAAAACGAAGACTCGTGGCCGATGGCGCGCAACATCGCCCATAATGTGGCCGCGTCCAATACGAAAACCGCTGTCTGAAGAAGGACTACCTTCGCGACCAACGACGGGGTCCGCAGGAGGTGGACGGGCGCTTTGCCATATGTTTGCAGCAGTTGGCCTAGCCCGGGAATCCGCGCGAAGAGCCCCGGAAGCACTCCTCTTGCCCGACGTTGCAGCCATAGCGCCCCGGTGGGAATGGCCACCGCAACCAGACAGAACACGGCAACGGCAGCAACGATCCACCCGTAGATAGCATGGTGAAACCAAAGCAGAGCCACGCTGGTCAGGACCACGCCAAGGTACGCCGTGTAGTAGGTCACAAGGCCCACCAGGAACGCGGCCATGCAGATCTCCGAGGGGATACCTCGGCGCCTCAACGCTGCTACAATGAACCCCGTTCCACTCATGCCACTGCTTGGCAAAGCCTGGTCAGAGAAGAGCTTGCCGAATGCAAGGGGCACCAAGGACAATACCGAGTATCGCACGTCTGCGCGGCGGAGCGTCTGCTGCCACACAGCGGCAGCGCAGACGTACGTCATGATCTGGAAACATAGTCCGGCTAGGAGCCATGCCGGTTGCGCGTGCTGCACCAGTTGACCGAACCGCTGAATATCACCGAGGTGCGTCACAGCCAGGACCAGCCCAGACAGCAGCAACACACCGATGAGCAAGGATCTGAATCGGCGACGCGGGGGGCGCACCGGGGGCTCCTGCGGCGTCTGTCGGCTTTCGTTCGTGTGACTCTCTGACATGACCGCATCCTACCGCGTCGCGCGCGCATAGAAGACTTGCTTAGTCAGTTCCGACACGACTACATACACGGCCGTGATGCCCAGGACAGCGGCCATCACTGGCGCTGGCAGAGGGACGAACCCAAAGAGGGCAGCGAAGGGCAGGAATGGCAGCAACACCGTAAGAACCACTACGGCAAGGGCACTCCACAACAACCAACGTCCTGGGCGGCTCTTGTAGAAGGGCCGATATGTGCGAAGGACGAACAGGATGAACAGCTCTGTAAGCAGCGATTCCACGAACCACCCCGTGCGAAACAGCTCGGGCGAACCGCGCACAAGGTAGACCAGCACCCCGAATGTGACCACGTCGAAAACTGTGCTCAGCAGCCCGAAAGAGATCATGAACCGGCGGATCAGGCGGATATCCCAGCGGTGCGGTGTGCTCGCCCATTCGCGGTCCACGTTATCGCCAGCGATGCCCATGGCGGGGACATCGGACAGGAAGTTGTTGAGCAGGATTTGCCTGGCGAGCATCGGCAGGAATGGAAGGAACATGGAAGCCATTGCCATACTGATCATGTTGCCAAAGTTGGCGCTGGTGGTGATGAAAATATACTTGAGCGTGTTGGCGAACGTATGGCGACCTTCGTCGATGCCTTGCTGAACCACTCCCAAGCCCCGCTCCAGCATAACGAAGTCCGCTGCTTCCTTTGCCACGTCCGCGGCCTTGTCCACCGAAATCCCGACATCCGCCGCGTGCAAGGCGGGCGCATCGTTGATACCGTCTCCCAGATAGCCAACCACGTGTCCCATCTTCTGCAGCGCCAGGATAATCCGTTCCTTCTGGTTTGGGTCAACTTCCGCGAAGAGCGTCACCCCAGGCGCCAGGTGCCATAAGGCCTCGTCTTTCATCTGCGCCAGTTCGGGTCCGGTCACGATGCGGCCGACGCTTAGGCCGACGGCTTCCGCAACGTGGCGTGCAACCAAGCGATTGTCGCCAGTTATGATCTTCAGCTCCACCCCCAGCCTGCGCAGGGCGTCCAGCGTCGTCCGTACCCCTGGCTCTGGTGGGTCGAAGAACAGGAGGAACCCAGCAAATACCATCTCCTGCTCATCATCCCGCTTGCATATGGCTCTGGAAGAAAGAGATTTCTGTGCGACGCCAAGAACCCGGTATCCCTGCTCACTCCAGGCCGCAAAACGGTCCATCAGTGCCGACCGCGTGGCATCGTCAAGGAACTCGACATCTTCGTCCTTCTCAACACGATCGCAGACCTCCAGCACGTTCTGCAGTGCACCTTTGGTGATCAACACCGTGTCGCCAGGTTCCCTGGTTGCCAGCAAGACGCTCATCCGCTTACGAACGAAGTCGTACGGGATTTCATCGAGCTTCTGGTAGCCTGCGATGCTTAGGCCAGCAGTCTCAGCCCGAGTGACGATCGCATCGTCCAGAGGATTCGCCAATCCTGTCTGGAGGCGGGAGTTAGCATAGGACAGGCGCAACACCTTTTCGGACTGCTGACCATCGGAGCCAAGGGCGCCATCCAGCTGCACGATTCCTGCGGTCAAAGTCCCCGTCTTATCAGTGCACAGGATGTCCATGCTGCCCAGATTCTCGATGACACCGAGCTTGGCCATGTTCTGGGCACCGCGCGCCAGCGTTACCGTAAGGATGGCAGGCAGCAACTCGGGTGACAGCCCCACCGCCAGAGCCATCGCGAACAGCAGCGTGTCGATGGTCGGACGGTGCAGCAGGATGTTCACTGCAAGCACCGTGACTACCACCGTCAACATAACGCTAATGAGCAGGCCGCCGAAGCGTCGCAAGCCCCGGTCTAGCTCGGTCTCCGGAGGACGTAGGGCCAGGGTACCGGCGATCTGACCGTAAGCCGTCTCGCGCCCGGTGTGCACGATCAACGCCGTCGCGGTACCGCTTCGTGCCGACGTGCCCATGAACACGCAATTGCTGCGTTCCGCGAGCCCAGCGTTTTCTCCCACCAGGCCTGGCTGCTTCTCGGCTGGAAATGTCTCACCGGTCAGCAGCGCCTCGGTGACGAAGAAATCCTTGGCCTCAAGCAAGATGCCGTCCGCTGGCACAAGGCTGCCGGCCGAGAGCTGCACGACGTCCCCAGGCACCACGGCCTCAATGGACATCACTTGTGCATGGCCGTCACGTAGGACCGTGGCCTTTGCTGCGACCCGGCGGCGGAGTTTCTCTACCGCATTCGAGGCGCGATACTCCTGTATGGAACTCAGCACCGCGCTGATGATAATAATGCCCAGCACGACCAAGGCGTCCAGCCAGTCATGCACGACCACTGCGACCAATGCCGCGAATATCAGAATCAGGATCAGAGGGCTACGGAACCGATCCAGAAACAGCCGCAGAACCTTACGGTGCCGGTCTTCGGCAACGAGGTTGGGGCCATGGTGTTGGAGCCTCTCCGCCGCGTCGCCAGCACTGAGTCCGTCACGGGAGCTCCCCATCGCGGCCAGCATCTCATCAGCTGGCCGGCTCCAGTAGCTGGCCGTCTTGTCCGGTTGGTCCATGGGCCTCTCGCGAGTCTCTGTGGCAGCCTGACCAAGGCCGATCAGGATTGCGCGCTTGAGCCCTCTCCTCCGATAGCGCTTCAGCGTACCTCTGGCAGCGCGCCTCGTCAAGCCTCGGCGGCCAGTGCCAGCGCCGACTCCGTCATGGCACGAGAAACCATGCGAACCATTCTGGATACCTCCTTGTTCAGTCCAACAGACACTATCGGGATTCGGCGCCCCACTTTTCAATAGAGAAGGGAGGACTCAGCACAGGAAAAGCTTGACAACCACGAGTGCACTGGTTATACGGTACAAGACACATGGGCGATCGAGTGCGGTTCCGGCACGGCACGGCTTGGGGGTGTAGCGTATGCGCGAGACTCACAAGAATGGGGACAAGCAAGGCCAGGTGGGATGCTCTATCCCGCAACCCGGTGGGCCATCTTCCTGAAACACGGCTTCCTGAAGCTTGTTCATGTCTATGGGCAATGCTTGTGAGCACAGGTGAGCCGAAGCACAGCTTATCGAGGCACGAAGCGACGATGTAGGCGGACAAACAATCCCGTCATAGACCAGCATGGGAAAAGGGAGGTGCGACACGGCGCAGCACTACTCTGATGACGGCTATTCGTAAGTCGCAAGGCACCTGGGGAGGCTTCAGCGGCGAAGCTTGAGGGACCGTTGGGCAATACCAGGCGCAGGTTTGCATTGAGATCTGTCAACAACGGCTGGGAAAGGAGGAGGAAATGTATCGTCTGATAGTCGCTCTTGTAGCAGTTATGGGTATCGCTCTGTTCCTGACGGGCACGGCAGCGCAGCAGCCCGGCGCGAAACCAGCGGCAGAGGCTGCCAAACCCGTGGTTATTGAAGAGGACGTGCTGGTGGTGTTCGTGGACGAGCCTGCGCATCACTTCCACAGGGTTCACGAGTTCTTTCTGAAGAAACACATGAAGTCCGCAGCCGAGCAGGTCAGGGTCGCGGCCGGCTTCATGAAACTTGAGGCGGCCCGTGCGACGGACGAGGGCAAGGAGGGGCTTAATGCCTCCGTCAAGGAACTGGAGAGGCTGGCCGATGACCTGGAAAAGGGTGTGGACGTTTCCGGCAACGCCCTCAGCCATGCCTTTGCGCGCGCCCATCATGCGCTGGCAAACCACCACTACCTGAAGGCAGCCGAGGAGCACGCTAAGAACGCTCCTGAGAAAGCCGGACATGATCTTAAGGCGGCCGCGGTACACGTAGAGCAGGCCGCTGCCTGGCTCGGTCATGACCTGGACAAGGGCGCACTGGATGTCCTGAAGGGTGCGCGGCTTGTCGGCGGCAAACTCATCAAAGGCGCCGGATGGGCACCCGACGAAGTCGGCAAAGCCATTGAAGACATTGGCAAGCTCACAGAGGAGGTGGGCAAGAAGATAGAACCCACCACCAAGACGTAGAAATGCTGAGGGTTCTCCAGCGGGCATTTGGGTCCGATAGAGGTGGTTGGCCGTCCTGGTGGCGTCCGCATTCCTTGAGCGGCAGACAGGCCAGCATGCTACAAGGAACATTCCCGCGCTGGAGGTAGGGCTGAAGAACGGCAGAGACACAAGCAGCACATACCGGAGAAGAGGCAAGAAACCCATGCGGTGGTCCCTGAGCTTAGGCAGGCTGTTCGGCATTGAGTTTCGCATTCACTTGACGTTTCTGGTGCTGCTTCTACTTGTTTTCGTTGCGGGATTGTCACAGAAAGGGATGGAGGCTGCTCTGACTGGGGTGGGCTTCATATGCGCTGTCTTTGCGTGCGTGTTGATTCATGAGCTGGGCCATAGCCTCATCGCACGCCGCTTCGGAAAGGAAGCAAAGAGCATCACCCTCCTGCCGATTGGAGGGGTCTCAACCATGGAGGAGATGCCCGAGAAGCCTAGTCAAGAGATCACGATGTCCGTTGTGGGACCCTTCATAAACCTCGCGATAGCGGGCATCCTCTACCTTGCGGTCGGCTGGTGGGCAGGAGTTGCTCTTCCCGATCTCTATCCAGGTTCTGCAAGCGCGTTCTTCGCAAGCCTGATTGGCGTCAACATCATGCTTGCAGTCTTCAATCTCATACCTGCCTTCCCCATGGACGGAGGGCGGGTACTGCGTGGAGTACTCGCGCTCAATATGGAGTACGTCCAGGCTACCTCGATCGCTGTGTCTGTCGGACAGGCAATATCTGTGCTGTTTATGCTCTTCGGGATCTTCTTCAACCTGTGGATTGCCCTCATAGGGTTCTTCCTGTACATTGGTGCGGGAGGCGAGAAGCAACAGGTCATGCTCAGGTCTGCTCTGCGGCGCATACCGGCCAGTGAGGCAATGGCGACCGATATTTGCAGCTTGAGACCGGACGAGGTTCTTGCGCGAACCCTTGAGCACGTCTACCACGGCTGCCAGGAGGATTTCCCAGTAGTGGGAGAACGGGGCATCGAGGGCATCTTAACACGTGACCGCATCCTTGCTGCCATACATGAGAAAGGTATCCAGGTGCCCGTCTCAGAGGTTATGGACCGGAGCTTTCTGTCCTTTGGCCCTGAGACTCCCCTGGATGAAGTCTACGGCCGGCTTCTCTCGGCAAACAAGACTGCCGGAGCCGTGGTGGAGGGCGATGAACTGCGCGGCATGCTGTGCCTGCAAAACATAAGCCGGTATCTCATGATTCAGTCCGCTTTGCGGAGTGTTGCACAGCTCGGGCGGTGAACGGCAACTGCCGCAGCACATGCGCGCTGTCACGGCGTATGGCGGGCGCTTATCCGCGCCGCAGACGTGCCCTGAGCAGCAGGGTGTCCATAGTGAGCTCGGCGAGCTCCCAGACCACGCGATCCTCTGCGCGGAGGTCGATCTCCTCTTATATGTGCCGTCACGCGGGACGAGCCGAACGGTTGCCAGTGCGGCGGGATTGTGGTAAACCGTTAACCTGCTGCCGGTGGTAATTCCGGATGCCCTGCTGACAGGGCATTGTCATGTACTAGTGCATGAGGGTGGGACCTGCGTCCACGAACCTGATGTGGAGCATCCTCCATTTTCTGCCGCTCCTCGGCTTTCTTCTGGCCCTCGTCCTCCTCGTTCACTTGGCGAGGGAACAGAGATCGCCCTCCGGCACTATCGCGTGGTTGCTCGCCATCGTGCTGATCCCGTACGTCGGCGTGCCGCTCTATCTCATGCTCGGCGGCCGCAAGTTCCGACGAATGGCGCGCCGAAAAGCCGAGCTTCCCACGGAGGCTGGGACGGCTCATCAGAACGAAGGCGGAAAGGGCGAACAACTGCCGACGGTCCTGGACGGCATCTTTGCTCCCCGAGAGGGGAATCAGATCACCTTGCTGCCCACGGGGGAAGATGCCTTTCGCACGACCATGGACTCCATTGAGGCCGCGAAAGAGAGTATCTGCATAACCACGTTTGTCCTAGGCAACGACAGCACGGGCAGGGCCATTGTCCAGGCCCTTGCCAGGAAGGCACGGGACGGGGTAAGGGTGTACCTCCTGCTAGACGCACTGGGCTCTCGCAGTGCCCCGAAACATCCGCTGTCGGAGTTCCGCGCGGCCGGAGGCAAATGCGCATTCTTCATGCCGATGCTGCATCTTCCTTTCCGCGGCCGGGCTAATCTGCGAAACCACCGTAAGATGGCGCTCTTCGATTGGACGACAGGGATCATCGGTGGCATGAACCTGGCCTACGAGTATATGGGGCCAACCACCGAGGCTCAACGTTGGCATGATCTGTCGCTCGCCCTCAGTGGGCCCGTAGTGGCCGACCTCTATTGCCTGTTCCGGTCAGACTGGGCTTTTGCGGCCAAGGAGGAACCGGACCTACCGGAGCAACCTGCATCAGGCGAAGGCCCGGGCGATGTCCGCCTTCAACTGCTGCCCAGCGGACCGGATGTCGCGGGTGATTCCCTCTATGACGAGATCGTCGCCTCCATAGCGGCCGCTCAGAAGCGGGTCTGGATTGTGACTCCCTACTTCATCCCCGACGAGGTGTTGCAGCGGGTGCTCTGCATTTCGGCAAGGCGGGGTGTGGACGTGCGGGTTGTCGTTCCGGCAGCCTCTAACCACCGGCTTGCCGACATGGTGCGCCGGGGTTACCTGCGCCAGGTCCAGGACGACGGTGGAACGGTATGGCTCTTCAAGCCGGGGATGTTGCATGCAAAGGTGTTCGTCATCGACGACTCACTCGGCATCGTGGGCAGCATGAACATGGACATGCGGAGTCTGTTCCTGAACTACGAGATAGCACTTCTCGTGCGGTCTGAACCCGTGGTGGCGGAACTGGCAGCGTGGGTCTCGGGGATCATGGAGGACTCCGAGGTAGGGGTCAAGAGCACGTCGGTGCCGGTGGAGTTTGCTGAGGACGTCGCGAAGCTCCTTGCGCCTTTGCTCTAGGCAGGGTGTGCTGTGCGGGCCGGCCGACGCCTTGTTCACCGGTACATTGCCTGGGAACATCGCCCACAGCGCGCCGAATGTGTATCGGTTCAGCGAAATGAGAGACTCAAGGGCTATGGAACGCGCCCTGACGACCTGGTATCATGGGGTTTCCCCCCTGCGAGATGACGACTGCAAGGCTACGTTAACGCCTGGCTGGTGATGAAACGACAGAGGCACAAGACTTTCGGCTGGTGTCTGCTTGCCTGCGCGCTCGTGGCGGCAGCAGCAGGACTCCGATATATCCACTCTCCGGGTCTGGAGACTCACCGTTCCGAGCCGGTCGGCATAATGGGCACGCACGCGTCGTTGACCGTCGTCGTTCGGGCGGGTCAGACCGCGCTCGCCGACAACGCCTTGAAGGCCGCCGAAGCCGCCCTCCGCCGCATCGAGGCGCTCATGAGCCACTGGCTGGAGCAGTCGGAGGTCGCGCTTCTTAACGCCGCGAAGGCGGGCGAGATCGTTTATCTGTCCCCGGACACGATGGAGGTCCTGCGCAAGTCGCAGCAATTCGCGCAACAGACACAGGGCGCATTCGACGTCACCTGCCGTCCGATCATCGAGATGTGGAAGCGCGCCGGGAAGGAGAACCGTGTGCCGTCGGAAGTGGAGATTGCCGCGGCCATTGAGAATACCGGCTGGCGGCATATCGAACTCCTCGACGGCAAGGCGCAGAAGAAGATAGACGGCGCAGGAGTTGACCTCGGCGGCGTCGCAAAGGGATACGGGGTGGACAAGGCCGTCGAGGCAATGAAAGCGGCAGGCGCCCTCGGCGGAACCGTGGAGGTGGGCGGAGACATCGGTTGTTTCGGTCGAAAACCCGACGGTAAGAACTGGATAATCGGCGTCCGCGATCCGTTCGAGACCAAACAGGTCTTCTGCCGCCTGTCAATGGGCGATCTTGCCGTCTGCACCAGCGGCAATTACTTCAGGTTCGTCACCATCGAGGGCAGGCGCTACAGTCATATCGTTGATCCGCGCAGCGGCCGGCCGGTGGACGCTGCGCCGTCCGTGACCGTTGTCGCTCCCAATACGACGGTCGCCGACGCCTGGGCGACGGGTCTAAGCGTGCTCGGTCCCGATGGATTCAAACTCATTCCGCCCGGCTCCGGCATCGAGGCCATGATCGTCACAGGCGACGCAAGGGAGCATCGCGTCCACACTACCCCCGGCTTCAACAGGCTCATTGTGGAAGAACGCTGATCGGCGGCCACAGGGATCTTCGCTCAGGCCGCTTGAGCTGCGACAGTCTGCCCGGCGGGCAGGAGGATGATTGACTCCTGCGGGCACTTCTCAACGCAGATGCCGCATCGTGTGCACTTCGCATAGTCAATCACGGCGAGATTGTTGACCACGGTGATAGCCTTCTCGGGGCAGTTCTTCTCGCATATACGGCAGGCGATACACGCCATGGAACAGACTTCTTTGGCCCTCTTGCCCTTGTCGAGGTTCTTGCAGGCGACAAGGACGGTCTGGTTTTTCGGCACCATGCTGATGAGCTTTCTGGGGCACGCCTTGACGCATTTCCGGCAGGCGCGGCATTTCGCGCTGTTCACCACCGCCAGCCCTTCCTCC
>Ga0315285_10005537_pt1 | contig 13008 bp, 4 predicted proteins | sample YL17G09_36_MG_FD_203698 | JGI IMG/M metagenome (GOLD analysis project Ga0315285, IMG submission 203698) | Sediment microbial communities from Yellowstone Lake, YNP, Wyoming, USA - YL17G09_36 | ecosystem: Environmental > Aquatic > Freshwater > Lake > Sediment | place: USA: Wyoming | collected... | reverse complement strand
ACATTCTATACAGGCATCTCGGTTGACGATCTCAACCCTGCTGTTTGTCAGACTCAGGACAGCACGGGGACAGACTAAGAGACACATGCCACAACCCACACATTTTTCTCTATCAAGCTTTAACGTGACGACGCCTTTGAGATATATCAACTGATTTATCATTCTAAAACCCCTTATGCGATAAAGTGTGATCCGATCCAGAGAATGAGACCGATGATTCCAGCCCCAATCTGCAGTGGCAAAGCCCAGCGCATCTCTTTCTTCACCCCAGAGAGCGAGGTGCAGGTCGAAGCTCCTGTAAAATTCATAGCCAGATAGGCCGAGACGGCCGGTATGAGAAGGAGCCAAGCCAATATTTCGACACGACCTGCCCCTGTGGTTAAGTCATCGAAGCGGAGAGCCAAAAGGATTGCATCAGCCAACAATCCAAGACTAAGCCCTTTGAGTGAAAAGGCCCGCCCCGGCAGCCACGGCAGCAGCAGAGGTGTCAAGATGGCACCTGCCACAATGGCACTAAAGAAAGCCATGACTGAGAAGAGGCCATGGCTCAAAGCATTCGTCGTACCCTCTCCGAACTTCAAGAGGAAAGCCAGAAGGAATAGGATCAAAATAGTGATCATCCCGACCCTCATGGCGCCGACAAGCTCGATGGGAATAAGGACAATCCGCTCCAAAGTGGTGAAGGTCTTAGTTCTCATCTCGGGAGTCGCTTTGAACCCCGAATCCAGAAAGCTGGGCAGATCTTTTGATCGTATGGGACCGTAGATCACCTTGAATCCGGATAATTGCCTTACCTGATGAGCCGCAATCCCCGGACCAGACAATTGGGGCAAAATCAATTCCCGATGGGAGACGATTTGGCTTAAACCACTAGATGCAATTCGGTCAACAAGCTCATTCGTCCCAAAGGTTCCTTTACCCGAAGCGCACCAGACATTGATGCCTCTGGTATCCAGAACCAGCATCCACATATCCCGGCCGGGTAATGCCTCGCGAAGTCTGTCAAAGCTCATCTTATAATTGGCCGTGACCAGAACCGGGGAGTGCGAATCTGGCTTTCCCAAAGCATAAAGGCCTGGGTCGATCGTGTAATTCATGCGACCTATTCCCCAGCGGGCCTTAAAGGTTCCCAGACGGTCTGCCCATGTCAGAAAGGACGAAACCTGAGGCACGGGGCCAACTGCAGCCGGGATTGAGCCGATGACAAAGGGTTGTTTTAAACTGGGAGAGCCCAACTGAGCCTCTTTTCTTGGAGGTCAGCAGCTCGTGGTCTTAAGTTGTTCAATCGGTTGCTCAACGGAACAGCATTCTGTTTCACTCATAGGAACCTCCATAAAAAAATTTATAAAATGCCTTCTTCAGAATTGCGTGAATATCTTGATGATTCCATGATCGGTATTAGCCCGCCGCCATCTCTTTCATCATGGGACCGAGAAAACCTTTCACCTGTTCGGCAAGGTGTTCTGTCTTAATCAGATAGAGGCAACAGATTTCTCCTTCTTTTTCCCAGCTGAGAAGGGCCAATTTATCTCCTGAATGGATCTTAGCCTTATCCCTCAATTCCTTTGGGAGAACCATCTGTCCCCGATCGTCGATGCTGATGATTGATTCGACTTTCCAATTGGTCATCCCCTTGCTTGCCGGTGAGACGCAGGAACCTTTCTGGTTTTTACCGGGCATTTCAACCCCTCCTTTTATAGGCTTTCTGAAAAAGTTATTAAATCAGAATAATCAGAACAATCTGATAATAGTAAATTGGAAGGATATTGTCAAGTGCAAAAAATTTTTATTTTAAAGCATCGAGAAAGACGAGGTGAATGAGGGGAGGAAGGGGAGCTCAAGCCTGTTTCTTAACAAACTTGATTCAAACCTCTGAATTTAATCGAATCTTTCGAATTATTCTGAATATGGCGAATTATATTGAATTCCAACTATATTCGATTTGTTCGTTATCATTCGTCCTTTTCGTTTATCTATTACTAAAACGAAAAGCGAAGCTCTCCCATGACGGCATTTGACTTGTAGCCCTCACGGAATTCGCCCTTATACCGGAAAGAAGTGGAAAAACCGCTCTTATGGATAAAAGTAAGCCCGGCCCCCAAGATCAAACCATTTCTCTCCACATCCTGACCATCGATCGAAAACGAAGCCCCCGGAGAGTCAGCAAAAGAGGCCTTCACCACATGATCATCAATGTCAAAATCATGGCTCCATGCCAGATTGATTTCAGGAATAAAGTTGCCGCACTTCCCTTTGAAGAGGCGGACCATTCGAAGACCCAATTCCGAGACCAAGGCATCCGTCTGCCGGTCATCGATCCTCAGGCTGATCGCACCAGCCCCTTTCTCCTCGAAACTTTCTTCATCCAGACGGATGTACTGGAGAGAGCCATAGGGACCAACAGACAACGGATTGAAATTAAAGTAATACCCACTCCCTAAGTAACCAGAGAAGAGATGGGCATCGTGTTCGCTTGTGGCCCGCCTCGAGATCCCCCCAATCGTAATCAATCGACTATTGTCATACCAGTTCCGACCGTAGGAGAGAATCGCATCGACATACAGGTTTTTATCAAAGTAGCTTCCATAGAGGGAGCCAAAGAGGCTTTTCACGTATCCGCTTCCCTGGTTTCGGTCAAGATCGATATCCGAGCGGGAATACCCGAGGCTAAGACCTGCCATCAGGTTATCCATCAGACGATGGTCAAATCCCAGAGTCGCTCCGCGCATGAAGTAATTGTAACCTGTAAAACCATCCTCCTCATCCTGATCGCCCCATTGGCCAAAGGCATCCAGCCAGAGGCCACTTTTGCCCTGGATCTGTGAAAACTCTCCAGGAGTGAAGAGCTGACCAAGGCTTGCATCCGAACCAGAATAGGCAAGCAAGATGGGCTTCTCATTGCCCGAGGAGCCGGCCCAGAGATGGGAACGGACATTGTTCATCCGGTACTGTAAGGATTTGGTGTATTGTTGAGTGGTGAAGAGTGTACCTCTCGTATAGTTGTCATAAGACCCGGGACTGAGACTGGAAAAGGCTGTGTTGAACTCCTCAGGTTCGGACAAGCGTTGGATTTCTCCAAGCACATATCCCAGATCACCTGTGGCTGTGGGCAGGATCTTGTCCAGGTGTGTTGCGATCTTGTTGTGAGTAGGATTGTTACTAACAGTTGTAAAGCTATTGACCTGAACTTCGATTTCTACATGGTCACGGGGCGGATTGACAAGGAAGCTGACCAGAGGGGTCGGGTCAGGCAGGGTCTCACTCGTAAACCAACCATTCACCGCATCACCCGTTAGTATGTCATACGTCGTGCCTTTGGTATAGGGACCCGGTCCTTTGATCACGTTCAAGCCGCCTGCCAGCTGAGCCGTGCCATTGACCTTCAGCTGGCCATGGCTGCCGTCACCATTCACCTGTGCCTGGAAGGTGCTGTCATTCGCCATGGCATAGTCGCTGTTTACTAACAGAGTGCCCTGATTCACCTCTATTCGTTGCATGGTTGGGAGATTGGAAACGCTAAAGATTCCAGCCCCCTGTTTAATCGCATTTTCGAAGTCCATAGGCGTGAAACCGATGCTACCGGCTCCTTCAAAGACTAAAGTATCCGTTCCAGCCGCCCCGGTTACATTGCCCGTGACTAGTGGAGTGCCCATAAACGTTAACCAATCATCTCCATCTCCCAGATGGACATGTCCTGTTGTTGTAGAACCATTCATCAAAAAGACTTGATCATTGCCCCCGCCTGAGGTGATACCCATACCTAAACTTGAGACACCGCTCTTAGTATTAGTCGTACTGATAGTACCGTGGTTTGTGATGATGTCGTCTCCAGCACCTGTTTGAATCCCGACAGCGCTGGCATCTGTAGATTGATAGGCATATCGGAACTCATCATTATAGGTCGAGTAAACATCCGTAACGGCCGTGGCATCTCCTAATGCGCTTACATTAATCGCGCCGTAATTGGCCACGATGTTGTTCCCATCTCCTGTGCGGATTCCGGCTGCGATCGCATAGGAATTGGCAATGGCTCTTCCATGCGCATCAACCGAAGTCGTATGAGCCCGGCCACGCGAATAAGCGGATGCGGTTGCATCAACCTCCAACGTGCCGTAGTTGCTAATCTCGTTTATCCCATTGCCTGCTGAAATTCCTATTGCCTCTGCTCTAACACCAGGCGTACTTTCGCTCCCGATATATGCATATCCATAATCCTCTGCATGGCCTAATGCATTTGCACCCGCTGTGGCACTCACCATCATATCGTCATAGCTCTTAATCATGTTTTGACCATTTCCCACTGCAATTCCTGTGGCCTTGGCCACTCCTCCAGCATATGCCTCACCATGGTTTGTAGAGGTAGATGTATTGGCATAGGCTTGTGCATCAGCATTTACCGTGGATGTTACAGTTGTAGTATTATGGCTTTCAATAACATTGACCCCATTCCCAGCCAAGATTCCCGTAGCATTGGTGGTCAGTGAAGCGCCCCCTGCTCCGGCGTATGCCAATGCCCAATCAAGGTGGCTTGAGGGATAGTCTGACAATGCTTTCCCTGTATTGGTAGCAGCTACGATGAGAATCCCATCATTTCTTATTGTATTGTTTCCATCCCCAACCTCAATTCCTGTGGGATCCGCTGAGGCCCCCGTCTTTGACGTGGCAGTTGCGGTAAAAGTTACGGAGGATGCGTTGGCATGGGAATTTGCGGTCACCGCAGAACCCACAGTTATTTGGCCGCGGTTGGCAATCAGATTATTTCCTACTCCAACTTGGATGCCAATAGCATTAGATGCCACGACCGTATTGTTATCTACACCGATAAAAGCATTCGCGTTCTCATCCGAGCTGGCAAAGGTGTCAACCTTCGCAGTGGAATTGGCGGTGATTATACCGATTTCCTCATTGCTGATGATATTTTCTCCGTCTCCCACAGCAATTCCTTTTCCATTTGCGACAGAACCAGCGTATATGTTGGTATAGGTGCGAGACGACCAGGAGTCTGCCCAACCTTGAGCCTGTGCTTCCGCCAAGGCATCTACATCGATAAGGTTGCTATTTCTGATTGCATTCGAGCCCCCTTCTGCCCGGATGCCCACAGCGGTAGCCACGGCATTCGAATGGGCATTCGCCGTCGGGTTGTAGTCCCTGGAAAACGCATCTGCACTCAGATAAGCACGTGCACGGCCTGTCACATTGATGTCGCCATTGTTGAAGATCCCTGCATCGCTGTCACCGACGCGAATCCCCGCGGCATCCACGGTCGAAGTCCCTGTCGCTTCCGCACGATCACTTCTGACATTGACATCCGTATCCGCCAGCGCGATTGTCTTCGGATTGCTATTCTCATCCTCACCCGCCAGTGCATTTACCGTGATGATGCCGTCGTTCTGGATACAATCCGGCACTGCTCGACCAGTGCTTGAGGCCGTACTAATACCTGTCGCCGTAGCCATTAGGTTTGCCGTTGCGGTTGTTGTCTCGGCATTGGTGTTTGCATCAGCATAGGTGGTGGCACGCGCCCTTACGTTGATGTTACCAGGAGATGCGTTGATAATGTTGCCGTCCGCCTCGATTCCGGTTGCAACAGCGTTCGAGTTCGCAGTCGCATTCGCAATGGCCGTTTGGTCCCGCGACCAAGAATCTGTTATTGGATTAGCGTGGCTCCAGGCGTTTACGTTGATCTGCCCGTTGTTAACGACTTCATTCTCGCCGGCTCCCGCTGCAATTCCTTTGGCAGTTGAGGCAGCATATGCCGTCGCATCGGATCGTGCGTCGTAGGGCCAAGAGTCGCTGTAGGCAGATAACCGGGCATCTGATAGTGAACTCACTGTAATTATGCCATCATTGGTTACAGTGTCATCGCCGTTTCCCAGCGAGATACCCACTGCGGCGGCAGTTATGGGACTACCTACGGACCCGGCGGTAACCGTCGCTTTCTCGTCTGATTCCGCTTTTGCAATATTGCCCTGTGCGTCATAGGTCCTGGCTGTGGCTGTGACAGTAATTGCCCCTGTGGCCGTATTGTTCACGGTATTGCCGCCATCGCCCGCTTGAATGCCAAACGCGGTCGATTTCGAATATGATGTTGTTTCGGCGTCAGTCGTATCGACATTCGAATTGGCATTTGCGTACGGCGTAGTCTCCGCAAGCGCCTTAACATTGATGACTCCACTGTTCATAACAAAGTTCTGACCATCCCCAGCATTGATTCCAGAAGCCGTTGTTGTCGCATTAGCTGTGGAATCAGCACTCGGCTCCCCCCAACCGACCCACGAATCGCAATATGCATCTGCCAAGGTATGCGCATCTACATCGATTTTTCCTTTATTTTCAATTAAATCGTTTCCTTCACCGCCGTTGATTCCCGTCGCTGTGGCTTTTGTTGTCGAGCTTGCAAAGACGGCTGGGTTGCCAAAGGTGGGGGTGTCCGCAGCACCCTCTGTCCTTGCATAAGAGGTTGCTTTAACGGTCAACACACCGCTGCCATCGTTGAGAATGGTATCCTTTCCGTCGCCGCCTTCAACTCCGGTTGAAACGGTTTCAGCCGTTGCCCCGACACTTGTCAGGCTAAGAAATTCAAAGAAGTTTCCAGAAAAACCATAAGCCCTACCTTTGGCCATCCAATCATCATCGCCGACCGTGATCGTGCCTGCATTGAGAATCGTGTCATCTCCACTTCCGCCGATGATTCCGGTCGCTTGTGCCTTCGATCCAAATGTAGCGCTTGAAATGCCAAAAAAGCTAAAAGAAACGCTTGCCACATCAGAGTAAGCCATGGGATGATTATTGTCCTGAACGCTGCCTGCTGTAATGGAGCCAGTGTTGATGACTGTGTCGTTTCCGCCTCCGGCGTTGATGCCTTCGGCAATGGCGTCTGTTAGGGAATCCCCGAATGAAAGCCCAGCAAGACTAAAGGACCCGACTGCAGCTCCTGTGCTGGATGTGGCTGTGACGTTCATGTTTCCTTCGTTTAAAATGGTATCCTGACCGCCACCACTCTTTATTCCCGTGGAATGGGCCTTAGAGGTGGTACTTGCGCTTGCCCCTGCTACGCCGATATTTGCCGTCATACTGGTAGCTGTTGCACTTGCATTGGAAGATACCGTAATTGAACCGGTGGATGCATTGGTAAGGGTGTTGGCTCCATCGCCGCTATCAACTCCAGTGGCGATCGCCTCTGCCTTGCTGTCGGCATCGGCAAGGCCTACGCCAAAGATTTTATAGGATCTGCTTTCTGAGACCAGAGTCGACCCCGCAGCGAGATTGATCGTCCCCTCGTTTCGGATGGTATCCATCTCCTTTCCACCGGCGATGCCTATGGCAGTTGCGGTTGCTATTGTTCCAGCCGTTGCTTTTGCTCCTCCGCCAAGCTGGATGTCATAACTGCTCGCATTAGCATAGACGGTGGCAGTTCCCGTGATTGAGCCGACGTTGGTGACCGTATTGACTCCATCGCCGCCATCGATTCCCTTGGCCGTTGCAGCGCCCGTAGATTTGCCGTCTGTTGTTGAATAGCCGAGCAGATTTATATTTACAGCAGTCGCATCGGCGTAGGTAATGGCTGTTGCCTGGATCGAGCCGGTGCTCGTATTGTAAATGGTGTTAACACCATCGCCAGCATTTATTCCTGTCGCGTTGGCTATCGCATTGGTGGTGATATCCATATTCGAATATCCTGCGACTTGTACAGCGACCCCTGTCGCATCGGTTGTGGAGGTTGCATCCGCGGTGATGGTCCCTTCGTTTCGGATCCAATCATCACCTAACCCGCCGTCTATGCCCGTAGCGTTTGCCGTTGAGGATGTCCAGCCACTTACTGGTGTCGCTCCAATGAGATTAACGCTGACGTTTGCCACCTTCGCAGTAGAGTTGCTGTCCACATCGATCGTTCCCATGTTGGCAATTCCGTCTTTCCCCTCGCCCCCAGCAATTCCTGTGGCCTGCGTCAAAGTCGTCGCCGAGGTGTTCGTCCAGGCAGCACCAATCACATTTGCTGAAATCGAAACAGCAGTAGATGTTGCTTTCGCTGTAGAATCGACATCAATCAATGAACCGGCTGCGTTTGTGATATTATCGTTCCCCTCGTCCCCGTTGATACCTATTGCAGTGCCTGTTGCATTGGTAGACGCGCTTGCCAGCGCAGCCCCCACTGAGATCCCTATTGGAACCCCTCCAAAATCGAAAGAAACGCTCGCAGCTCGGAGCGTCGAATCGGTATTTGCCAGGATATTTCCGCTGTTATAGATTACGTCGTTGCCCGAGCCGCCATCTATTCCAGTAGCGGTTGCGTTGGCTATCGTCGAAGTATCGGTCAGCGATGCCCCTATACTGATACCTTCAATAACGCCATCGGCGCGAACTGCAACGGCTACGCTTGTACTATCTGTGGTGGCCTTTACATCTGTGAGGCCATGATTGATGAGGATGTCGTCTCCCTCTCCTCCAGAAATGCCGATGGCAGACGTTGTTGGAGTTGTCACTCCACGGGCCAGGGAGCCTGCCATCGTCACTCCAGTCCCATAACCTTGAACGCTCACGGAAACGCTCTCGGCGTAGGCCTCTGCGGTGGCGTGGGACTTCACCGTTGCGGCGACGCTGTTTATGATTGTGTCTGTACCCTCACCCCCTGAGATCCCTATGGTCGTTGCCGTTGACGATGTCGAAGTATCCGTTAAAGCGGCCTGCCCCCCAAAACCATCCACCTTCCCCTGAACGGTGACAGCGACGGCAAGACTGTTACCAGTCGAAGTGGCATTCACATCTATGAAGCCTTGATTCAGAATCGCATCCTCTCCTGCTCCCCCATCCATGCCCGTTGCCGTTGCCGTGGCTCTGCTGCCTGCGAGAGCGATTGCGCCCCCGATCATAATTCCTGTCCCTTTTCCCTGGACATTCACCGAAAAGACTTCTGAGTAGGAATCCGATTCGGCATATGCCTTGACCGTGCCGGTTGCGCTGTTGTGAATAGTATCATCGTCCTCACCGCTGGAGATACCAGTCGCAGTCGTGGTAGCTGTGCTGGAGGCATCAGTGAAAGCTACACCCAAACCAACGCCATTCAGGGAGCCCTGAACATCCACTGCCACAGCGAGATTGTTAGTGGATGCATCCGCCTTGACATCCATCATCCCGTAATTGTGAATTTGATCCCCATCTTTTCCAGCGCCGATCCCCGTGGCGGTCGCAGTGGCCGTGGTGGAGCCGAGGGCAAGGGCGCCGCCCAGTTCAAGACCGGTTGATTCTCCCTGGACCGTTACTGCGAACTGCTCGGCATAGGTATTCGAGTCGGCACGCACCTTAATCGTACCCGAAGTATTGTTTATGATGAAATCGCTATCTTCACCCCCGGAAATACCAGTAGCGGTCGCTGTGCTTGAGGTCGTCGTGTCAATCAGAGCAACCCCTGCCCCTACCCCTTTAACGCCAGCTTGAACGTCGACCGATGCAGCTAACGTATTTGCAGTTGCGTCCGCCTTGATGTCTGTGAACCCTTGATTCAGAAAAGTATTGTCTCCTGTTCCACCATCCATCCCCGTAGCAGTGGCTATCGCCGTGGTCGTGCCAAGGGCAAGGGCACCCCCAATCTCCACACCCTTTGACGTGGCCTGAACAGCCACTGAAAAAGACTCCGCATAGGCATCCGAGGTGGCATACACATGGAGGCTTCCCAGGCCACTAGTGATCGTATCCCTGCCATCGTCCCCGGAAATACCGGTCGCCGTCGCCGTGCTTGTGGTCGTCGCATCCGCAAAGGCCACTCCCACGCCGACTCCTTTCATTTCCCCCTGAACGTCCACGTTCGCAGAAAAACTGTTGGCAAGGGAGTTGGCATCGACATCCAACTGACCGGTGTTATGAATTGCATCATCACCTTCCCCCCCTTTTAATCCCGCAGCGGTGGCAATTCCTTCTGTTGACATCACTGTTCGCGCTATGGCCACGCCAAGACCTTCCATGCCCTTAAGGTTTTGCGCGACTACAGAGACGGCATTACCGATAACAGTTGAGCTCGCATCTACATCGATCGTGCCCTCATTATATATGAAATCGTTTCCCTTGCCTCCATCAATGCCTATTGCAGACGATTTCGCCTTGGTCGTGGCATTGGCTAAAGCCAGGTCTAAACCTAAATACCAGCCCCCTGTCGCCGGCGTCTTCACATTCTGACCAACAACGGTAGCGTTGTTGGTCGTGGCAAGAGAGGTTGCATCCACTTCTATTTTGTCTCCATAGTTGAATACCAAATCGTTTCCCTCACCCACATCGATCCCTGAAGCATTCGCCTCTGCCGATGTTCCTGCGCTGGCAATGGCAATGGCCGGAGGAAAATCGTTCCAGGGTTTGGCCCATTTTGTGAGCTCCAAAAGGGGAAAGCTCACGCTAAGGGTCCCGGAACCTGTCGTTGCCTCTCCAACGGTTGTGATCTTTCCGGTATTGATAATCGTGTCGTCCCCTGCGCCACCCTGAATTCCGGTTGCAGTGGATGTTGCCGTAATGGTTGCGTCCGCTGGTTTATAAAAATTGGGCACAATCCCTGAAGGGACGCCCTCGGCGCCCACGCCCAAGCCCACTGCAGTTGTAAGAGACGTTGCAGTTGCGCTTATCTCTCCGCTGTTCGTAATGATGTCTCTCCCGCTGCCTCCGCTTATTCCGGCGGCGATTGCGCTTACATTGGTAGCAATGCTACCGGCACTTTTGAGAAAATCTGAAACGACGGTGAAGTCATAAAGAGTTAGGACAACGGACTCTATATTGGCGCTAGACTCCGCGTGGGCTGTGATCTTGCCCGCGGCGGTATTGATAATCTCGCTCCCGGCGTCACCGGCATCGATGCCTGTGGCCCGTGCCTCCATGGGAACGTCTTCTGTTCCAATACCAGCCCCTGCAACCGCCAGGTCAAAAAGGTTCAGTTCACCAATGGGCACGGTAGCGTTTGTGTTTGCCGTAGCTGAAATTGCTCCGGCGTTGGTGATCCTATCGTAGCCAGTGCCGCCGGCGATACCGGTTGAAGTGGCACTTGGAGTAATGGTTGTGTTCGCCGTTGCCTGGTCCAGAACATTCACTTCGCCGGTCCAGGCAGTCACTGAAGCGGTTGACGTAACTGTAATTGTGCTGTTATTGACAATCTCATTATTGCCCGTTCCTTTTATCCCAGTGGCAGTCGCATCCGCCGTCAGGGTGGCGTCGGCTTTTGTCACATCAAAAAGGTCGAGCTGGATCTGTCCTCCTTTTACATTTGAAGTCGCGGTCACTTCAATCGTGCCATTATTCGTAACCAAATCTTTTCGGTCACTGCTACCGCCGTCAATTCCAGTGGCAATCGCGTCCCCTGAGACACTCGCGTTGGTCTCATCATTCCCCAAATGGGTTGCAACGAAGTCTTCTGCGTTAATCGTCATACTGGCATTCGCACGGACACTACCAGCATTAGTAATCTGATCATCTCCGCCTTGTGCATTAATTGTAGTAGCGGCCGCGGTTGCCGTTGAATTAGTCGATTGCTGATCCGTCTTGCTGACTTGTGCACCAGTGTTAATGGTAATTATGTCGTTACCGTCGCCACTGGCTATTCCAATAGTATCCGGTCCATCACAGACGATAATATACCCATCCATCGTCGTTCCCACAATTTGGCAAGCAGCATGTACCAGCATTGGTGACAATATTAATGTTAATGCGACCAGCCAAAAGCCAACCCCTATCAACCAGAACTTTGTTTTCATCTCCGTCCCCCTTCGTCAAACCTGACCTCAAATGTTCTTCCTTGTTTTTGAATCCTGTGCCCCCTCAAAAAAAAGCCGCTACCTATCCTTGAAGATAGCGGCCCGACAATCAGTCTTTGTTTAACCTCCAGAAATACTCAGATCTTTCTGGACCTCTTACCCTTCCCTTTTCTCTATGGGTTAATGATTGTCCCCATATTTAAAATAAAAAAACCCATTCTCTTTTAAGAAAATGGGCCCTCGATCCTTCATGCTCCCCCCTCAGGATCAGTCCAACTGATTCGATTGTTGTTGTAGTTTACGCCGAGTCAGCTTATGAAAAACGGAAAAAACTTATCTACTTATGTTCGCCTATTAATTACCGAAAAATAACAACTAAGTCAAGAAAAAATTTGCGAAAGATTTTCACTTTCAACTGACTCCAACTTTAGAGCAAAACATATGCCAACGCCAAATACTTACACCATTTTATTCCATTTTACATGAATTTATCCAGGTTGATCTTAGGAATTCTTGAGGAGGGAACGGTTTTACTCTTTTTTTCTATTTTCCTTCCCATTTTCTCTTGCTGCAGAGAATTAGGTTTTCCAAATGACTGTCTTGGGGGAGGCAGGGCTTCAAGTCCTGTCTTTTCACGAATCGGATTCCGGGTCTCAGGTTTCCAAGAGGATGAGGTCGGGGTCTTCAAGGCGGGCAATCACGGTATTAAGAAACCTTGCCGCTTCTGCGCCGTCCACGATCCGGTGATCGAAAGAGAGGGCGAGAAATAGAATCTTCCGGATTTCCACCTTTTCATATCTCACCACGGGTGTGTCCTTGATTTTTCCGGTCCCAAGGATAGCTACTTCCGGATGATTGATAATGGGGGTACCGTAAATCCCTCCAAGGGCACCATAGTTGGTAATGGTAAACGTTCCCCCTTTTAAGTCTGCTAAATCAATCGTCCGGTTCCGTGCCTTTTCAGCCAGCTGGGTTAACTCTTCAGCGAGTTGGAGGATCGATTTATCGACTGCATTTTTCACAACCGGGACCATCAAGCCCTCCGGAGTATCCGTGGCAACGCCGATGTTGTAGTATTTCTTCAGAATGATCTCCTCATCTTCATCATCCAGTGTAGCATTACAAGCCATGATCAACTGATCCACCGAGCGGGACCTCCTCTTATAAGCTTCTAACACCTTCGACATAAACCCCTTCCGGCTCCGTGGAATTCGAACAATAAGATCTCCGATTTCCGTTAAAAGGTGGCGAAGATAGGACCCATTGCGATAATCCTCACGGT
>Ga0315285_10005536_pt1 | contig 13009 bp, 9 predicted proteins | sample YL17G09_36_MG_FD_203698 | JGI IMG/M metagenome (GOLD analysis project Ga0315285, IMG submission 203698) | Sediment microbial communities from Yellowstone Lake, YNP, Wyoming, USA - YL17G09_36 | ecosystem: Environmental > Aquatic > Freshwater > Lake > Sediment | place: USA: Wyoming | collected... | reverse complement strand
TATCTGGGCCAACGGGCGCTTCAACGCCTGCACGACGCAGTCAACGCCGTAGGATGCCATGCCCTTGACGCTCTCCCTGAGAGCGGATACCTCGCGAGCCGCGGCAATCTCGATAGAGCCGCCTCCTGGAACCACTCCCCCGGAGACGACCGCCTGCACAGCAGCAGCCGCGTCTTCGGCAATGCGCTCGCGCTCCTCCTTCACTTCGCGCGTCGCGGCACCGACAAGGATGGTCGCCGCTGGCTTGCCTGTCCCGCCGATAATGCGTATGTGTTCCAGCCGCTCATCTTCGTATACCCGCGCGCATTTGCCCACAAACTTCGCAAGCTCTTCCGCAGGCTTCTTCAGGCCGGCCCGCTTGATGCTCCGCGCTCCAGTGTGCTCGACGACTCTCGCCACGTCCTTTCCCGACACCCTGCGGACGACGAGTACCCCGGCATCCGTGAGCAGCTCTTCCGCGGCATCGGCGGCTGACTTATGGACGACAACCAGACCGACGCCCAGGTCCACGATCTTCCGAACGTTCTCACGAAACTCGTTCTGAAGTTGAAGATACCGCGCGAACCCCGACTCCGTGCCCAGCGCGTCGTCCTCGATCTGCTCCGGCTCCAGCGCATCGTCTATCACGAGCACCGATGCGTTCTCCACCGAGCGCGGCATCAGCCGGTTCATCCGTTCCTTTTCGACAATCAGGCCGGTGAAGACCTCGTTCCCGGCGCCCTCCTTCGCGACAATGGCGTCGGCCAATCTGAAGCCGGGATCCGCCAGCTTCTCCTCGCCTATCAACTCCGCCGCGCGCACTGCCAGGTCCGCGATGTCTTTACTCTCCCGACCGGCGATGTACGCAGCCTGCCAGATAAGGGGATCATCAAAGCCCGACACCGACCTCGTCGCGGATTCGAAAACCTCCAGCGCCCTGCGAACGCCTATTGATATGCCCTCGATCACCTTGGTAACCGGGACGCCCCGCGCGACATGGCCTACTCCTTCGGAGACGAGCGCGCTTGCCAATATCGCAGCCGTAGTGGTGCCGTCGCCGACCTCGGTGTCCTGGGCCTTGGCGGTTCGGATCAGCATCCGCGCCGCGGGGTGATTCGCCTCGATCCGGTCCAGTATCGTGCTGCCGTCGTTCGTGACGGTGACGTCGCCGAACTTGTCAACGAGCATGCAGTTCAGGCCCTTCGGGCCCAGCGTGCCCTCGATAGATGAGGCCAACGCCCGAACCGCAGCCGCGTTGCTCACGAGCGCCGACAGCCGCTCATCCACCTCGGCCAACTTACTGACCTGTTTGACGTTTGAACTCATGGCAATAAGAAGAACGCAGAAGCCGCTGAAACCCACAGAAGGCGCGGAAGGGATTTGCCTCTCAGGAAACCAGGAACGCCCGAGCTGAGTGCAAATTCGAAGCACTAAGCACGAAATTCGAAACAAATCCGAATGACCGAAATCACAAATTCAAAACGCCTCGCCCAAGGTTTTGGGATTTGGAATCTGAAATCTGCAATATGGAATCCGGGATCTGTTTTGTGCTTCGGATTTCGGATTCCGAGCTTACCCCTCCTGGTTTCCTGGCTTCCTCAGAGGACAATGACTCCTCCGCGTTTCAGCGTTCTAGAATACTACCCTATGCTAAGAGACGTGAGCAGCTCGGAGAGATTCGATGCCATAAACTGAACCGCGGCGACTGCGCGGCGATAATCCATTCTCGTGGGGCCGACTACGCCGATGCTGCCGCAGACCCTGCCGCCGACCGAGTATTGAGATGCGACGAAGCTGCACTCGTGCATCTCGTGAAACCGGTTCTCCGAGCCGATGATCACCGCAACATCCTTACCCAGCAGAACGCTGCTGAGAATCTGGAAGAGCGCCGTCCTGTGCTCGAGCGCCTCCAGGATTGACGCCATTCTGTCCTTATCGGCGAACTCCGGCTGCTTCACGATATGCCCGGTTCCCTCGACGTAGACCTCATCGTCCGCGACGCTGAGGAGCGTCTGCTTCAGAATGGGCGTGATCTTCCTGTAGAGATAGCCGAGCCTCTGCAGATTCGATGGGAACTCCTCGCCTGCGCGGACTGCGAAGCTGTTCAGATCCGCTCCCTGGAATCGCGCGTTAATCAGGTTCCCCAGAGCCACTACGTCCGCGGGAGCAAGGCCCGCACGGGAATCCAGCACGCGATGGTCCACATGGCCGGTGTTCAGGACGGTGACTACGAGCATCTTGCCCTGACCCACCGCGGACAGGGCGACATGCTTGATGGTGGCGCCGTCAATCCGAGGAGGAGTAGCAAGCGAGGTGTACCTGGTCAACCCGGACAGGATGCGGCAGGTCTGCTGCAGTATATGCTCTACCTCGCTCTCAAAGGGATGATAGCTCCGCCTGGCGTAGTGGCTTTCGGCGGGGCCGAGAATCGGATCGGGCATCAGCTCGTCCACATAGTACCGATAGCCGAGGTCCGAGGGCACGCGTCCGGCGGATGTATGCGGCTGGCGCAGATAGCCCATCTCGGACATTGCGGCCAGCTCGTGTCGGATTGTGGCGGGCTTCACGCCGAAGTCGTACCTCTGCGCGAGCGCTTCGGACCCGACCGGCTCCGCGGTCTTCACGTAGTCATTGACCACGGCTGTGAGGATTCTACGTCTTCTTTCTCCAAGTTCCATCAGCCGCACCTCAGGTCGGAAGCGAGATCAGCGGGAGCACTGCTGTTGCTCTGAGAATCGGCAGTTCCTCAGGTGAATCCTAGTTGACAGTATAGCATCGGCGTGGTACGGCGTCAAGGTTGGAGCGCGAAGCTGTGGAGGGCGGAATTCCCCGCAAATCAAGCCCCTGCGAATGAACCTGCATTATTCATGAGGAGCGTAATGTTGACACAGAGTGCTTCCTCCCCGTGCGAATGAATTCACGGCAACGAAGGCACAAAGTGTCCCTCCGGACACTTGAGATGTAAATGCGGCGCACCCGGGAGGGCGAAGCTCCCGCTGAGCCTCGTATCTCCCGGGGTAACCGGCTCGGCAGGAGCCTCGCCCTCCCCTTCTGCATACTCGCAACAGAGGTTTCCGCAATTGGTGTGGATTATCCACCAGGGCTCCGGAACGCTCAGGCGAGCGTCCCCTACTGAGTCCCCGATGACAGTGGGGACTTCGCGTTCCTGCAGCTGTCGTTCTCCCGCCCGGCGGGATCCGGGTTTATCGGGACAACCGCCCGTGGGCAAAGATGACCTGATTCACCCACCCAACGGGAATGCACCCATCTGTGGATGAATCAACGCACCCCTCGGACGTTGCGCAGGAAGAACGCTCCGAGGAGAAGGAAGAATGCTGCGAGGGAGAATATCGCGACGTAGCCGGCGAAGGTGTAATGGGTGATATAGCCGGTGGGAGTGTGACTCACCGAGCGGCCGAATGATCCGAGAAGCATGCCCGAGATCGGCAGGACGATGGTCTGGGGCAGGACCATCGAGATGTGCCAGACGGCCATGTCCTTCGCGGCGTCCTCTTTGCTCGGAAGGACATCACAGGCGAGGGCCCAATCCACGCTGTAGTATGCGCCATATGCGAGGCCGAAGAACCCGGCCACGACAGCGGCATAGGCGAGCGAATGGGAAAACAGGAACGCGATGCAGGTCAGCGCGACGGCGGTATTGGCAACGTAGATCACTCTTTTCCGACCTATTCGGTCGGACAGCCTGCCCCCAAGCAGGCCGGTGATCGTGGCGCAGACCAGGCCGATGATGAGCACCAGCGCCGCCGCAATCTCCTTCTTGCCCTCGGGGACGCCTGCGACATCGGTCAAATAGAACTGCATGAACTCCTGGATCGTCCACAGGCCCATGACGACAAGCGCTCGGGTGATCCAGACCCAGGCGAAGTCGGGGTGCTTCCGGGGGTCAATCCAGAGTCTCCTAAGAAAGTCGAGCCGGCTCATGGGCTCGGGCGGCTTGCTCCTGGGATGCTCTCGCACACCAGCCGCGGTGATGAATAAGAAGACTACCAGGCTCAGACCCATAACAAGGAAGCTCGCGGTGGCCTGCTTCGCATTCATAAGCAGCCCCGAGGAGAGGACGCCCAAGATTGTCCCCAACTGGCTCATCGCAGCCATCCATCCGCTGGCCTCCCCTTTTTGGCCCTCCGGTACAATGTCCGGAATGATGCCGCTATACGCCCCGGTGGCGATATTGTTGCCTACCTGAACGATGAAGTAGCCTGCGAAATAGAGGACGAGGTTCAGGTAGTTGCCGGCGGCCCAGACGATAGTCAAGCCTAGCAGGTTAATGGCCACTCCTGCCGCCATGTAGGGCCTCCGCCGGCCCCACCTTGACATGCACCGGTCGCTCAATGGGCCCACGACCAGCGGCACGACCAGAGCCGGGATAGCCGCGATTCCGAGGAGGAGTCCCTGGGTTTCGGCAGGGTGCTTCGGGGCAAGCTGCTTCATCTGGCTGGGGATGACGATCATCAGGAGTGCGCCCCAGAGCAGGTTGGTCGCAAACCAATAGGCGCTGATGGAGAAGTGCTGGCCGGAACTCAGTCTCGTGGTTTTCGTCTCAGGCAATACTTTCCTCAACAAAGAATGAACAGGGATAGACAGGATGCGCAGGATAGGAAAGGTTTCATCCTGAATATCCTGTGCATCCCTGTTATATCTTACCTCTGGAGTGCGAAGCTGACCGCAAACAAGGCCGATACAATCGCCATGAGCGGATGTATCTCCCTGACCTTGCCGCGCATCAGCTTCACGAGCGTATAGGCGATAAAGCCGTACCCTATGCCGCGCGAGATGCTCAAAGTAAGAGGAATCACGACGATGGTGAGGAACGCGGGAAAGGCCTCCTCAAGCTCGCCGAACGGTATGTCGCGGACCACCGTCATCAGCAGGAATCCCACGACGATGAGGGCCGGCGCCGTCGCCACCGCCGGGACGATGCTCACCGCGGGAGCGAGGAAAACCGCCAGCAGGAACAGAACGCCGACCACAACGGCGGTGAGGCCGGTTCGCCCACCTGCCGATACGCCGGACGCACTCTCGATGTAGGTGGTGACCGAGCTGGCGCTGGATATCGCGCCCCACATCGCGGCGAAAGAGTCAACCAGGAGCACGCGGCCCAGGCGCGGCAGACGACCGTCCTTGCTCAGGTAGCCTGCCTCGCCGCCGACGCCGATGACCGTGCCCATGGTGTCGAAGAAGTCGGTTATCAGGAAGGCGAATATGGTGGCGACCAGGCTCAGCTTCAGCGCGCCGATGATGTCCAGCCGCCCGAAGGTGGAGAAATCGGGCATCCCCGCCCAGCGCTCGGGCAGCTTTCCGACACCGCTCGCGAGCGCGATGGCGGCGGTAAGAAGTATGCCGATCAGGATGGATCCACGCACGCGCCATGCCATCAGGATCAGGATGATCACGAGGCCGCCGGTCGCGATCACCGTGTCCGGTTTATGAAACGATCCGAAACTGGTGAGAGTCGCAGGACTGCCGGTCACCCAGCCTGCCTGCTGCATGCCTAGATATGCGATCAGGAGACCGATCCCGACACCGATGGCGCGCTTCAGGCTCATCGGAATCGCGTTCATCACGGACTCTCGAACGCGGGTGAGAACCAGGATGGTGACGATCGCGCCCTCGACGAAGACTATTCCCATCGCGGTCTGCCAGGGAAGATGCATGCCCTGCACCACCGAGTAGGCGAGGACGGCATTCAGGCCCATGCCGCTTGCGAGGGCGAAAGGATAGTTGGTGAAGAAACCCATCATGAGGGTTGGAATCGCGGCTGCGAGGGCCGTAGCTGCGACCGTCGGCACACGCGGCAGTCCGGCCGCCTCCAGAATGGACGGGTTGACGAAGATGATGTAGGCCATCGTCATGAAGGTGGTCAGGCCGGCGACCACTTCGGTGCGCACGTCGGTGTTGTTCGCCTTGAGTTTGAAAAGTCGTTCGAGCATGGGTCGTTCACCGCGATGTGCCTATGCCATTGAGAGACTCGGCGGTGCTCTGTTATGTCGGAGTTCCCTCGGGCGGACACGGAGGTCCGCACCTACGATGTCACCACAACATTTCACGCTGGTGAAGCGTCAGTACGTGATAAAGCTCTTCACGTCGTAACCCCGGAGCTTGTCGCGGCCGTGGAGAAAGACGAGCTCGACGAGGAACACCAAGCTCACCACGCGGCCTCCGAGCTCTTCAACTAGCCTGGCCGACGCGGCCGCCGTGCCGCCGGTCGCCAGCAGGTCGTCCACTATCAGAACGCGCTGCCCGGGCTCGATGGCGTCCTTGTGCATCTCGACGGCGCTCGTTCCGTATTCCAGCGCGTACTCGGCCTGAACGGTGTCATGCGGCAGTTTGCCGATCTTGCGCACCGGCACAAAACCCCTGCCGAGCTTCAAAGCGACCGGCCCACCGAGGATGAAGCCCCGCGACTCGATCCCTATGACCACGTCGGGCTTCTTCGCCGCCGCGTAGTCCACCATCCGCTCGATCACCTCGCAAAACGCCTCGGGATGCTGGAGAACAGGCGTGATGTCCTTGAATATGATGCCGGGCTTTGGGAAATCCGGTATGTCGCGGATCAAGCTCGCGGCGAGTAGTTCGTCGGCCATATTGCTCACTCCTTGTCGAAGGGGTCCAGGGTATGTTGAGTGTTGAGTGTTGAGTGTTCAGAGATTCACCCTCACCCTCACCCTTCCCCTCTCCCGTCAAGGGAGAGGGAATTCCGAAACAGTTCACGCTCATTGATAGCAATGTCATGCTGAGCAAAGCGAAGCATCTCATTCGCAGCTTGGGAGATTCTTCGCTTGCGCTCAGAATGACAAACCTGGGTCTTCTACTATCAACAATCGTGAAATCTTACGGAATTCCTGGTGCTGGCTGCTGGCCGCTCGCTGCTGGCGGCCGGCGGCTCGGCAGGAGCCTCGCCCTCCCAGGTCTCGCGGGCGGCTGGCTGCTGGAGGCTGGCGGCTCTTCCTCCGGAGACAGGGTCTCGCGGGCGGCCACAGGTGCCGCCCCTACCGTTCACTGTTCACTGGTGACTGGTCACTGGCGGCCATTCGCCCGATCGCCCGATCAGTCCATCGCTCCGGCCTCCGCCAGGCTCGTCATAAACGGCGGCCTGAGTATTCCACGCTCGGTTATGATCGCGGTCACGTATTCCGCGGGCGTAACGTCGAACGCCGGATTGAGCACAGACACGCCGTCGGGGGCTATTCTCGTGCCGGCGATATGAGTGACCTCGGCCGCCGAGCGCTCCTCGATGGGAATGTGCGTTCCATCCGGTATCGAGAGATCCACCGTGGACATCGGAGCCGCCGCGTAGAACGGAACTGCGTGCGCCCGCGCGAGCACCGCGAGGCCATAGGTGCCTATCTTGTTCGCAACGTCGCCGTTTCGCGCGATGCGATCCGCGCCGACGATCACGCAGTTCACCATGCCCCCGGCCATGACCCACGCCGCCATGTTATCGGTGATGACGGTCACCGGTATGCCGTACCGGAGCAGCTCCCAGGCAGTCAGCCTCATTCCCTGGAGCCGGGGCCGGGTCTCGTCGGCGATGACCTTGACCTTCTTGCCCGACTCGGCGGCCGCGCGAATCACACCGAGCGCGGTGCCATATCCGGCGGTGGCCAGAGCGCCGGCATTGCAGTGCGTCAGGACGGTATCGCCGTCGCGGATCAGCTCTGCTCCGTGCCTGCCTATGCTGCGGTTTATCTCGATATCTTCGCGAAGGATGGACAGAGCTTCCTCGACGAGACGCCGCTTGAGCTCATCCAGGGTAAGACCGGCGTTGTCCCGGGCTGTTCGAAGCATGCGGTCAACTGCCCAGAAGAGGTTCACCGCGGTCGGACGGGTCGCGCGAAACTCATTTGCGATCTCGTCGAGCCTCTGCAGGAACTCCGCCGCGTCCACATCGCCGATGGACTGCGCTCCGAGGGCGATTCCGAGGGCGGCCGCCACCCCGATTGCTGGCGCGCCTCGAACCTCCATGCTCTTGATCGCCCGCACTACATCCCGGTAGTCGGTGTATTCGAGGATCACAAACTCGTCAGGGAGCCTGGTCTGGTCAATCAGCTTGACCCTGCCATCCTCCCAGTAGACCGTTCGAATATCCAGGGGCATAGCAACCTTAATCCAGACGGGCGTGGGCGAGGGCCCGGCCACATTCGTCACATGGGCCGACCGGCATCCTCTCGATCATATCGAGGATGACGCTGCGCACGCGTTCATTGTTGGCCCGCAATACCTTGACTACGTCGTCCGCGGTCACCGGCTCCACTCCCGGCAAACCTATACACCCGGCGTCGTAGTCGGTGATCAGGGCGATGTTGACGTAGCACATCTCGAGCTCGCGGGCAAGAATGACCTCCGGGTACTGGGTCATGTTGATGGCCTCCCACCCCATCTTCGTATACCAACTGCTCTCCGCCCTCGTCGAGAACCTGGGGCCCTGGATGACGACCACAGTACCGGTTTCGTGGACTGGGATGTCCTTCGCCTTGATCACTTCCGCGGCCAGCTTGCGAAGTTCCTCGCAGTAGGGATCCGCACCCATGATATGCGTAACCACCGGACCGTCGTAGAACGTGTCGTGCCGTCCCCAGGTTCGATCAACGAACTGGTCGCACACGACGAAGTCGCCGGGCTTGACGTGCGGCTGGAGGCTTCCGGCTGCATTTGGGCCGATGATGCGAGTCACCCCGAGCTGCTTCATCGCGTGGGCGTTTGCTCTGTACGGAATCATATGGGGAGGAAAACCGTGCTGCCGGCCGTGCCTCGGCAGAAATGCTACCCTCCTGCCAGCCACGGTTGCCAGCGCCACCAGATCGCTGGGCGGGCCGTAGGGAGTCTCGACCTTGACCTCTTCCACGTCCTCGAGGAACTCGTAGAAGCCTGACCCGCCGTAAACGCCGATTTCCGCTCGCTTGTCGTTCATGTTGTGGTTTCGCTTTCGGGTTTGGATTCCAATTCCGGGTGCTGAAGTGCCTCGAGAGCAGCAGCTTGCTCGGCCTGCTTCTTGCTCTTGCCGGCGCCGAGGCCGAGCGGCTTGCCGTCGAGCTGCACCTCGACTACGAACGTCTTGTCGTGGTCCGCGCCGGATTCGGCGACCACTACATACTTCGGAGCCCGCTTGCACAGGCTCTGCGTGAGCTCCTGGAGCATCGACTTGTAGTTACGATGGTGCTCTTCACGTTCGATGTCCTGCAGGATGGGCCCCAGCGCTTGAAGCACGAACTGTCTTGCCGCTTCCAGGCCCCGGGTGAGGTAGATTGCGGCAACGATCGCCTCGAACGCATCCGCCAGGATTGACGAACGGGACCGCCCGCCCGACATCTCCTCGCCGGTGCTGAGAAACAGCGCGGGAGCGATCCCCGTGTCCTTCGCCGCTTCCGCAAGGATCGGCTCGCTGACCGCAACGGCTTTCGCTTTGGCCAGTTCGCCCTCCTGCTTTTCACCGAACTTGCCAAAGAGGTGCTCGGAAACGATCATCCCAAGCACCGAATCTCCCAGAAACTCCAGCCGCTCGTTGCTGACCAGATGGTTCGCCTCGCCCAGATACGACTTGTGGGTCAGGGCCTGGCGAAGAAGCTCCAGGTCCTCCTTCTTCATCTTCAACCGGCGAGCGATTTGCTGTATAGGCGATCGAGCCATATCTCGTCCGACATGCGATGCGCGATCCGGAATCCCCAGGAATGAATTCCTGGGCTGCCGCCGAGCAAAACCCTCCGGGTTAGGGACGTTTCAGTCCGGCAGGACTTTGCCCCTGCCCAGCCCAGGGTTTTCAACCCTGGGCACCGCCATCGCCGATTCAGTCTGCGCCCAGGAATGAACCCGGATTATTCGCAAACGACCATCCTTTCCTGCCCGTGCGGTTAAAACCACGGCTACGAATGCACGAAGTCCCCCTACGGGGACTATATCCACAGTGTCCGAAGGGACACTTTGTGCCTTCGTTGCCGTGAATTCATTCGCACGGGGAGGAAGCACTCTGTGTCAACGTTACGCTGCTCATGAATAATGCAGGTGAATTCCTGGGCTACACCTGGGCGAAACCCTCCGGGTTGGGGACGCTTCAGTCCGGCAGGACTTTGCCCCTGCCCAGCCCAGGGTTTTTCCCGCTGGAGCGGGATCCCGCCCTCGGGACAACCCTGGGCTTAGCTGAGCCTGGATACCGCTTCGCGGATCCTCTGGACCCCCTTCTTGATATTCTCCATGGAGGTAGCATACGACAGGCGCATATTCTGGTCCGCGCCGAAGCCGGAGCCGGGAATCACCGCGACCCGGGCGTCGGCAAGAAGGAACTGCGCGAAGTCGTCCGAGCCGGATATAAACTTCCCGTCATACGACTTGCCGAACCAGGCGGAGATGTTCGGGAACACGTAGAACGCGCCGCCGGGGTCGGGGCAGACCATGCCGGGTATCGCGTTCAGCATGCTCACGATTACCTTCCGGCGCTCGTTGAACTCCGCGATCATCTTTCGCGCGGAGTCCTGCGGGCCGCGCAGCGCCTCCAGCGCACCCGCCAGGGCGAAGGACGTCGGGTTCGACGTCGTGTGATCCAAGATCCGCGACATTGCGCTGACGATCTCCTGCTCGGCCGCAGCGTAGCCGATCCGCCAGCCGGTCATCGAATAGGTCTTCGAGAGGCCATTGATTGTAACCGTCAGCCGCTTGATGTCGGGATTGAAGGATGCCATGCTGACGTGCTCGTTTCCCTCGTACACCATCTTCTCATAAATCTCGTCGGATATGACATAGAAGCCGCGCTCGGCAGCGATGCCGGCGATCCCTTCGAGTTCCGCGCGGGAGTAGACTGCGCCTGTAGGGTTGCACGGGCTGTTCAGGATCAGCATCTTCGTCCTCGGCGTGATCGCCTGGCGCAGCATATCCGGAGTCATCCTGAACCCCGTGGTCTCGTCGGTTCGGACGAATACCGGCACGCCGTCCGCAAGCATAACCTGCTCCGGAGTGGTCACCCAATAGGGCACCGGGATGATTACCTCGTCGCCCGGGTTAATGAGCGCGAGCACCGCGTTGTAGATGGCCTGCTTCGCGCCGATGCAGAGGATGATCTGGTTGGGCGCATATTCCAGGCCGTTGTCCCTCCTCAGCTTCTCGCAGATAGCCTCCTTGAGCGCCTTACCGGAGATCGGGATATACTTCGTGTCACCCGCCTGGAGAGCCTGGATGGCGCCATCCTTAATGTTCTGAGGGGTGTCGAAGTCGGGCTCTCCTGCGCCGAAGCCGATGACGTCAATCCCTTCGGCCTTCATCTGCGTCGCCTTCGCGGTGATTGCGAGCGTGGGCGACGGGCTTGCCTTCCGAGCTCTTTCGGATATTGCCATTCTTCTCCCCTCTTGGCTCCTACAGTTTGAAGCGCGATATGATGATTCCGAACGGCGCGAATCCTCCCGAACACACCGGGCCGTGGGTCCCACGTGCCGGGGTCAAGCACGGCCCGTATGATCGGCCGGTATATGGAGATTCTCCGGTCTTCGCGGCGTTGCCGGCCCGGCGGGAAGCAAGGGTAAGAGTGCAGGAGCACCTCCGGAATTTGCGATCAGCTTCCCGGCTGATACCTAGGCCTTGTCCTCGGGCTTCGGTTCGTCCGGCGGCTCCGGAGTGTCTTCCTCGAGCGCATCGAAATCGAACACGGGCCGCGCCGGAGGTTCCGGCTCCGGAGTCTCTTCGTCGGCTTCGGGTTCAGGCTCAGCCAGGCCGGGCACGATGTACCCGGACTCGGGCACAGGCTCATCGAGATCGAGCACAGGGCGGCCCTCAGCGGCAGGCTGTTCCGCTTCCTCCTCCTGCTGGACCAAGTCCACCGCTGCTTCTGTGGAAGCCGTAGTGGTCTCCGGAGCAGGCTCGGGTTCGGATTCTCGCGCCGGCTCAGGCTCGGGCTCCAGCACGGTCGCCGGCTGAAGCTCTTGCTCCGGCTCAGTCACGGGGGGCGGCGGCGGTTCCGGTTTCGGCTGCGCTGCCTCGACGCGCTCTGCTGTCCTGGGTTCTATCTTGTACAACTTGCCGTCCGCGGGCACGCGAAGCTGGGCAAAGCAATACCAGCAGGCCGCACGCTTGTCATCGTTTTCTTCACCACATCTTGGACACTGCATATGAGCACCACCTGCTCAACACTTCATCGGGCGAGCCGCGAATTCCTTTCCGCCCTCAGGCCGAAGCGGATCACTCCTCGTACCTCGCAAACACCAGCGTCGCGTTGTGCCCGCCGAAGCCGAAGGAATTCGACATCGCGACCCGCACGTCCATCTTCCTGGCCGCGTTCGGCACGTAGTCCAGATCGCACTCAGGATCAGGAGTCTCGTAGTTTATGGTAGGAGGGACTATGCCATCCCTGATAGCGCAGAGACAGACAATTGCCTCGACCGCTCCCGCCGCGCCCAGCAGATGCCCGATCATGGACTTGGTAGAACTAATAGCGACTTTGTAGGCATGATCGCCGAATACTGTCTTAATCGCGGTAGTCTCCAGCTTATCGTTCGCATCGGTAGACGTGCCGTGCGCATTGATATAGTCCACGTCCCCGGGCCGGATTCCCGCGTCGGAGATAGCCGCGGCCATGGATCTCGCGGCACCCTCGCCTTCGGGCGCTGGAGCGGTAATATGGTAAGCATCACCGCTCGCACCGTAGCCGATTATCTCGCCATAAATGGGCGCGCCCCGCGACAAGGCATGGTCCAGTGCTTCGACTATGACCGTACCGGCGCCCTCGCCTACCACGAAACCGTCGCGGTTCAGATCGAACGGCCGACTGGCGCGCTCGGGATCGTCATTTCTGGTTGAGAGAGCTCTCATGGAACAGAATCCGGCCACCGCCAGGGGCGTCACCGCGGCCTCCGAGCCGCCCGCGATCATCACGTCCGCATCGCCCCGCTTCACGATCTCGAACGCTTCGCCTATCGCGTGAGTCGAGGTCGCGCACGCGGTCACAACCGTTAAGTTCGGCCCCTTGGCGCCCAGAAGGATTGACACCATTCCCGAGCCCATATCGGAAATCAGCATGGGGACGAAGAAC
>Ga0315285_10005533_pt1 | contig 13010 bp, 8 predicted proteins | sample YL17G09_36_MG_FD_203698 | JGI IMG/M metagenome (GOLD analysis project Ga0315285, IMG submission 203698) | Sediment microbial communities from Yellowstone Lake, YNP, Wyoming, USA - YL17G09_36 | ecosystem: Environmental > Aquatic > Freshwater > Lake > Sediment | place: USA: Wyoming | collected... | reverse complement strand
TATCTATATATTTTTTAAATAGATTATTGGCATAGCAATAGCAGCCAGGTCCTTCTCCTCTACCCATGACCAACAGGTCAAATCCATTGCTCTCAACCAATGCTTGATGTATATTCATCTCCACCAGTTGATCTTTGTAAATACCTCCTGCAAGACGGGCAGCATTTTTTTTAAAGTCCTCCCGGATCATACCTATGGTATTTGAAACATTGACTCCCAGGAATTCATTAAGATTTGAGTTAGGATCGGCATCCAGTGCCAGAATCGAACCCTTTTTTCCTTCAATCAGGCTCCTAATAACAAGACTACCAATGGTAGTCTTACCTGTACCTCCTTTTCCAGCTAACGCAATTTTCATATTCATTTATATAAACTTCCTTTTAGTTGGTTCATTTTTTTAGCTTGCTATCAAGTGAGTAAAGACACTCCTCTACTGTTGGGAAATCTTTCATATCAGTATAAGGCAAAAACAGGCCTGCCACATACCTATCCATAAATTTCATATTGACACTTAGCTCAATATAAGTAATATGCTCTGCAATTTTCGAACTTTGCCTGTATTTATCTTCTGAAAGCAAGCTCAGATAAGCTCCTGTAACCGAAGTGTTCCCAAGAAAAAAATATTTACCGACATCTACATCCGGAAGCATCCCTATAATCACAGTATTTCGGATATTAAGGTGTCTCCCAAGCCCTCCTGCTATATATATCTTATCCAGATCATATATGCTTAAATCGACTTCCTCCAGTAGTGTCTTAATTCCTGCATAAATAGCTGCCTTTGCTCTTATTAAATTATCAATATCAACTTCACTGATATATATATCTTCTCCTGTTGCACTATTCTTACCATTAACTAAAATATACTGGCAATCATCATCTACACATTTAAGATATTTATTTCCTATGTCCTTATTAAATTTACCTTTCCTGTCAATAACTCCCTTCAGATACATTTCTCCAACCACATCAATCAATCCAGAGCCGCAAATACCTCTTGGCTTACCTCCACCAATGACCTCAGCCTGGCATTTATACGTTTTCTGATCAATTGACATCTTTTCGATAGCACCATCTACTGCTCTAATCCCGCATTTTACTCCTCCGCCTTCAAAAGCAGGTCCTGCCGAGCAGGAAGCTCCCATCATCCATTCAGAATTTCCTACTACCAGTTCACCATTGGTACCTAAATCTAAAAAAAGAGTTAACTCCTTCTTTCTGTACATATCTGTTGCCAGAATACCTGATGTTATATCCCCTCCAAGGTAACTGGCAACTCCCTGTATATTATACACGTAGGCATTCTTTATATGTTTTATGCCAACTTCTTTCGCAGTGGAACTTGAAAATTTATTGGCAACTGTAACATAAGGTTCTTCTCTTATATATCTGGGAGGAACACCATAAAAAAGATGCATCATTGTAGAGTTTCCGGAAACCATCATTGATACAATACTATCCGCATCTACCTGTGAATTAAACAGTAATCTCCATATTAAATTATTAATTGAATCTATTATTACTTCCTTTAATTTCCCAAGTCCGCCTTTCCTGTTAGCGTATACTATCCTGTTAATAATATCCTCACCAAATTTTATCTGAGGATTATATTCTGATTCTGAATTTATTATTTTCCCATTTTCTAAATCTGCAAGGTATATGACCAGAGATGTGGTTCCAATATCCAGGGCTAATCCATAGCTTTTTTTATCTGTACGGCCCGGTTGAATGTCAATAAGAGTGCTATTCTCCTTATCCACAGTTACTGTAACTTCCCAATTCTTTTCTCTTAAAACCAGGGGCAGTTTCCTTATTATATGAATTGGTACTATACAATTTTTTATACCTAAATTTTCCCTGATGCTTTTCTTCAGCCTGAAAAGGTCACTGGTTCCATAACTAAGCGATGGTTTTTCAACAACTATAGTCCCCTTTTTTATCCAGGGTTTTATTTCAACAGCTGAAAGCTCGTCCTTGCTGATATCAGCATATATTTTAGATTCTATATCCACAAATCTGCCCTTCTCTATTTTAACCACAACTTTCTTCTGCCTGGGTACTTCAACAATTAAATCGCTTTCTACCTTAGATAGACACGAAAGTACATAACCGTTTTCTTTTTCTTTTGAGGATATAAACTTGGATTTTTTAGTATTTACTTTTCCTTCCTTTACCCGTACCTTACATCTCCCGCAGGTGCCCACACCGCCACAGGAGGAATCAATATTGATCCCGCTGTCAAGTATCGCTTGTTTTAAATTATAATCCGTGGAAACTTTGATAGACTTACCGCCGGGAATGAACTTTATCAAATATTTTTTTTGGTTGTTCATTATTAAAATTACAACCTTTTAAACTATAAGATATTATAACTACCAGGTTATAGAGTTAAAAATTTGAAACAAAAATTACCAATTCTAGAAATTATATTATATACGCATTTAAAAATCAAAATGGAAAGGAGGCTACAATACTACATCTCGCTTACAGCAATATTCTTTAAAAAATACAAAACTTAAAACATTAAAAAACACACTAGGTAGAATTTTTTAAACTAATAAGTACCTTTTGTATGCTATTTCTCAACATCCAATTTGTAAAAACTCATAAAGGCTTCTTGTGGTATTTCAACCTTCCCAATTTTTTTCATTTTTTTCTTACCCATTTTTTGCTTCTCGAGTACTTTTCTTTTCCTGGTTATATCCCCGCCATAAAGTCCCGCAGTAACATCCTTTCTATATGAAGCTATTTTTTCCCTGGCAATAACTCTCTTTCCAATTGCTGCCTGTATGGATACCTCAAAGTTCTGTCTTGGTATCAGTTTCCTCAACTTTTGAGCTATTTCCCTACCTATCTGATAGGCCTTTTCCTTATGAATTATAATAGACAATTCATCAACCTTTTCCCCGGCTACTAATATATCCAGTTTCACAAGATCAGAAGGTCTGTATTCCAGGAGCTCATAATCCAGTGAAGCAAATCCTGAAGTTATTGATTTTAGGAGATTAAAAAAATCTACAATTATTTCTGAAAGAGGTATGGCATATTTAATTTCCACTCTTTCTGGTGAGATATACTGCATATTCTTAAAATTGCCTCTTTTCTGGTTTGCCAGCTTCATTATATCTCCGATATAATCTTTTGGAGTAATTATAGTTGCTTCTACATATGGTTCTTCTATTTTTAATATTTTCTCCTGGACCGGAAAATCGGAAGGTCTCTTTACTTCAATCACTGAATTGTCACTTTTAGTTATTCTGTAAGCTACGTTTGGTGCAGAGGTCAATATCTTTGATCCATATTCTCTTTCAAGTCTTTCCCTTACGATTTCCATGTGCAGCAGTCCTAAAAAACCACACCTAAAACCAAAGCCCAGCGCACTGGAAACTTCAGGGACAAAGTCCAGAGAAGAATCATTCAGTGAAAGCTTGCCCAGGGCATCCCTTAAATTTTCATAGTCTCCCCCCTCTATAGGAAACAGCCCGGAGTAAACCATAGGTTTTGGCTTCTTGTATCCAGGCAGACTCTTTTCCGCAGGATTTTTTAAAGCAGTTATAGTATCCCCTACCATTATGTTTCCCACTTCTTTAATCCCGGTAATAATATAACCCACTTCGCCTGCAGTCAGCATCTCCTTCTCTATCATATCAGGACCAAATATACCCACCTCTTCAACCTCACTTGTAAGATTTTCTACCATAAATTTAATTTTATTACCTTTATTTATAGAGCCGTTTACAACCCTTATAAGGACTACTATACCTCTATAAGAATCATAATGTGAATCAAAGATTAACGCCTGGAGTGGACCTTCAGGGTCTCCGTCCGGGTGTGGTACATCAGTTACTATCCTTTCCATTATTTCCTCAATTCCATAGCCTGTCTTTGCGCTGACCTTCAGTATTTTTTCTTCTTTGACTCCCAGCACACTGCCAAGCTCCATAGTAACCTCATCAATTCTTGCACTTTTCAGGTCAATCTTATTAATAACCGGAATAATCTCCAGGTTATTATTAACCGCCAGATAAACATTAGCCAGGGTTTGCGCCTGTATTCCCTGGGTAGCATCAACAACCAGTATTGCCCCTTCGCAGGCAGCCAGACTTCTCGAGACTTCATAGCTGAAATCAACATGACCGGGTGTATCAATTAAATTAAAAATATACTGCCTGCCGTCTGACTTACTATTATAAAGAACCCTTACTGAATGAGCCTTTATAGTAATCCCCCGCTCTCTTTCAAGTTCCATATCATCCAGGAATTGATCCAGCATTTCTCTCCGGCTTACAGTTTCGGTTATTTCCAGAATTCTATCAGCCAGGGTAGACTTTCCATGATCAATATGGGCAATTATTGAAAAATTTCTAATTAGTTTGCTGTCTGTCATAATTTAATAAAATAACCTATGTATTCTTTTTTAATTTCTTAAATAATCCCACTGCAAATTTTACCTCTTCCATTTTAAATAGAATAGTGCAGGCTATATAAATACCAACCCCGGCAACAATTTCTAAAAATAAAAGCAAAATAAGCGGCCACAGACTCTGATAAGCAAAATTTTCCAGCCATTTCCACGAAAAATATAACACAATACTCATAATGGCTGCTGAAGCAAAAATCTTTCCATACGATACAAATATTCTCCTGCCTCCAAAATTTCCTATTTTTTTCCTGAGTATTACAACAAGGATTACCACATTGCATAATGCAACCAGCGATGTGGACAGAGCAAGTCCACCAACACCCATAAACTTTATTAAAATCCAGTCAAGGATCAAATTAACAATAATAGAAAAACTTGCAATCTTAAGCGGAGTTTTTACATTCTTAAATGCATAAAACATACGGTTAAGAATCATAAGAAGTCCAAAAAATATAAGGCCAAGACTGTGAAAAATCAGAATGTATGCTACTTTTTTTGTATCCCCCGGATTGAAATTATAGCGCTCAAATAAGACTTTTATTATAGGATAGCTTAAAATTACAAGTCCCGCAGTTGCCGGAATCATCATATATCCAATTTCCCTTACTCCCAGAGAAAAACTTTCCTTTATCCCCTTGATGTCATCTCCTGCCGCCTGGCGGGATATCAACGGATACAATACGGTTACTATTGCGACTGAAAATACCCCCAGCGGTAAATTGGCAACCCTCCATGATAATGTCAGAGCAGTAGTATTTCCCCCTCCCAGATTTAATGCAAAGAAATTATCCACACCATTATTAAGCTGAACTGCACCTAAACTTAAAAGGATGGGAATCATAAGTGAAAAGATTTCCCTGACTCCTTTATGCTTAAAATCAATTATAAATCTGTATTTTAACGGTGAGACTCTAAGCTGGGGTAACTGTACCAGGAGATACATAAGCGAGCCAACCATTGTACCTATGGCCATGCTGTATATTCCAAGATGTTGAAAAAGCAGGACAACAAAAATTACGGTAATTACATTCAGTATAAAAGGAGCAAGAGAAGGAATGGTAAAAATATTATGTGAGTTTAATATGCCGGTAGCCAGGCCGGCTAATGACATCAGAACAAGAGAGAATATCATAATTCTGTTCATAACTACGAATTTATATACATCCATCTGGCCATTTGCGATTTTTGAAAGGATTACCCCTATTTCAGGAGATAGAATGAATATAATAGCGGAGATGATAAAAAACACCACAACCATAATATTTACAACCGAATTAACAAATATTTTCAAATCATCTTTTTGGTTCCTTTTTAAATATGCCGAATAAATTGGGATAAATGCCGCAATTATGAGACTTTCAGCAAAAAGTACCCTGAAAAGGTTCGGGATAAAATTTGCCCAGGTAAAAGCATCTGTATCATAGGTGATGCCAAAATAACCGGTCATTATCTGATCCCTTACAAGTCCGGAAATCTTTGACAGCAGAATAGCCAGGACTACCAGGAATGTGGCGTTAAAAATTCTTCTTCTTGACAATAGATAATCTTCATCCATAGCCATATTATATTACAGATATTATTAAAAAAGGTATTATATCATTTATATCAGCCGGGTAATAAATATTTTTATTTATCTAAAAAAATGCTAAAATGTACAATCGTTTAAAATTGAAAGTTATTGGAGAGGAAATAAATAAATGCCAAATATAAAATCGCAGGAAAAAAGAGACAGACAGAACATTAAAAGAAGAATTAAAAATAAGCTTCTTAAAACCAGAATAAAAACCGATCAAAAAAAGCTTGCTGAAGCCGTAAAGAGTAAAAATATAGAAGAGGCTGAAAAGAATTTCAATATACTTTCCAAACACCTTGATAAGGCGGTAAAGAAAAGCGCTGTTCATAAGAATTTTTCAGCCAATAAAAAATCTAAAGCAGCAAAGCTGGTTAATTCAATTAAAATATCTTAAATAATCCCAACTAAAAAAGGACCAGAGTTATTATTCATACATCTATATCTATAATTTCTGAAATTAACTTTTTAACCAGATGTTTACCTTCAATGGTATTGATTCTAAAACTGATATCATATTTATTTAAGATTTCAAAGACCTTGAGTACTTCAGCTTCCGTGTAATTATTGCTTAACTTAATATATTTGCTTACCAGCTTGCCAACAAAATAGGGAGGAACCTTCATATTATTTTCGATATAGTCCGTTACCGATGATTTGCTATTTCCCGATTTAATATATAAAAAACATTTAAACATCCTGTGAATCAATGTGACCAGTCCGATTAAGTTCTGGCCTTCCTCCAGTATAGATCTTAATGCTTTAAGACTGTTATCTTTATCTCTTTTACCAAGATAATCCACTAAATCAAAAATTTTTAATGAATAAATACGGCTAACCAAAAATCTCACTGTATCTTCGTCAATTACTTTTTTTGCTTCCGAACTTATATAATCATAGAGTTTTTCATACTCTTTCTTTAGTAAATTTAAATCCAGATTTACATTTTCTATCAGGAGCGACGCTGCCTTCTCGGTGAATTTTATTCCATCAGATTCGGATCTTTCTTCCAGCCATTTCTTCAGGCTGCCGCTTAAAGGTGATTTTAGCTGCACAACTTTTCCCGCTTTCCTGATTGCATCCAGAAGTGCAGGATTAAATTTCTGCTTTAAGGCGGTAATAATAAAAATTATATTTGTGCTATCATTATTTTTTAATGATATTGAATTTATTACTTTTTTTTGCAGGCTTGCGGAAACTTTTTCAATATATTTTATTACTACTATTTTTTTCGGGGAAAATAAGGAAGGAGTACTTATATAATTATTGAATTCCTCTTCATCAATTTCTTCTGCTCCATTAAAAACTTTAAAGTCTGTATCAAAATTAATCTTCCCCTTAAGAAATTGTTTTACATTCTCAAGCTTATCCTCCAGTACCGAATCACTGGTACTGATATATAAATAACAGGATGAAAGCTCTTCTAATTTTAAAAGTTCTTTTTTTAATTTATCATCTTTCATATTCATTCATATAATTTAACAGATCGAATAAGTAAACCTGCGTTACACCCGCCTTCTAATGCTGAAATCAATCCTTTTTATAATTATACAGGCTGGAATTAATATGATTAAGACTATTATATAGTAAATTTTAATAATATTGAAAATTGCTGTTCGCGAGCTGGAATCAAAGTTAAAAAGTAACTAATTTTACTTGTATGGGGTCTCTATGCATAAAGGTAAAACCATCAATTCCCATATCTCCAACTTTTTTAGGGTTTACTGTTCCACCAAAACCACCAATGTTGAGAAAAAAATCCAGTTATGATATAAATAATAGGTGTTTATTGGAAAATTTAGAAATTAAAGCAGGAATCCTCGGTTTTTCAAATCCGAGATGAGAGCGACTTTTGTTTGATTGATAAGGTTGCCTATATTTGTTACAATATTCTATTATAGGGTGGGACACATCCGAATTAAAGCCTGTGGAGAGAACAACCTCTGCACTACAAGTTGACTCTGTGAAGCAGGAACCAAATCCCCAAAGGGATGCACGGTAATTTATTGCCGTGAGGATGTCACATTAATCTGTTAGATTAGTCAATTTGTTTTTTTGAAATAAAGATGGTGCAGTATTCTAGTCAGTACTACCAGCAATGAAGACGGGGCTAAAAATCCGTTGAGGGCATATAGATGAAGTCTCTGGTGTTGGCTGCTGACGCCCAGTCGGGGGCCGATGCTGGAGGTTAAGGTTGAAGGGCGATCCGCAATGGCATGCGGGCGTAGACCCTTCTTCCGTGGAGACTCCGTGTGTATTTAGCTTGTAACTGCATATGGAGGCAGACCTGCAAATGTTTTTACAGCTGCAGCGTAGCCTGCCTTGCGTGGAATAGGGGGAGAACAGAGTAAGAGACCAGGGCTTTTTTAATCAGAAGTTCCGGTTATCTTTGCTGAGTGAAACCTATTCTGCAAAAAAGGCTAGTTTTGGTTTGACTGTCGAGGAAAGCTCCTAGACTGTTCTTTTTTAAGAGATACGGTAGGGATTACAGTGTGGACTAAGTGGTAATCTAGTCCTATAGCTGGTGACACTATAGAGGTGAATTTAAAGGAAAACTACTGATGTGGAAACATGTCAGTATCCGCCTGGGAAATCCTACTAGACCTAAGCCGCAAAGTTTACCTGCCGTATTACCATCTTTATTTATTTGAGGTATAGATATTGGCGAAAAGAAAAAACAGATCTAACAAGCAACGCAAAAAAGTAACCCGCTGGATTTTAATAATTCTCTTGTGGACATTTGCTTCAGCGGCTTTTCTGAGTTTCATATCAGAAACGATTCTTAAAAGTGTAAATCTGATCGTTGCTTTTGTTCTTCTCATTATCATAATTTTCATAGGTTTATTATTTGACCTTATAGGAGTTTCTGTTACTGCGTGTTCCGAAGTACCTTTTATTGCCATGGCTGCAAAAAAAATCAAAGGTGCTTACCAGGCTCTAAATCTGGTTAAAAATGCTGACAGGGTCTCCAATTTTTGCCTGGATGTAATTGGTGATGTTACTGGCATTGTGAGTGGTTCAATAGGTGCTACCATAATTGTAATCATTTTACTTAAGAATCCTGGTTTGAAACAGGTTGTGATGAGTATAATAGTGACAAGTGGAATTGCTACATTTATTGTAGCGGGAAAAGCGGTAGGTAAAAATATTGCTATCAAAAATTGTGTTCCTATAATTAGGAAAACAGGACTTATGATATATTTTTTTACACAAATTTTTAAAAGAAGATAATGAAGACTTAAAAACAGGAAAAATTTTCGATACCTTTTTTATTTTAAAAAAATTCTTTATTTCTAAATTTATCTGTGATGAGTCAATAAATAATTTAAATATAGACTTTTTTGTTAAAATTTTAAGTTCCCTTTATGCATTTTTTTTGCTGATATTAATTCTTTTAACGATCGTAAGGGCTGTAAATAATATGATTAAAAGTACTATATAATAAACTATCACATTTTTTACCGGGAAACTATCAAAGTTTATAATACAAAAATCAAACTTACTTAAAATTTTAACCGTTTTCAAGATATATACAAAAATAATAAAGCTTGGCTTTAAGAGAAGACCTCCCGCAGGCGGCCAGATTATAGTGACAAAAGAAGAAACCATTAGAATGGAAAGAAGAATATAAAATACCGGTATTATCAGAATGTTAGCCACCGGCGAAATTAAAGAAACTTCTTTAAAAAAGTAAGCTAAAACAGGAAATAGAACTGCCTGGATAGAAAGAGTAATAAGAGCAATTTTTATAAAAGAACTTTTCTTAAGCTTTAGAGACGGAAAGATATTTCCGGCCAATCTCATTGCAGCCGGGTAGATAAAAACTAATGCTGCCATAGAAGCGTACGTCATCCAAAATCCCAGATCATAAATAAAATAAGGATTAAAGATAATTATGATAATATAAGAAAGATATAGTAAAATCTTATGGCTGTATTCCCTATTCCATTCTTTAGCCAGAAGTATAAAAACAGCCATAATCGAAGCTCTTAATATGCTGGCTCTTTCTCCAACTAAAAAATTGTAAACAACCAAAAAAATAACTGAAGCCCAGAATATAAAATAGGATGATCTCATCTTTTTAAAAACCAAATAGATTAAAGAGATAAAAAAAGAAATATGCAGCCCTGAAATAGCAAATAGATGGTACACTCCGCATCTTTTAAAAGATTCTGTCAGGTACTCGGGGACATTATTTCTGTTACCCAGTATTACTGCTTCGGCTATGCAGGCATCTTCAATTTCCAGGTTTTTATAAAAAGCATTTTTTAGACAACAGTAAAGTCTGCTTCTAAAACTAAATATTCTATAGCTTAAATTACTGCTCTCAATTTTTTTAATATCTCCACAGTCAGCTATAAAGACTATTTCATCACATCCGCCAGCCATGAAGTTTTTAGAATCATTTTTATCTAAACTCCCGGTCAATCTGAGATGATCATCTCTCAATATCGGCTCAATGCCTGTGCTATCCAATTTTATATTTATAAGCTCTCCTGCATTAAAAAGACTATTTAAATTCCCGTTACAATCATAAATATATATTTTATCCGCCTCCAGCAAAAAATTTAAATTGCCATACTTGTATCTGGGATGGTTTGATACTCTGCCCTCTATAACAATATTATCTCCGGCTGAACTATTATTTTCATAGAGAGATAAAAATATACTTTTACTTTCGTTATACTTATATATATTTATAATTGAATTTCCTATAACAAATAAAATTAAAAAGGGGATTATAACTAAAATAACCAATCTTGCATTATTTTGTTTAAAATCAGACCGTGATGTCTTCCTAAATGGAAGTTTGTTGCCCTTGAACTTAATATTGATTTTACCATGGTTGGAAATATTTAAAGAATGTTCACTGTTTAAAATCCTCCTGGTTATTAAAATACCTATAATCAGTATTAATATAATAACCATAATTTCAGCAATGAGAATATAGGAATTAAATAAATGATATTTACTACCGGTATATACTCCTGCAGTCAATCCAGACGCCCAGAAAAGATAATACTCCCTGAACAGAATTGATAATATTTTCCCTTTTATATTATCTTATCTCCTTGGCTTAGAGACCCCATCCCTTAGGTCGGGGAGGAAACGCCTTTTTTCTGTTAATAATGTTTTAAAGTTCTCTAATAATTTTAAATCTTTAGCTTTTGCGCTCGAAGAAAGTTTATGGCCATTTAACATTCTAATATCAAAATACCAGTTTTTCTTCTACCAGATATAAAACACTCAATACCTTTCCACAGCACCTTATCGTATCTCTGAAAGCCACAGATAAATCTATTAGCAGTATTTTTCTAATATGGCTTCTATTCCCTTTAAATAGCTTTCTATTACACTTCCTTACCTGTTGTATAAGATAACCGGAAGTCCTTTTCTGACTATTTCCTCCTGCAATAATAAAAGCATCGTTAGAATGTGATTTAGCCAGTCCCAGTTCTATTCTTTTACTTTTAGTAATATAGCCATAGGTATGAGAAACACTATTTCCTAATTCTCTAAGCTCATTAACTAACTTCCAGCGAACTGTATTCATAAAAGTTTCAGCTTTAAACCCTTCCGGTAACTTAAGACTAAGCTCAAGCTTACCTTTAGATACTTTTCTATGACAGGTATTGCAAAGAGTAATAAGATTATCCGGTATGTCTCCACCGGTTTGTCTTGATTCCAGATGATGAACTTCCAGTACAGGGTCTTTTGATTTCCCCTTACAACCCTGGCAGATATGATTATCTCTAAAAATAACATACTCCCTGGTATTCCAGAAATTTTTCTGTACCCCATTTTGATAACCTTCTCCTTCAATCTCAGGATCCTTAATCTTCTGAATATCAAATGCAGCTACCTCTACATTAATTTTTGTAATGGGAAGAATTTCTTTAACCTTTCCGGTAAGCTTAAAAGAGCTATTTAGTTTGTGCTGGATAGAGGGAGCAAGCCATCCAGAATCTTTCTTTCGGTTAAGAAACCTTGGTTTACGATGCCAGGTTTTACGGGACCTTCTGCTTCTGCGGTACTGTCTTCTCTCAGAATTAAGTTTAACCATATCATCTCTCAAGTTAACTTCTGCGGAAAACAATTCTTGTTTTCTACTAACAGCAGATAGGCCAACATGACTGTAACCACAATCTACGCCCAGGGCAATATCCTGCTTAGCTTTTCCGGTTGAAGTAGTTAACTGAATAGTAAATGGGCTTCTTTTTACCACTTTAGCTTTTCCTTCTTTAAGCAGCATCTTAGCTTTCCCGGGGCTACAAGGCATTAAGGGTTCTCCTCTTTGGTTAAGAACATATACAACAAAGGAGTTTTTACGACAGATACTCTCAAGTTCTGTCCCGGAGCTCCTAAAACCGGTTAGAGCCGCATCGGAGCTGTTAAAAGAGGTTTTTAAGCCTGCCACACTGCCCCTACCCTCAGGGCTGTTTAATGACAGACCACAGTTGCTACAGTCTTGCGGAATAACTGTAGGTGTGTATGTATTTTTCTCTTTTAACTTCTGCATAGTTCTTATGCCTCCTAGTCAACTAGAGACTCTTTCAAGCCTCTTCCTTTAGGGAGAAGTAGTTGACTCAAATGGATATAAACTGATTGATTTCTTCATATTTTTTCTCCCCGATACCTGTGACATTTTTTAATTCTTCTTTTTTCCTGAATAATCCATTTTTATTTCTGTATTCAATAATATTCTGTGCGATTACAGGACCGATTCCGGGCAGCGATTCCAGTTCTTTTACATTTGCAGTGTTAATATTTATAATTCTATTTTCCGAAGAGTTGTAATCATTTGAATAATCGCCAGTAAAAAATAAAGAACTGCCGTCACTGATTTCTTCCTGAGACGGAATATAGATTCTCTGTCCATCGATCACGATCTGGGCAAGATTAATAATTTCCAGACAGGCATTTTCATCCTGTCCGCCTGCAAGCTCCAGTAAGTCTATTATTCTAGCTCCATCTTCAATCTCATAAACACCGGGATTTTTTACCTCGCCACATATA
>Ga0315285_10005531_pt1 | contig 13012 bp, 11 predicted proteins | sample YL17G09_36_MG_FD_203698 | JGI IMG/M metagenome (GOLD analysis project Ga0315285, IMG submission 203698) | Sediment microbial communities from Yellowstone Lake, YNP, Wyoming, USA - YL17G09_36 | ecosystem: Environmental > Aquatic > Freshwater > Lake > Sediment | place: USA: Wyoming | collected... | reverse complement strand
CGCAGATACTTCTTCTGGACGAAATGGCCCAGGCCGGGAACGATCCAGCCGAGGAGGGGGGCGACGACGGCTTTCGTTTTCATGTCCGGTGTCCCATGTTATAGAAAAGAGGAGAACAAATCAAGCCCGCAGGGGCTCGGGGCAGGATGGCTCGAAGGCACGTTCGCTTTCCCCGGCGAGGAAAGCTTCACTCGATTCGAGACCTCGCTCCCCTGCTGCCGCTCCGCAGGCAGGGTCCGTCCCGCTTACGTTTCACTATCGGGACTGCCCTGCGACCGCTCCGCTCAGCAGGGACCGTGCCCGCTCGGTCTCTCATACGGCCTTCTTCGCCATCCTCCCCTCGCCCTAACCTAATCTCGGGGGCGGTTTTTATTCAGCCACCGTCTTCTTTTTATAGCTCGTGGACAGCCCTCCGCGGCTTTCGAGGATCGACGTTTCAAAATCGGGATGTTCGCTCATGAATTCATAGAAGTCGCCCGTCCCCATGCCGTAGCGGCGGCCGCCTCTCGAAGCATACACGTTGTGCGCCGCGATGCACCCCCCGGCTTCGAGCTTGGGGATGACGGCCTTGGCGTAATTCGTATACCAGTCCTTATCGGCGTCGATGAAGACGAAATCGAAGGGCCCCTTGAGCTCGGGAACCAGCTCGTGGGCGTCGGCGAGCCTCGCGTCGATAAAGTCGCCGAGTCCCGCTTGTTCGAAATTGGCGACGGCCTCCCGATAACGGCCTTCATCGATGTCCACGGTGATGAGCTTGCCGCCGGTCTTGCTCAGGGCCCAGGCGATCCAGATCCCCGAATGGCCGGTCGACGTCCCTATTTCGAGGGCTTTTGTGTAGCCGTTCTTGACGACGATATCGTAAAGCAGCTTCCCGTCCGTTTCGGGAACATTCATGTCCCGCCATTCATATCTCATTTTCTGGAGGAAGGCCCGGACTTTACTGTCCAGTGCTTCATCCTTTCCGTTTTGGGAAACGGCGGGCGAGGCCAGGAATCCGAGCAGGACAAGCGCGGCCGCAATTCGCAAGGATTTTTTCATCGTTTTCTCCTCAACTCACTCCGTTTCTTAGACGCGGAAGTCCGGATTTTCTTCCCCTCAGGTATAATTGAAGACATGCCGGAGCTGCCCGAAGTCGAAACCGTCGTTCGCGGGCTGAGGGCTCGGATCCTGGGCCTCGTCATCGAGGGAGTCCGAGTCCGGTCGCCGCATCTCTTGAGGGATACTTCGGCGGACGACTTGCGGGCGCTCCGCGGGAACGCCGTCCGGCGGATACGGAGGCGCGGCAAGCTGATTCTGATCGACTGCGAAAGCGGCTGGACGCTCGTCATCCATCTCAAGATGACCGGCCAATTCCTGTTCTGTCCGGTCTCGGTTAGGCCCGATAAGCACACCCACGCCGTTTTCATTTTTAAGAATGAGCCGCGCCGGCTCCGATTCAAGGATGTCCGGAAGTTCGGGTTCATGTGCCTGCGGAGGACGGACGGCCTGTCTCGGGACCCTCTCCTGGCCGCGCTCGGTCCCGAGCCGCTCAAGTTCTCCTTACCCGAGATGGGAGCGGTCCTGGCCGGAAGGTCGGCCCGCCTCAAGAGCTTCCTCCTCGACCAGTCGGCCCTGGCCGGCATCGGAAACATCTACGCCGACGAGATCCTGTTCGAGTCGAGGCTCCACCCTCTCCGGCGGGCGGGGGACCTCAACCCGGCCGAGGTCCGCCGCCTCTGGAGGGCCATGCGGAGCGTCCTGCGCAGGGCCCTCCGGCTGGGAGGCTCGACCATCCGCGACTTCGCCGACTGCGACGGGATCGAAGGCGAATTCCAGCTCGAGTTCAAGGCTTACGGCCGGACGGACGAGCCCTGCCCCCGCTGCGGCCGGCCCATCGAGCGCCTCCGGCTCGGCCAGCGGTCGACTCATTTCTGCCCCCGCTGCCAGAAAGCGTAGTGATATCCGGAATTCCTGGGACACGATACCGAATCCAGAGATTCGGTTCATGTCCCGGAATTCCTCGCCCACTTCTATCGGCAATTTTGGGTGTCCCCGGAATTCTTTGACCCGTTCGCCGACGCTACCCCGCCCTGAAAGGCGGGGCTTAAAATCGGAGCCCCGCCTTTCAAAGCGGGGACGAGAAGCGCGGCTCAGGGTCAACCCTGACCAAACCCCGCCTTGCAGTACTCAAGGAGCCGAAACAACGGCTCCTTGGGTGCCGGCATTCATGCCGGGGAGCAGCCTTGCAGCACTCAGGGCTTTCATGAGTGTCGAGGGTTTGACACACGGTCCGGATGGGATATAATCGTAGACGCAAAATGACGGATTCAAAGTTTTCGACGTCCCGGGACATTATTGCCTTCGCGCTCGAACGCGAAGAAGCCGCCGTCCGCGAGTACGGCCGGCTGGCCTCGATCGCCAAGAGCCCCGGCCTGACCAAGACGCTCCTCGACCTCCAGATCGATGAGAAGCGCCACAAGGAGCTGCTGGAGGGGATCGATCCGCGCCATGTCCTAAGCTTGGACGTCCATGCCGTCGAGGATCTCCATCTCAGCGACGCCCTCACGGCCGAACCGCTCGACCCGGCGATGTCCTTCCAGGATGTCCTCATCTTCGCCGCGAAGAAGGAAAGCGCGGCGGCCGCCCTCTACGACGCGCTGGCCGTCCGGTCCGGCGACGCGGGCCTCAAGCGGCTTTTCGAGTTCCTGCGCGAGCAGGAGAAAGGGCACAAGCGCAAGATCGAGATCGAATATGAGAGGCTCGTCCTGACCGAGGGTTGAGTCCGGGCCGCCTCTCGATGGGAAGATGATCAAGGAGGACGGAATGGAGAAGTGGGAATGCACGGCTTGCGGCTACATCTACGACCCCGCCGTCGGCGACCCGGACAACGGCGTCCCGCCCGGAACATCTTTCGAAGCCCTTCCCGACGACTGGGTGTGTCCCCAATGCGGCGTCGCCAAAGACCTCTTCCAGAAGCTCGCCTGAGCCCGTCGGGCTCGGCGCGTCCCGTTCGCTCATGAGAGTCATCATCATCGGGAACGGCTTGGCCGGCACCATGGCCGCCAAGACGCTTCGCGAGCTCGCGTCCGACGTCGAGATCGTCGAGTTCGCGGCTGAAATCCATCCTTACTATCCGAGGCCCAACCTGATTGAATTCCTGGCCGGGAATCTGCCCCTGGAGCGGCTTTTCGCTTTTCCGGCCGACTGGAACCGGAAGAGCCGGATCGACGTCAAGCTGGGGCGGGCCGTCGAAAAAATCCTGCCCGAGACGAGGGAGATTCAGATCGCGGGCGGCGGGCGCGAGTCCTATGACGCGCTCCTCGTCGCCAACGGCTCTTCGGCTTCGGTCCCGCCTATCCGGGGCGCCGACAAGAAGGGCGTTTTTACGCTCAAGACGCTCGACGATGTCTCGGCCATTCTCGAATACTTGAAGGGGCATCCCCGGGTCGCCCTTATCGGCGGCGGCGTCCTGGGGCTCGAGATCGCCCGGGCCCTGACTTCGCGCGGCGCCCAGCCGACCGTCGTCGAGTTCTTCGACCGGCTCTTGCCCCGCCAGCTCGACCCGGAGGGCGCGGCCCTGCTCAAAGTCCAGATCGAGCGGCTCGGCATCGCGGTTCGCCTCCAAGCCGCCACCGAGGAAATCCTGGGCGAGGGCGAGGCGCGCGGCCTGCGGCTCAAGGGCGGCGAGGAGATACCGGCCGACATGGTCATCGTCGCGGCCGGCGTCAAGCCTAACCTCGAGATGGCCAGGGCGGCCGGCCTGACGGTCGAACGCGGAATCGTCGTCGACGACTTCCTGGCGACCTCCCGGCCCGGCATCTACGCCGCCGGCGACGTCGTCCAGCACCGGGGCCGGCTTTACGGCCTCATCCCGGCCGCTTTCGACCAGGCCCGGGCCGCGGCCTACAATATCCTGGGCGAGACGAAGCCTTACCAAGGAAGCGTCGTCTCCAGCACGCTTAAAGTCGTCGGCCTCTACCTGACGTCGGTCGGGACCGTCTTCCCCGAAGGCCCCGGCTTCGAGGAGCTGCGGCGCGAGGACAAGGAGAAGGGGCTTTACAAGAAGATCGTCCTCAAGGACGGCGTCCTGGCCGGCGCCATCTGGATGGGGACGAAGAAGGGCGTCATGGAAATCAGCCGGGCCGTCGCCTCGGCCAAGAACGTCGGGGCTCGGGGCGAAGCCCTCCTCGACGAGGCCTTCGATTTTGCGCAGATCTGAAAGGGCCGCGGACATGAAACGCATCGCCATTCGGACCGTGGTCCTCGTCGGCTTGATCTCGATCCCGCTCTCGGCGCAGACGGAGCAGGAGCGGAAGGAGGAGATCACGGTCCAGACGTCCGGGTACATGTCTTTCGACTTTCTCAAGGGCCAGCGCCAGAGCTCCTATCATCAGGGGAGCGCCCAAGACGTCCGGGCCGGAGTCACTTTCTCCGGCCGGTTCGCGGGATCGTGGGATTACGCGCTCGAGGCCCGTTTCCGGAGCGAAGGCGAGTTCTCGCTGGAGCAGGCTTTCCTCCGCCTCGCCCTTTCCCAGAAGATCCGGGTCCGGGCCGGACTGTTTCTCGTCCCCTTCGGCGTTTATAACACCTCCAACCGTCCCTACGAGCAGGCCCTGGCCCGGGTTCCGTTGATCGTCGAGGAGGCCTATCCGCGGAGCTGGCGGGACATCGGCATCTGCGTCGAGGGCAAATTCAGTTTCTTGGACTTCGCCGTCTACGCCGGGAACGGGCTGGGCGAGGGGAGCCGGCTCAAGGACGGACAACAGTTCCGGGACCGGAACGCCGACAAGGGCGTGGGCGGCCGGGCCGGGATCAGGATCGACGCTTTCGAGTTCGGCTATTCATTGTACAGGGGGAAGGTTGACGACCGGAATCGCCGCAAGCTCATTCTCCATGCCGGCGACGCGAGCTGGAAGACGAACGATTTCCAGATCATGGCCGAGTACATCCAAGCCTGGCTGGACAGTCCCTCGCCTTTCGGCCGCGCCAAATGCCAGGGCTACCACGTCCAGGCCTTTTTCCCCTTCAACCCGGTCTCGTTCGCGATCGGGCGCCAGGAGCTCACGTACAAGGACCCCTTCCGCGGCCCGGGCTTTTTCGCGCCCGATATCGCCGGGCTGGGGATCGACGAGAGTCGCAATCGCTGGGCGCTCGAAGTCCTCTGGCCGGCCCTCCCCAACCTTCTCGTTAAGGCCGAGTACGACTTCAACCGGGAGGCCGGCCCGAAGCGGAGCGACGACCTGTTCACCGCCCAGGTCGCCTTTAAGTTTTAGCGCGGCCGCCGATTGCTAGTCTTTTATCCGTTTTTGGCTTGCCCTCGGGGGCGACTTCTGGTAAACTCCTCGGCGGTCCACCCGCCCGAGACGAACCATCGAGAGGAAAGGCATGGCAAACGTTCTGGTTGTCGGCACGCAGTGGGGTGACGAAGGCAAGGGCAAGGTCGTCGACCTCCTGACGCCCGCTTTCGACATCGTCGCCCGCTACCAGGGCGGCCACAACGCGGGCCACACGGTCTACGTCGGCGGCCGCAAGGTCGTCCTCCACCTCATCCCCTCGGGCGTCCTCCGGCCCGGGACTTTCTGCGTCATCGGGAACGGGCTGGTCGTCTCGCCCGAGGCCTTCCTCAAGGAAAAAGCCGACCTGGCCGCCCGCGGCGTCCGGATCGACGAAACCAACCTGGCCCTCAGCCGCCGGGCCCACCTCATCATGCCCTACCACCCGCTTTTGGAGAAGATCGACGAGGATCGGCGCGGCGAGGGAAAAATCGGGACGACCTGCCGGGGGATAGGACCCGCTTACGAGGATAAAGCCGCCCGCCGCGGGGTCCGGGCCGGCGACCTGCTCGACCTCGACATCCTCCGGGCAAAAATCCGCGAGAACGTCGGGCTCCACAACGAATTTCTGAAGTTCCACGGCGTCGCGCCCCTCAACCCGGAGGACGTTTTTCGGGAATTCGCCGGCTACGCCGCCGAGATGGCGCCTTTCATCAAGGACACCTCCCTCCTCCTCGCCCGCGAGATCAAGGCGGGGAAGGCCGTACTGTTCGAAGGCGCCCAGGGCGTCCTGCTCGACCTCGACCATGGAACGTATCCCTACGTGACTTCGTCCAGCGCATCGGCCGGCGGGGCCTCGACCGGGCTCGGCGTCGGGCCGCGCGAAATCCATTTCGTGCTGGGCGTCGTCAAGGCCTACACGACGCGGGTCGGGAGCGGCCCGTTCCCGACCGAGCTCCGCGACGACCTGGGGAAGAGGATCGCCGCCCGCGGCGACGAGTTCGGGGCGACGACGGGGCGGCCCCGGCGCTGCGGCTGGTTCGACGCCGTGGCCGTCGCCTACGCCTGCCGCGTCAACGGGATCGATGGGCTGGCCTTGACCAAGCCCGACGTCCTCGAGGAGCTCGACGAGATCCGCATCTGCACGGGCTACCGTTATAAGGGCGACCTCCTGCCCGGCTTCCCGGCCGAGCCCTGGATCCTGGAGAAGGCCGTCCCTGAATACCGGACGCTCGCGGGATGGAGGAATTCCGTCCACCGGGCGCGGGACTTCGCGGCTCTTCCGGCGTCGTTCAAGGATTACGTCCGGACGATCGAGGATTTGGTCGAGGCCAAGGTTGCCCTCATCTCGACGGGCGTCGAGCGGGAAGACACCATCCTCATTGACGGCATGTGGCCGGCCGGATTCCGGCTCGACCGGGTCAAGGCCGGGATCGGGCGATGAAGGGCGGAGTCGGCCGGGCCGGACTCGCCCAGTGGGTCGAGGTCAGCCGCAAAGCCCTGACCCGGAATGTCTCCCAATTTCGACGTCGGGTCGGGAGCGGCCGCAAACTCCTGGCCGTCGTCAAGGCCAACGCCTACGGCCACGGCATCCTCGAAGTCTCGAGAATCGCGATCGGAGCGGGCGCGGACTGGCTGGGCGTCAACTCGCTCGAGGAAGGGATCGAACTCCGTCGGGCCGGCGTCCGGGCGCCCATCCTTGTCCTCGGCTACGTGCCGCTCGGCCGGCTCGGGGATGCCGTCGCGCGCGAACTGCGCCTGACCGTCTACAACAAGGCCTCCGTCGACGGACTCGCGGCTGCCTGCCGCCGGCTCAAGAAAAAAGCGCGCGTCCACGTCAAGGTCGAAACCGGGACGAACCGGCAGGGCGTCCTCGAGGGCGAGCTTCCGGCTTTCGCCCGGTCCATCCAAAGACGACCCGGGCTCGTCCTGGAGGGGCTTTCCTCCCATTTCGCGAACATCGAGGACACGACGGATCACAGCTTCCCTCAGCGGCAACTTGCCGCTTTCGAGAGAAGCGTCCGCGGGCTCGAAAAGGCCGGTATCGAGGTTCCGATCACGCACATGTCCTGCACGGCGGCGACCATTCTTTTTCCCGAAACTTACTTCGACATGGTCCGGGTCGGGATCGGGCTCTACGGGCTTTGGCCCTCCAAGGAGACGTACCTCTCCTGCGCCCTGGACAAGCGGGAGCCCCTGACGCTCGAGCCCGTCCTGACCTGGAAGGCGAGGATCGCACAGGTCAAACGGATCGCCAAAGGCGGCGCGGTCGGCTACGGCTGCACTTTTCGGGCGACCCGGCGCACGACCCTGGCCGTCATTCCGGTCGGCTACTACGACGGCTACGACCGCGGTTTGTCGAATACGGCCTATGTCCTGGTCCGAGGCCAGCGGGCCCCGCTGCGCGGACGGGTTGCGATGAACTTCAGCACGGCCGACGTCACGGATATCCCGGGCGTCGGGATCGAGGACGAGGTTGTCCTGCTCGGAGCGGGCGGTCGGGAGCGGATCACGGCCGAGCAGCTGGCCGCGCTGGCCGGGACGATTTCCTACGAGATCGTGGCCCGAATCAATCCCCTCGTTCCCCGCATCGTCGTCTGACGAGCGCCTAAAATCCGATTGAGACCCCGGCGCTCAGACGCGTTTCCCCTCCCCGGAAGTTGACTTCCCCTCCAAGGTTGACCCGTTCGCCGACGCTACCCCGCCTCCAATGAGTATTAGTCCGTGGAGCTTCTGCCGGGGAGCAGCCTTGCAGCACACATAAGCCGTAAACGGCTTATGAGTACTGCGAAACGCCTGCACTCATGGCTTCCATGAGTGTCGAGGGGTTGATTTCCGCGAGCCCGACGGCCGTTAACGGCGCCCCTCCTAAGAGAGGCGGCGCAGGTTCGGGGCGAAAGCCCAGGCCGCGGCCGCGAACCCGAGCGTCACGACGGCGCCGGCGGCGACCGAGACGGTCTCCCCCAGCCACTGAGCCAGGGCGCCCGACCAGAGGGCTCCGAGCGGAATGAATCCGAAGAAGGCGAAGGCATAGATCCCCATCACCCTTCCCCTCAGGCGCTCCTCGACATGGATCTGGACCAGGGCGTTGGCCAGGTTCATGACGATGACGAGCGCTCCGCCGACGCCGACCAGGAGCAGGAGCGATAGCGGAAGCCAGCGCGTGAAGGCGAAGGCTATAAGGAAAAGGGGGAGGCCGAAGGTGCCCGCCGTGAGGAGCTTCCCCTTGAACTGGAACCGTCCCAGCGAGGCGATCAGGAGGGCGCTCATCAGGGCGCCGACTCCGCGCGCCGACTGGAGCCAGCCGTTGGTGGCCGCGTTTCCGTGGAGGATCTTGACGGCCCAGGCCGGGATGATCGTCAGGAAGGCGCTCCCGAACAGTCCGCTCACGGCGATGAGGAGAATGACCGTCCGGATGACGGGGTGACGGAACGCGTAGCGGAAGCCCTCCTTGAGGTCGGACTTCGGGGAGCGGGTAACGGCCGGGCGGTCGTGCTCGACGAGTTGCATCAGGAATAGGGCGATGATGATGGCGATGAAGGAAATGCCGTTGATGGCGAAGCACCAGCCCGGGCCGAAGAAAGCGTAGGTGATGCCCGATACGGCCGGGCCCAGGGCGATCCCGAGGTGGAACATGCTCGCGTTGAGGGCGATGGCGTTGGTCAGGTCCTCGGGGCTGACCATCTCCATGACGAAGGCGTGGCGGGCCGGCGCGTCGAAGGCATTGGCGATCCCGAAGCCGAAGGCGAGCACGATGATGTGCCAGGCCTGGACGAGGCGGAGGAAGGTCAGGGCGGCCAGGGTGAAAGCGAGGATCATCATGGCCGTCTGGGTCATGATGAGGAGCGTCCGGCGGGGCATTCGGTCGGCCACGACTCCGCCGTAGATCATGAAAAACCAGGCGGGGACGCCGGCCGCGAACCCGACGTAGCCCAGGTAGGCGGGCGAACGGGTCAGGTCGAACACGAGATAGCCCAAGGCCGCGGCCTGCATCCAGGTGCCGAACAGGGAGATGGTCTGTCCGATGAACCAAAGCCGGTAATTCCGGTGCCTGAGGGCCGTGAAGGTCCGGCCGAAATCGACGTGGCGGAAGATGCGGAACGGATTTGCCATAAGTCGTAATTTATACACGAATAGCGCGGTTTCCGCAAATCGGCCCGCGTCGCGAGAGACATTGCATTTACAGGGGTCAAGGGACGTGCTACAGTAACTCCGTTTACGCCGATGAAAAAGCAGATCCTCCTCTCCGCTTCGATCTTCCACGCGTTCAACGACGCGGCGACCGTCGTCACGCCCATGATTTTTCCCATCCTCTACAGCCAACGGCATTTGATCTCGAGCTATTCCCAGATCGGGCTCCTCTCCAACCTCGGCCTGCTCGTCTCCGTCGTTTTTCAGTTCTACGTCGTCAACCTGTCCTGCCGCCACGAGTACCGCCGCCTGATGCTGCTGAGCTTCCTGGGCACCTGCGCCTCGATGGCCCTCATCCCGTTCGCGACGAGCTTCGTGGGCCTCGTCGCCTTCTTCCTCCTCCTCCGGCTGTTCACGACTTTTTACCATCCGATCATCATCGCCTGGATATCGACTTCGCGGGCCGGGTCGGGCCGGGAACTCGACGACGCCATGGGAATCCAGGCCGGGTCGGGCAACGTCGGCGTCCTGCTGGCCTTCCTGTCCGTGGGCTACCTGGCCCAGCGCGGAACCTGGAAGACGCCGATCCTGGTCTGGGCCGTTTTAGGGCTTGTCCTGGGGACCTTGGGCATGATGGCCCTCAAGGGCGTCTCGTCCCGGGCCGAGAAAACGCCCGACCTCAGCGCCCGATCCTGGTGGAAGTCGCTGGTCGGTATCAAGCGCTATATCCCCGGCTTTTTCTTCGGAGGACTGGGCTGGTCGGTCATCGTCTACTACGCGCCCTCGCTCCTCAACCACAGGTTCCTCATCCCGATCGGAGCGACCGGGCTCTACCTCGCCCTCTGGATCGGCCTGGGCACGGTCACGGGCTATGGGTACGGCGTCTGGAGCCGGCGCTTCGGCCGGCGGAACGTCTTCCTGTTGAGCCTGGCCGGAGCGGTCGCCAGCTTGTTCGTCATCGGCCTCTCGGGCCATAAAGCCTTGGCGTTGGCCGGGCTTCTCGCCTACGGCGGGTTCCTCCTCATGACCTACCCGTCCCTCCACACCTTCGTCGGGTCCACGGTCCCGACCTCGGGCCAGAGGCTGGCCTTCAGCTGGGTTTCCAACCTCCAGATGCTCTCGGGCGCGGTCGTCAGCCTGCTCTCCGGATTTCTGTCCGACCGGTTCGGAATCCAGTCGCCGTTCCTGTTCACGGGCGTCCTGTCCCTGGCCGTCTTAGTCTTTTATTTGACGCGCGGGCCCGAGGTGTTCGGGGTGGAGCCGTCCGACGGGATGAAAACCATTGCGCCCGACGTCGCCGAGGGCTAAGATAGAGATCAGGGATTGGCCTCTCGCGGTCACGATCGTCGACCTTTGCTGGGGAGCCGTGCTGGGGGGGCTGGTTTCCTGGGCGAGCGCCGTCCTGGGCCGCGCACTGCTCGAGCTATAAGAGGCGGGCCGGCGTCCGTGCCTGCGCCCCGGGTCCTTTTATCTGCTGAAGCGCAGGTAGATCTGCCGTCCCTGTCCGTCGATTTTGAGATTCCAGCCGGCGGCCCGGGCCCGGTCCTGCCAGATCGTCTCGAAGATTTTAATGTAGTCATCGAGTGAAATCTGTTTCTTGAGGTGGGACGTTCGCATGTAGAGGGCGAAATACTGGATGTCGTCGAAGCGGACGACGGCTTCGTTCTCGCCCAGCTTCTCCAGGGTCACTTTATTGCCTTGGAGTTTCGCCTGCTCCCAGCACAGGTAGAGAATGAATGCCCGCGGCGTCGGGTAGAAGGGGACCCAGGTGCTCGCCGCCAAAGCGTATCCGTCGCCGTCCTTAAAGAGATTTAGGGCGTAGTCCTTACCCTTAACGCCGACCATTTCATTATAGAGCCAGATCATTTTCGACCAAAAGGTCTCCTGTCTCATCCAGTGTTTTCGCTCCTCGGGAAGGTCGGGAAAGCCCGAAGCGTCGTCGGGGAGCTCGCCGACCTTGTCCAGGCGGATGAAAATGCCCTCCAGGAATCGGCAGTACCAGCGGCCGTCCTCAACGACGAAGTTGAAGGTGTAGGTCCAGGGGCTGTTGAGCTTCTGTCCGAGCGTGATGATGAAGGAGACAAGGTTTCCGTGATGGACGATTTCGGGCGCCGCCTCCCACTCCTTCCAATCGGTCCCTTTGACGAAATCTCTCAGCCCAGCCAATCGGGATTCCTGAGTCCGTGGATCCGCGGGGTGGATGCGGTCCAGGGTCAGAGCGTCGGTCTTGAGGAGTTGAACGAACTCCTTCCATATCGTCAGATCGTCCTGGGGCGCGGCCGAAACAAAGCTCGGGACAACGATCAAGGCCAAGAATACGGCAACCGCGATTTTTCTCCTCATGAATTTAATTCCGTTCAGCTCGTTTTTGCGCCTCTTCCTGTTCGCGCTCTTCGTCGGATTCCCGAGATATCGCCCATTCGGGGTAAGGCGCGGCGCTTCCCTTGACGGCGTGCCACAGAATGCGGTTGAGGACGTCCTCGGGGCAGGCGTCGATGCGCTCGAAATCGAGCCGGGCCGACATCTCGGCGTTCCGACGCAGGAGCGCGTCCGCGATCTCCTCGGGGCGCGGATTCATCGCGTCCAGGGGGACCCGGTTGGCGACGGCTTCGAAGGGATCGAGGTTGGGGATGTCGGTGAAGCAGTCGAACATCGGGGTCGCCGTCGCGTCGAACTGGTTCATGGGCGGAAGCCCCAGGATCTGCTCGATCGTCCGCAGGATGCTCGTCGTGTTGTACTGGGTTCTGACGACCTGCCCGCGCTTGGTGTAGGGGCTGACGCAGTAGGCCGTCGTCCGGTAACCGCTGACGTGGTCCCAGCCGCTCTGGGGATCGTCCTCGATGCCGAAGACGACCGTCTCCGGCCAGAACCGACTCCGGCCCAGGGCCTCGACGATCCGGCCGAAGGCCAGGTCGTTATCGGCGACGCAGGCTTCGGGAATCGGAGAGCCCGCTTCGGTTCCGTTGGTGTGATCGTTGGGCAGGCAGATGAGGACGAGCTGGGGCATCCGGCCTTCCTTGTCCCAGGCCTCGATTTGGCGCACGATCGCCCGGGCCCGCCAGACGTCGGGGACATCCATGTTCCAGCCGACGACCTCGGCCGGGGAGAAGGGGGCGATCGTTTCGATCCCGGGCTTGGAGCCGATGGCGACATGGCCGCGGCCGTGAAGGTACTCCTCCCAGAAGTCCCGCCAGGCCGGCTCGCCCTCGCGCTTGGGATCGGCCCAGCGGCAGTCGGGCATCATGAATTCCCCGAAGTTCCAGATCGAAATCCCGTGCCGGAGCGCGTTGTCCCAGATGAATCCGCTCGGCGCGTAGGCCAGGGCGTCGACCTCGTCCGGCGCCATTCCGTCGGGATAGCTGCGCGGCCAGCCCGCGAAGGATCGCTCCAGGTAATCGGTCGCGAAGGCGGTCGTCGACCACTGGTGCCCGTCGGCGCTCAGGATGCCGCTGCAGTAGGTGTTGTCGAGGAGGACGAACTCGCGGACCAGTTTGTGCTGGTTGGGAGTCGCCCGCTCGCCGAAGATGCACAGGGACGGATCGCCGTTCCCGGCGGCGACGTCGCCCAGGACCTGGTCGTAGGTCCGGTTCTCCTTGATGATGTAGACGACGTGCTTGAAAACGCTCGGC
>Ga0315285_10005527_pt1 | contig 13018 bp, 22 predicted proteins | sample YL17G09_36_MG_FD_203698 | JGI IMG/M metagenome (GOLD analysis project Ga0315285, IMG submission 203698) | Sediment microbial communities from Yellowstone Lake, YNP, Wyoming, USA - YL17G09_36 | ecosystem: Environmental > Aquatic > Freshwater > Lake > Sediment | place: USA: Wyoming | collected... | reverse complement strand
GGCGAACGGATCACATTTCGGTTGCAGGTATTAGAGGAGTCGAAGAGTAAGGCGCAGGAATAGCCACGCAGGATATAACAGAGGTGAAAGATGCCAAAACTGAAGCTCGAGATCAATGAACAGGAACTACATGATTACAGACTTCGGGAGGGGCTGCTGGACTTCGTCTCAGACGATGACGCTATTCGGTTTGTCGAGGCGATGCTTCGGTTGATGGAAAGCGGAGACCTTGCTTTCTGGCTAAGCCCAAAGCTCGTGCGGAGAGTCATGGCTTTTGCCGCAGAGCAGCAGGAGGAGAATAGTGAGGGCATCGGGGAGATAGACCACGCACTGTTCGCGTCGTGGCTCTTGCAAGTAGGCAGCATGGAGCCGAACGTGCGATGGGAAGTCGAGTCTCTACCGAACAACGGCGGGATTTATCGGATGCTGTTACGAGGAGGCAAAAATGAAGACGTTCACGATAATCAGGGTTAGCGGTGAGGATCAGCTCCGTGGTTATGGCCCTGATTCACAATGGGCAGATGATGTAGTCCCAAATGCGTCATCCCTTGGCCTAGAGGTGAGCGAGGACCTGAGAAGGGTCATCCAAGAGCCTGCGACCGGCTGGGACAGAGAGAGATTTGAAACTGCAGTTAGAGAGGCACTGGATTTATATCACAGAGGTGTCATCCAAGCCCTTATCTTCCCCAGGGTTGACCGAGAAACACGTTTCATCTTTGGCTCAATGCCTCTACTGGCTGAAGTAGTGAAGTCCGGCCTCCGGGTTTACTTTGCACGGGAGAAGTTAGCGTTGAATCCGGATGACCCTGAGAGTGTTGAGCGCTATTTGAGCAAAGCAACTCAGGCACAGGCGTATATCCAAACCATGCGCCTCAACACCATTAGAGGGAGACGAAGGCGGGCAGAGCGGGATCACATGATGCCTACCGCTAAGTCCAAGTGGGCTCACGACTACCATCCCTACCGGCGTGATTGGGGGAAGATGCCTGATGCTACAAGCGGACGTTACACGGTGAACCCAGAAAAGGCCGCTTGGGTAAGGCAGTGGGCAGAGTGGATTTTAGTGGACGGTCTCTCAACGAACCGATGTTGCCGGGTAATGTCTGAGAACTATGGAATCAAAATCTGCTGTAGTACGATGGTGGATATTCTCAGCGACCCGGCCATGCTGGGTAAGTTCTATGCCTACAGGACGAGGGACGTCATGACTCCGAAAGGTAGACGGAAAGTTGTGATAGATGAAAAGGACTGGCTTCTGGTATACGAAGATCCAGCGCAGGCTATCCTTTCCTCGGAACAATTCTACACCCTAAAGGAGCAATTCCGGCGAAACCGGGAGAATAGCCCCAGGCATGCCAAGCATTGGTATCCACCTCTGCGAAGCCTCATTTTTCACTCATGTGGCAGAAGAATGACGGGGACTTACCGTGGTGGGAAGCCCCACTACAGGTGTCTATCCTGCGGGAGTTGGCTAAAGGCTGGGCCTCTATGGGATCAAGTCCAAAGCGGCCTAAAGGAGCGACTACTCGACCCTGAACGGCTAATTCCAGGGATTGAAGCACAGCTCGATAGCGGGCAGAGCGTTTCTCATCTTGAGGAGGAACTGCGGTCAATCAACCAACGAATGGACACACTGGACCAGGCGAACCAGAAAGCTCTTCGCCTTTACCTGTACCTCCCCGATTATCCGCCTGAGAAACTGGATGCGGAGACACGCCGTCTGTCAGAACTGCGCCGACAGCTTGCCGGCGAGAAGGCACGCGTAGAGAAGGAATTAACTGAGCTGAGGCAGGCAATTGTGGACAAGGACGGACTCAGACGATTCTGTGAGACCGCCTCCCGCAACCTGGCTAGTTTAGATGACAGCCAATGGCGACTTCTTCTGGAAGCCATGCGCCTTCAGGTTTTGGTAGATGATGGTACTATCACTGTGAAAGTTGCAGTGCCAGCAGTGAAAGATGAAAAGAGTGCAATTGTGTTGTGCATTTCCCCACCACCCCCAAGACCTCCTTAATATACTCAGCATACCCATAGCCTGGAAACTGTACTGTATAGTATGTCATGGACACCGCACATCGCTACCTTGACTTTTGCTAGGACTAATGGTAAAGTTTGAAATCGTGCGTTTTCACAGGTGGGTGAACAAATAAAATGCCTACGGTAAATCAGCTTGTGCAGCGAGGGCGCAGGAGGGTTCGCAAGAGAACTAAGACTCCCGCGTTACGTCGTGGGTTCAACGCGCTTAGACGTCGCGTGACAGAAACCAAGGGTTCTCCACAGAAGAGGGGGGTTTGCGTTCAGGTAAAGACCATGACGCCCAAGAAACCTAATTCTGCTATGCGCAAGATTGCTCGGGTGCGGCTAACCAACGGCATGGAGGTAACAGCCTATATCCCCGGCGAGGGGCACAATTTACAAGAGCACTCTGTAGTCTTAATTGAGGGCGGCAGAGTGAAGGATCTTCCCGGCGTCCGCTATCATATTGTGCGTGGTACCCTGGATGCCGGTGGTGTTGTCGATAGGCGGCAAGCTCGCAGCAGATACGGAGCAAAGCAAACCAAGGGATCGGGGAGCTCGGGCTCGGGAGCCTAGGTCGCTAGGTCGGGCGGGGAATCAGTGCGACATGGTGAAGAGGTGTGCCCGAGTTTTTTTGTGATTTGGAGAGAACATGCCAAGAAGAGGTAGGATAGTCAAAAGGGAAGTGTTGCCGGACACCAAGTACGGCAGCCAATTGGTGACGAGGGTCATCAATAAGACGATGAAACGGGGCAAGAAAGGTAAGGCTGAGAAGATCCTTTATAGTGCTCTTAGTCAAGCTGCCGAGCAACTGAAGAAGGCACCGGCGGACGTGTTGGATCAGGCGATCAGGAATGCCACGCCGCTGCTTCAGGTCAAAGCACGTCGTGTCGCCGGGGCTACCTATCAGGTGCCTGTAGAGGTCAGGGGTGAGAGGGGCACTGCCTTAGCCATACGCTGGCTACTGGACGCCGCCAGAGGACGGAGTGGCAGGTCGATGGCGGAAAAGCTGACTGCGGAGATCGTGGATGCGGCCCGAGGCCAGGGAACTGCAATCAAGAAGCGCGAAGACACTCACAAGATGGCTGAGGCAAATAAGGCGTTTGCACATTTCCGATGGTAGACATGATGGTAGACATGGTAGACAAATCGTTAATGGCTAATTCTGTCGCTGTCCCAGTCGCCGATCAAGAATTGAGGGTGCCTGGGGCAAAGATGGAGGAGATATCTGACCTTTCCTCTCTGCAGCAGGTCAGAAATATCGGAATAATCGCCCATATAGATGCCGGCAAGACCACTGTCACCGAGAAGATTCTCTATCACACTGGTCGTACCTACAAGGTGGGTGGGGTGGACGAAGGGACGGCGGTAATGGACTGGATGGAGCAGGAACGTGAGCGAGGCATCAGCATCACCGCTGCCGCTACCACCTGCTACTGGGTGGGACACCGGATTAACATTATTGATACTCCGGGACATGTGGATTTCACTGCCGAGGTGGAGCGGAGTCTACGGGTGCTCGACGGAGGGGTGGTAGTTCTTGATGCTGTGGCCGGTGTTCAACCTCAGTCCGAAACAGTGTGGCGTCAAGCAGATACTTACCGCGTTCCCAGGATCTGTTTTGTTAACAAGATGGATCGGGTAGGTGCTGACTTTCATCGTACGGTAGCCATGATCAAGGAGATTCTTGGTGCCAAAGCGGTACCTATTCAGTTGCCTTTGGGAGTAGAGAACTCTTTTCAGGGCATTATCGATCTGGTAGAGAGAAAAGCCTGGATATTCTCGGAAGATATCAATTCTCTACCTGTTGAGGCGGCTATACCTCAAAGTTACGAGACGAAGGCTGTTGAGCAGCGAGAGATATTGCTGGAGAGCCTGGCGGAAGAGGATGAGCAGTTCATGGCGGCTTATTTGGAAGGCCATCCTCTCAGCGCTTCAGACATAAAGGCAGCGTTGCGAAGAGCTTGTGTCACTAACAAGCTTGTCCCCGTCTTATGTGGTAGTGCCTTGAAAAATAAGGGTGTGCAGAGGCTATTGGCTGCCGTGGTGAATTATCTTCCTTCTCCTTTGGATGTGCCGCCAGTTCAAGGCACCGATCCAAGAACAGGCCAGATAGTGACCCGTACAGCTAGCGAGACGAGTCCCTTCTCCGCTCTGGCCTTTAAAGTGGTGACTGACCCCTTTGTTGGTAGACTGGTATACTTCAGAGTCTACTCAGGGAAGGTGGAAGCTAAGGCTCAAGTGTTCAACTCAGCCAAGGGGCAAAAGGAGCGCATAGGCAGATTGCTGCGGATGCATGCTAACCATCGTGAAGAGGTAGAGGAGATTGTTGCTGGCGGAATTGCTGCTGCTTTGGGCTTGAAGAACACCTCTACGGGCGATACCTTATGTGACCCGCACAAGCCGATCCTGCTCGAGGCCATCCGTTTTCCTCAACCAGTAATCTCGGTAGCTATTGAGCCGAAGACCAAAGCTGACCAGGACAGGGTTGGCAATGCCTTGGCGAAGCTGATGGAAGAGGACCCCACCTTTGAAATGCATTACGACCAGGAGACCGGTCAGACGGTGGTCTCGGGCATGGGCGAGCTTCATCTAGAGGTCTTGTTAGAGCGTATGAGGCGCGAATTCAAGGCAGAAGTGAGGACGGGCAAACCGGAGGTGGCTTACAAAGAGACCATCACAGCCGCGGCTGAAGCAGAGGGGAAGTTCATAAAGCAGTCTGGGGGCCGGGGCCAGTATGGGCATGTGGTACTCAGATTGGAGCCTGGGGAGAGGGGCAGTGGTTTCGCCTTCACCAATGGCATTCGACAAGCGGCTATACCCAGAGCATATATCCCGGCTGTGGAGGCGGGGGTGAGGGAGGCATTGCAGCGCGGGGTGATAGCTAATTATCCTATAGTTGACATTAAGGTGACCCTGTGTGATGGCAGCTTTCATGAGGTAGATTCCTCCGATATTGCCTTCAAGATGGCAGGGTCGATTGCTCTGAAAGAGGGGGTCAGCCGAGCTAAACCCACCCTGCTTGAACCGATTATGAAGCTGGACATATTCAGCCCAGAGCACTTCCTGGGTGACATACTCGCCGATCTTAATGCCAGGAGAGTGCAGATCGAAGGTATTGGGGTTCAAGGAAGCACGAGGGTAATTCACGCTCTTATTCCGCTAGGCGAGGCTTTTGGCTACGCCACCACGCTCCGATCTTCGAGCCAAGGTAGGGCCACCCATTCAATGGAGTTTCACCATTATCAACAAGTGCCTCCGGCTTTACTGGAGCAGATTGTTAGATCCGGCGGAAGGTTAGTGTGAAATGGCAAAGCAGAAAATTCGTATCAAGTTGAGGTCCTTCGACCACAAGATATTGGACCAGTCAGCGGCCCAGATTACTGAGACAGCAGAGCAGACGGGGGCTCGGGTAGCTGGCCCGGTACCTCTGCCGACGCGAATTCAGAAGTTCTGTGTTATTCGCTCTCCTTTCATCGATAAGGACTCAAGAGAGCAATTCGAGATCCGGACCCATAAGCGTCTGATTGACATTCTTGATCCCACCTCGAAGACTATTGAGGCTCTCACGCGATTGAATCTGCCATCAGGGGTAGATGTGGAGATAAAGCTGTAAGGGAAGCAAAAGCACTATGGTCTGCGAGAGTTTGACGGATTCGAGGATGGCGAGGAGTGGAGCTTGGAGGTATTCTAGGGGGAGTGGTCGGGTATATGGGAGAGTCGTACGGACGGAGAAATAAGGATGGCCTTTGGGGGAATTCTAGGCCGAAAAGTGGGTATGACACAGGTTTTTGACCAGGGTGGGAAACTGCAAGCAGTAACGGCAGTCGAGGCTGGACCTTGTTTTGTCTGCCAGATAAAGACCCAGCCCAAAGACGGTTACAATGCAGTGCAGCTTGGCTTTGGGGAAAGTAAGCGGCTGAATTCTCCAGAAAAGGGGCACCTTAAGGCTGCAGGGCACCAAGTCAAGCGCCTCAGGGAGTTTAGGGTTGACGAAACAGGTTCTGTTCAAGTGGGGCAGACGATAGATGTGAGCATCTTCAAGAGTGGTGACAGGGTTGATGTTATCGGTGTGTCGAAAGGGAAAGGCTTTGCGGGGGGCGTAAAGAGATATCATTTTCGTGGCGGGCCCAAGACCCATGGCCAGTCGGACCGACATCGTGCTCCTGGCGCTGTTGGCTCTACTACTTTTCCGGGGAGGGTGCTTAAGGGGACACGCATGGCAGGTCATATGGGGGACAGTCGAGTGACGGTGCGTAATCTGGAAGTAGTACAAGCGGATGTGGCTCGCAACCTGTTGTTGATAAAGGGTGCGGTGCCCGGCTTTGTGAACGGGCTGTTGCTTATCGAGCGATCGAGTAGAGGTAAGAGCGGGTAATGCAGTTTCCAGTCCGCAATGCTTTGGGTGAGGTTATTGACCACCTCGAAATTGACGACAGCGTTTTTGCTGTACCTTTCCATAATGCGGTGGTTCATCAGGCGATGGTCAGACAGCTGGCCAACGCTCGTTTGGGCACGGCCAGTACCAAGACAAGGGGGCAAGTCTCTGGAAGTACGAGAAAGCTCCATAAACAGAAACATACTGGATCGGCACGACGGGGATCTATACGGTCGCCGCTTCTTAGGCATGGGGGGATAGTCTTTGGCCCTCATCCTCGTAGCTATAGGCAAAGAATGCCCAAGAAGATGCGCCGCCTCGCCCTGAGATGCCTGCTATCAGCAAAGGCTTCTTCAGGGGAGATGGTGATAGTGGATCGATTTGGACTTGAGAAACCCAGGACAGGCGACATGGCCGCTGTGCTCAGGGCACTAGGTACAGATCACTCGGTGCTGGTTGTCACGGCTGACCCCGAGGCAAATGTGGTGATGTCAGCTCGTAATCTACCGAAGACCAAGACACTACCGGCTGGCCTGCTAAACGTGATAGATCTTCTTTCCTACAAGTTTTTAGTAATTAGCGTAGACGGGTTGCATCGGGTGGAGCACATTTGGGGGAGAGGAGACCTGTCTGCGCAGGGGGCGGTTTAGAAGTGCATCCTTACGAAGTATTACGTCGTCCCATAATCAGTGAGAAAAGCACTGCACTTCAGGAGCGGGATAAGTATACCTTTGGGGTGATGGGGAAAGCTAACAAACAACAGGTTAGACAGGCGGTGGAAAAAGCCTTCAAGGTCAGGGTTGTGGCAGTGAACATTGTAACTGTTCCTGGCAAGACACGAAGAGTGGGAAAACGTCAGGTGAAAACCGCTTCTTGGAAAAAGGCGATGGTCACTCTGGAACCGGGCCAGAAGATTGAGTATTTTGAGGGTGTCTGACAGTGGGTCTGAAAGTATATAAACCGACTTCCCCAGGTAGGCGAGGCATGACTGGCTCTACCTTTGAGGAGATTACAAAGAAGAAGCCAGAGAAAGCCCTGCTACTGCCGCTGAAGAAGACGGGGGGGCGTAACAATCAGGGTAGAGTGACTGTGCGTCACCGTGGTGGTGGGGCTAAGCGTATGCTTCGCATCATTGATTTCAAGCGGAACAAGATCGGTATTCCTGCTGAAGTGCTGGCAATCGAGTATGACCCTAATCGCTCAGCTCGTATCGCCTTGATTCAGTATACTGACGGAGAGAAACGCTACATTCTGGCGCCCTCAGGGTTGACCCCGGGGGATGCGGTGTGCTCCGGACCCGGCGTGGAGGTAAAGGTGGGCAACGCCTTGCCTTTGGGCCAGATCCCTGTTGGCACGCCGGTTCACAACATCGAGTTTGAGCAGGGTAAGGGCGGGCAGATAGTGCGCAGTGCCGGTGCTGCTGCCCAGATTATGGGGCGAGAGGATAGTTACACCTTGGTGAAGTTGCCGTCTGGCGAAATGCGTCGCGTTCGCAGTGCCTGTTTAGCTACCGTTGGTCAGGTGGGCAATGTGGATCACCAGAACATAAGTCTAGGTAAGGCGGGGCGCAGTCGCTGGTTGGGTCGACGGCCCACTGTGCGGGGTTCTGCAATGAGCCCCCGCGATCACCCACATGGTGGAGGAGAGGGCAGGTCCCCCCGGGGCATGAATCCGAAGACACCGTGGGGAAAACCGGCCTTGGGTCACAAGACCCGCGGCAAGAAACCAAGCGACAGACTGATCGTCAAACGGAGAAAGTAGGCTAATGGGAAGGTCGGTAAAGAAAGGTCCCTTTGTTGACGCCAAGCTCATGAAGAAGGTCGAGGCGGTTAAGCGGGCAGGGGAGAAAACGGTGATAAAGACGTGGGCCCGGGCATCTACTGTTATCCCGGAGATGTTGGGGCTTACCATTGCAGTGCACGACGGGAGAAGGCATGTGCCTATCTTTATAACCGAGAATATGGTAGGGCACAGGCTGGGCGAGTTTGCTCCCACCCGAACCTTCAGAGGACATGTAGCTAGGTCGGAGAAGAAGAAATAGTGCGAGTAAGAGCTGTAGCCAGATATGTTGGTATATCCCCCCGCAAATTGTCCCTGGTGGCGGGGCTAGTGCGAGGGAGAAAGGTGGAGGAAGCCTTGGCGCTCCTCAATTTCTATGTCTCTCCGTCAGCCCGGGCAATAGCCAAGGTTGTCAAATCAGCAGCAGCTAATGCAGAGAATAATACCCAGGCGGCTGTCGCCGAATTGAAGATCGTTGATCTGTTTGTTGACAAGGGGCCTACACTAAAAAGACATCGTGCCCAGTCTCGGGGGCGGGTAAGCCCGATGCTCAGGCGGTCGAGTCATATCACAGCTATCGTTGACACGGAGGAATGATTGGGACAGAAGGTTCATCCTATAGGTTTCAGACTTGGCATCATTAAGGACTGGCGTTCCAAGTGGTATGCAGGCAAGGATTACGCTGCCTTTGTGCAGGAGGATTTTCGCATTCGTGAGTTGATTGAATCGAGGAGTTCAGGTGCGGGTATTTCCAGGGTGGAAATCGAACGCTGGGCAAATGATGTGGTAGCGACTGTTCACACCGCTAGACCGGGAATCGTCATTGGTCGTGGCGGGCAGAGGGTAGATGAGCTAAGACGTACTCTGGAGGACGTTTGCGGGAGGAAGATTCGGCTGAACATTCAAGAAGTTCGTGAGCCGGAACTGGATGCTCGTCTGGTAGCCAAGAATATTGTCAATCAAATTGAGCATCAGATTGCTTATCGCAGGGCTATGAAGCGGGCGATAGCTCGTACCATGCAAGCTGGCGCCAAAGGGGTGAAGATAAAGTGTGCTGGGAGGCTAGGTGGGGCCGAAATAGCCCGCAAAGCAACTTTCCATGAGGGAAGAGTACCGTTGCATACATTGCGCGCTGACATCGATTATGGGATTTGCGAAGCGCGTACGCTGTTGGGACGCATCGGGGTGAAGGTCTGGATCTACAGAGGCGATATTCTTCCCGAAAGGGCTGAAGCGGAAATGGAGATTACAGCGCCGGCTGCGGTACTAGCTGGTGAGGGACAAGCAGAGGCAGGGGCCTCGGAGCAAATGATTGAGGGTGAGGTAAAAGGCGATGCTGCAACCGAAGAGGGTAAAGCACCGGAAAGTACATAAGATTAGATTGAAGGGAAAGGCGCAATCCGGGAATAGCCTTGTTTTCGGTGATTTTGGGCTTAAGGCGATGGAGAGCGCTTGGCTCACGGCGAGGCAGATCGAAGCGGCACGCCGATCCATTGTGCATTACCTTCGCCGTGGCGTCAAGTTATGGATTCGCGTTTTCCCCGATATATCGGTGACCAAGAAGCCGGCCGAGACGCGCATGGGTGGTGGTAAAGGCGCTCCGGATCACTGGGTGGCTGTGGTTAAGCCAGGGAGGATTCTTTTTGAGATCAGTGGCGTCAATGAGGAACTCGCTAGGGAAGCGATGCGCCTTGCTAATCATAAACTTCCCTTTAAGACCAGGTTTGTAGCCAAGGGGGTGGTCAGTGAAAGCGGATGAAATTCGGGCCCTCGGTGATGAGGAATTGACAAAACAACTTGAAGAAGCACGGCGGGAGCTATTCAATCTCCGCTTCCGCTTGGAAACCAGGCAGCTTGTGAATCACCGTGAGATTTGCAGGGTAAAGAGGAACATTGCTAGAATGATGACCATAGTGCGAGAGAGGCAACTGGCAGAGGCTCAGATGGCAGGAAGGAATACCATGAAAGGCCAGGTGCCAGTCGCTGCAGGTACTGGAAGGGTTGGCGAGGTCAGTTGATGAAGAAAATGCGCAAAACTCTGGTGGGTCGTGTAGTGAGTGACAAAATGGACAAAACCGTAATTGTAGCTGTGGAGTCGCTCAGGCCTCACCCTTTCTACAGGAAGGTCATGAGGCGTTTGGCCAAGCTGAAAGCTCATGATGAAAGCAACGCCTGTCGAGTCGGAGACATAGTGATGATTGAAGCAAGTCGCCCCCTTTCTAAGACCAAACATTGGCGTGTTGTAGAGACAGTATCGAAGGGGGAAGTCATAGAAGAGGAGACCAATGATTCAGCCTCAGACTAGACTGAGGGTGGCTGACAACAGTGGCGCCAGAGTTATTATGTGTATCAATGTACTTGGAGGTACGAGGCGAAGGTACGCTCGTGTGGGAGATGTTATTGTTGCCTCTGTGAAACAGGCAATTCCCAGGGGGATGGTGAAGAAGGGGGAAGTGGTAAGAGCAGTTGTGGTGCGTACCGCCAGGGCTTATCGTCGCCCCGACGGTTCGTATATCAGATTTGACGATAATGCTGCGGTGATTCTTACCGATCAGAATAACCCGAAAGGGACTCGCATCTTCGGCCCCGTAGCTAGAGAATTGCGGGAGAGGGAGTTCACTAGGATCATCTCCCTGGCACCCGAGGTACTGTAGACAGTGAAGATTCGTAAGAACGATACTGTGCTCGTTATCCGTGGCAAGGATAGGGGTAAAAAGGGCAAAGTGAAGTTTGTTTACCCTGTTGAGGAGCGTGTCCTAGTTGATGGTGTTAACATGATCAAAAGGCATTCCAAGGCTCGGGGAAAAGTGAGGCAGGCGGGGATTATCGAGCTTGAGGCCCCTGTGCACATATCCAAGGTGATGTTGGTCTGCAACAAGTGCACTCAACCTACACGGGTAGGCTTTCGTTTCCTAGAGGGGGAGAAAGTGCGTGTTTGTTCCTCGTGCCACGAGGTGATCGACTGATGGTGCAACAGCGCACCTTACCGAGGCTGCAGGAAAAGTATCGGCGGGAGATTGTACCTGCTATGATGAGCGAGCTTAGCTATGCTAACGTGATGCAGGTGCCGCGATTAAAGAGGATTGTGATCAACATAGGTCTAGGAGAGGCGATTCAAAACGCCAAGGCCTTAGAAGCAGCTGAAAAGGATTTGGCTGCTATTTCAGGGCAACATCCAGTGATTACTCGTGCCAAGAAATCCATTGCTGCCTTCAAACTGAGAGCTGGTATGCCTATTGGGATGATGGTGACGTTGCGAGGCAGGCGGATGTATGAATTTCTGGATAGACTGATCAATGCTGTTCTACCCCGCATCAGGGATTTTCGTGGCATGTCAAGGAATTCCTTCGATGGTAGGGGTAACTATAGTCTGGGATTGAAGGATCAGTTGGTTTTCCCCGAAATCGAGTATGATAAAGTGGATAAGGCTCGTGGGCTTGAGGTCACCATCGTGACCACTGCCTCTTCTAACGAAGAAGGTAGGCGCCTGCTGGAGCTCTTAGGTTTTCCTTTTATGAGAGGTTAGTGAATTGGCAAAGTTATCGAAGATTTTGAAATCACAGCGGCCTCCGAAGTATAGGGTACAACAGCGCAATCGGTGTCACCTGTGTGGCCGGCCTCGAGGGTACATGCGCAAGTTTGGACTTTGTCGCATCTGCTTTCGAGAGCTAGCCCTCAAGGGTGAAATAGCCGGGGTGAGAAAGTCGAGTTGGTGAACTGAGATGGTTACTGATCCTATCGCCGATATGTTGACGAGAATAAGGAATGCCAATATGGCCAGACGGGAGTTTGTTTTGATGCCTTGGTCTAGGATGAAGCTTGCAATTGCCAAGATATTGAAGGAGGAGGGCTTTGTTGCCAATTACGAGGTGCTTCGGGGAAAGCCATGGCGGGTAATGAAAATCTATCTCAGATACTATGATAAGGATCAGCCGACTATTCTGGGATTAAAGCGCGTAAGCAAGCCCGGACTCAGGGTGTATGTGCAGAGATCAGACATCCCACGCCTCTACGGGGGCTTAGGTATTTCTATCCTTTCTACGCCTAAAGGGGTAATGACTGGTCACAAGGCACGGGCGCAACGACTAGGTGGTGAGTTACTATGCTATGTTTGGTGACCCCCAAGAAAGTGTTTTGGAAGGTCAGCGGTGTCTAGGGTAGGCCGACTCCCCATACCATTGCCGCAGAATGTAACGGTAGATATTCGACAAAATGAGGTAACTGTGAAGGGGCCGAAGGGAGAGTTATGTCGCTCCTTCCATCCTGCTATTTCCGTTGCCGTGAAAGATGGCTATATAGTCGTTTCTCGTGCCAGTGACCAAAAGATCTACCGTGCCCTACACGGATTAACTCGCAGCCTCTTGGCCAACATGGTGCAGGGGGTAGACAAGGGCTTTGAGAAGTATCTGGACATCGTCGGAGTCGGTTACCGCGTTCAGAGTGCAGGTGATAAGATAGTTCTTCAGGCAGGCTATACGCATCCGGTAGAAGTGGTGCCTCCTCCAGGCATAACTCTAACCGCGGAGGGCCCTAGTAGAATCAAGGTTTCGGGGATCGACAAGGAGAAGGTGGGGCAGATAGCCGCCAATATCCGAGCAATTCATCCTCCTGACGCCTACAAAGGTAAGGGCGTCAGGTATTCCGGGGAGCAAGTTCGCCTTAAGCCTGGCAAGGCTGGTAGGGCAGGAGGGAAAAAGAAATAAGGCATGGCCAGGAGAGTTAGGAGATTGCGGAAAAGACTGGGCCACAAGGCGAGACCAAGATTGTGTGTTTTCCGCAGCTTGAATCACATTTACGCCCAGGTTGTAGACGATGTCCGATCCCATACTCTGGCGGCAGCATCCA
>Ga0315285_10005526_pt1 | contig 13021 bp, 12 predicted proteins | sample YL17G09_36_MG_FD_203698 | JGI IMG/M metagenome (GOLD analysis project Ga0315285, IMG submission 203698) | Sediment microbial communities from Yellowstone Lake, YNP, Wyoming, USA - YL17G09_36 | ecosystem: Environmental > Aquatic > Freshwater > Lake > Sediment | place: USA: Wyoming | collected... | reverse complement strand
GGGGCGAGATGACGGTCCCGTAGAGCAGAACGACGAGCAGACCCACGAACACGGAGCCCAGCACGATCGCTTTCTGGCGGAAGCTCATGTCTTTTCCCTTGGGGGTTCCCTCGGGGGTTCCCTTGGGGGTTCCCTTGGGGGTTCCCTCGGGGGTTCCCTCTTCTTCCTCCGGCGCAGCAGCAGCCGGGCCACACCAGCCGCCACGACGAGCAGGGGGACAACGACGACATTGACGGCCTGGCTCGCGCGCATGGCAGCAGCCCGCTGCGCGGGGTCCTGGATCCGGGACAGCCTCGTGTCGACCTGGGCGCGCGTCTTGATCGCGAGCAGATCGTCCTCCTGCGAGAGCCATTCGGCGCAGTTGGAAAGGAAGACCATGTTGTACTCCGCCTGCGTGTACTGGATCATGTCCGAGGCGAAATCCGCGTCCGCGACCACGAGCAGCCGGGTCGGCGGGCTCCTGCGGGCCAGGGGGCCCTTCGGGGGGGACTCGCCCGCCCGGGTCGGCAGGGGCCGATCGGCGAAGGAGCTGGAGAACTCCCCGCTCAGGCCCACGACGAGGGGGTACTGGGCCCTCTGCGGAGCCTGCTGGGCGAGGATTTGCGAGAGGGCTGGATTGGTCTCGAACCTCCCCTCCATGGTCCAGGCATTCGGGGTGCTCTTCACGATCGCCTCTCCCTCCACCCCCGGCACGGAGGCGAGCTCCAGCGCGCACGGCCAGTACAGGTCGAGGCCGGCAAAACGCGCGGTGATCGGGTTGTTCCGGGCAACGTCCCTGTCGGAGACGGTGACCCAGTGGGGATAGTTCACGACCATGTACTGGCCCTGCTGCGTCCTGAAGGAGATGCGCTGATTGAGGACGTCCAGCACGAGGGAATCCTTCACGCGCACGCCCCAGCCCGCGAGGGCCGCCGCGAGGGACTTCCCCGGGCTCACGGTCGCGGCGAGCCCGGCCGGGAGGTTCACGTCCACGCTGTCCACGGCAAAAAGGGCCTTCCCTCCCCGCATCACGAACTGGTCCACGGGGAGCATGTCGAAGGCATCCAGGTCCCTGCTGCCGATCACGAAGAGCACGGAGATGTCCGCAGGGACCTCCTTGCCCTTCTGCACCTCGTGGAGCTGGAACTGCGCGGAAAGCTCCTGCTGGAGGTATCTGAAGTTCTGCTGCAGGCTCTTCTGGGCGTCCCCGATGAGGATGCCCACGGTCCGCTCGGATCCCGAGACCAGCGCCCGGATCTTCGAGGACAGGTCGTACTCCAGCGTCGAGAGGTCCGTCACGAACGGCAGCGCCTCCGAGCGGTCGAGGTACTGGATCACGATGCCCGAGTACACGGTGGCGACGGTCGTCTCTTCCCGCTCCACGACCTGCATCTGCTGCGCGACGATGCCGAGCTGCTCGGGGGCGATAGGCCGCTTCGATTTTGCGGGGTCCATGCTCGCCACGGCGACCTTGCCCCGCGACATGCCAGCGTACTCGTTCAGCAGGTCCTCCACCTGCGCGGGGAAGGGATAGCGGCTCCTGAGCTTGTCGGAGACGTAGTAGGTGAGGCTGACCTGCTCGGGAAGCCCGGCGACGATCGCCTTCGAGGCGGCCGACAGCGTGTACATGCTGTTCCTGCTGAGGTCCAGGCGCAGGAAGAAGCGCGCGCCCACGGCGGCGGCGAGGATGATGTCGGCCGCGAGGAGGACGGCGAGCGCGAGGCGCTGGGAGCGGGTCCTGGCTGCCTCGTCTCTCATGACCACTTCCTCCGCAGAAGGACCTGGACGTTGAGCAGCAGGAACGCCCCGATCGCCAGGAGGAAGAACAGGACGTCCCTGCTGTCCAGGACGCCCCGCCGGAAGCTGTCGTAGTGCGACCCGAAGGAGACCCAGTTCACGAGGGCCGCGAGCCATGGCGGCAGGGTCACGAGGAGGTTCAGCTGGTTCACAAGGGTGAATGCGAGCAGCGCGAGGCCGCTCAGGATGAAGGAGGTGATCTGGTTCGTCGACAGCGAGGAGACGAACAGGCCCAGCGCGATCCCCGCTGTGCCGATGAAGAGCACCCCGAGGTACTCGCCGGCGACCTGGCCCCAGTCGAACCGTCCGAGAGGGGCGAGGGACAGCGGGAGAGGGATCGATAGGGCGACGACGATGCACAGCAGCGAGAAGCAGCCCAGGAACTTGCCCAGCACGACCTCCCCTTCGCGGAAGGGCAGCGTGAGCAGGACCTCCAGGGTGCCCGTCCTCCTCTCCTCGGCCCACGAGCGCATCGTGAGGGCCGGCACGAGGAAGATGAAGACGGTCGGGATCACCGCGAAGTAGATCCGCAGCGAGGCCTCGTTGTGGGAGAAGAACTGGTTGAGAAAGAACAGCCACACGGATGTGAACACCAGGTACGCGACTGTCACGATGTACGCGATGGGCGAATTGAAGGCGGCCTTCAGCTCCTTCGCCGCGATTGGGGTCATCCTCATTGCGCGCCTCCTTCGGAGGGGACGTTCTCGGTCAGCGTGATGAAGATGTCCTCGAGGCTGAGCCTCTGCGGGACCATGGCGACTATCCTCAGTCCCCGGGAGACCGCCCAGTCGAAGATCCTCTCCTCGGCTCCGCCATCCGGGGCGAGTGACAGCCGCACGGCCGCCGCGTCGGCCGAGAGCGCGCGGACCGAAATCACCTTTCTGACCCCTGCGATCTCGACCAGCCCCCGAGCGCCCGCCTCGGCGCCGCCGCCCTTGAAGGTGACGTCCAGCAGCACCTCACCCTTCAGCGTGCCCTCGAGCTCCTCCCGCGTGCCCTGAGCGGCGATGCGGCCCTCGTTCAGGATGAGGATGCGCTGGCAGGTCGCCTCGACCTCCTGGAGGATGTGCGTCGAGAGGATCACCGTCTTCTCCCTGCCCAGCCTCTTGATCAGCTCGCGGATCTCCACGATCTGGTGCGGGTCCAGACCCGAGGTGGGCTCGTCGAGGATGAGGATGCGCGGGTCGTGCAGCAGGACCTGGGCAAGCCCGGTCCTCTGGCGAAAACCCTTGGACAGCTCGTCGATGCCCCTGTTCACGACGGCCTCGAGGCCGCATTCCCCGATCACGATGTCCATGCGCTCGCGCCGGGCTGCCCCCGAGAGCCGGCGGGCGTCGGCGATGAACTCGAGGTATTCCCGGACGGTGAGATCTGGATACAGGGGCGCGTTCTCCGGCAGGTAGCCGACGCACTCCTTCACGGCGACCGGGGCCTGGAATACGTCGTGCCCGTTCACCCGCGCCGTTCCCCGGGTGGGAAACAGGTAGCAGGAGAGGATCTTCATGATCGTGGTCTTCCCGGCCCCATTGGGTCCCAGAAGGCCGACGATCTCACCGCTGCCGACCGAGAAGGAGACATCCTTCACTGCGTGAACCGGCCCGTAGCTCTTCGACAGGCCCAGCACTTCGATTACCGGGCTTTGCATGGCAGGGCTCTCCTCCATGGCATCACATCTTCAGGGCCTTGCGCAGCTCCGCGACGGTCTCCTCTTTCATCGTGAAGGTGTGCTCCTCGGCCGGGAATTTCTTCCCCTGCACGTCACCGATGAAGGCCTTCACCGCGTCGAGCTGCACGGAAAACACGTCGGCGTACACCCTGACGAACTTCGGGGTGAACCTGCGGAAAAGGCCTACCATGTCGTGAAGGACCAGCACCTGGCCGTCGCAGTCAAGTCCGCCGCCGATGCCCACAGTCGGGATCCTCACCTTTTCGGTGATGATCGCCGCGAGCTGCCGGGGGATCGCTTCCAGGATGAGAGCGAAGGCGCCCGCATCTTCAAGGGCGATCGCGTCGTCGACCACCTTCCTCGCCTGGTCGATGGACTTGCCCTGGACCTTGAACCCTCCCAGCATGCCTGCCGTCTGCGGGGTGAGGCCGATATGGCCGAACACGGGGATGCCGGCCGTGACGATCGCGCGCACGGTCTCGGCCATCTCCTGGCCCCCTTCCAGCTTGATCGAGTCCGCGCCGCCGTCCTTGTACAGGATGCCCGCGTTCGTGATGGCCTGCTCGCGGGAGATGTTGTAGGACATAAAGGGCATGTCGCCCACGACGTGCGCGCGCTTCACGGCGCGCATCACCGCCTTGGTGTGCGAGAGCATTTCGTCCATGGTCACGGGAACCGTTCCGTTGTACCCCAGCTCCACCATGCCGAGGGAGTCCCCCACGAGGATGATGTCGATCCCCGCCTCGTCCACGCACTGCGCCTGCGGGAAGGAATAGGCGGTGATCATGGAGATCTTCTTGCCCTCCTTCTTCATTGCCAGCAGGTCGGGAATCATCACCTTCTTGACGTCGCTCATGATTCAGCGCTCCTTTGCCTGGTTGGATCGGCACACTTTATCGAAAACGACAGAGTGCGGCAAGAAGTCCTCGGCGCTCTTTGGCGCCCCCGGCGCTCTTTGGCGCCCCCGGCGCTCTTTGGCGCCCCCGGCGCTCTTTGGCGCCCCCGGCGCTCTTTGGCGCCCTCGGCGTTCTTTGGCGCCCCGGCGCTCTTTGGCGCCCTCGGCGTTCTTTGGCGCCCTCTGCTGAGTTGACACGGGGGGTCCCGTTCTTTACGTTTCCCCCCATGCAGGCAGGACCGAGAAACTCCATCACCGATGTGCCCGGCATCCTCGTCGGCCACGCGCAGGACGCTGCGGCGGCCAAGGGATGCACGGTCATCCTCTGCGAGGCCGGCACGGCCGCCGGAGTCGACGTGCGGGGCGGCTCCCCCGGAACCCGCGAGACGGATTGTCTCGCTCCCACGGCCGCCATGCCCTGCCCGCAGGCGTTCTACCTCTGCGGGGGGAGCGCCTTCGGCCTGGACGGGGCAGCAGGTGTTCAGCAATATCTCGAGGCCAAGGGAATCGGCTTCGACACTGGCGTCGCCCGGGTGCCTATCGTCTCGGGAGCGGTGATATTCGACCTGAACGTGGGCGCGGCGAACGTGCGCCCCGACGCCGACATGGGGATGGAGGCATGCCGGAACGCTGGCGTCGATGTGGCCCAGGGCAACGTCGGGGTAGGCACCGGAGCCACTGCCGGCTGGGCAGCCGGACCCTCGCGCAGGATGAAAACAGGCCTGGGCACTGCGAGCTGCAGGACAGGCGACCTGATCGTCGGGGCGATCGTGGTCGTGAACTGCTACGGCGACGTCGTCGATCCCTCCACCGGCGAGGTCCTTGCCGGCACCCTCAATGAAAAAGGAGACGGCTTCGCCGGCTCCCAGCGGCTGCTCACGGCGACCCCGATGGGCACGAACCCCTTCACCTCGCACAGCACGATCGGCGTCGTCGCCTCCAACGCCAGGCTGGACAAGGCGCAGGCGAGCCGGGTGGCGATGACGGCGCACGACGGCTTCGCCCGGACGATCATCCCCGTACACACCCTCGGCGAGGGAGACATCATCTTCTCGGCCGCCACGGGCGTCGTGGAGGCGGGGGTGTCCGTCGTGTGCGCGATGGCCGCCGAGGCAATGGCTCAGGCCATTCTCAACGCGGTGAGAAACGCCGAGTCAGCCTACGGGTACCCTGGCTACCGGGAAGTCCTCGAGCGGAGGCGGAAATCGCGAGAGAAAGGCGCCTCCGGCGCCGAGCGGTAGCCGACAGAGCCGCCCCCGCTGCCTACATGAACAGCTCCACGAGCTGGAAGTCGACAACACCCGCGGCGTGGCCTTCGTCCACGTCGATGTGCATCTCCAGGGCCCACTCTGGGTCCACCTGGATGATGACGTTCTCGAAAATGAGTGCCCTCTCTCCCGGCACCCGGATCTTCACTCTCTGCCCATCGGCCACGCCGAAATCCCGGGCGTCGTTCGTGTTCATGTGGATGTGCCGCAGGGCGGCGACGATCCCCTTCTCGAGAACAAGCTCTCCCGCCGTCCCGACCAGCACCGCCCCTGGGGATCCCTCCAGGTCGCCTGATTCGCGCAAGGGCGGCGCGATCCCGAGGACGCTCGCGTTGGTGAAGGAGATCTCCACCTGGGTGTACTTCCGTGTCGGGCCGACGACCACCGCTCCCTTGATGCTCCCGGACGGGCCGCGCACTTCGACAGTCTCGCGGCATGCATAGGCTCCCGGGATCGTCAGGTCGCGCCACTTCGTGAGCACGTGAGCCTTCCCGAAAAGTGCTTCCACGTGCTCCTGCGTGAGGTGGGCGTGGATGTCGGACATGGCGATCGGCAGCATGGTCTTCATGAGCCCCGAGTATGACGCAGGGTGCGGGGGAGGAAAAGGGGGCCGTTCCCTCGGGACGGCGAAAGAGAAAGGGCTGCCCTTCCGGGCAGCCCTTGTTTTCGGATCGAACGACGAAGCGAACCCCTCTTGCTAGCGGACTTCCATCGTCAACTTTTTCGCGCCGTTCTCGATCGTGAAGATGTAGGTCGGCTTGTTGGTCGGGACGCCGTCCTTCATGTCCCAGTTAAACTGGATGCCTTTGAAGCCCTTCACGTTCGCGCAGTAATCGGCGATCTTCTTGCGCTCTTCCTTCAGCTTCTTGGGGTCGCCGGTGACGCCGGTCTTCTCGATGGCTTCCTTGATCATGTACAGGGCGTCGTAGTAGTTGGGCGAAAGGCTGAAGGGAGCCATGCCGTTGTGGTCCTTCTCGAAGGCGGCCTTGAAGGCGTTCCAGCGCGGGTTGTCCACGAACGGGTTGATGTAGTTGTAGACCTGCACGCCGTTCACGTCGGCTCCGCCCGTCGTGTACAGCTCGGGAGCGTCGCCCGAAGAGAACACCAGCATGTGGTCCATCTTCGACCAGCCGCGGTTCTTCAGCTCCTTGATGATCTTCGCGATCTTCTCGGCATTGCAGACGAACACGATCCCGTCAGGCTTCGCGTCCAGAGCCTTCACGGCGAGGGGACCGAAGGTGACGGCATCCGAGGGGACCTCGACCTTGTCCAGGACCTTCACGCCCATGCCCGTCAGGCCCTTCACATGCGCGTCAGCCATTCCGGGCCACGGGCCGTAGGGCTCGACGAACTGGATGACCGTCTTGATGTCGCTGAACTGCTTCGCCCATGCCGCCACGAGCACGCCCAGGCGCAGCTCGGTGGGGGGGAACCACGAGACGGTCCAGGGGAAGTACTTCACCGCGTACTCGTACGAGGTCGTCGCGGTGAACGACATCATGCCGCTCTCGACTGCGATGGGCATGGCGGCCATGATGACGGGCTCGGGAACCGGGCCCAGGGCCACCAGCGTGTTCTCGACGAGCTTCGCCATCTCGACGGACCCCTTCTGGGGATCCATTGCCGTGTCCACGCCAACCACCTTCACGGGCTTGCCCTTGATCCCGCCGGCCGCGTTGATCTCGAATGCCGCACGCTCGGCGCCCCACTCGAGGTACTCGCCGATGGCCGCGATGGGACCGGTGAGGCAGTTCAGGAACGGAACGGTCCATTCCTTCACCTCGACCTGCGGTTGGGCGAACCCGAGCCCCGCCGCGAAGAGCACGAACAGAATCACTCCAAGAATCTTTCTCATAGCTCCTCCTTACTGGATATTCCTTATCTTTCGTTTTCCCGAAAGAAAGGTTTCGATGGAATGGACGCGCCGGCGGGTGACGAAACCCTCGGGCTTCAGCACGAGAACAAGGATCAGCAGCGCCCCGTAGATCACGATCCTCCAGGTCTGGAGCCAGGAGGGGAACAGCAGGGGCACGCCGTACAGGATGGGGGCGAGCAGGACCGTTCCCCACTGCGTGGCGTAGCCGCCGACGAAAATGACGGTCATGAAGATGCCGACAAGGGCGAAGCCGAAAAAATCGAGGTGGAAGCTCTTGAAGATGAAGCCGTACAGCACGCCGCATCCCCCCGCGATGGTGCAGCTGAAGGTCTGCAGCACCATACCGAGCTTCTTGATGTCCACCCCCAGGGAGGCGGCGAGGTCCTTGTCGACGAAGACCGCCGAGGCCGCCCGGCCCAGGCGCGAATGGTCGAAGCGGTGGATGAGGAAGCCGACCAGAAGCACCAGCGCGTACAGGATCGCGATGATGATCCAGCGGTGCGCGGCAGGGCTGCCCCCGATGCTGGGCAGGCCGAACAGACCCAGGGTGCCGCCGATGATCGGGAGGTTCTCGATGACGGTGCGAGTGATGTAGATGAATGTGAACCCGACGATGACGACGGCGAAGGTCGGGGCATCGCCGATGAAGAGCGACACGACGTACCCGATCAGCCCGCCGAGAAGGAAGCCTGCCAGCAGGGCGACGCCGAAGGGCACATGGAGCGTCATCACGAGGTAGGCCGCCGTGTAGCCCGAGATGGCCATGTTCGCGACGACGATGAAGTGCAGGTTGGTGACCCTATAGGGAAGGTACAGGGCCCAGCTCATCAGGATGTTGACCGCGGCGATGGAGAGGAAGTAGTACAGCGGAAGCGGCACGGCGTCCCCCTACACCTTGGTGCCGAAGAGACCCTTCGGCTTGACCAGGATCACCACGAGCATGATCACGAACGCGATGGCGTTCGACCAGGAGCCCGACACGTAGCCCTGCACGATCGCCTCCAGGATGCCCAGCAGCAGCCCGACAACGAGGCCGCCGGCCAGGTTGCCCAGACCGGCGATGATCGAGACGGCGAGGACCTTGTGCGCAACCTGCTCGCCCAGCCCCGGCGATGCCGAGCCCAGGAGCATCGCGAGCAGCACGGCGATGATCCCCCCGAGCAGACCCGACAGGGCGTAGCTCTGCAGGCCCGTGGATAAAATCGGGATGCCCACGAGGCGCGCGCCGTTGGGGTCTTCCGCGATCGCGCGGAAGGCGCGCCCGGGCCGTGTCTTGTACAGCAGGAGGAAGAAGGCCGAGACAGCGACGATGCCCACTGCGAGAGACCAGACCTGCCCGGTGCCGATGCTGATCAGCCCGAAGCGCGCGAGGGGCCTGCTCCCCGCGAGGCTCGCGGGATAGGCGATCGGAAGTCCCTTGTTGAACGTGTGGGAGAGGATGTCCGTGATGATCATCCCCATGCCCATCGACATGACCATCGTGGCGTTGATGTCGACCTCGCCGCGCTTCTGCATCACCTTCTGGAACAGCGGAGCCGAGAGGAGGTTGAGCAGGATCGAGGAGCCGATCGCGGCGGCCACGCCGAGCAGGATATTGGCGCCGGTGAACTTCAGCACCAGCCAGGCGATGTACATCGAGAAGACGACCACCTGGGGGTACGAGAAGTGGATGATCATGGCCGCGAGGAGCAGGAGGTTGAACCCGGTGACCAGCAGCACGTAGATGCTCCCGACCGAGAGACCGTTGATGACCTGTGCGATGAAGACCTGCATGCTCTAGGCTCCGAGGTACGCTTCTTTGACGCCCGGGTCGGCGAGCAGCTCGCCCGCCGTGCCCGAAAGCGCGATCGCGCCGGTTTCCAGGACATAGCCCCTGTCCGCGCACTTCAGCGCCTTGTAGGCGTTCTGTTCCGATAGCAGGATCGTGTAGCCCTCCTTGTTCAGCATGACCAGGATCTTGAAGATGTCGTTCACGACGATCGGCGCCAGTCCGAGGGACGGCTCGTCGACCATGATCAGGCGCGGGGCGGACATGAGAGCCCGTCCGATGGCCAGCATCTGCCTCTCGCCCCCGCTCAGCGTCCGGGCCACCTGGCCCTTCCTCTTCTCGAGGATCGGGAACCAGTCGTAGACCCTGCGCAGATTCTTTCCCACGTTGCGCATGTTGTGGTGGGCGCCGAGGAGAAGGTTGTCCAGGACGCTCATCGAGGCGAACACGCCCCTTCCTTCGGGGACCAGGCAGATGCCCGAGCGGACGTTGCGGTCGGCGGCGGCGCCTCCGATGCTCCGCCCCTCGAAGGTGATGGTGCCCGCGACGGGCGTGTTGATCCCGAGGGCCGTCTCAAGAAGGGTGGTCTTGCCCGCGCCGTTGGCCCCGATCAGCACGACGATCTCGCCGGGGTATACCTCGAGGCTCGCCCGCTTGAGGGCGTTCACGTGCCCGTACGAGACGGAGAGATCCTTGATCGCCAGCAGCGGCGTGCGGGGATCACTCTGCGCCAAGGTAGGCCTCCAGCACCCGGGGGTCCTTCTGGACCTCTTCCGGCGCGCCCTCGGTGATCTTCTCGCCGAAGTTCAGCACCGTGACCCGGTCGGAAAGGTTCATGAGCATCTTCACGTCGTGGCTGACCACGATCACCGTCATGCCCATCTCGCGCACCTTGCGGATGATCTGCTCGACCTTCTCGATCTCCTTCACCCCCATGCCGGAGGCCGGCTCGTCGAGCAGCAGGAGCTTCGGCTCGGCGACCAGGGCCCGGGCGATCTGGACCAGCTGCCGCTCCGCCCAGACCAGGTCGCTCGCCCACCTGTCGGCCGAGCCGTCCATGCCCACGAGGGCGAGGGTCCGCGCGGCTTGATCTCCGATCTCGGTCTCTCGCTTCGACCGCATGAACGGGAGGCGGAAGGCGGTGTCGATCGCCGAGCGGCCTACCGGGTCGTTGACGCCCGACATGACGTTCTCGAGCACCGACAGGCCGGGCACGAGCTTTCCGGCCTGGAACGTGCGGCGGATCCCCCTGTTCGCGATGCGCGACGCCGGCCAGCCCGTGATGTCCTCGCCGTCGAGGACCACCGTGCCCGAGTCGGAGGGCAGCATGCCCGTAACGCAGTTGAAGAACGTCGTCTTGCCCGACCCGTTGGGGCCGATGATGCCGTGGATCTGCCCCTTCGCGATCGCGATGTCGACTCTGTCCAGCGCCTGGATTGCGCCGAAGGACTTGCTCAGGCCGTTGACTCGAAGCATGCTCCCTTCCTAAGTCCGCCGAGTGTAGGGAAACGCCCGCCATCTGTCAACTCGACCCGACGAGCGCCCACGCGGCAAGGGCCATGATCTTCGCCCCTTCCACGAGGTCCCCGATGGGCTGGAACTCGTTGGACTTGTGGGCGACCGAGAGGGGTCCGGGACCGTAGACGATGCACTGCTCCAGGCCCGCCTTCTGGACCACGAACTTCTGGTCGTCGCTGCCGGGGCTGATCGAGAAGCGCATGGGCTCCCCCCGCACGGCGAGCCCCGCCTCCTGGAACGCCCGCACCACCTCGGTGTCCGAGGGGACGAGGGTCGGCTCGACGGAGAGCAGCTCCCGCACCTCGCAGTCGAAGTCGGGATCCTTCGCCTTCATCCTGAGGCACAGCTCATCCAGCTTCCCCCGCGCGTCGCGCACGCTCTGCTCGGGGATGAGCCTCCAGTCGAGGCTCGCCCTGCAGGAGCCGGGCACCATGTTCACCTTGGTCCCCGCCTCCATCATGGTCACCTCGAGGCTCCCCTTCCTGCAGGCGGGGGGCATGATGGGATGGCGGGACTGAGCCTCCAGCCCGGGCAGGATCTCTTCGCGGACCGCCTCCAGGAGGACGAGCATCTTCGCGATCGCGTTGACGCCTTCCGAGGGCATGCTCCCGTGGCACTGCCTGCCGCGCGTCTCGAGCTCCAGCCACAGCGTCCCCCGGTGGCCGAGGCAGATGGAGTCCACGTCGAGGCATTCGGTGATGACGCAGAAATCGGTGTTGTCGCGGGAGACGATCCCGCGCTCGACCAGGTAGCCCAGACCGGCGAACCCGCCCGTCTCCTCGTCGGGGGTGGCACTCGAGAGGATTGTGCCTGCGAGCGGAAGGCCGGTTTTCCGAAGGGCTCTCAGCGCGAATACCTGCGCTGCGATTCCCGATTTCTGGTCGCTTGCGCCCCGGCCGTACAGGTTGCCTCCACGGATCTCCCCCGCGTAGGGATCCACGCTCCAGCCCCCGCCTGCGGGCACCACGTCGTAGTGCCCGGTGAAATGCAGCAGCGGCCGCTGCCCCCCTCCCTCGAGCCTGCCGATCACGCTGGGACGAGGCAGACCCATGCCGTGAGGCGCCAGGCGCGGCAGAAGCTCAGCGGGAACATCCACCTGTTCAACAGCGAGCCCGGCGTCGGTCATGGCCCTGCCGATGGCTGCCGCGCACTGCGGGTAGTTCTCCCCGGGGGGATTCTCGGTCGGGATGCGCACGATCTCGCGGAGAAACTCGACCATCTCCTCGGCAAGCTCGTCCACAGCCCCGCCGATGAGCGCTGCCGCTTCCGTCTGCCCGACGCCGGCAATCCCCCTCACGCGCCGCCGCCCGAGAGGAAGCGCTCCGCGCTGAGAACGTAGATCAGGGCGGATTCGAAAAGCTCGTCGATGCCGACGTACTCATCGGTCTGGTGGGGGATGTGGCGCGGCCCCGGGCCGTTCACGAGGCAGGGGATCTTCTTCCAGGCGCTGAGGAACGTGCCGTCTGTCGCCCCGGGCACGCCGTTGTAGACCGGCTCCCTGCCCGTGATCTCGCGGTAGGCCTCCGCCGATACCCGCGCGATGGGCTCCTCCTTCGTGATGCCGACCACGGGCCTGTCCTCGATGAAATCGATCTCGGCCTTGAAGTCGCGATCCGCCTGAGCCAGCCCGCCGAGGATGGCCTGGAGCTGGCCACGGACCGTTGCGTGATCCTGCTTCAGCGTCGTGCGGATGTCCACGAAGCCCACCGCCTCGCCGGGCATCACGTTGTGCTGGGCGGGGCTGCCCGCGGGAGGCGCCTGCAGGACCGTGAAGGTGACCGACGGCAGGCCAAGGAACTCATCGTTCCCGCAGCGCTTCTTCTCCGCCCCCTCGAAAGCCTCGAAAGCGATGATGATCCGGGCGAGGCGCGTGTTGGGATTGATGCCCGAGAGAGGCATGGCGCCGTGAGCCATCTTCCCCCGCACACGCACGATGGCGCGCATGGCCCCCTTCATGCTGAGGCAGAGCTGGTTCTCCTCGGGCTCGGGCACGAGGCAGGCGGTCACGTCGTCTGCATGGCCTGCCCGGATGTAGTGCTTGATGCCCAGCATCATGCCTTCCTCGTCGCAGACGATGCCGAGGCGGATCTTCCCCTGCCACGGCACTCCCGCGCGCTTGAAAGCGGCGGCAGTGAGCAGGGCAACTGCGAGTCCAGCCTTCATGTCGCAGGAGCCGCGGCCGTAGATTCTGCCGTCGGCGATCTCGCCGCCGAAGGGGTCTCGGGTCCATCGCGAGCGCTCGCCTTCGCTCACC
>Ga0315285_10005524_pt1 | contig 13024 bp, 10 predicted proteins | sample YL17G09_36_MG_FD_203698 | JGI IMG/M metagenome (GOLD analysis project Ga0315285, IMG submission 203698) | Sediment microbial communities from Yellowstone Lake, YNP, Wyoming, USA - YL17G09_36 | ecosystem: Environmental > Aquatic > Freshwater > Lake > Sediment | place: USA: Wyoming | collected... | reverse complement strand
CCCCACAGATGGTACCGAGATTCGGGCGGCCGCAGTCCGACCCGGCGGGATAGTCGGTTCCGCCGGACGGGCCGTTTCACATGCCCTTATTTTTTTCTTAATGTTAGGCGCAAGTGGGGCTGTCGCCAAATCCGAAACGCCGGGTCAACCGTGCGGCGGATTGGGGGCGTTCTCGATCGCGCCGCGGACCCAGCTCAGCGTCCACGTCGTAGCCGTCTGGCCGTCGAGGTTCCAGAACTGCGGGGTGGCGTACAACGCGTGAATCGGCTGGCCCGCGCCGCTGGTGAGCACCTCGAGCGTCTTGGGCAGATTGGCGATGTTGAACGCGGACTGGGGGGCCGAGCAGATGAGGTCGCCGGGGGCGCAGATCTGATTGATCCGGTTGTTCAGCGCGCCGAAGCCGCCCGGGCGCTCACCGCTCATCGTCAGACCCATGGCCGAGAGCACCGGCACCTCCTTGAGGGTGACCTCGGCGCCCTGCCCCGGAACGATCGGGCCGATGTCCTGCCCGACGCCGGGCTGACGGCGGCCGTCGGCGATCAGGGTGGCGCCGAGCACCAGATCCTCGTCGACCGGCCCGCGGCCGTTTCCGATATCGCTGAGGATGTCCCCGCCGATCACCGCGCCCTGGGAGAACCCGACCACCGCATAACTGGTCAGGGGGCAGCGATTGTTCATATCGGTCATCGCGCGAACCGCCGCCGCTTTGCCCTCCGCGCGGCTGTCGTTGTACGACATCTGGTTGTCCGCCGACAGCGGGTTATGGAACTGGGCGGTGTAGGGAACGGTGTAGACCTCGACCCGGTCGCGACCGAACTGCTCGGCGATCGGGCGGGTCACGCTGAGCAGCAACGCAATCGGGAACTGACCGGGATTGAGCGGGTCGTCGGTGGGCGAGGATTCCCAGGTGCCCGGGATGGAAATCAGGTTGACGTCGGGGCAGCTGGCGTCCTGGAAGGCCGGCCGCGGCTTCCGCCCGGGCACGCTGGTGGGTGGAACGGCCGTGGGCGGCACCGCGGTGGGCGGGGTGGCCGTCGGGGGCGACGACGGTCGCCGAACCACGATCACGATGATCGCCACCACCAGTCCCACCACGACGGCGACGATGCCGGCCGCGACCAGGGCAAGGATGCGATGGCGGCGACGACGTTCGCTGGCCTTCTTCGGCCTGGTGGATCGAGCGGACCTGTTGGACCTGGAGTTATCGGCCATCTGTCAGCGGAGCCCCATCTATCAGCAGAGCCGTTGGGTGGCGACGCCGATGTAATGGCCGATGACCGCGTCGGAGTCGGCCGCACTGGGCGCCTGCAGCGAGGCGGTGTGCGCATCGGCGATATCGCTGCGCACCATCGGCGCGACCGAATCCCACACCGTCTGGTCGCTCTGGCCGGCGGCGCGGGCCTGGCATACGTAGGAGCCGATGCTCAACGCGCGCAGATCGTTGGACGGGTGCACACCGGCGGCGAGCAACGCATCCAGATATTCGCGCTGCGCGGGAGTCACGTCAGGGGTGGCGGAGAGCGGGCCGCCATCGGAGGACGCCGACACGTCAAGCCCTTCGGCTTCGGCAGTGGACTGCTGCGTCGGCAGTGCGACCGTGCTGATCAGGTCACCGCCCGAACCGCAACCGGCCAGCAGCCACGCCGCGGGGGCGAGGAATCCGGCCACCAGCATGCGGTTCGACGCCTGGCCGAGGGGCCGGCAGCCTCTTGCCAGGTGTTTGCTGAGGGATCCGCTATCCGGATTGGGCACGCACACCACAGTACCGGCTCCCGGCAGGTGCTCCGCCGTGCCGCAATTGCGGATCGTTAACGATCGGGGAACGCGCGGACCGGCTTATCCGAGCGCGGCCGCGATGTCACCGGCCATGGCGCCCAACTGACCGGCCCAGCTGCCCCAGTCGTGAGTGCCGCCGGCCGTGATGTCGAAGTGCCCGTTGCGGCCGCCGAGGGAACGGTATTGCGCGTAGAAGATGCGGTTGCTGCCCTGGGCTACACCACAGTCACCACCCCCCATCGCGGCCGGGTCGCTGCAGCTCATCGCAAGCGGGCTGAACACCCACAGCCGGGTGTTGTTGGCCACCAGCATTCTGGCGTGGGCGTTGGGGTCATGCCACTTCCACCGGCCCAGCTGAGGGGCGCCCCACATCGCGTCGATGTTGCCCCCGCCGCCGTTGATCGCATTGGAGATGACGCCGTTGGTCGCGGTGTCGGACGGGTTCAGGAAGCCCGACAGCGAACCTGCGTAGCTGTAGCGATCCGGGTGGAAGGTGGCCATGGTGACCGCGGCGGTGCCGCCCTGCGAGACGCCGACGATCGCGTGCCGGTTCGGAGCGAGGCCCTTGTTTGCGGCGAGCCAGTTCGGCAGCTCGTCGGCCAGGAAGGTCTCCCACTGCTTGCTGCCGTCGGCCTCCCAGTTGGTGTACATGCTGTAGGCGCCACCGGCCGGGGCGGCCACCGAGAAACCGGAACCGCCGAGGGCGTTCATCGCGTTGCCGGCCGTCACCCAGTTGCTCACATCGGGGGCGGCGTTGAAGGCGTCAAGCAGGACCACTGCGTGCGGGCCACCGCCCTGGAAGGCGACGGGGATGTCGCGGCCCATCGCGGCGGAGGGAACCATCAGGTACTCGACGCCGGCGGCGGAGGCGGTCGGGGCTGTCGCGCCCCACACGCCCAATGCCACCAGGACAGCACTGAAAACGCGGAAAAACTTCACCAGAGTGCGCATACCCACCTCACGGTCGATTCTTCCCACGTAGTGAATCACACCGGTTGTCCGGCGACTCCGGGATTGGTCGCGATACACCGACGGCGACGACCCAGGTCAGGTCGTCGCCGTCGGGTGTCGACGGGTACTCGGTTGGTGTCAGTTGGCGGGCGTCGGGGTCTCCGCCGCCGCCTCGGCTGCCCCCGGTGCCGCCGGCGACGGCTGCGGGGTGGCGCCGAGCACCCGCTGGATGTCGGGCTTCATCTGCTGGAGTTGCTGGCCCCAGTAGCCCCAGCTGTGGGTGCCGTTGGCCGGGAAGTTGAACACCCCGTTGCGGCCACCGCCGGCCAGGTAGGTGTCGCGGAAGGTCTTGTTGGTTCGCAGCGTGAACCCTTCCAGGAACTTCGCGTTGATCAGGTTGACCGCGCTGGCCCCGGAGTCCAGGTCGGACTGCTTGCCGTCACCGCAGTAGATCCAGACGCGGGTGTTGTTGGCGATCAGCCGGCCGACGTTGACCAGCGGATCGTTGCGCTTCCAGGTGGCGTTGCCCCCGGGTCCCCACATGTCGTCCGCCTTGAACCCGCCGGCGTCACCCATGGCGAGGCTGACCAGTTTCGGCCACCAGCCCTCGGAGAGGTTCAGGAAGCCCGACAGCGACGCGGCGTAGGGGAACTGCTGCGGATGCCAGATCGCCAGCGTCAGCGCGGCCGAACCGGCCATGGACAGGCCGACCGCGGCGCTGCCGGTGAGCTTGACCTGACGGTTGGCGGCCAACCATCCGGGCAGTTCGCTGGTCAGGAAGGTCTCCCACTTGTAGGTCTGGCATCCGGCGTCGCCGCAGGCGGGTTTGTACCAGTCGCTGTAGAAGCTGGACTGGCCGCCGACCGGCATGATCACCGAGAGACCGGAATCGGCGTACCACTCGAATGCCGGGGTGTTGATGTCCCAGCCGTTGAAGTCGTTCTGGGCGCGCAGGCCGTCGAGCAGGTAGACCGCCGGGGAGTTGGCGCCACCGCTCTGGAACTGGATGCGGATGTCGTGGCCCATACCGGCCGACGGGACATCCAGATACTCGACGGGCAGGCCCGGCCTGGCGAACGCTTCCGCCGTTGCGGAGCCGCCGACGACACCCACCAGGCCGGGCAGGACGGCGGCAACGCTCGCCGCCACCGTCACCCGGCGCATCCAGGTGCCCCGCCACTTCTCAACGAAACCCATGCAAATACCCATCCTTCTTGATTGATTGCGCACCGCGTGCGGCTCCCAGCTACCGCGGCGCCCCGGTAGTGAACCACACCCTGGGCGTCGGTCTTGAATCGTTTATCGCTGCGCCGAGCCCCCGGCGTTACCGCCGGAAGGCGTTCGGAGCCGACAGTCCGCGGGCTTCAGGGGCCGGTCGCCGGGAGCCCGGTGTAGGGCGGTCTGGCCGTGGCGGGCGGGGGCGGCTCGGGCAGTCCGCACCGCAAGAGTTCGTACTCGGGCACCCGGTCGATCCGGTAGCGGGTGAACTCCAACGCCCGGTTGAGATTGCCGATGAACCGGGGGCGGGTCATCGGATCCCGGATCGACTCGAGCATCTCCACGGTCTTCGGACACCCCAGCGCCGCCTGCGCCTCCTCGATCCAGCCCTCGTCGAGGTACTCCGGAATCCACGGGCGCTCCTTGAGCCAGGGCCCCTCGGCGACCGCCCAGTCCGGGAAGAGGTTCTTGTCGTGGCCGATGCGGCCGTCCTGCAGTCGGGCGGTGTGCGCGGCGATCGGGTTGGCCAGCCCGATCTGATCGATGACGCGGGTATTGAGGCCGACGTTCATGCCGACCATGCCTAGGTTGGTGAAGAACACGGTGTGCGGCGCCGTCTGACGGCGCCATGTCTCCAGCGGCACACCCGGCGGCGGCGGGGTAGGCGGTTTGGCGGGTACGACATCCCACACATCCCAGTTACCCGAAGGCAGCAGCAGTGCACCGTCGGGGGTGTTGTTCAGGGCCACCAGGACCGCCCGCATGCGCGGGTAGTCCAGATAGTCCGCCGCGGTCAGCGGGTGGGCGTGGCCGGTGGCCTGGGAGTAGAACCGGCGCTCGTCGACGATTCCGGTGTAGGTGACCCGGGTGGCGTCGGCCCCCATGCCCTGGGAGTTGGCCGCCCACAGCGACCAGCCGGCCAGCGCCAGCCACAGCGCCGCGGTCGCGCCGCTGAATATCCGGACCCTCTCGCCACCCTTGCCGCCAGCGGTGAAGCCGCTCTCCTCGGTGCCGCCCGGGATGGCCACCGGGATCACCGCGATCGGGGCCAGCAGACAGAACAGCGGGACCAGCAGCACGCGGCCATGCATGAAGTCGCCGCCCTGCCGGATCCAGTACAGCGCCTGCAACACACCGCTGATGAGCATGAACGCGACGGCCGCGCCCGGGGTCTGCACCCATCCGGCCAGCCGGGAGCCGTTGTCGCGGTCGCCGGCCGTGCGCCACCACGGACCCCGGCGCCCGGCGAACAGCACCAGAGCCAGCGCCATCAGCAGCACCGCGGGCACCCAAAGCGCATACGGGCCGGTGAGGTTGCGCAGGTAGATCAGCCCCTGGTCCCACTTGCTGCCGGAGGCATCCTTGGCCAGGGCGGTCTGCGGTACCAGCAGAGCGTAGTAACCCATCCGGAAGACCTGGTAACCCACCGGCAGCAGGCCGCCGGCCGCCACGATCAGCGCGCGCCACCTCCAGGACGGCTCCGCGATCACCATCATCACCAGTGCCAGCCCGCCGATGAGGGCGAGTTCCGGGCGCACCAGCACGCTCAGGCCCGCCACGAACGCGCATGCGGCGAGCAGCCACGGCCGTCGGGTTGTCTGCTGGGACCAGGCGACAATCAACCACCACAGCAGTCCCAGCCAGGCGGTCACCAGACCGTTCTCCAGGCCGGAGGTGGCGAAGTCCCGCGCCGGCGGGACGGCGATATACACCAGGACACCGGCCGGCAGGATCAGCGCGCGGCGGCCGCTCAGGCCGGGCCCCCACAGCCGCGCGGCGCCGAGCATGACCATCACCACACCGGCCACACTGAAGATCAGGGCCAGGCCGAGGGCCACGTACTCCAGCCGCAGCGGGCCGCCGACCAGGCTTCCGAGATACACCAGGTAGGTCCACGCCGTGGAGGTGTTGGACTCCACCCGCTCCCCGGCGTTGAACACCGGGCCGTTGCCCGCCAACAGATTTCGGACGGTACGCAATACGATCAGGCCGTCGTCGGCGATCCAGCGCCGCTGCCAGGCGCCCCACAGCCACAGCGCCGAGACCACCGCGACGGTGGCCCACAGGCTGATCCGGGTCAGTGCGGTGCGCGGGAACCCCAGCCGGGCCCGGAGATTCGAACCCGTTACGGGCCGGGCGGTCCGGGTCTGACCTGTTCTGGCGGCCGGCGCGCTAGCTGAGAAGGGCGGCGGCAATGACGGATCCGATCCAGGCCAGGGCGAGTAGTTGCAGTACGCGGTCGCGCAGCGCGATCTCCTCCGGTTCACCGGCCAAGCCGCCGTCGACGTCGACCGCGTAGCGCAGGATGGCCACGGTGAACGGGATCATCGTGACGACGAACCACGACCCGGTGTTGCCGTCGCGTTCGAACGCCCACAACCCGTAGCAGAGCACGACGGCGGTCGCCGAGAGCGTCCAGACGAACGTCAGATAGGTACTGGTGTAGCTCTCCAGCGACTTGCGGATCTTGGCGCCGGTGCGCTCGGCGAGTTGCAGTTCGGCGTAGCGCTTGCCGGCGGCCATGAACAGCGAACCGAATGCCATCACCAGCAGGAACCACTGCGACAGCGGAATGCCGGCGGCCACACCACCGGCGATGGCGCGGATCAGGAAGCCCGAGGACAGGATGCAGATGTCAAGTACCGCTTGGTGTTTGAGCCCGAAGCAGTACGCGAGCTGGATGACCAGGTAGACCGCCATCACCACGGCCAGATGCGGGGTGAGCAACCAGGAGATCGCCAGGCAGGCCAGGGCAAGGACGCCTGCGATCCCGTAGGCCATTCCGATCGGCAGCAGACCGGCGGCGATCGGCCGGAACCGCTTGGTGGGGTGGGCCCGGTCGGCTTCGACGTCGCGGGCGTCGTTGACCAGATAGATCGAGGAGGCGGCCATGCAGAACACCACGAACGCGATCGCCACTTTGTAGGCGACTTCGCGGAAGTCGTAGTGCACATCGCCGCCGAGTGCCGCCAGTGGAGCGGCGAGCACCAGGAGGTTCTTCACCCACTGCCGTGGCCGGACCGCCTTGACTATGCCGTTGAACAGATTGCTCGGCGGGCCGGTGACCGCTGCCTCACTCATGGTCACTCACTTCCCGTCCGCACTGAGCGTCTGCTCCCGGCCGCCGAGGCGGGCGGTGGTGCCCGCGACGGCCGCGCCGACGACGATCCCGGCGAGCACATCGGTCGGGTAGTGCACACCGAGCACCAGGCGGGACAGCGCCATCAACGGCACCGCGGCCAGCGGCAACGGCGACCGGGTGGCCCGGCACAGCAGCATAGCCGCGGCGGTGCTCGAGGTTGCGTGCGCCGAGGGGAAACTCAGCGAACTGGGCGTGCCGACATTGACCTCGATGGCGGGGTGGTGCGGGCGGTGGCGGCGGACGGCGAGCTTGATCACGATCGCCGCGGCGTGCGCGGCGACGGCGCCCACTCCGACCAGCAGCCAGTCGCGTCGGCGCGCGGGGTTGAGCAGTGCGCCGAGCGCGGACAGCCCCATCCAGCCGGCGGCGTGCTCGCCGAAGTGCGACATTCCGCGTGCGACGGCGACCACCGGCGGGGCGGCGAGCCGGGATTGCACGTCGAGAAGAACCGCGACTTCCCCGGTGGGCGGGCCGGCCGGTTCCGGCTCAGGGAACTCGGGCCCCAGGAACTCAGGCATTGATCGCCGTTCGGTCGAGTAGCACCGTCTCCCACTTCTGCGTGCTGGACAGCACCGGCAGCGCCTCCCGGTAGACCCGTCGCATGTGGTTGTACTTGCGGGCCAGCCGGATGTGTTGGCGCAGCGAGGCTTTCAGTAACTCGAACATCTTCGCCCGGTCGCGCTGGCGGAAGACCACACCCCGGCCGTCGGCCGTGGTGACCGTCACCCCGTCGACGTTGCACAGCAGGAACCAGCGGGCGTCCTGAGTCGCGACGTTGAGTTGTGGTCGCTCGTGGTGGGCGGGGTCGTCCCGGCGAAGCTGATGAATCACGCCGCGTGCCAGGCGGGCCCCGATCACCGGAAGCGCCACCGGCGGCTTGTTGACCGCAGTGCGCCCACTCGGTGCGGGCAGGGTGGTCGCACCGGGCAACACCACCGCGTCGGGGTACTGCTGGCGCAATGCGCGCACATCAGGCAGCGCCGACTCCAGGATGGAGAAGATGTGCTCTGGGCCGCCGAGGAAGTCCTCGATCGCCTTGTTCTGAATCGCCACCGTCGAATACTCAAGGCACAGAAGGTGTTTGAGGGTGGCCTTGATGGAGCTCCTGATCAGTCCGCCGACCGGGGCGTCCCAGTGCAGCGCCGAGACCACCAGCCGGTTGCGCAGATGGAAGTAGGCCTGCCAGTCGATCGCGTCGTCCTTATCGCTCCAGGCCATATGCCAGATCGCGGTGCCCGGCATCGTCACGGTGGGGTAGCCGTGCTCCCCTGCGCGCAACCCGTAGTCGGCGTCGTCCCACTTGATGAACAGCGGCAGCGGCTGGCCGAGTTCCTCGGCGACGCGGCGCGGGATCATGCACATCCACCAGCCGTTGTAATCGACGTCGATACGCCGGTGCAGCAGCTTGCTGCGGCCCTCCTCGTCGTCGCCGTCCAGCGGGTACTTGGCGAAGTCGTGGTCGTACTCGGTGTGCGGGGCGTTGGTCCACATGAAGTCGGCCCGGTTGATCACCTCGCCCATCACGTGCAGGTGCGAAGGCTCCTGAAGGTTGAGCATCTGGCCCCCAATGAGCGTCGGCACCTTGGCGAAGCGGCTCAGCGCCAGCGCCCGCAGGATCGAGTCCGGCTCGATGCGGATGTCGTCGTCCATGAACAGGATCTGTTCGCTGTCGGTGTGTTTGAGCGCCTCGTACATCACCCGGCTGTAGCCGCCCGACCCGCCGAGGTTGGGCTGGTTGTGGATCGAGAGGCGGCCGGCGAGAGCAGCCGCGGCGTCGACGAACCCGGGATGGTCCCTCGCCTTGTCGTTGCCCTGGTCAACGACGATGACTGCGCCGATCACGTCGTCCACCAGGGGATCCGACGTCAGCGCCTTGAGCGCGTTGACACAGTCGGCGGGGCGGTTGAAGGTGGGGATGCCGACGGCGATGTCAGCCCGCCCGGGTGCGGGCACCGGGGCATACCAGGCGGCGCTGTGCACCGTGGTGTCGGTGTCGGTGGTGATGTCGAACCAGATCCAGCCGCCGTCCTCGAACGGGGCCAACTCGATCTCGAATTCCGCGGCGGCGGTGGCTGAGTTGTTGCCGGCGTCGCTGACAATCTCGTGGCCGCCCACGCTGATCCGCGCGCCGGTGGCCTTCGAGCGGTAGACGTCGACCCGCGCGGAGCCGGTGAGCTCAACCCGCAGCACCACCGAGTCCAGCGTCGACCAGCGCCGCCAGTAACTGGCCGGGAACGCGTTGAAGTAGGTGGCGAAGGAGACTCCGGACTCCGCGCCGATCTGCAGCGAGGTACGGCTGGCCGCGTGGGCGCGCCGGGAGTTGGTCTCGGACTCCTCGATGTAGAGCTTGCGCACGTCGAGCGGCTCGCCGGGCCGGGGCAGGATCACCCGGGCGAGCAGGCTCACCGCGCGGGAGCCGCCCGAGGCGATCGGGCCGGAGGGGATATCGCTCATGCTGTGCTGCTTTCGTCCACGTCGTCGGCGGTCAACGGCGCACCGTCGCGCAGGTGCGGCGCCAGGATGTTGTCGTACATGCTCAGCGCGCTGGCGATGGCCATGTGCATGTCCAGGTATTGGTAGGTGCCCAGCCTGCCACCGAACAGCACACCCGCCGCGGCGGTCTCGGCCTTGGCGCGCGATCGGTAGGCGGCCAGCAGAGCGCGGTCGGCTTCGGTGTTGATCGGGTAGTAGGGCTCGTCGTCGGCTTCGGCGAACCGGGAGTATTCGCGCATGACGACGGTCTTGTCGGCCGGGTAGGCGCGTTCGGGGTGGAAGTGCCGAAACTCGTGGATGCGGGTGTAGGGAACGTCCGCGTCGTTGTAGTTCATCACCGGGGTGCCCTGGAAGTCGCCGCATTCCAGCACTTCGACCTCGAAATCGAGTGTGCGCCAACCTAGCCGGCCCTCGGAGTAGTCGAAGTAACGGTCCAGCGGGCCGGTGTAGATCACCGGTGCGTCGGGGTTGGCCGCGCGCAGTTCGTCGCGCACGTCGAACCAATCGGTGTGAGTGCGCACTTCGATGCGCTCGTCGGCGGCCATGTTCTCCAGCCACCTGGTGTAGCCGTCGACGGGCAGGCCCTCGTAGGTGTCGTTGAAGTAGCGGTTGTCGAAGGTGTATCGGACCGGCAGCCGGCTGATCGTCGAGGCGGGTAGTTCTTTGGGATCGGTCTGCCACTGCTTGGCGGTGTAGGCCTTGACGAACGCCTCGTACAGCGGCCGGCCGATCAGAGAGATGGCCTTCTCCTCGAGATTCTCGGCCGCGGCGGTGTCGATCTCGGCCGCCTGCCCGGCGATCAGCGCGCGAGCTTCGTCCGGGCTGTAGTAGCGGCCGAAGAACTGGGCGACCAGGCCCAGGCCCATCGGGAACTGGTAGGCCTGCCCGTCATGCATCGCGAAGACCCGGTGCTGGTAGCCGGTGAACCCGGTGAACTGCCGCACGTAGTCCCAGACCCGGGTGTTCGAGGTGTGGAACAGATGCGCCCCGTAGCGATGGATCTCGATACCGGTCTGCGGCTCGGGCTCGGAATAGGCGTTGCCGCCGAGGTGCGGACGCCGCTCGATCACCAGGACGCGCTTGTCGAGTTGGGTTGCTGCCCGCTCGGCGATCGTCAAGCCGAAGAAGCCGGATCCGACGACGAGGAGGTCAAAGCGAGCGGCGGTCATCAGCGCCAAGGTTATCTGACGTGGCTCGCGCGGAGCCCACGCGCAACGGGGTGACCGCGAGAAATGTGCGCGAAAGGGGTGCGGCGCCGGCGGGACCCATTGTCGCGATTGGCTCACGATTCCGCATCGTCACTCCAGTCTCACCATCCTCACTCGTAACATCGAAGTTGTCGGATCCGGAGTCGGTCTTTCACCCGGGAATCGGAGCCGGCGAAGGGGTTCACAACGTGAACCGCTGGATCGAACATCGCAGGATCGAACGAGGAGACTTCCGTGCCAAACCAACGTCGACGCAAGGTTTCGACAGCCATGAGCGCGGTCGCCGCCCTTGCCGTTGCCAGCCCGTTCGCGGTGATCGGCGTCATCGAGCTGACTTCCGGCCAGCGTGCGCCCGAGCACCGGGATTTCACCCGCGCGGCCGTCGTCACCGACCTCCCGAACGAGATCATATCCGCGCTTCAGGCGGGGCTGTCGCAGTTCGGCATCAACCTTCCGCCGCTGCCCACCGGGCTGAGCCCGGCCGGCGCGCAGCCGGTGCAGAGCGGACCGCTGTTGCCGGGTCTGACCTCGCCCAGCCTGACCACGCCCAGCCTGACCACGCCCAGCCTGACCTCGCCCGGTCTGACGACGCCGAGCCTGACGACTCCGGGCCTGACCACGCCCAGCCTCACCGCGCCCGGTCTGACCACGCCCAGCCTCACCGCGCCCGGTCTGACCACGCCCAGCCTGACGACGCCCAGCCTGACCACGCCGTCGCTGACCACGCCGTCGCTGACAGATCCGGGTCTGACTCCGGCGCTGACCAGCCCCGGCCTCACCGCGCCGCAGGTCGGCCTGGATCCGGCGCTGAGCCCCACCGGCATCGGCCTGCCGACCGAGCAGCCGATCACCGCTCCCCTGACCGCGCCTCCGGGTACCTACCCGATCCTGGGCGATCCATCGCTGGGTCTGCCCTCGGTGCCGGCGGCGCCAGCCTCCACCGGCATCATCGGTGACCTCAGCAGCGCGGCCAACCAATTGGGCCTCGGCCAGGCGATCGACCTGGTCAAGGGCATCGTCATGCCGGGCATCACCCAGGCCATGCAGAACGCCGGTTCGGCTGCTGCCGCAGCCCCGGTTGCTGCGGCGCCGGCCATCGAGGCCGCCGGCGAGGTTGCACCGGTTGTCGCGGCCGCCGCGGACGCGGTTCCGGTCGGCTGACCGGAGATACCTGCACCGAAACGGCACCGCAGGGTGGGACTGGCCAGTGGGCCGGTGTAAACCCCTGCGGTGTCGTTGCAGTTGCAGCATCATCAGTCACATAGTTACCAATTACCCGTGTCGTAACGCTGGTACCGCCTGACCCATACGTAACATCGCGGTGTGCCGTCCCGTCGTCCAGCGCCGACGATCCTGTTCACCGCTATCGCGGCGACCGTTGTGGTGGTGCCGTGGGCGGTCGGAGGCATCCCCGGGACCGGCAAGCACGATCGCGTCACCGCTGAGGACACCGTCCTGGTGCAGCAACCGCTTGCCGGGGTCGGCGGCGGGGAGACCATCCGCGAACTCAGCCAGGCCACCCCGTTCTCCATGGTGGCGCTGACCGGAAGCGACCTGACCGGAACCAAGGCCCGGGTGCGGGCCGAGCAGGCGGACGGATCCTGGGGCCCCTGGTACGACGCCGAGAGGTCGGTGGATGCCACCGAGTACGCCGAGGGCGGCGTCAGCGGGACGGACCCGGTGTTCGTCGGTAGCACGACCTCGGTGCAGATCGCGGTCACCCGCCCGCACAACGCACCGCTGACCACCGCTCCGCCGGAAACCGCTCTGGATGCCGGCCGCGACCTCGGCTACATTCCGGCCAATGCCGAAGAGTCGCTGTCGCAGAACATGTCGGCGATCCTGATCACTCCCCCCAAGACACCCGCAGACCGCCAGTGGACACCCCCGACGGCCACCTTGGGGCCGGGCCAGCCACCGAACATCATCAGCCGCGCAGACTGGGGCGCGGGCAGCGGAATGCGTTGCGGCGGTCCCTTTTACGGTAACAAGGTACGAGCAGCAGTCTTACATCACACGGCGACCGGCAACAACTACGCACCCGAGGACTCCGCGGCGATTCTCCGCTCGATCTACGCCTACCACACCATGACCCTGGGCTGGTGCGACATCGCCTACAACGCCCTGGTTGACAAGTACGGCCAGGTCTTCGAAGGCCGCGCCGGCGGAATCACCAAAGACGTAATGGGTTCTCACACAGGTGGCTTCAACAACGACGTCTGGGGCGTCTCGCTGA
>Ga0315285_10005522_pt1 | contig 13027 bp, 28 predicted proteins | sample YL17G09_36_MG_FD_203698 | JGI IMG/M metagenome (GOLD analysis project Ga0315285, IMG submission 203698) | Sediment microbial communities from Yellowstone Lake, YNP, Wyoming, USA - YL17G09_36 | ecosystem: Environmental > Aquatic > Freshwater > Lake > Sediment | place: USA: Wyoming | collected... | reverse complement strand
ACTGGACAGGCTCCCGGGTGATCCAGATGGGAGGGGTGCTGAACACGTCCATGGGTAGGCGGCTATAACCACCGTCAGCAAGATACAAAATTGTAGTCCCGGTCTCGATGATTTCCCTGACTGACTTGTCGTAGTCCTGCGGATTCTTGGTCTTGCCAGTCACCGCCTGGTCGAGCGCGACAAAGAGAGGTCTGATGTCTGACTCGCACTGGCTTATGGCGCGCCTGTCGAAATTCTGGCAAAGCCTCCTGATCCTGAGCAGGACCTCCACAACCTTCCCTAGCACATTCACGTCTCGTCCTCCTCAGCGTCCACCACGGACGCCAACTCGGCATAGTCTGTTCTCATGGTGACACCGTCGAAGGTGAGCTCGTTGTGCTTCCTGTCTATGTTGGTTATGACGCCCCGCCTGCCCTTGAATATGCCTTGGGTGGCGACCGCCTCGTCACCCAGCTTGAAGTTGGGTACAGCATTTTTCATTGCCGCATTCTATGCCGCTGAAGTGCAGAAAGTCAACAGTTCACTCGTGCTTCACGATCTTTATGTGGTCTGTCGCCCACGGCTGGATGAGCGCCCCCCCGAACGCGCGTTCTGTGCCGCGGAACTGGATGTCCACCCCCTTGGGGTCAGGATGGATGCCGACGGACACCCCTGCGCTCTCGCAGTAGACGATGCCAGCATCGATGAAGAACTGCCTGCCTCCCTCGTCGGCGTGGAACGCCGTGGGCTTCTGTCCCTTGGAGAAGGCCTCTAGCGCCCTGACGGCGTCGCCCCTCTCCCTCTGCAGGGTGGCGATGAGCTCTTGGGCCCAGACTGGCAGCTTGTGAACGTCTCCCATGTCAATCCTCGTATTTCGCGGCGGCCTGCTCAGCCGTGAGCACTTGCCCCGTCGAAGCCTTGACGTCCTTCCGGTGGAGCATGCCGAACATCGCGGCACAGGCAAACCACAAGACGAGGCAGGCAACCGACAAGACTCCAACAGCTGTCTTTAGTTTGGTTTCTGTTCTCATTTGTCTATGGGGGTAACTGCCGTCTCCGCCGGCGCCACAGGGTGCGCGACGAGGTTGTCGAGGTCGGCCTCCACCTCGTCCTCGATCTCGCGGTTCCCGTCGAGGCCGATGCAGACGGCGAAGATGGCGTCCTTCCCCGATGGCGGGGTGTCGGGCGTGTAGGCCTGGGACGTCGGCATCGTGACCCTGTACCACTTGCCGTCGACGGTCATGCCCTCCAGCTTGTGGTCGAGGAGCCAGTAGTGCTCCTTGCCGCCCTCCCACTGCGTGAGCGTGACGCGGACCACCCGGGTCGGGTCGAACTTCTCGCCGAGCTTCCTGACCCTGACGTCGAAGGAGACCGAGCCGCACTTCGTGAAGTCGATCTTCTTCTCGCCCACGCACTTCATCCCAGAGAAGCCCTTGCCCCTCCAGACGACGTTCATGTAGCTCCCCTTCTTCTGCACGGGGCTGTCCTTGAGCGCGAGCGACTGCTCGTGCCGGAAGACGCCCTTGCCTTGGAAGTCGCACATCAGGATGGAGTTGCCGGCGGTCGCCGGCGAAGCGGCAAGCAGGCTCAAACCAAGCATCACCAGTTTCAGTTTTGTTCTCATTTGTCTATGGGGGTTACTGTTGTCTTCTCCGGCGCCTCCGGGTAGGCGACGAGGTTGTCGACGTCGACCTCGACGAGATCCTCGATGTCCATGTCGCCGCCGACACCAACGACAGAGGCGTAGACGGCGTCCCTGCCCGGGGGCGTCGCGTCGGTGAAGATGGCCTCGCACATCGGCATCGTCACCCTGTACCACCTGCCGTCGGAGGGGACGCCCTCCAGCGACTGGTTGAGGTACCACGGGTGGTTCTTGCCGCCCTCCCACTGGAGGAGCGTGACGCAGACCCGGCGGGACGGGTCGAACTTCTCGCCGGGCTTCCTGATCCTGACGTCCACGGAGACGGATCCGCACTTCGTGAAGTCGATCTTCTTCTCCCCCACGGACTTCATCCCGGCGAAGGCCTTGCCCCTCCGGACGATGTTCAGGTAGGAGCCCTTCTTCTGGACGGAGTCCTTGCCGCCGGAGGTTTGAACCGTCTCGTGCCGGAAGGCTCCCTTGCCCTGGAAGTCGTCCAGCAGGATGTAGTCGCCGGCGAGGGCCGGCAGGGCGAGGGCTGCAGTTAAAACGGTCAGTAAGAATGTCTTTCTCATGGCCAACCTCCATCTTGTAGCACAATGATAGCAGGAACACACCCTGAAGTCAAGGCTGTTCCGCATGCTCAAATCTCGCACTCGTTCAGCATGTCGAACGACTTGAGAGCCATGTCCGGATCCTTGGCGCGGATGGCTTCGTAGTCCTCCTCTCGGAGGTTTGGGGGACGCTTGAGTCCCAAGGAGAACTCCAGGAAGTCCACGATCTGCTGACGCAAGGTCTGTCCGGCGTCGTTGCTGCCTCCCGAGACCAAGTCGAACCGCCCCGAGTAGTCCATCCCGTTCGCCCACAGGACCGCGAAATCAACCTTGAGGTATCCCTTGCCGATCGACGGGGCTGCGAACGCCATCTCTAGCAGAACCGCCTCGGCGGAGGCAATGGCGTCAGCGCCGTGGAAGAACAGCGTGTCACACCTGCTCGCGTCTGCTTCGCCGACTCGGCGGAGCGTAACTCTGGCGACCCTGGCTTTCATAACCTAGGCCTCCGTGTAGACGGGGCGTCCTCTAACGATGTCCCGGACAAAATGCTCATGGGAGAACTTGGGGCGCTTGCCGCCACACCTGATCCGGCGGGTTGCGACAACCATGCATGGGACGCCGTAGACCTTGGTCTCGATGAGGTCGTCGTCCTGTCCCCACCCGATGTTCGCGGTGCTAGCCCGTTTCTTGCCGTACTTGCGGATGACCTCGCGAATGTTCGCCTCCGTCAAGATGTCGGCGTCGTAGCATGGCTTGCACAGTCCTCGGTGCCCTTTGGTCTCGGCAGGTTCGCCGCAGAATTTGCATACTTTCGGTTTCGCCTTCTTCATGGCAGCTCCTTCTTGGTCTCGACATAGGCCATGAGATGCAGGACGTTTCCCGCGCGGTTCCAGGCTCCCCAAATTATGGCTCCGGCGGGAATCTCGAACGAGCCGCACACGTTGCCGCAGTCGCCGACGCTGAGGGTTCGAGGCTTGCTGTCCTGTTCCGCAACTCGGAAGCCCTTGCCCACGTTCCAACCCTTAGGGTGGATGCCGCAGGACTCGGGCCACGTGCCCGTAAGAACGTGGAACTTAACGTCGTGCCCGCCGTCGCCTCCCGGCGTCTTGATTCCGCCCCCCATTCCGTCAGTGACTATCTTGGCAGTCCAGTTGGACATGGTCTGACCGGTTCCGTAGGCGTCGCTGTGCGCCTCGAGGTTGCCGTCGAAGGCGAACTCGATGGTGCCGGAGTCAACGGGGACACACACCTCGCCGACGAACTGCAGAGACGGCTTTTGGGTTTTTGTTTTCATGCTCGTGATCCTATCAAACCGATTCGCTGAAGTCAACCCCTATCGGAGGTTGGTCAGCCAGATGACCGCGAAGTCGAGGCCTTCGGCCTTGACCGCCTCTCCGACCTCGGCCCAGATGTCGTCGGGGATGTCCCAGATGCTGCCCTGGTCGCTTCCGGACCCCTGATCCCAAGTCATGAAGATGTCGGAATACTCGTCCGGCTTCCCGCCGTGGTGCCACGTGGCGATCCTCGGCTCTCCCTTGCCGGCGTCCGCGCCCTTGTCAAGCCACTCAATGAAGTCGTCCCTGTCATACCACTCGGGACGGTTGAGCTTGATGACCTTGTAGACCTGGTCGGGGATGCCGCCGTGCTTCGAGTATTTCGCCTTGGACATGGTTGCTCCTAGTATTCGCCGGGGAGGAGGATGACGCCGTTCTGGACGTAGAGCTTGACGCTCTTCAAGGGGAAGTCGGTGGAGGGTATCTCCTGCTTGAAGGCGACGTCGTTCGTGTCGCGTTCGCAGACGATCGTGGCGGAGCGGTCCTCGTGGACGGTCAGCGTCCAGAACTGGATGTCCCGCAGCATCTTGTCCTTCACGCACTTGGACTGGTAACTTTCGATCAGGTCCATCAGCCAGAAGGCGCCGCCGCCGGCGTTCGCGGCGAGGAAGGCCGCCCCGTCCGTCAGGACGAGCTTCGAGCAGATTGAGAACTTGTGGTACTGCTCGGTGCCGCTGAAGTGGGCGAGGGCGTTCTCAAGCTCCGCGGGGGTCAACTTCTTGTCTGCTTTGATTGCTGTCGTCATTGTTGCTCTCCTTATCGTTGGCACAATGCTACCACATCACGTCCGGCAAGTCAAGCCCCCGGTTGGCTATTCGTCCCAATGATAGCCCTTGAAGTACGAGACCTGAATCTCGGAGCCGTTCGTCCCCTCGCTCCAGCCCTTGTGAACCTTGAAGCCAGCAGCCTCCAGCTCGCGCTCGGCGTCTGCCCTCTTCGCCTTGAAGATGTTCCAGTCGTAGACGTAGATCATCGACGCGCGCCCGTATGTCTCGTCACCGACGCCTTCGGTGGTCAGGCCAACGGTTTTGCCATATCTTGCCTTGAGGAACGCAAACAGCTTCTTTTTCGACTTCATCAGGCCTCCTGGTGGCTCGCATCTCTGCGAGAAGCCTTCTCGGACAGTTTCCGGCGCTTGTCTGGGATGAACCTAGAGGCCGGGAGGCCGGGTTTGCGGATTGAGCGATAGACATCTATTTGGCGTATCTTCATCCTGCCCTACACCTTATCACAATTGGATTCGGAAGTCAAGAGGCTACTTTGGGGGCTTTCATTCCCTCGGCTTGGGCTTGCTCGGCCCGGCAGACGGAGCATACGCCGTCCTCGACTTCCTCGACCTGGCGTGTCTGGCATGCCCAGCAGTAGTGCCTCAGCATCTCCTGGCATTCGGCGCAGGGCTTGAAGCCATGCGGGCTGTGCGTCGCCTCGTAATGGCAGGCGTCGCAGTATGGGGTGTCTTGCTCGCAGCACATTTCCGTACTCCATTGTTGGCACAATGGTAGCACATGCCGCGTTGGAAGTCAAGGACGGACTATCCGCCCTGGAGGCGCTCCTGGCACAGCCGGCGGAGCTCCACGAGCTCCTCGGTGTCGGGGTCTGTCGGAAGCAGAGTCTTCAAGGTCCTGTCAATGGCGGGAATGAACTTGCGGAGGAACTCGGGGTCGTGCCCCTCCTCGGCGAAGTTGTAGAACAGGTAGCCGTCGCCAGGCTCCCTGGGAGGCTTGTCGTACACCGGATCGGCTCCCCAGAATGCGGCGTACTCCTCGGGGCTCACATCGCCGTCGATGAGCGAGTTCCGCTCCTCAGCCTTGGGCGGCGTAGCCGCCAGCTTCTGCAGGTGCCTGCGGAGGTTGAAGCCGGAGCGGGTCTCCTGCACCCTTCCGTACTCCTCAGGGTGGACGGAGCCCTTCACGAGTGGGTTGACGTCCCACGCCTCCCTAGGGGTCTTGAACCCGAGGCGCGTGTGGAGCCCGTACATCTCGCTGAACGACTCGAACTCCTGGAAGTCGCGGTACGAGTCCTGGAGACGATAGAGGGCGCCGTGCTTGTCCTTGGGTGTCCGGCGCTGTCCTATGGCGTCCTCGCCCTTCACCTTGGTCTCCTTCCGCCACCTGGCGAAGAGATCGATCTCTGTCTCCCAGGCCTCCCAGAACTCGTTCGCAAGGTCGCCGTACAAGTCGAGAACCGCCTCGTCCAGACTGGTGTCCACACCCAGGGTCTGCCTGGCGATCTCCATGAGCGGCTCCCGGTACTTGATTGTGAAGTGGTCTGTGTCCATCCACCGCGTGCGGTTGGACATGGTGTAGTCCGTCCACGGGTACTTCATCTCGTCGTCGTCAAAGACGGGGCGCATCCATCCGTCGGTCTTCGCCGCCTGCTCTCCAAGAGCCCAGGCCTTCTCCGTCGCCAACACTCTTTGTGAGTTCGTCGTCATCTGAAGTCTCCTCGTGCTCACTTGTTCGCCAGAGCGGGCACGGAATCCTCGCGCCTCTTTCGCCTCACCTGAGCCTTGTGGTAGCGCTCGGCGAGCGCGTCGGAGTAGGCCGCGCACACAATGTCCGGCATGATGATCCCGTCCAACTCCCCGTTGAACTGGCTAGCCGCGATGTCCAGTATCAGAACCCGGTTGTTCCTGATGACCTCCACCCAATAGTGCAGGGGCTCGTGCATCGCGCGGTCCATCGCCAGCTGGGACTTGAAGTCGTCGGGGTCCCATTCGGTGTAGTTCTCGGGATCTGGGTTGTCTATCCAGAATGTGCCCTTGACCACCCGTGCGAAGAAGCCTGCGCGCGCGCATTCAGTGGAGAGGTCCTCCGCAGCCTTCAGGCAGGCGGCTTTCATGTCGTCGCCGTAGTGCTTGACGAGGTTCCGCCGCACCTCGGCGGCCAGGTCGGGCAGGTGTATGGGCGTGCCTGTCATGGGCGTCAGGCCTTTGTGATGTCTTGTTCAATGAAGTGCCCGATCACAGTCTTGGCCCCCTTGCCGGACAGGACTACCCCCAGCTGCTCGGCGACCGTCTCGGTCGTGAGGCTCCCGTATCCGAACTCCTTGAGGGATTTCATCTTGGCGTTGATGTAAGCCTGGGTGTCGACGGCCCTCACGCTGTCGCCGTCGTTGTACTGGACGGTGGCCGGAAGCTTGAACTTCGGCTCCGCCTTGGCGGACTTCTTGGGCTTGGCTCTCGGCTTGGTCACGACGCCACCGCCTTCGCGGCCACACCGCAGAACTTCTGCCGGATGGCGTCTGCGACGCAGTCGCCGTAGTGCTGCGACCGGAAGCCCCGTCCTCTGGCGTGGCTCGGAGGGCATTCGGCGCCCAACAGGGCTTCGTATATGTCATGGCAGAGGGTTTCCCAGCCTTGGGCGTTGTCGTAGATTTTAGGGTCGATGCCGAGGGTTGTGAAGTCCTTGCGGTCAATGCTGATGACGGCGTATCCGGCGTCATGGAACTTCTTGGCGAGGGCCTCATACTTGGCGGTCTCGAACCTGGCGGTGCTGTCTGTCGCGACCTCGATCACGTTCTCAGGCGAGATGGGGAATGCGAAGCAGATGGACCCGTTGCCGAACTGCACCGCTGCCATCTGACTGTCCGCGGAGATGACGTCAACCTGCACAATCTCGCCCTGCTTCAGGACAACCTGCTCGGTCTCCGCACTCTCTGTCGCCTCGTCGAAGTCCGTCACAACCTCGATGGCGATGGTTTGCTTGAGGGAAAACGTCCTAATCATTGCCGATCCTCCATTTCTTGCGATGCTACCAGTTACTGACCCCAAAGTCAACTTAGACCTGCGCCTTCCGCGCGAGGGCAATGAGGCTTGCGAGGTTGAGCCAAACGGTCTTGGCATTCTTCCCGCAACCCTTGGTGATGCCGACGGTCAACTCCCCGCAGTTGAACTGCGGGTCGTCGCCCATGGCGTTGTCAAGGTGCTTGCCCTTGACCTTGGCGCTGACATCCTGCTCGTCCGGCTCGTGCATGTCCTCTCGGCACTCCGCCGTGATCTTCAGGAGCTTTCCGAGGTCGTCCCGCATCATCTTGTGGGTCGCCTCTTCGCGCTTCAGCGCCCATTTCCGGGCGAACTCCTGGGACTCCGCCTCTGTCATGTTCTTCTTCATTTGACCTCCTTCCATCCGAGGGTCTTGCGTGCCTTGTTGACGCTATCTAGGCTTACCGTGCCGCAGCCGTCGCACCCCTTGGTCTCGACGGAGTTCAGCAGGTCTGTCAGGGCGCTGAGAACCGCATTGTGGTGGGGGACGGGCTTGCCGTCCTCCCCGCACAGGTAGCAGAGGGAGCCGCAGTCGGGGCACTCGCCGTATGGGACTTCCCCGCCGACTTCCAGACGCTCTGACAGGTCGGGGATGTCAGGGAACTGAGCCGTTACGCGGGAGGCGGCTCGTGTCGCCCCGCAGTTGTCGCACCAGACTCTCTCGCTCTTCGGATTGCTCATTGTGGTCTCCTGTTTCTCATCGTCGCCCGCGATCCTATCAGAACCGGATGCTAAAGTCAAGTCGTCAGTCGACTCCCTGCTCCGCGAGGTTCGAGACCCGCTTCGCAAACGCCTTCATCTCCGCGTCGGACATGCCGAACTTCTTGGCTGTGGCGTCGAAGAACTCCGCGTCCGCGAGGGCGTCTCGGGCGATGCAGCAGGCCATCCACTCGTCCTGATGGTCTTGGATGACCAGCTTCTCCTCGATGGTCTCCTGCAGCTTCTTGATGGCGCCAGAGTCAACAGATTCCTTGATGAGGTCTTTCTTGCCGTGAAGCGTCCCAAGGTCGTGGCGGCTTGGGTTCGGAAGATCCCTGATGTCAAAGACAGACGCGTCGCCTTCGCAGGCATACGGCTCAGTCGTGTAGAGGAAGTCTCTGACGACATTGTTTATGTCGTCGTTCTTGTAGACGTAGTAGACCTTGCAACCATTGTGTCTGACGAACACATCGGCTGGAACTGTTCCTATTGGCATGACATCCTCCATTTCATTCTGGAGGCAACAATACCATAGTGCGTATGCTGAAGTCAAGGCCAGAATAGGAGGCGGGGGCGGTCCGCCGACAGGCTCCTACGAGGAGGCTGTCACCGCCCCCGCCATGGAAAAGCTTTCTCGGGCAAGCCTGGTCATTGCCGCCTGACCTCCGGCCCGAACTCGGCCACAAGCTTTGTCAGCGCCTCCTGGCTCAGCCTGCGCCAGACGGGGCTGGTGAACTCCCCGCCGGCCTGCGTGAACGTCACGAGGTCCCAGGTGTCTTCGAAGGTGTCGTCGAGGGGCTTGTAGCTAGAGCCGGAATAGTGCTCCACCCAAACGGTTGACTTGTCCATCTTGCCGGTCACCGGGTCGAGCCATCCGCGGGAGGCGGCAAGCTGGGTCACTATCTGCTCGCAAGCGTTGGTGACGCTCATCCCAGGATTGTCCGAGACCTCGGTGAGGATGACCACGCGGCGGTCGGGGCTCTCTCGCACGTCCAGGCCGCACACTCCGCCCTTGCCGGACTTGGTCTCGTATTTGAATCGCTCCATGTCAACTCACCTCGTTTTGGATTCGACCAGCATTCCTAGCGCCGCCAGGGGCAAGACAAAGAGCATGAGAAGGGTTGCAGCAACACACGCGAAGTTCCAAGCTCGTTCAACTCTGTCTTTGAGCCGCCGAAAGTCTAGTTGTTTCGTCCTCATGCTCATTCATGAACACTATCTGGTTTTCCTGCTGAAGTCAAGCTGTGCCACTCGTCATCCATCTTGGTGCACTCGACGCAGCCGCATCCCCTGTCGTAGCCGTGGCAGCACTCCTTGCCCCAACACTCAGCCTCCTTGTCGTCCAGGGAACACTCCTCGCAGCCGACGTGCCCCTCCCAGCCCTTCCAGAGCATCCAAGGCTCCTCAGGCTGCCCAGACTCGGCGACGAACTCGTCGACGATCAGGCGGCGGGGGTCGACAATGTCTTCTCTCGGGCCTGCACTCGCTTCATGAAGTCGTATTGGGTCAGCCAGCTCTCTCGCGCTTCCTTGCCCTTTCGGATCAGGCGATACTCGTCCATCTCCGCCTTGGTGAGTCGCGACCACCCCGCCATCTGGAACATCCAGAACTCCTCGCTGTCGCCTCCGGCCACGACGGCGACGTCGCCTGGTGAAAGACTTGGAAACTGGAGCGGCTGGAAGTCGTTCTGACCGAGACGGAACACTTCTTCCAGGAGGGCCAGCCTTGACGGGTAATTCTTGTCCTCCACCTCTACTGGGCGAAACACCCCCGGTTGGAGGAACGCCAGCATCTCCACGTTGACCTTCATCTGAGAACTCCTTCTGTTGAACATCCATTATTGCACCACGAGTGTATCACCTGCCAACTGTGAAGTCAATGCCAGACTCGCGCCTGACGCGAGATGGGCGGCAGCAGCTATTATACTGGGGGTTGGGGGCGGAATCGAGGCTTAACAACTATTGTGCCGGGGGATAGGGGCGGAATTGAGGAGCAAGTGTCTTATATGGGTGCTTCTCATCCGGCTCGTCCGGCTCGATGTCCACGGGGATTTCCTGCTCCTCCGGCTTGCCGGTGTGCGGAACCTCTGTGACGAAGTAGCCAAAGCGATTGACAAAGTGGAATCCCGGGACGACGTACTGCTTCCCGTCAACGTCAATGAGTGTCCAGACGCGGTCCTGAGGATGCTTCATCACCATCTCAAGCTCATCGCCGTACGTCTCGAACATTGTTCCGCCGTACGAGGTGCGATCCTCCGGGGCAACGCCGTCCTTCGCCTCCGGATACACAAAGATGGGCTTGTAGAGGTCAAACCATTGGTCGTAGTCCATTTTACGTCTCCTACGCTTTTGTTCTTTGGCCATGGGCTTGACTCCTCTGAATGAAATCCGTCGTCCCGCACATCCACGTGACCGCCTTGGCAGGGCAGCCGAACTCCTCGAGGACGCGCCTGTCAGGCGAAAGCACCTCGTACTTGCCTGAAGTCCTGCTCTTCCGAAGGCGGAGATTGTTGATTTGAACGGATCCAGCCATCGGTTCAGTCTCCAATCCGGCACCCGATCTTCTCCATCCGGCGGTTGAACTCCCTGAGTACGGCGGCCCTGTCGGCCTTCATGCCGTTGTAGACGTGAATGTTCCACTTGCCGCTGATCTCGTTGTACTCGCCGCCGGGGAGGTTGCGGACCAACTCAAGGTCCTTGAACTGCAGGGCGATCCAGTCGTCGAACGGCGTGACCCGCAGCGTGCCGCAGACCGTCGCCACAAGCATCTCGCCCACCAAGGCGCTGTTCCGCATGCAGGATGCGTACAGCTGAAGCGTGTCCAGAACCTCGTCGGCTAGGTTGATCTGTTTGGTTTTTGCCATGTCCCTCTCCAATCTTCCCAGAACTGTATCAGATTTGCATCTGCAAGTCAAGGTTGCATCTGCAAGTCAACTCGCGCTCCCGACCTCCTCAGGATTCCAATGGCCACCCTGACGAGCTGCTTGAGAAGCGTCGCCCTGTCCCAGTTGATGGCCGAGCAGCATCCGGAGTCGATGGCGACATCGTCCTTGACCTTCTTCCTGGCTTCCCCACGGGTCTTGGTGTACGCCCTGCACATGTAGCGGACGCCGTTCCACTCGAGCCCGGGGCACATCTTCTTGCCCCACTTCTGCCAGCCCATCGCGCACACCGCCTGGCGACAGCAGAAGCCGCAGCCCAGGCAGGCGGCATACCCCTCAGGGGTGATGAAGTCCAGGCGTCGCCCTCCGAAGCCGTCAACCGTCCCGAGGCGGAACTTCTTCAGAAGCCCTTTGGAAAGAACCCGTGCCTGTCCTGCTCCGAGAACGAGGCCACCACGAGCCTTACGAGCTCCTTCGGCTCCATCCCAAGGTCTGCCGCGGCACCGTACGCTGCCAGAATTATGACGTCCCTCCCGCATATGTTCCTCACAAGGTGCTTCGTGAAGCAGGCCAGCTGCTCCACGGTGACCGGAGGCGCCTCGCCGCTTGTCAGCAGCAGGGGTGCCTTCTTGACAGTCTGTATCTCGTCTCCCATTGCTCATCCAACTCCAATTGTAAGCCCAGGCCCTTCAACAACAAACCCCTTGAGCCGCTAGGCCAGCTGAGCCTCGACCTCTGCCATCTTCTGCTTCCGGGTCTGCTCCACCAGCTTGATCAAAGGCAGGTCCTTGAACTGCTTGACGCCCTCTGCCTCCAGCTGCTCCAGGTTCTTGTTGCTGTCCATCGATCCGACGCAGGCCAAGCCCGTGTCTCCGACGATCTGCTTGAACGCCCCGCCGATGGCGGCGATGAAACGGTCCCAGCTCCCGATCTGCTTGATGAGCTCTGTAACCGACCGGTTCTCCCAATAATGCCCCTCGTCACGGACGGTGACCTTGAAGCCAACCTCAATTGCGGCGTCCAGCATGGCGACAACCGACAAGTGGCACCGCAGGAAGTTCTCCAGACCGCCGCATGCGGGATCGTTGGCATACTGCGTCTTGCAGAACGAGCTCCAGAACCACTCCCTCGCGTGCGGAGTCTTCAGGACAACCTTCTCGTGGTACTGCGAAACCTGAGCGTCGAAGGTCTCCGGCGCCTTCGTGAGGCCGACGTTGCACCCCTCGCATCCCTCTCCGGGCCAAGTCTTGAAGCCGACAATCCTTGTCGGCACCAGGCTGTGCATCCCCATCGGCCAGTTCTTTTCCCAGTCGGCCGGCTTGGCAAGCCTGACGTGCTTCCCGTCTTGCACGTAGCTGGCGTGGCGCTGAGCTTGGATCAGGAACCACTGGTTGTCGCTCTCCTGCTCGACGCTCTTGAAGTTGCATCCCCAGCCTGCGAACGTCATCAGCTTGCTGTCGCACTCCTTGAGCGGGATGTCCATGCAGCGTTGGCGAAGGGCCTCCAGCTTCTTGAGGGCGTTGGTCTCAGAGGTTCTTCCCGGCAGCGAAAGCGTGTAGTGAATCGTAAGCCCCATAACTCCTCCATTTGTTGGACACGATGCTACCACGTCTGGATTGCGAAGTCAACCCCATTAGGAGCCGATCGGGATGTAGTGCGCCAGACGCACAATGTCAAGGAATATGATTTGACATTTCCAGGCAGGGGGGTTAGATTGCGTGGTGTCGCCCTGATAAGGCACTTTGGGGGCGACAAAACAAAGGGAGAACAGTCATGGCAACAAGCACCAGAATTCGCCGGAAGCCGGCGGAGCGGATGGATGTCGTCGACGTCCTGAAGTCCGCGCGCAGGCCGCTAGACCCATTGCAGGTTCTCGCTCGTCTGCACGAGCGGGGCTTCATGGTCAAGGCGAAGAACCCGGTAGATGCGATACGCACAAGGCTGAACAAGGACTGGCATTTCAAGCGCGTCAGCCCGAATCAGTTTGTGGCGAAGGCGTGACCGACTGGGGAGGGAGGGTCGTCACTTGGGCGACTTCTCCCCCTCTTTCGGCTTGTCGACGGGTTTGACCGCGGCCGGATGCGGAACGGCCCTGGGGTCGAACCTGTAGTCTAGGAACGTCTTTGCGGCAACCGCTCCCTGGAGGTCGTCATATTCCCGGGGCACGTCCCCCATGTA
>Ga0315285_10005521_pt1 | contig 13028 bp, 1 predicted proteins | sample YL17G09_36_MG_FD_203698 | JGI IMG/M metagenome (GOLD analysis project Ga0315285, IMG submission 203698) | Sediment microbial communities from Yellowstone Lake, YNP, Wyoming, USA - YL17G09_36 | ecosystem: Environmental > Aquatic > Freshwater > Lake > Sediment | place: USA: Wyoming | collected... | reverse complement strand
TGCAATCTTGCAGCACGCAGAGGATTCGATCAACTACACAATTACAAATACCGACAACGAAAGCAAGATTGCAGCTCTTGAAACCGATTTGGAAGCTGCCTGTGAAATAGCCGATAAAGTGCATCCTAACGCCGGCATAGAATATCGTAAAGTCAAAGATAACATTTTGTCTGTTTTGAGGGGGTCGAGAGAGAAAAAAACCGCTCAGCCTTCCAGCGGAAAGTTCAGTAATCTGCTTAACGAGATACCTGCTGATAGAAAGGTGAAAATAGCTTTTGCCTGCAGAGGAAATTTTAATCGTAGCCCCGCAATGGAGATGGTTGCCAGTCAGCTGGCAAGAGACAAAGGCCTCAAGCGCGTTGAATTCCTGTCATTTGGGTTTATGCCAGAATTGGAAGGCATGAAAAATGTTGCTTTACAAAATGAAGCAAGGGCTTTGGGGATAGAGGAAGACATTGTGACAAGCATTAGTTCAAAACCAGATGCACTCGTCTGGATTAGTACTTCAGATATAATTATCGTGGCAGGAAGAGAGCAGGTTGGATTACTTGAAAGGGATCTGCCGGGTGTAAGCCGCAAGACTTTAACTTTTGGTGAACTGTTGCAGGAGTTGACTATTGACCAGAAAGAAGAGCTTGCAAGAGAATTAATGGCCTTAGGGTTAAATCTCAATTTAGACCAGCTTATTGAAAAGGTTCCTGATCCTCAGGATGGGGGGATTACACAGAGAGCCTTATTGCAGTTGGTTAAGAAAATTATAGAGCGCACGCTTATACCTTTACTCCTCGCAAGAGAATCCCGTGACACGCAAAGCTCCCTCGGCGCGCAGTTCTCAGGAGATGAGTCTTTTATTGGGCTTTTAGTCAACAGAGCCAGGGCCTACTACGCAGTAAGTAAAGGCAAGGCCTCCGGCAGCAGGCAGCAGGCCAGGCAAGAAGCGCGTCAGATGAGTGAGCAGGAATTGGTGGACTATTTCCTGAATAACCAGCCACAGGGCAACGTAGAAGAGCTCGATGATCAAGAATTGCTCCAAGAGGTCAAGGCAAAGCTAACAGATAGCCGCGCTCCCCCAGCTAATATAAAGGTATTACTCCTTACCCTTCCTCAGGATGAAATTGCCGCTAAATTCCAGAACAAAATCCTCGCCCCTGGCCAGATCCGCGCCATCAACTACCAGAATCCAGATGGCTCCTGGACAGTGATTCTCCTAAAGAGCGACTACGAAGCCAATAGAGAAGAAGCCAAATCAACCTTAAATCATGAATTCCGCGAAATCAGCCTGCGCCAAAAAGGCTTAAAACCAGCAGATGCCCACCGCATCTGTAAACAGGAAGAAATTACAGGCATACTTACCACAGATGAAGAAATAGCAAGAACCATCAGCAGCTATACAGAAGAAGCAAACGCCGCAGACCTGGGCGCTGCAGCTGGAGGCCAAAACAGCAGACGACCGAGCTTAAGCGAAGAGGATCTGAATGAATTTGCCCGGCAATTTGCCGATGCGCTGATTAAAGGTGGCGTGACACTTGAAGAGTTCGAGGAGTTTGAAAGGGCGGCTGATGAGAATTTGCTTGATGCTCCGAAAAAGGTTGTAGATATTCATTACGAAGTTTTCACTGGCCGTGCCCAAAAGGGCAGATTAACCATCACAAATGAACAGATGCAGCGCATTTATGCGCAAGTCAGACAGGGGCTTGCGAATCAGCAGGCAGGGGGGCAAAAACAAGAAAAGGTAATAGAAGCGCCCAGCGATCCAGCCGAAGAGCTAGTCGCCTTTAACCTCGGAAAAATATTCTCTGATGAGTTTATGGAAGTCGGTGGCGAAGAAAGCATCGGTGGCAATGCCGGACCAGGCCATTTTGCGGTAAATGGTTATACTGACGCAGATGGGAGGATAATCATTTTTGGTAATTTTGCCGGCCCTCAGGATGCCCTTAACAAGCTTGCTAATAAGTCCGTTAAGGCAAATGCAGATGAGCTAATACACTTTACGATTAGAGTTAAACAGGATTTTGTTGGCAGGGGTATGGCAGGGCCAAAATGTCAGTTGCTCGATAATAATAGGGCTTTGGAGGCAGTAAGAAGGGCAGTTGCCAGAGCAAATGAAACTGACGAGAGAAATTTAAAATTACTAAGCAATTTTAACGAAGAGGAAAGACGTTTGCTTGAAGCTTTCTTGCCTGTTATAAAAGCTTTATTAAAAGATGGGGAAATTGAACAGCCAATAGTTACTGCCAAAGCAGTGTTTAAATTCGGCGCTCTTTTTGGTGAGTCTAGCGCCCCTGCTTCGCCGGAGGAAGCAAGAATATTGTTACAGGCTTTGGCGGAATATAGGCGGACAGAAAATAAAGGCCAGACAACTTTGGGAAAAGCCATAAAGGCTTTGAAAGAGGCTTTTGCTGACAGCCCTTCTTTAGTAGATAAGTATTTTGATGAAGCGCAACCGGATGCGGTTATAAATAGTTTACTGAGAAAAGAAAATATTTTAGAGAAGGTTGCAAGCCCACAGGTGGGAAGTGGGCAATCTCCGCCTGCCGGTTCCCTCGGCGCACCTGCGCAAGGCAAAACACTAGAAATAACTGACGCAAGCGGAAGAAGATTCTCAAAGCCGCTTTCTGAAAGGATGCTTTTAATTTGGAATGCATTTAGAGAAATAGGCGAGGATCTGAAAAAGGACCCGAAGAATAAGGGCAAAGAAGCGGAAATTGACAGGGCTATCCGGTCAGTAGGCCTTGCCGGCGGGTTTGTCCGCTCACTCTGGTACGGCGGCCGCGTATCAGATATAGATTTAGTATTTCTTGAGGATGCAGCGCCTTACGCAGAGGAAATAGAAAGAAGGATGGAGGAAAAAACCCGGCTTCAGGTGGAAAGAATAAATTTTAACAGGTTCGTTAACGCGCCGGAGTTCAGCCTGGACAAGGCAGTTATATTTCTTGAGGGAGCAAACCGCGCAAGGATTTTAGATCCGACCGGAGAAGCGATTGATGCCTTAGAGCAGGGCAGGCTTGAGTTAATGCATCCGGAAGGCGCAGGTATTGATATCCTGATCCGCGCAATGAGAATACTGACAGAAATCGGGACTCTTAAAGTTGAGGAGAAAACAGACGCTGTGTTAAGGGGCGTTTATGGGAAGTTCGCGCAGGAAATAAAAGACGCCGGAGGAGCAAATACCGCTGAGAGGGAATATGTGCGCATAGGGATCCTCTCCTTGAAGAAAAAAAGCTCGATGGAAGATGCTGTGGCAGGGGATCCTTCAGGCAAGGCAGGAGAGCGTTATAAATATTTCTCAGCAAGGTATCACTTTGACCTCTTTGATAAATTTATGCTGCGGCTCTGGGATGAGAAGAGGCCTTCCGGAGAAAGTATTTTTCCTGAGCTGCCCGCTTCCTCCCTCCGCGCGCAGTTCTCAGGAGATGAGTCTTTTATTGAGCTTTTAGTCAACAGAGCAAGGGCCTACTACGCAGTAACCCAAGGCAAGGTCTCTGGCAGCAGGCAGCAGGCCAGGCAAGAAGCGCGTCAGATGAGCGAGCAGGAATTGGTGGACTATTTCCTGAATAACCAGCCACAGGGCAACGTAGAAGAGCTCGATGATCAAAAGCTGCTTCAAGAAATCAGGGCAAAGCTGACAGATAGCCGTGCTCCCCCAGCTAATATAAAGGTATTACTCTTAACTCTTCCTCAAGATGAAATTGCAGCTAAATTCCAGAACAAGATCCTCTCACCCGGCCAGATCCGTGCCATCAACTACCAGAACCCAGATGGCTCCTGGACAGTAATCCTTTTAAAGAGCGACTACGAAGCAAATAGAGAAGAAGCCAAATCAACCTTAAATCATGAATTCCGCGAAATCAGTCTGCGCCAGCGCGGCCTCTCCTGGGACAAGGCCCATAAGCTAGTTATAAATAATCAAGACTCAGACCAAGCTGCCATACAAGAAGCCCTGAGAAAGCAAACAGAAGAAGTAAGGCCGAGTGATATCGGCGCGCAAGCAGACGCCGCAGGCCTGGGCGCAGCGAATGGCGGAATGAGTGACGAAGAAAAGCAGAAGCTGGCCGATGTCTTTGGCGAAGAAAACCTCGGCCTTCTCTTTTATAATCTAGATGGCTATGGCAAACCAATCGAAAACATTAGGCAAATGGGCCTGACAACCTTCGTAGAACAAATTGTGCCACTACTCGGAAAAGTAAATATTCAGGTTGCGCTTAAGGACTCGCGGAACCCAGTCGGCTTTCACAAGCTACTTTATCACATTAATCAACTAGGCGCGACAACCCTTGTTGAGCAAATCGTGCCCATACTCGGTAAAGAAAACCTCCAACTTGCTCTAAGAAATAACCCATACGGTTTTGACAGAGCTATTCAGACCATTGGAGAAATGGGTCCGGTAGCTTTCCTAGAAGCATTTAATGCAATAGCCCCAGTCCTCGGCAAAGAAAACCTCCAGCTTACCCTCAGAGATCGCCCATACGAGTTTAACCAATCTATTGAGGCCATCACGAAAATGGGCATGAGAGCCTTCCTTGAACAAATCGTCCCCTTCCTCGGCAAAGAAAACTTACAGTTTGTCTTCATGAATGATCCAGGCCATTTTTACTATCCTATCGAGGCCATCACGAAAATTGGCACGAGAGCCTTCCTAGAACAAATCGGCCCCGCACTCGGCAAAGAAAACCTCCAGCTTGCCCTGAGAAATGATCCATTCGGCTTCGGCCATATTTTTCTGTGCAGCTGGTTAATGGACGCAGCAGCCGTCGTAGAAACATTTAATGCAGTAGCTCCTGTCCTCGGTGAAGAAAACCTCCGATTTGCCTTAAGAAATAACCCATACTATTTTGGCGGAGCTATTGATGCCCTCCGGGGGATGAGTCCAGCAATCTTCCTTGAACAAATCGTCCCCGCACTCGGCAAAGAAAACCTCCAGTATGCCCTGAGGAATGATCCAAAGGGCTTTGGCGAAGCCATGACTGACATCTGGAGTTTCACCTGGCTCGACGGGAGAATTGTTCGAGAAACTTTCATAGAAACATTTAATGCAGTTGCCCCAGTCCTCGGCAAAGAAAACCTCCAGCTTGCCCTGAGGAATGATCCAAAGGGCTTTGGCGAAGTTTGCAAAGCCATCAAGGAAATGGGTTCAGCAGCCTTCATAGAAACATTTAATGCAGTTGCCCCAGTCCTCGGCAAAGAAAACCTCCAGCTTGCCCTGAGGAATGGCACATTAGGCTTTGGCCAAGCTATCAACGCTATCGAGAAAATTGGCACGAGAACCTTTATTGAACAATTCGTTCCCCTCATCGGCAAAGAAAACCTCCAGCTTGCCTTAAGTAATGACCCGGCAGCGACCTTGCAAACATTAGCAGAAATGCCTAAGGTAGAAAGAATAAATACCATTGTATCTTTTTTGAGATCGAGCATGAATAAGCCAATTTCAAAGGCGGCAGTAATACTGATCGCCTTTAAGGCAAAGGAGGCAGGTAGAACTGAGGGGCAAAATTTAGACATCGATTATCTTAAGTCTCAGATCAACTATTATCACAGCGTAGAGCAAGGACATAAAATGTTGCCTACTGTGGGAAGCAAGATACATTTGTATAGAAAAGAAGGTGCTGCGCCTTACAGTGAAGAGAAAATTGAGGAGATTACCGCCGGCTTAGAAGAGCTGGGGATTGAAGCTCGCTCTCCGGCCCTGCTTAGAGGTATGGAGGGGATAGAGCTCGAGGCATTGCTTGAGCCGAGCTTTTCATATGAAGTGATATCAGAGCTTATCCATCACCTTATTAAGAATAACCTTTTGGACAGGAGAAGGTACGACATAGAAGTGCAGCTTACTTTTGAAGGCAACCTTACCAATGACGCAAAATACATTGCCTTTACCTTGCTTGCCAGCAGGTTCTATGAGAAGGGCTACCCTGAAGAGCTCAAAACCCTGATGGGTAATGAATCAAGCATGCTTATCTCAGGAGGTGGAGCATTAAAGGATTTAAGAAGCGGCAATGGTAAAGCCGAAGGCTCAGGCAAGCGTACAGATTACCTCGGGCTTCTTCTGCCGCACCTTGATCCCTCAGAACCTGACCCTGTCTTTAGCTTAAGCGATAGAGAACTGATTTTTGGTTCATCAAGGCTTCCTATCCCTGTGCAGAAGATAATGCGGAACATCCAGCTTCTAAACTACGCCTTGAAAGAATACCTTAAGCCGGATTCTGACCCATCCAAGAATAGAACCCTTGCCTGGATATATAGCGAGTTCATGGGACAGGTAGAACATACTGCTAGACAATTTGGCATATCAAGAGATGCATTCAACGCAACATGGCTCGGGGAATACGATGTGGTAAGAGATATCAATGTCTGGGAACAGCTTTATCCGCACCTGAAAGCCTTACATCAGGCAAAGGCAGATCTGCCCAGGCCCGGCATACAGGAAGCATTTGTAGAGTTGTTTAACAAAACAGCTGATAAGATAGAAGAGGAAATACGGAATAACCGTGACAGTCAGCGGAATGGCGGTTCGCAACCGGGCCCCCTCGGCGGCCAGGTTGCTAACCTGCGGAACATGGATGCGCTTTTGCGCCTGGTGCGCTTCCTGAAGAACACTGCAGGTCTCTTTGAGGGCCTCAAAGGAAAAGACCTGGAAGAGTTTACCCAGAGGTTCCTTGAGGCCAAGGATGAAGCAGGTCGTATAGAGGTAATTGTAGATTACCTGGTCAAGATAGGCCAGGCAGAAGTAACAGTAGAGGATGGGGTAAGAATAATTATCTTAAAGGACAGCCTCAAAGAGAAGAGATTAGGTAAATTCATCCAGAGGATAGTTATTGGCAACGAAGGCGGAGTAAAGGCCATAAACTTTGAAGGAAAGTCCGGCTGGAGCACCATCTCCTTCCAGAAAGAATTTACTAAAGATACCAAGAAACACGAACTCGCAGAAGTAGGATTCCGCAGAGAACATCCTAATGAAAGCTGGATAGATGCCCACAACCAGGCAGTAGCAGCTACAGGCGTCGGCCAACTCATAAACAAAACAGAAGCCCAAAAATCAAGAGCCGCAAAGCAGAATGAGATAGGCGCAGCGCAGGAGGGGGCAAGTAAACCTATTTTCTCCAGGTTTTATACAGGAAATTTTGCAGGCAAGACCGTACGCTTTCAGGTTGTAGTGACTGAGCTTCCAGGAGTAGGACGGAAAGGAAAAGTGCAGATATTCAGCGCAGCAATAGACCGCTCTGATCAGAAAAAATACTATACAGGAATGAACATAGACCTTAACAAAGATGAGATTTTTTTGTCGGATTCCAGTAGTGATCAGGATGGAAGAAACCCAGAAGCATTGACAAGGATTTCTTTAACAGACCCCAAGCATAATATAACCAGAGGCTACCGCGATCTCAGGGAGGTTTACGAAAAGTTCAAAGGAGCACTCGAGACCTGCCTAGATATTTTCAAACAGGCGCAAGGGCAAGCTAAAACCGAGAACTATGCAATAGCAGATTTTCTCGGCGGGCTAATTGAACGCTTGGAGGATATGGCGCAAGGGAAAATCTCTGTTAATCCGGCTCGGGAAGCCCAAAACAATAGCGCAAGAGATGCACTTATCAGCGCCTATGAGCTTGCCGAATCAGAGGACAGCAATTCTCAGATTTCTCCTGGGCAGGTGGATATCTTGATTAAAGGAGTTGAGGAATCAAGAGATCATCAGGAAGGATATCATCTTGCCGAGGCCCTAAGCAAAGCCTTAATCAAGCATCCAGGCTCAATGGGAAAACTCATAGGTGCAATCGGGCAAGTAGAAGATGATCATTCAAAAAGCTTTTTAGCGCTTGCTTTGGCTAAAGTTGTTTTGCGTCAGAGTGCCAGTTTTCAATTTAGTTTTGCACAAGCGCAAATCTTATTTGAAGCAATGCAGAAGGCAAAAAGCAAGGCCGCAAAATTCGATCTTGCCAACGCCTTAGATGCAGTTTTATTTAACCGCCCAGAAATTCAGGAACAATTTACTCCCGAGCAAATGGTTATCCTGGAAAAGCAGCTCCTGCCTGCGGTAAGCGAAGCTGTAGAATTAACTGACGCAAGCGGAAGAAGATTCTCAAAGCCGCTTTTTGGAAGGCTTCTTTCTATCTGGAAAGCACTTGAAGAGACAGCAGAAGATTTGAAAAAAGACCCGCAAAATAAAGGCAATGAAGAAGAAATTGACAGGGCTATTAGGTCAGTAGGCCTTGCCGGAGGATTTGTCCGCTCCCTCTGGTACGGCGCCTATGTTTCAGATATTGACTTAGTATTTCCAGAGACCCCCAGCCCGTACGAAGAACAAATAAAGGAGTCTCTGGCCAAGAGGACAGGTCTTGATGTACAGAGCATGAGCCGTGATACCTTTCTTGATGACCCAGATTTTACCTTGAATAAAGCAATTGTTTATTACGAAGGAAGAGGCAAGGCAAGGGTAGAAGATCCTTCAGGTGAAGCAATCGAAGCCTTGGAGAAAAAACAACTGGTATTAACTGATTTTGAAGATACAGAAATAAGAAGATTAATACGCGCGGTCAGATTGCTGACAGATATTGAAGGGCTTAAAGTGGAAGAGAAAACAGACAGGGTTTTGATGGGCCTTTATGAAAAGTTTGCACAGGAGGTCCGCGCTTCAGGTGGCACAAAAACACAGGATCAAAAATATTTTAAGCTCGGCTTAACCCATTTAAAGAAGTATATCACTGTTGAAGATGTCCGGAAAGCAGATCCTTCTGGCCGGGCAACAAAGCGTTACGAATATTACTCACAAAGATACCATTACGACCTTTTTGATAAATTTATGAGAGAGGTTTGGGATGAAAAGAAGCCCTCTGGAGTAACAGTTTTACCTGCGCTGCCCGACTCTTCCTCCCTCGGCGCCTCTGCCTCAAGCCAGATGGGCGCCCCCGGCGCACAGCAGGGCCGAACAGGCGCAGCGGCATCGAGTCCTGAGTTTAGTTTTGATTCTAACGGCGATGTGCAGCTGCCTTTAAAAACTATTCAGCACAGAGGCGACGCAGGCAATATTCTTATTATTTATGATCGAAAATGGGATGTAGAAAACGAATTCGCCAGACCAAAATTAGGGGTGGAGGTAATTAATCTCTGGTCGCTTATCAGTGCCTTGCGCAAGCAATTCCCGAAAGCAAAAATTTTTGTTGCTTCCAATTACTCTAGATTATTTAATGCTGATTATTTTGGAGGCCAGGTAATACCGATGCCCGCGTACAGTATAACAGAGAGCGATGCAGAAGCAGCCGCAAAATTGATTCATGAAAATAATGTGGGCATGGTATTTGACATTTCTTCCTCCCCGAGATTTTTTGACTGCATCCAAGAAATGGCCGAAACTAAAGTCAGCCCCGCATATGTTTTTAAAGTGACCAGGTCCACACAATTGCCCGTCAGCGCAGAGAATGCCGGCGCAAGCTTAGTGGGAGATCTGGAAGCACCTAAATTAATGGCTTGGAACGGCAATGCTTATGTAGAGCATAGCGTTGCTGGATTTGAGCAAGAGGTTAAAGGCAGGACTCTGTCAGGAAGACAATTTGCAGAGCGAGGAATTTGGGATTTTGCTATTAATACGGCTAGAATCTTGGGATTAGATATTCCGGCAGAAGGCCTGGATGCTGTGCAGGTCAGCCCCCGAGAAGCGCAGGAGGCAAGAAAGTTCTTAGAGGAGGCGCTAAAGAAGGACCATGGCCTGGATGCGCTCTTTGATCCTGCAAAACCTATCGTGGTGATCAACATTTTTGCTATTACACAATGGCAACTTTTAGGTGACAGCGAAGCAGAGAGAATCAAGAATTGGGCCGATCTGATTGTGGCGTTAGTTCAAAGCGCTGATGCATATTTTGTATTTAGCGGGGGCGGGCCTTTTGACCTGCCGCAAGGCATTGTAAAGCCGATAGTAGATAATGTGCTCAGTCGCGTCGGAGCGGCCAAAGCCAAGACCATTATTCTGCCGAGAGCCGAGCTGTATCCGTATGTAAATAATGTCATTGGCATATCCAGCGGAGTGGTTACGCTTGATACCGGCTTCAGCCACATAAGCAGCGGCATGTATGGCAAGCCTACGGCCATATTGACCACCGCGGGACTCGAATCTTGGCTTCCTCCTCGCGACAACGTTCATCCTATTCGCGTCTCTAGTACAGGCGTTACTGAAAATGTCCTGCAAGAGATCCGCAAATTTGCAGAGAGGTTAAACAGGAGCCGCTCTGCCGGTCCATCCGACCCCAGCGCGCACCAGGACCGCAGCGCTGATGTCAGGCATGTAAGAGTCAGGCTTGTCGGGCATGCTGGTGAAAGATACTCTAGCGAAGCATCGCAGAACCTTGCGACATTTTTGAGGGCGATGGGCGTACCGGAGGGAAGCGTAATTTTAAATATTGGCTGCGGCGCAAACCCTCTTGTTGCCGATGGCTATCGCGTGATCAATGTGGATAAAGACGATGCTATGCAACATTTGTATGATTTGTATCCAGATGCCGTGCCGAAGAATTTTGAGTTTGTAGTAGCGGATTTCTTCAGCAAAGAAGACAGGGAAAAACTCCTTGCTTTCGGAAGCCCCGCTGTTATTCTTTTCTACAATATGTGGCAGTATATGAATATTTATGCGGCAGATTTGTTCAGGGATCCGCGATCTGTGCGCATGCTTTCTGTGCAGGATCGGGCAGGTTTATACTTTGGAAGGGCAAAGGAATTACTTGGTGAGGCCGGGAAAATACTGGTTGTAGAATTTATGCCTCCGCAGACAGGAGATGCCCACCCGGAAGCAATTGCATCCGCATTGGAGATTTTAGCCAGTGAAGAGGCCGTGGTTTTTGATAATGAGGAAAATAATAAACCTGCAGCTGTGGCATTCACTCGCAGAACGCCTTTGCCATCCGTCCCTCCTGCGCAAAGCCCGCCATTAACGCCTGCAACAACTAATCCCGGCGGTATTGATGGTTCGACAAGCTTACCATCGATTCCCGGCAAACAAGGGCCTGGAGGAATCGATTTCCGCGGCCTTCCCATCACCACCCAGCCCATGCAGCCGATAATTAATGGACTTTCCCCGTCGGAGCTAAGGGGCACTAGCATAAAGGGGACTGTCCCTAAGATGGATAACGAATGGCGCCAGATAGAGAATATGCTTGCAGGCGGCATGATCCCTTCAACCGAAAGGATTAGAGAGTATTTGCTCAACTGCTGCCAGGATAGGGGCTTTGACCAGAATTTAGAAAAAGTTCTCTCCGGAATCGCGGATATCTTAAGGTTAGAAGAGGAGCGCGTCTCCTCCACTGAGCCGGCTTTAAAGGAACTCCTGGTTCTCCTTGAATCAGATGAGCCAGTGCAAGATTTCGAGGTCTCCTTAGCTAAGATTAAGGTAGAGCCTCAGGAGCCAATGACTATAGACGCATTTGTGGTAGAAGAGAAATAAGATTAAGGGGCGTTCGAGCTGTGGGTTTATCAGCCATAAACCCCACCTAAAAACAATCGAACGCCTCTTTTTTAATGTCCAATCCGGATTTATCCCCTTATAAATGTCCAATCTGACACTTAGTTATCTTTTCTGCAACACTTTTTAAGGCGAATACTGACTAATCAGGCTAAGGAAGCAGGGTACCAGAGAATCAGGGCATTAGGAGGAGCCGGTATCCTGGAAACCTGCTACCTGATAACTCCAATAACTGATACCTGCTTTTAAAAACTTAGCAAATTATTGAGCTGCTGCAATTTTGTCGTATCTGGAATTCATTAAAGAAGTTATAAGAAAAATTTCTTGGCAAATTCCCTCTAAATATGCTATACTTATATAGAATTATTATATGTTAGTAAAGGTAAACCATTCGAAAGAGTGGGGCGCAAAGCTATAGGGTCCTCGAGTAAAAACTCAGGATAGCCAGTTGCCGATAGGCGCGTCGTAAAAGCGCAGAATTGTACCCACTTTATGAGAATGAAGTGGGTTTTTTGTTGGCTAACGTGGAGAAAAAAATGAGCGAAGAGAAAAGAGAAGAATTAACGCAAGTGGTGGTCGGAAGCATCATCTTGGGGATGATGATTATATTGGGTATTGCTAATATAGCATTTTCATCATTATAAAAATGAAAACAAAAAATAAGCAAAGACAATCATGGGCGGCAGGAAAAACGATGCGCAGGATCGTGGTGGGAATGGTAATTTTCTTGATCTTATGCGCATTCGCGCTTCCTGCGTTTGCTGAAACTTACTGGGGTGGGGGATATCCGGTTCAAAAAGGGTGGGAGGAGAAACTTTGGTATGATAGGGAGTATGATCCTGCCAACCCTCCGTCATATCTCGATTATTATCCTCTCGGTGGAAATGTCTATGTTGTAGGAGCTGTTGGAGCCGTTCAGGTCGTGTCAGCCTACCCGAGTATCGGTTACATGTATCTCGGATTGAACACAAAGACCAACCAGTGGTTCACCTTAAATGTTAGTGCAGTTGGGAGTGATCCAGACCCGCCGCATCTTACAATCGGGAGCCTTCAGATTGACAGCGGTTCCCTTGGCGGCCATGTCCATATCGGAAATGTTTCCGTCTCAACCACCGGCAACGGCGTACTGGGTGACGGTGTTGAGATCACCGGCAGTTACACAAACCAAGGTACTTTCCGCAATTTGGGCAGCGCAAAGTTCACGGGATCAGGAACTCAAAATGTGCAATCTAACGGATCTTATTTTCAGAATCTTAGCTATACTGGCACCGGAACCATCACATTCACCGATCCTCTTTTTGTCGGAGGTAATTTTACAAAGTCAGGGACCGGTACCATCAATACGGGCGGGAACAAGATCACTTTTACCGGCTCCAACGCCGGAATCATTACCACTCCAACTGGTTATACATTTGGCGACCTTGATTTCTGGAAATACAGCTATAACACCAGCGCGGTTACGAAGACTCTCCTAATGCTTCATAAATAAATGTTACCGAAGGAAGTGGTTAGCGTTTGGTAGTTTTTGGGTAGCATAAGGCAAAGATTTCTTTAAGTTTCTGTTCAATAGTTTTTCTGAATCGAAAAGGAT
>Ga0315285_10005519_pt1 | contig 13031 bp, 14 predicted proteins | sample YL17G09_36_MG_FD_203698 | JGI IMG/M metagenome (GOLD analysis project Ga0315285, IMG submission 203698) | Sediment microbial communities from Yellowstone Lake, YNP, Wyoming, USA - YL17G09_36 | ecosystem: Environmental > Aquatic > Freshwater > Lake > Sediment | place: USA: Wyoming | collected... | reverse complement strand
CACGTATGATGTGTGCGGCCGCGTCCGACCGAATCATGATTGCATCTCCACCTTTTGGACCCCAAGGTGGGAGCAGTTGTTCCCGGCCTACGACTACGCAACTCAAACTGTGCTTCGGCTCCGCCTGCCCAGCACCCGCCCGAGCACGTGGTTTTACCTAAGCAGGACGTGGATTTCCACGTGGATTTCCGCATGGATGGACGGTTTCGGCGTCGTTTTGGCCCACGGTCGGCCACGGTTTTCGCCACGGTTTCCGGGACGTTTGACAGAAGCGCCACCCGCACCGTCAGCGCCACCCGCGAGGGCTGTTAGTCCCACAAGGCCAGTGCCACCAGCAGCAGGGCCAGGACCACTAGGGCGGGGATGGGCGAGCGGCGGGCCTCAACCTGGCGCGGGCGACGGCGGAGATGCTGACAACCACAGCGAGCAAGAGGTATCATCGCCAGCATCGAGACCACCGGAGGCGAAGGACTATGAAACCGTGGACGAAGGCGGCCGTGCAGGGCGCGGCGTGCGGGCTGATGCTCGGGGTGGTGCTGCTGAGCGGCGGGCGATTGTGGCAGCCGCAGGTTGCGGCAGCGCAGGCCAAGCAGCCGGCCGTGCCTGACGTGGTGAAGGCCAAGCGTTTCGAGGTGGTGGACGTGGCTGGGAGGGTGCGGGTGTTCCTGGAGGCGACTAGTGGTGCCCCGGGGCTGACCCTGCTGGACGCGGCGGGAAGGCAGCGGCTAGACTTGTTGTTGAGGGAGCACGGCAGTCCGACCCTGCAATTGCTGGACAAGAATGGGAAGCTCAGAGCTGTAGTGGGGGCCGCCCACTTCGAGACCGAAAAGACCAAAGACGTCACGATGACTTCAGAGTCCACCCTCGCGCTGTGTGACAAGGACGGGAACGTGATCTGGAAGGTTCCCTAACCGCAGCATGCCTCTCCTTCGCGCAGCGAAGCCCTGGGGCGTATCGGGACGGCTTGCGGTGAGGTCTCGGCGGCGCGTGCTGGGGCTTGCCAGGGGCCTCCTTTGGCGCATCGAGCGCCCGAGGCGGCGCAGGTACGATTTAGCGCGCTAAATCATACTACTTTGTCCGATTCTACCGCCGGAACTCATTCCCCGGACGGATCACCCTTGGGTTGAGACCGCCAGACGGCCTCCCCGTAGGCCCTTCCAGTGGCAGGTGGAAGAGGGCTTGGGCTGTTCGAGCCCGGGTCGCGCCGGCGGGGTGTCGGACGTGGTATGCTCCCTGATGCCAGGAGATCCAGCGGCTGCAGCGGCCTGCCGCAGAGGCCGTTCGTCATGGGTGGGCGCCCGCGGGCGGCGGCCGCTCAGCCGCAAGGCGTTAGGCCGCACGCGTGGGATATTGGATGGCCTGGTCGATCGACTGGGCAGTACTGAGGACAGCTCCCGTAAGAAGGTAGATGAGCGTGGGGCCGGAGGGTAGGTATGTCAGCGAAGTCGAAGCTCAAACGCGCGCTGAATGCAATCGACGATGCGAAAACCGCTTTGAATAGGGCAAAGAACAATACTGAAGACACTGCGGACATTCGCAGGGCGCTTCGCGAACTGGATGAAGCCGAATCGGACATTCACAGGGCGATTCGTGAGCTGCCCGAGGAATAGAGTGGATTATGTGGTGTAGCATCGCACCTCGCCCTACCAGCCCAACAGGGCATGCACCCGCCCGCCGCAAGAGCCGCGGCGACGGGTGATGCCCGAGTCGTTAGGCCGACCGCGAGGTTCATGGGGCTACCCTTGAACAACAGGGCCGTTGAGAGGGCTGTGAACTTCAAGATGCTACGGCACCTCCAGGCTGGTGTCGTAGCTCTGGAGTGGAGGTTGGCCGAGCCCGCATTGAACAGCGCCGAGGATCATAGCTCAGGCCGCCTCGGCCGGGACGCGCTCGCGGGCCTGGTCAACGCCCGCGCCAGCAGCGGTGGAATCAACTTCCAGATACGCCTGCCGGAGCGCCTTGTGGCACAGCCGCCTGTGTGACAGGCCCGGCTCCTTGGCCTGGATTTCGGCCATCAACTCGCAGGCGCGCCAGAAGGCGGCGTCGCTGAGGGCGGCGGGTTCAAGGCGTCCGGGCATAAGCCTCCTGAGTACCTCAGAACGGGACCTCATCGGTGGGGCTGGCACACCGGCGGCGGCCACACTGAGCGTAACGGCTCCACCTGCGCCGCCAAATCTCGGCGGCGAACTCGCGCCGTTTTTCCTTGGGCGTCTCGTGGATGATGCGGCCCCCTTCATCGTGAGCGCCGCGCCGGTGCTGGGCGACGGCCTGGACATATTCGGCCAGGGTGCGCGCGCCCGGGTTGTACTGTCGGGTCCGCCGCCCGATTCCAGCGCGCGCCATGGCCGCCCCGAGGCCCGTGTTACAGGACTTGCACAGCCAGCGGAGGTTTGACGCGGTGTTGTTCTGCTCGTCGCCGTCCCAGTGGTCCACTACCAGGAACCGGGCCGAGCCGCACAGTTCGCACCGGCGCGGTCCCGGCGCCACACAACCCTGGGCGCGATAGCGTGCGGCTCGGTCAGTGATTGAGTCCGCGGGCTTACGCCAGCGCCCGCCGCAGGCTGCTACTCTTCCCCCGCGTCGTCATCCTCCTCCTCCTCGTCCTCTTCGTCCTCCGGCGCGACGATCTCGGTGACCTGCTGGACTTGCTCTGCGAGCGCGTCGCGCTCCTCCTGGGTCTCTTCGAGTTCGCCTTCGAGGGCTTCGACCTCTTGTTCGAGGCCGTCAATACGGTCTTCCAGTTCAGCGCGTGTGGGCGCTGCTTTACGTTTTGCCATTGATTTGTACCTTCTCTCTGGATTGCTGATGATCTCCGCGCCCTTGTGCCTGGCGTAGTCTTCCGGCGACATAGCTTCAAAGCGCTCAGCGTCTTCGTCGTTGCCGAAGCGCCGGAGCATCGCTACCGCTGCACGCCGCTTGCTCTCAGCTTGGGAGCGCGTCATCACCATTGCGATCCCAGTGTACGGCCTACCGGAACGGGGTGATAGCCACGAAAGTAACGGTTCCCAGTTGGATGCTGTAAGGCAGGCGGGCTTTCCGGCACAGCGATTCAGGCTGGCTTTTCGGGCAACTTATTCCGCGCCGGTTTTCGTGTCTGGGGGTGCTACTCCGTGCCGGGATCAGAAAACCTTTGTGTTGAATCCGGCACAAGGTTTTCTGGCTTCCTCTTGCCGCGCCCGCCCTTTTTGCCGGGCTCCCGTGCATCCTGCTTCCGCCTTCTGCGACCCTTGGCTGCTCGGAGGCCCTTCTCAGCGAGGTAGCGCAGGTAGGGATCGGTCTTGTCCCATCCTGGGCGCTGGACCCGTAGGGCCTGCGCCGCACTCTTGCCGTGGTCCATCATTCTGCAAGCGTCATCAATCAGGGGATCGGGAGGACGCCCGCACCGCAAACGAAACTCGGTTCGGATCAGCGCTTGCAGATCCGTGCGGAACCCTTTCAAGTCAGACTGGATCACGGATTGGAGCTTCGGATCCCCTCGCAGCGTCTGGGCGAAGCTGGCAGTGAGCGGAGCGAGTCGGTTGTAGCTCTCGGGGGGCAGGTGGCGCTTGGGCTGTTTGCGGCGCCGCTCTCGGGCGGGGGGCGGCAAAGCCGCTCGCTCTCCCCGCTGGCCCCTCTTACGTTGGGCCCGGCCGCTCGCGGGGGCACTAGGCTTCAGGCGCAGAGGCGGGCGGATCGGGCCGCCCGGGCTGCCAGAACCTACCGTTTGTGGAAAGGCGTTTGGCCGTCCGGGAAGTGCTTTCGATTCGCGGTCGTTCATAGGGCCTCCACGATAGGGTTTTGGAAAGGCTGCGGCGGGTCCGCCAGGCTCCGGTAGGCCCGCAATACCGTCCCCTGACCAACGCCGAGCCGCCGGGCGATTTCGGGCCAGCTCAAGCCCTCCTGGTCCCGGAGCCGGACCACCTCATCGCGCCGGAACACCCGCTTCGGCCTGCCCACCGGCCTGCCCGACCGAGTTCCCGTCCGCTTGGCCCGCTCCAGGCCAGCCCGGACGCGCTCGCTGATGCGGACGCGCTCCTGTTTCGCCAAGCTCGCCAGCAAGCTGATGACGACATCCCGGAACGGCCCAGCGCTGTCGATCCATGGCTCGGTGAAGCTCCTCCACCTAGCGCCATAGCCCTCCAGTTGTTCCAGGTACTTCAGCGTCGCCAGCGTCCCCTCGCGGGTGAATCGATCCAGTGACCAGAACAGCACAAGGTCGAATTGCCGGGTGGCGGCGTCGCTGAACAGCCGCTTGAAGTGCGGGCGGTCGCCACTCTTGCCGCTCTCCTGGTCGCTGTACTCGGCTTGGATCTCCCAGCGTTCCTGCGAAGCGACAAAGCGGCGGAGTTCCAGCAGTTGGTTTTCGACCTCTTGGCCCTTGTCGGACGTGCTGACGCGCCCGTAGATCGCCACGCGAACGGGCTTGGCTTCCACCTTCGCGTTGGCGGGGGACCGTCGGTCCTGAATCATGGCGTAGCCCCAGGGCGCCGCGCATGTAGGCGGGGCGCCGACTGTCCTTGTAACTGTCCTTGTCGCAGCGCTACCGGGGGCAAGAGGGCGCGGCAAGCGGCCCTTGAATTCCAATCAGTTGCAACGTGAGGCGACATAACGCAACCCGGTCAGAAAGTTTCAGGTTCTAGTGGGGGCAACTCCGTGGAGGTTCAAGTCCTCTCATCCGCACCAGCCAGACTCACACCTCCAGGGCGGACCCCGGGGGCGCGGTCCTTACTCGCCGACCGTCGCCCAGAACGCCCGGGCGCTGTCCTGGCAGCTTTGGTAGCAGAACCAGCAGGCCAGCCCCTGCAACCCCACCGCGGTCACCTTGATGCCCCGGCTGTTCATCTCGATGTTCATCTGCCGGGCTTCCTGGAAGACCCGCCGCCCCGTTCTCAAAGAACTCCTTCTGCCAGCGGTAGAAAACCGTCGGCTGAAGCCCGACTTCGTCGCAGAGTTTCGAGATCGGCTCCTTCTCCAACAAATGCCGCCTCAGGATGGCGACCTTTTCTTCCGCCGTATAGTGCTTCCGTTCTTCTTTCGCGCGTTCTCTCCGTTATCTTAACGGTTGAACGCTCTCTCCACTTCCAGCTGAGGCGGAACAGGACTGGTAAAGTGGTGGTCTGATCGCACGCTGATGAAACTGCACCGAAGATTGCTGCGGCGACTCCTGCCCCCGCGGACGCTGGACCGGATCAACCATCTCTGGCATCTGGACGAGCGCCTCATCGAGCTCGAGGCGCGCCGGGCGCAGCTCGCAGAGGTCGTTCTGCGGGATCGATACACGGAACTGTTCGCGACCGCGCCAGGACCGGAGTTCGGGATCTTCTCTCAAAACGGAGAGGACGGCATCCTGCTCTGGCTACTCGAGGAAACCGGTGCGCCTCTGAAAACCTTCGTCGAGATCGGGATTCAGGACGCGCGTGAGTGCAACACCGCTCTGCTCGGCTGTGTGCTCGGCTGGGACGGGCTGATGGTCGATGCCGATCCGCGTAGTGTGGCAGGCGCACGGGCGCAGGTCGGTCGGACGTTGAGGTGCCGCCCGAATCGTGTCGAGGTCCGGCAGGCGCTGGTAACACGGGACAACGTCAACGCGCTGATCGGCGAGGGTGAGCTGGGCGTGCTTTCCATCGACGTCGACGGCATGGACTACTGGCTCTGGAAAGCCGCCGACAGGGTCCAGCCACGGATCGTCATCGTGGAATACAACGCGTCGCTGGGGCCGGAGGCCAGCATCACGGTACCGTACCAGCCGGACTTTTTCTATTTGAAGGCGCACGCCAGCGGCTACTATCACGGCGCATCGCTCGCCGCCCTGGAGAAGCTCGGCCGGGAGAAAGGCTACACGCTGGTGGCGGTGTGTTCCGCTGGGGTCAACGCGTTCTTCCTACAGGATTCGATCCGCCCGGCGACGCTGCCGGCGAGGAACGCGCGGGAGCTGTTCCGGCCGCACCTCGTGCGCCAGCGCCTGCACTCGCAAGAAGAGCAGTGGGCGCTGATCCGCCCTCTGCCCTATGAACGGGTCTAGCTCGATACTCCGCCGAGCGGGCTTGTGGGGGAGGTGTCTTGCGCTTCGGTTCGGCGTGCGGCCGTGCCACGTGAACGTGCTGCGGGCGGACGAGGCGCACGGGCTGGCCGCGGCGCGGCGCATCGTGGAGGGTGCGGCGCTCTACCATGAGCTGCGGCTCGCCAAGCCTGGTTGCGGAGGCACGGGTGAGCGCCATCAACGCCAATGTGCCGATCTCCGCGTAAACTGCCGGGCTGCGAGCCTGGCCTTGTCGCAGTCCGCTCCCCCCGACTGACAGCAGGCCGGACTCTATCGCGGCCACGCAGATCCCCGGTGTTGTCCGGATGCTGCCTTGGCCCAGCCGCGCGAGCGCCTGGCGGGAGAAGGCCTGTTTGTCATCCGACGCTATCGCCCAGCCTTTCTGGCAGGCGAGGTCCACGGCGCCTGGAACCGCTCGATCAGGCTGCCGTCCGGGCGCACGGCTTCGAGCACCGCCTTGCCGCCCTCGACCTTCACCTTGACCAGGTTATCGACGCTCTCGACCTTCTGCGTGACCCCCGGAATGGGCGCGTCCACCGGGTACAGCGGCGCGCCGCCGCCGCCGGTGACGATGTACTGCACCCCGTTTTTGACGTGGCGCTGGTAGTTGTGGTCGTGCCCGGCGAACACCGCGTGCACCTTGTACTTCTCGAAAACCGACATTAGTGGGGAGACGGCGTCCGTCGCCTTCTGGCGCGAGCGGACCGCCGTGATCATCGGATGATGCATGACCGCGAAGCGCAGATCGGCCTTCTGGGCCGCCGCCAGGTCGGCCTCCAGCCACCGCCACTGCTCGTTCCAGAAGGCCTCCCGCACCGCCTGGCTGGGCGAGACGTTGCGGAGGTCGGTGTTCAGCAGGGTGAAGTGCGCCGAGCCCCAGTCGAAGGAGTAGTAGGGGAGCCTCTGGTCGAAGGCGTCGTAGTAGAGCCGGCTGCCCCGCTCGTGATTGCCGGGCACCGGGAAGAAGGCTGCCTTGTTCAGTAGCTCCTTCTCGATCGAGAAGAACACCGTCCACAGCGCGGTGTCCTCGCCGTCGGCCACCAAGTCGCCGGTATGCAGCACAAAGTCCGGCGCTGCCTGGATGATGGCCTTGACCACGCGCTTGTGCACGTCGTGCCGTGAGCGGGTGTCCCCGAAAGCCACAAACTGGAACGGGGCCTGGCCCACGGGCGGCGTCTTGAAGCGCCCCTGGCCCTCCGGCCGCCCCAGCACGTCGTAGTAATAGGTCGTTCCCGCCTCCAGGCCCGTGAAGGTGACCTTCTGAAACCGCAGCACCGGGGCGCTCTTATCCAGCTTGTCGGGCGCTTTGCCCAGCTTCGCATCCGAGGTCTCGACCACCCAGGTGATGGTGGCCCGTCTGGGCCCCACGTTCACCGCCACGGGACCTCCCACCACCTTCTCGGCGGCCTGAAGAACGCCCCATGCAAGGGCCCACGTCGCCAGCAAGCTGCGTATCGTCATAAGTCTCCAGTATACTAAGCTGCCCGCGGAGTTCTTCTGCTACACTCTGGTTGTGAAAACCGTCATCGAGCCCTTCCGCATCCGCAGCGTGGAGCCCTTGCGCCAAACCACCCGCGAAGAGCGCGAACGGCGCCTGGCCGAGGCCGGCTACAACCTGTTCCTCATCGACGCCAGGAACATCCTCATCGACCTGCTCACCGACTCCGGCACCGGCGCCATGTCCACCGAGCAGTGGGCCGCCATGATGCGCGGCGACGAGTCCTACGCCGGCAGCGAGAGCTTCTTCCGCTTGAAGGCCGCGGTGCAGGAGCTCACCGGTTTCCGCCACGTCATCCCCACCCACCAGGGGCGCGCCGCCGAGCGCATCCTGTTTCATGTGACGTGCCGCCCCGGCCAGGTGGTGCCAAATAATACGCACTTCGACACCACCCGCGCCAACATCGAGCACACCGGCGCCCGCGCCGTGGACCTGCCCTGCGCGGAGGCCGCCGACACCCAGGCCCGCCACCCCTTCAAGGGCAACCTGGATGTCGGGGCCCTCGAACGCCTGATCGCCGCCGAAGGCCCCGAGCGCATCCCGCTCATCATGCTCACCGTCACCAACAACTCGGGCGGGGGCCAGCCCGTCGCGCTCGAGAACATCCAGGCTGTCCGGAGCGTGGCCGCGCGCTACGGCATCCCGCTGTACCTGGACGCCTGCCGCTTCGCCGAGAACGCCTACTTCATCCACCTTCGCGAGCCGGGCTACGCCGCTTGGACGCCGAAACAAATCGCGCAAAAGATGTTCTCGCTGGCCGACGGCTGCACCTTCTCCGCCAAGAAGGACGCTTTCGCCAATATTGGGGGCTTTTTGTGCACGAATGACGACCGCCTGGCCGAGCAGGAGAAGGGCCTGCTGATCCTCACCGAGGGCTACCCCACCTACGGCGGCCTGGCCGGGCGCGACCTGGAAGCCATCGCCGTGGGCCTCACCGAGGTGCTCGACCCGGACTACCTCCGCTACCGCGTCGCCGCCATCGAGTACCTGGGCCGCCACATCTCCGAGCACGGCGTGCCCATCGTCGAGCCCCCGGGCGGGCACGCCATCTACATCGACGCCGGCCGCATGCTGCCGCACATTCCGCGTCACCAGTTCCCCGCCCAGGCCCTGGCCGTCGAGCTTTACCGCCACGGCAGCATCCGCTCGCTCGAGATCGGCTCAGTGATGTTCGGCGACCAGGCGCCCCACGAGCTGCTGCGGCTGGCCATCCCGCGGCGCGTCTACACCCAGAGCCACATCGACTACGTGGTCGAGATCATCCTCGAGGTTCACGAGCGCCGCCACGAGATCCGCGGCTTCGAGATCGTCTCCGAGCCCGCCTTCCTGCGCCACTTCACCGCCCGCTTCCAGCCCGTCCAGTGACGGCAGCGGCTCCGTTCCGAGATGGGATGAGAAGGCCGGCCTCCCGCGGGATGCGTTAAGCTCCCAATGGGTTGCGCACTCAAAGGTGCAATCGAAAGGAGGACCGGCCATGAAGAAGCATACCACCGTGGAGGCGAGGAAGGGCATCCTGTCGAAGACGACGCGGGGGCAGATTCACCGCCGGGCAGCAGGGGAGAGGCTGACCGTGGGGTTAGACCTCGGCGATCGCCACAGTCGCTACTGCATTGTTGACGAGCAGGGCGAGGTATGGATCGAAGGTACGCTGCCGACCACGAAGACGGGTCTGAACCGGTTGTTCGAGCGGATGCCGCGGAGCCGGGTGGTTTTAGAGGTGGGGACACACTCGCCGTGGGTGAACCGGCACCTGGCGGAGTTGGCTCACGAGGTAATCGTAGCCAACCCGCGGAAGGTCGCCTTGATTTCCAGAAGCAGACAGAAAGACGACCGCCTGGACGCGGAAAAGCTGGCGCGGTTGGGGCGGATCGATCCGCAACTACTGGCGCCGATCCGCCACCGCAGCGCACAGGCCCAGGGCGACCTGATGGTGATCCGGGCGCGGGAGGCCCTGGTGGAGGGGCGCACCAAGCTGATCAACGCGGCGCGGGGGCTGGTGAAGTCCCTGGGGGAACGGCTCCCCTCCTGCGACAGTGAGGAGGTGGGGCTGGAGCTAACCGAGAAGCTAAGCGCGCCCGTGCGGCAAACCTTGGAGCCGTTGCTACGCAGTGTGGAGTCGCTGAGCGCTGAGATCGCCGCCTACGACGAGCAGATCAAGCAACTGGAAGAGCGCTACCCCGAAGTCGAGCTGCTCAAACAGGTCTATGGAGTAGGCCGCCTGATCGCGCTGACTTTCCTGTTGACTATCGAAGACCCCTCCCGCTTCCGGCGCAGCCGGGAGGTGGGCGCCTACCTGGGTTTGCAGCCGCGCCGACGGGAGTCCGGGGCGAGCCAGCCGCAATTGGGGATCAGCAAAGAAGGGGACCGCGATGTGCGTCGGCTGCTGGTGCAAGCGGCCCATTGCATTCTGCGGCAACGGGCGCCGGACAGCGATCTGCGGCGCTGGGGCTTGAAGCGGATGCAGCGTGGCGGCAAGAGCGCCAAGCGGAAGGCGGTGGTGGCGGTGGCCCGGAAACTGGCGGTGTTGCTGCATCGGTTGTGGGTGAGCGGGGAGGTCTACGAGCCGCTGTACAACCGCCAGGCGGTGCGCGCTGCAGCGGCGTAGAGCAGGAGATGGAGCTTTGTCAGGCATGCTGAAGCGCCGAGTTCGGGTGACTGCGAGCGCGCGGCGGACCGCCCCACCGGGCTACCGGAGGCGGCAGGTCGATTCCGAGATGGCAGCACCCACTGAGACGAGAACCCCAACGGGCACCGGAGCCCGCGTGGCTCCAGCAAGAGCGCGAATGGAAGCAGGGCGACAGAGGCGCAGGCGGACCTGGCAGCAGGCAAGCATAGGCGGAGCCAGGGGGTGGCAAGGACGAAGCAGCGGGCCTGCCATTCCCTCCTCCTTGATCGTAAGGCAGCGCGGCCACCCGTCCAGGCTACCCTGGCGGCTCGCTTCGCTCGGCCTGGACGGGGCCCGACCGCGCTGCCAGAAGAGCTTTACTCAGACGAGGGAATGGCAGGCTTTGGCGGGCAGGCTTCGCCTCCCGGGCCGGCTGCCGCCGGCCAACAGAAAAGACCTTGACAGCGGCCGGCCTTCTCATGGAAGACCGGCACTTCCGTGCTCGTGCTAAACGCCTGGCCAACCGCTACAACATCTATGTCCAGACCGCCGCGCAGTCCATCGGCGAGCTGTACGCCAAGCTAGCGGCCGGGCGTCCCCTGGGCGAGGCGGCGAGCCTGGGCCGGAAACGGCAAGACGGCCGCGGCTGCCGAGTTCGCCCGCTGGTACGCGCTGACCGGGGGCCTGGAAGGCCCCGTGTTGTTCACTTCCTTTGAACACTACAAGCCGCTCGCGCGCGTGCTCGACGAGATCGGACGCGTGTTTGGCGAGTGGCTCGAAAAGCAGGGAGTTCACTGGCTCGCACTCAGCGATGCTCGAAGGCGCGAGGTCGCACACCAAGTGATGGAACAGATCCCGCTGCTGTGGATCTGGGACAACGTCGTGCTGGTGGGGCAGGCCCTGCGCGACGGATTGAGGACTCGGGCTGAGGTGGAAGCCTTCGTCCAGCGCTTGCGGGCGGGGTCGGTGTCTCAGTCATGTTGGCACAGAGGGGTGGGCTGGGTGCTTTCTACCACCGTGAATACGGGGAGGGCAACCGCGAGGTGATCGGCGCGCTTGCGGCCTAGGAAGCCAACCTCCTCCACGCCCGCCGCCTGGCCCGGGCGCACGGCTGGTGGCCTCGTGTCATCAGCACGATGCAGGGGCTGGACCAGCTTTACGATCAGACCGGACCAAGGCCGAGCGGCTCCTGCTAAACCTCGTCGAAACCTTCGGCGACCGCGCCCAGGCGAAGCTCGAAAAGACCCGCCAACTCATCGCGCAGATCGAGCGCGACTTGCCGCGGTAAGGGTCGGGCATGCCCGACCCCTACGCCCGGATCTCGGCCCCGAGCGCATCCACAGCGGCCGCTATCAGACAGCTCCAAGCGGTCCAGGCTTCCCCAGTCGCTGTAGTTCGGCGAGGATTTGATCGAGCCGGGCGAGGATGTGGGCCTCGTGTGCCCCGCGAGCCTTAGCGTTTCCGACCATGTGAAAGGTGCCGCCAGGCTCCAGAACGCAGCGCTCCACCTCATCAAGACTCGCAAAGCCCTGACGGTGCGCGACAATTGTCAGTTCGGGCAGCGACATCAATTCCTTGGCGAGCGCAGCCTTTCGAACCTTCCCGTGTTCAATGAGCACCGTGGGCGAACCTTCCAGCAACTGGTCGAGCCTCCGATGGCGGAACACGTACCGGACGACCAAGTAGTTCATGGTCAACAGGGTCGCCGCGCCGATCAGGCCGCCGATCAGCGAATTGTCGTTCCCGATGATGGCGTTCTGCACCGCGTTGGAAAGCGAAAGCACAACCACGAGGTCGAAGGGGTTGAGCTGGGCCAGTTCCCGCTTGCCAAAAATCCGCAGCAGAACAATCAGGGCCACGTAGACCACCATAGGCCGGATAATCTTCTCAATCACCGGCAGTGGAAGCGTCAGCATACTGCTCATGGTTTCGTGCAGCATAGGTCTATTGTCCCATCCGTTGTGGCGTGCGTCTGGCCCGTTCGCATGCTGATCTGATCGTCAACCCGCGCGTGGTGAGCAGCCGAATGCGCCGGTTCATCAGGCGGCGCCGGCCGGAGGGGCCGGGCATGCCCGACCCCTACGCAAATCCACCGCGTCCTGCAGCGCCTCTGGAGCGCCAGGCGGAGCCGCGTTGGTGTATACCGGGGTACACTCGTGAGACCGAAATGGAAATGTCGGGTTAACTCAACGAGACCCAAGGAGGGAGTATGCGACGCTGCACGCTCATTTGGAACCTAGTCCTGGTCTGCCTGTTCGCCGCGGGGGCGCTGGCCCAGACGTCCACCTCCCGGCTGGAAGGTCTGGTGGCCGACCAGTCGGGCGCCGTGGTGCCGGGCGCCAGAATCACCGCGGTAGACACCAAGACCAAGACGAGCGCCGAGACGGCTACCAGTGTTGACGGCCTTTACGTGTTTCCGTCCCTGCTGCCCGGCGAATACACCGTGACGGCGGAGGCCCAGGGCTTCCGCAAGGCGGTCCACACCGCGGTGATGCTGAACGTTTCCTCCACCGTGGCCGAAAACTTCAAGCTGGAAGTGGGCCAGTTGACCGAAAGCGTCGTGGTCCAGGCCAATAGCGAGCGCGTCCAGACCTCGGAAGCGCAACTGGGCCGCGTCATCACCCTGCGGGACATCGATGTGCTGCCGCAACTGGGGCGCGGGCCCATCGTGCTGGCCATTTTTCAGCCCGGCGTGCAGATCGACCCCGACGACGCCAGCTACTCGCGGGTGAATGGAACCCGCCAGGGAAGCAACAACACCAGGTTGGACGGCATCGACATCAACGACGCGGTGGTCCCGCGGCTGGGCCTGGCCCACACGGCTAACAACGTCGATTCGGTCGAGGAATTCCGGGTGGTGACCAGCGGCGGCAAAGCCGAGTACGGGCGCAGCGCCGGAGCGCAAGTCG
>Ga0315285_10005517_pt1 | contig 13033 bp, 3 predicted proteins | sample YL17G09_36_MG_FD_203698 | JGI IMG/M metagenome (GOLD analysis project Ga0315285, IMG submission 203698) | Sediment microbial communities from Yellowstone Lake, YNP, Wyoming, USA - YL17G09_36 | ecosystem: Environmental > Aquatic > Freshwater > Lake > Sediment | place: USA: Wyoming | collected... | reverse complement strand
CCCGGACGCGGATGGGGCCTGCAGCCCAGGCGCTCCCAGCAACGGCCCCTCGGCCTGCTCCGGCTCCGACAACTGCCCCAACACACCCAACCCGGGCCAGGAGGACGCCGACGCCGACGGCCTGGGCGACGTCTGCGATGACGATGACGACAACGACGGCGTACTCGATGCCGCCGACCTCTGCCCCAACACCGCTCCCGCCGACCCCGTCGACGCCAACGGCTGCTCCGACCCCCAGGTCGACCCGGACGCGGATGGGGCCTGCAGCCCAGGCGCTCCCAGCAACGGCCCCTCGGCCTGCTCCGGCTCCGACAACTGCCCCAACACACCCAACCCGGGCCAGGAGGACGCCGACTCCGACGGCCTAGGCGACGCCTGCGATACCGACGACGACAACGACGGCGTACCCGACACCTCCGACCTCTGCCCCAACACCACACCCGCCGACCCCGTCGACGCCAACGGCTGCTCTGACCCCCAGGTCGACGCCGACGCCGACGCCATCTGCGACCCCGGCGCTCCCAGCTCCGGCCCCTCCGCCTGCTCCGGCTCCGACAACTGCCCCAACACCGCACCCGCCGACCCCGTCGACGCCAACGGCTGCTCCGACTCCCAAGTCGACGCCGACGCCGACGGCATCTGCGACCCCGGCGCTCTCAGCTCCGGCCCCTCCGCCTGCTCCGGCTCCGACAACTGCCCCAATACACCCAACCCAGGCCAGGAGGACGCCGACGCCGACGGCCTGGGCGACGCCTGCGATACCGACGACGACAACGACGGCGTACTCGATGCCTCCGACCTCTGCCCCAACACCGCACCCGCCGACCCCGTCGACGCCAACGGCTGCTCCGACGCTCAGGTCGACGCCGACGCCGACGGCATCTGCAACCCCACCGCCCCCAGCTCTGGCCCCTCCGCCTGCTCCGGCTCCGACAACTGCCCCAATACACCCAACCCAAGCCAGGAGGACGCCGATGGCGACGGCATCGGCGATGCCTGCGACCTCTGCCCCGGCACCGCTCCCACCGACCCCGTCGACGCCAACGGCTGCTCCGACTCCCAGGTCGACGCCGACGCCGACGGCATCTGCGACCCAGCCGCCCCCAGCTCCGGACCGTCCGCCTGCTCCGGCTCCGACAACTGCCCCAGCACCCCCAACGCGGGCCAGGAGGACTCCGATGGCGACGGCCTGGGCGACGCCTGCGACGACGATGACGACAATGACGCTGTACCCGACACCTCCGACCTCTGCCCCAACACCGCACCCGCCGACCCCGTCGACGCCAACGGCTGCTCCGACGCTCAGGTCGACGCCGACGCCGACGGCATCTGCAGCCCCGGCGCCCCCAGCAGCGGCCCCTCCGCCTGCTCCGGCTCCGACAACTGCCCCAACACACCCAACCCAGGCCAGCAGGACGCCGACGGCGACGGCCTCGGTGATGTCTGCGACCCCGATGACGACAACGACGGCGCACCCGATACCTCCGACCTCTGCCCCAACACCGCTCCCGCCGACCCTGTCGACGCCAACGGCTGCTCCGACACCCAGGTCGACACCGACGCCGACGGCATCTGCGACCCCGGTGCTCCCAGCAACGGCCCCTCCGCCTGCACAGGCTCCGACAACTGCCCCAATACTCCCAACACTGACCAGCTGGACACCGACGGCGATGGCATGGGTAATGCCTGCGACCCCGATGACGACAACGATGGCATCCTGGACGACGGCGACGGCAGCGCCATCGAAGGCGACAACACCTGCACCGGCGGCCAGACCACCAATTGCGATGACAACTGCCGCCTGGTATACAACCCCGATCAGGCAGACAGCAATGGGGACGGCATCGGCGACGCCTGCAACCCGGACTTCGACGGGGACGGCATCGAGGATGCCCTTGACAACTGTCGGGTGATCGTCAACCCCGACCAGACCGATACCGACGGCGATGACCTCGGCGACGCTTGTGACCCAGACGATGACGGCGACACCGTCATCGACGCCACCGACAACTGCCGCCTCGTGGCTAACCCCGACCAGCTAGACGACGACGGCGATGGCGTCGGCAACCTCTGCGACAACTGCCCCCTCGTTTCCAACTCGCGCCAGGGAGACCTGGACAGCGATGGCGTCGGCGATGCCTGCGATGACAGCGACGGCGACGGCGTTGTCGATGCTATGGACAACTGCCCGCTGGTAGCCAATGCTGGCCAGGCCGATTACGACGGCGACGGACTTGGCGATGCCTGTGATACCTTCACCGACAGGGACAACGATGGGTTCGAAGACAGCGTCGAGATGTACCTTGGCACCGACCCTCTAGATGCCTGCCCCGACAACGACACTGAAGACGCCTGGCCCCTGGACATCAACATGGACACGTATGTAACCGTGATTCCCGACGTCTACGCCTACCGGGGGCGCATAAACACCACCGGCGGGCCGCCGCCCGACCCCAACTGGTGGCAGCGCCTCGACCTCAACGCCGACAACTTCATCACTATCATTCCCGATGTGCTCTCCTACAGAGGAAAGATCGGCCAGACGTGCACCTAGGCGCTTGATCTGCCCCCTCTTCAGCTACATCGCTGAGGGTGGATATCCAGGCACAGGAGAACCGCTGCGGTGGGCGCCGCCGCTGTGCTTTCCGCGAGCGGCCAATCGTAGGACCAGCCGCGTCGCCTCCAGCAGCCCGTGGGCGGCGCGGCAATCCTGGCCATGGTTCAGGAGAGTCAAATGGGGCGGCAGGTCTCCATTCGGGAGAGTAGCGCCTGTGACCTGCTGGTCGGCCGCGCCTTAGGCGCTAGACGAAGTGCTTGCTTGCCACATGCAGAGGGAAGCTGCCTGAAGGCCACCGCCACCCGCGCCGTGCCTTTGATGCCGCTGACTATACCCTCACGCATGAACGCGTCGCCAGCGATGGTGATCAAGTTGTCTATGTTGGGGTCCGGTCACGCCCACCAGTTGGCGCTGGGCGGCCCGCTAAGGGTCGAACGTCCAGCTCGTGCCGCCCTCCTGGTCCACCAACATCAGGACAGTGTCGTACTGGCTGAGTTGCGCGATGTTGCTCATCTCCGGCCTGGCGGGGACGTACCGGCTCCAGCCCTGATTGCTGCCCAGTTGATACATGATGACGAATCCGCCGGCCACGCCAGCCGTAGCGTCTCCCGCTGACTTCGTCTGGCCCGTGTAGCACACGCTGTTCCAGCCGCTGGCAAGAGGGACGGAGGTAGGAGGCGTACCCGACGGTTCGTGCTGCCAAAAAGCATACTGGCCCATGAGGATGAACAGGGGCTGGTAAGGGCTGACGGTAGTGATGTTGCTGGCTTCAGGCCTGTTGGGGAACCAGCGGTCGAAGCCCTGGTCGGCCCTCATTCGATACACAGCCAGGACGTTCTCGGCTACGTCGGCCAGGGCATCCTCGATGGGCTGCTCAGACCCAACGTAGCAGGCATTGTTCCAGCCGCTCACCAGCATGATTGTGCCAGGGGGCGGCGTCGGTGGGGGCGGCGTCGGTGGAGGCGTCGCGGTCGGCGTGGCCGTCGGCGTGGCCGTCGGCGTGCCGGGGGTAGGAGTGGGCGGCACCGGAGCGCAGTCTTGATTGATCGCAAGTTGGGTCGGCACAAGGCCAACGTCGTGAATGCCCTGCTCCGACGCGTAGGAAGTGAAGGGCGCTGGACCCAAGCTGAACGTCACCAGGCCGGAAGCGCCGATGTCCAGGCCCAGCCTGGCCAGAGTGCCGTTGCCAGGAGTACCTATGCCGGTCCCCAGATAGACACAACCGGGTTCGAAGGAACCGTCGCTGTCCGGCGGCACCTCGGCCTGGTTCAGGCACCAGTCAGGCGGCGACGCACTCGTGTCCGTCGGCGTCTTGATCAAGAGATCTGTGCTGCCAGCGTCAACGATGTGCACCTTCGTGTCGTCGTAGTTCCACTGAAGGGCGTACCCGGTGGGTGCTGGTACTGGGCTCGTGTCACCCCACACCACCACATCCACCGTGTAGTCAGCGATCCCGTCGAACGTGGAAATGCCAGCCCAAGAGCATTCCGTGCTCGGGCAGGTAATCTCGTAGCACATCTCGACGGTGCCTAACGTGTTCGCCGAGTTACCCGTGATCTCGGGGTCGGTGGCCATTTCGATGGTTTGCACCCCGGCACTTGTGGGGGAGGCAAGGCCGTATACGGCAGGGGTCGGGGCGGCCATGCCAATCTTCTCGGCTTCAGCCCCCCCACTGCAGGCGACGATTGAGAGCAAGGCCAGGCACACAGTAGCCAGGACGCCGATTCCCAGCGGACGCATCATTGCCACCCCTCTTTCGAGAAAGGTTAGCCTCCGAGGCCACAGGAATGAGCTATGGCATCGGGTGTGGGAGCGATCATCACGGAGGACAGTCTTGATTGATCGCCAGCTGAGCCGACACAAGGCTAACGTCGTGAATGCCCTCCTCCGACGCGTAACCAGTAAAGGGCGGTGGGCTCAAGCTGAACGTCACCAGGCCGGAAGCGCCGATGTCCAGGCCCAGCCTCATTAGAACGCCGTCACCGGGCGTACCGAACTTCGTGGGGTCGAAGTATATCGCGCCTGCGGCAAATGTGCCGTCACTGTCGGGCACGGGTTCAGTAGTAGGCTCCATGGCGTCAGGCATCTTGATAAGGGTATCCGTCCCCGGCACCGTGATGTGAACTATGTTCTGATCGTAGGTCACCGAGGCGCCGTAGGCAGCAGGCGCCTGGGTGTCGCCCTTGATGTAGACATCGATGTTATAGTCGCTGACGCCGTCGAAGCCCGGGCTGGGCACGTCCACCCGAACGCAGCGCTCCAACGTCCCCAGCGTGCCGGCGGTGTTACCCGTGGTCTCGGGGTCGATGCCCATTTCGATTGCTCCCCCCGCGGGGGTCGTCGGGGCAGGCGTGGCTCCTGCGGTAGGAGTTCCCTCACCCTCCTCGCCAACGCTCGTCGGAGTAGCGGTGGCCTGTGCGGTAGGGGTTTCCTCACCTCCCTCTCCAACGCCCGTCGGAACAGTGGTGGCTTGTGTGGTAGGAGTCCCCTCCTCTTCCTCGCCATCGCAGGCCACGATTGTCAGCAGGCCTAGCAGTACTGCAGCCACAGCAAAAGATCGCAGTAGACGCGTCATCGCCACTCCTTTCGACAAGGCTCGACCTGGAGACCCACGAGCATGATACAGCCCAGCCGGTAGTGCCTCAGAAGACTTCTACAAGTTTACCCGAATTTCTCCCCACTCACAATACGTACAAGCTGGCAGCAATGTTATAATTATGTCACCTCCGTTGATGAGGTGATGGGGCTCGGACAATCAAAGGCAGCTTGTAGGCGGAATAAACGCATTCTTGAGTCATGCTGCGGTCCGTCAGGGAAGCACAACAGCCACACATGGGCCGATATGTCGGGAAAAGGCGCACGTAGTTGGCCTGAACTGATTGCCCGCATCGCTGCGGGCAGTCGGGCGTTTTCTTTACTGGATGGGGAAGAGGGCTTTGCAGGCTCGAAACAGGGCGCTTGGAACCATGTTCGGCTGACTGTGGAATGAGTCGCCCTTGGGGTGCAACTGGGTCAGGGAGCCTTAGACGACGAAGGCGGCGATGCGAACGTTAGCACGAGTGGGCTTGGCCGCGGCCGTATTCCTGGTCGCGACAGTGCTCTGTAGTCGCGTAGTTTCGCACGAGGAGCACCTGCCGGGAGCAGCACCTGCGCGGGGCCAAGGCGTGACCACCATCGGCGTGGACGCAGACCCCACTCGATTGCCAGCCAACACAGCCACCTCCCTCGGGTCCATCGAATCTTGTATCTCGGCGGCGACTAACGACACCTTTGACATCGACATCTTCATCACAGATGTCGTCGACCTGATGAGTTGGGAGACGTACCTCGAATACGACAGCTCCGTGCTCAACGTCACCGCTGTCAACGTCCAGATGTTCCAAGCCGCCAACTCAGGTAGCCACGTCTTCAATGCTTCAGAGCCTACCCCCGACAGCGACGGCACGTTCTACGTCAGCGCTGTGGAGCTTGTAGTGGGCGCCGTGGACTCCGGCTCCGGCGTCCTGGCCAGGCTCACCCTGCGGGCCGTCGGGCCGGGCGCCAGCCGCGCCGAACTCCTCTCGTCCATGTTGAAGGACAAGAACAATGAACCCATAGGGGACACCAATGGCGACGGTTACTTCGATGGGCCGATCTTCAATGCCCAGGTCGCTGTGGACCAGCCAGATACCGATGGTGACGGCATCCCCGATCCTTGCGATACGGACGACGACAATGACACCATCTCCGATACGACCGATAACTGCCCTCTAGTCGCCAACCCTGACCAGGCCGACGGCGACGCAGACGGCATCGGCGACGCCTGCGACAACTGCCCGCTTGTCTCCAACCCGAATCAGAGCGACAGCGACGGCGACGGCATCGGCGACGCCTGCGATGACGATGACGACAACGACACCGTCCCCGACGCCACCGACAACTGCCCCCTCGTCCCCAACCCCGACCAGACCGACACTGACGGCGACGGTCTCGGCGACGCCTGCGACAGCGATGACGACAACGACACCGTGCCTGATGCCGCCGACAACTGCCCCTTCGTTGCCAACCCTGCCCAGCTAGACACCGACCGCGACGGCCTCGGCGACGCCTGCGACGGCGACGACGACAACGACACCGTGCCCGACGCCTCTGACAACTGCCCCCTCGTTGCCAACCCTGCCCAGCTAGACACCGACCACGACGGCATCGGCGACGCCTGCGATGACACCGACGGTGATGGAGTGATGGACGCCGCCGACAACTGCCCCTTCGTTGCCAACCCTGCCCAGCTAGACACCGACGGCGACGGCCTCGGCGACGCGTGCGACGGCGATGACGACAACGACGCCATACCCGACGCCTCGGACAACTGCCCCCTGGTGCCCAACCCTGACCAGACCAACAGCGACGGCGACGGCCTCGGCAATGCCTGTGATGGCGATGACGACAACGACACCATGCCCGACACCACCGACAACTGCCCCCTAGTCGCCAACCCTGCCCAGCTGGACACCGACGCAGACGGCATCGGTGACGCCTGCGATAATTGCCCCAATAGGTTCAACCCGGACCAGACCAACACCGACGGCGACGACACTGGCGATTCCTGTGATGAGGATGACGACAACGACACCATACCCGACACCGCCGACAACTGCCCCCTCGTCGCCAATCCTGACCAGGCGGATCCCGACGGCGACGGCTTCGGAGACGCCTGCGACAATTGCCCCAATGCGTTCAACCCAGACCAGGCCGACTCCGACGGCGACGGCGTCGGCAACGTCTGCGAAGCGCCTGCGGGGCTGAGCCTTGGCATCGACGCCGATCCCAGGGGCAGCACCGCCCCTTCCCTCGGCCCCATCGATGCCTGCTCCTCCACCTCCTCCGGCTCCTCCACCACCATCGACCTATTCATCACCAACGTCTCTGACCTCCTCGGCTGGAACAGCCGCATCATCTACAACCCCTCCCTCATCTCTATCACCAGCATCAACGTGAAGATGTTCCAGGCCGCCGACGGCCATTCCACCGTTTTCAACGCCTCCGAGCCTACCCCTGACTCCGATGGTTCCTTCTACGCCTCCGCCGTCGACCTCAGCGCCCCCCCCTACCAGGACTCCGGCTCCGGCGTCCTCGCCCGCCTCACCATCTCCGCCCGCGCACCGGGCATCTCTAATCTCGTCATCTCCTCCCCCTCCCTCACCAACGTCAACGGCCAGCCCATCGGCGACACCAACGGCGACGGCATCTTCGACGGCTCAACCTTCAACGCCCAAATCACCATTGACCAGCTCGACTCCGACTCCGATGGGCTAGACAACATCTGTGACCCAGACGACGACAACGACGGAATAGCTGATGCTGGCGACAATTGCCCCCTTGCGGCCAACTCGGATCAGATCGACACTGACGGCGACGGCCAAGGCAACGCCTGCGACAGCGACGACGACAACGACACCGTCCCCGACGCCACCGACAACTGCCCCCTGATGGTCAATCCAGACCAAGAAGACAGCGACGGCGACGGCATCGGTGACGCCTGCAAGGTGCCTGCGGGGCTTAGCCTTGGTATCGACGCCAACCCTAGCGGCAATACCGCCACCTCCCTCGGCTCCATCGACGCCTGCACTTCGGCCTCCTCCGGCTCCTCCACCACCATCGACCTATTCGTCACCAACGTCTCAGACCTCCTGGGCTGGAACAGCCGCATCATCTACGACCCCTCTCTCATCTCTGTCACCAACATCAACGTCAAGATGTTCCAGGCCGCCGACGGCCATTCCACCGTCTTCAACGCCTCAGACCGCACTCCCGACTCCGACGGCTCCTTCTACGCCTCCGCCGTCGACCTCAGGGCTCCGCCCTACCAGGACTCCGGCTCCGGCGTCCTTGCCCGCATCACCGTCTCCGCCCTCGCACCGGGCGTCTCGCCCCTCACCATCTCCAGCCCCTCCCTGACCGACATCAACGGCCGGCCCATCGGCGACACCAACGGCGACGGCATCTTCGACGGCTCGACCTTCAATGCCCTAATCTATGTCAGCCAACTCGACTCAGACGGCGACGGCCTAGCCGATGCCTGCGACCCCGACGACGACAACGACGGCTTCTCCGACAAGCAAGAACTAGCCGCCGGCTCCGACCCACTCGACCCCGATAGCATCCCCGAAGTCTGCGACGGCGTCGACAACGACCTCGATGGCCTGACCGACGAAGGCTTCCCCAACACCGACGGCGATGCCCTGGCCAACTGCGTCGATGATGACGATGACAACGACGGCATTCCCGACTCCTACGAGCAGTACTACGACTGCCTCGACCCCCTGGTCTACGACGCCAATGCCGACCCCGACGGCGATACCGTCACTAGCATCCAGGAGTACAACCAGCATTCCAATCCCTGCAGCCCTATCGTCATCTCCACCACCCTTGGCATCGACACCGACCCTGCGGGGAACACCGCCACTTCCCTTGGACCCAGCGAGGCCTGCACCTCCATCTCCTCCGGCTCCTCCACCACCATCGACCTATTCATCACCAACGTCTCCAATCTCCTTGGCTGGAACACCCACATCACCTACGACCCCGCCCTCATCGCTATCACCAGCATCAACGTCAGGATGTTCCAGACCGCCGACGGCCATTCGAACGTCTTCAACGCCTCCGATCCTATCCCTGACTCCGACGGCTCCTTCTACGCCTCCGCTGTTGACCTCAGCGCTCCTCCCTACCAGGACTCCGGCTCCGGCGTCCTTGCCCGCATCACCGTCTCCGCCCTCGCACCGGGCATCTCGCCCCTCACCGTCGCCAGCCCCACCCTCACCGACGTCAACGGCCAGCCCATCGGCGACACAGACGGCAACGGCATCTTCGAGGGCTCCGTCTTCAACGCTGAGATAGCCATTGACAGACCCTGCTCTGGAGACAGTGACGGTGACGGCCTTCTCGACCCTTTGGACAATTGCCCCCTGATCTACAACCCGGACCAGGCGGACACCGACGGCGACGGCCAAGGCGACCCCTGCGACAGCGACGACGACAGCGACACCGTCCCTGACTCTACCGACAACTGCCCCCTGGTAGCCAATCCAGGCCAGGCCGACACCGATGGCGACGGCGTCGGCGACGCCTGCGATCTGGACGTCACCCTCGGCATCGACGCCGACCCTAGTGGCAACACCGCCACATCCCTCGGCTCCGTCGACGCCTGCACCTCCACCTCCTCCAGCCGCTCCACCACCATCGACCTCTTCGTCACCGACGTCTCCGACCTCCTCGGCTGGGCCAGCTATATCAACTACGATCCCTCCCTCATCGCTGTCACCAACATCAACGTCAGGATGTTCCAGACCGCCGACGGCCATTCGAACGTTTACAGTGCCTCCGACCCTACCCCTGACTCGGATGGCTCCTTCTACGCCTCCGCCATCGACCTCAACGCCCCCCCGTACCAGGACTCCGGCTCTGGCATCCTTGCCCGCATCACCATCTCCGCCCTCGCACCGGGCATCTCCCCCCTCACCATCTCCAGCCCCTCCCTCACCGACGTCAATGGCCAGCCCATCGGCGACACCAACGGCGACGGCATCTTCGAGGGCTCGATCTTCAATGCCCTAGTCTATGTAGACCAACTCGACTCCGACGGCGACGGCCTGGCAAATGCCTGCGACCCCGACGACGACGATGACGGCTTCTCCGATGAGCAAGAGCTAGGCGCCGGCTCCGACCACCTCAACCCCAATAGCACCCCCGAAGCCTGCGACGGCATCGACAACGACCTCGATGGCCTCACCGACGAAGGCTTCCCCAACACCGACGGCGATAGCATGGCCGACTGCGCCGATGATGACGATGACAACGACGGCATGCCCGACTCATACGAGCAGCACTACGACTGCCTCGACCCCTTGGTCTACGACGCCAACGCCGACCCCGACGGCGACACCTTCACTAACATCCAGGAGTACAACCGTCTCTCCAACCCCTGCGGTGTTGTCTCCATCCCCACCACCCTCGGCATGGACGCCGACCCATCGGAGTACCCGGCCAATACCGCTACCTCCCTCGGCTCTAGGCATCCCTGCATTTCGCTAGTCTCTGGTCAACAGGCCTACATCGACCTCTTCGTCACCGACGTCTCTGACCTCGTTGGCTGGGCCAGCCGCATCAGCTATGACCCATCCCTCATCTCCATCACCAAGATCAACGTCAAGATGTTCCAGGCCGCCGACGGCCGATCCAATATCTTCAACGCGTCGGACCCTATCCCAGACTCCGACGGCTCCTTCTACGCCTCCGCCATCGACCTCAACGCTCCCCCGCGCCAGGACTCGGGCTCCGGTGTTCTCGCCCGCATCACCATCTCCGCCCTCGCGCCAGGCGTCTCGCCCTTGACCATCTCCAGCCCCACCCTCACCGATGTCAACGGCAACTACATTGGCGATTACACCGGCGACTCTGTCTTCGATGGACCGATCTACAATGCACAGATTGTCGTGGACGGGCTTTGCCCTGGCCTGCCGCCAACCACGGTGGGCATCGACGCCAACCCCATGCGGTCGCCCGCCAACACCGCCACCTCCCTCGGCTCCATCGAGGCCTGCACCTCCGCCACGTCCGGCTCCTCCACCACCGTGGACCTCTTCGTCACCGACGTCTCCGACCTCCTCGGCTGGGCCACCAACATCCTCTACGACCCCTCTCTCATCTCTATCACCAACATCAACGTCAAGATGTTCCAGGCCGCCGATGGCCATTCCAGCATCTTCAACGCGTCTAACCCCACCCCAGACTCCGACGGCTCCTTCTACGCTTCTGCTGTCGATCTCAACGCTCCCCCCTACCAGGACTCCGGCTCCGGCGTCCTGGCCCGCATCACCATCTCCGCCCTCGCACCGGGCATCTCTCCTCTCGTCATTTCGGAGACCCATCTCACCGACGTCAACAATAACCCGATTGGCGACATCAACAACGACGACGTCTTTGACGGCCTTACGTTTGACGGCAAGGTCTACATCGACCAGCCCTGCCCAGGTGGCGACAGCGACAGCGACACCATCCTGAACATCGTCGACAACTGCCCCCTGATACCCAACCCTGGCCAGCTAGACACCGACGGCGATGGCCAGGGCGACGCCTGCGATTCAGACGATGACGGCGACACCATCCCTGACGCCAGCGACAACTGCCCCCTGGTCGCCAACACCGATCAGGCCAACACCGACGGCGATGGCCAAGGCGACGCCTGTGATCCAGACGACGACGGCGACACCATCCCCGACGCCAGCGACAACTGCCCACTGGTCGCCAACAGCGCCCAGACCGATACCGATGGCGACAGCCTGGGCGACGCCTGCGATTCAGACGTTGATGGCGACACCATCCCCGACGCCAGCGACAACTGCCCCCTCGTCGCTAACCCAGACCAGGCCGACGCCGATGGCGACAGCCTGGGCGACGCCTGCGACCCCGACGACGATAACGACGGCATCCTCGATGACGGCGATGGGAGCGGCATAGAGGATGATAACCCATGCACCAGCGGCCAGACCGTCAATTGCGACGACAACTGCCGCCTGGTATATAACCCCGACCAGGCAGACAGCAATGGGGACGGCATCGGCGACGCCTGTAACCCGGACTTCGACGGGGACGGCATCAAGGATGCCCTTGACAACTGCCCCAACATCGCCAACCCCGACCAGACCGATACCGACTCGGACGGCCTGGGCAATGTCTGCGACCCGGACGATGACAATGACACCATCCCCGACGCCACCGACAACTGCCCCCTTGTTCCCAACCCGGGCCAAGAAGACCTAGACAGCGACGGCGTCGGCGATGCCTGCGACGCGGATGACAGCGATGGCGACGGGTTCACTGACGCCATCGAGGTATACCTGGGCACCGACCCCCTGGACGCCTGCCCCGACAATCCCAGCGACGATGCCTGGCCCCTGGACATCAACATCGACACGTATGTCACCGTGATCCCAGACATCTACGCCTACCGGGGGCGCATTAACACCACCGGCGGGCCGCCGCCCGACTCCAACTGGTGGCAGCGCCTGGACCTCAACGCCGACAACTTCATCACCGCCATTCCCGATGTCCTCTCCTACAGAGGAAACATCGGCCAGGCGTGCAGCTAACCGCGCGCCACCCTGGTCTTAGGCCTGTAGTGTCAAGAGGATGGACCAACGAAGACGAGGCCAGGGCCAAGCTGGCGGCGAGCTCTTCGCGGCCAATAGCCGCCTCACGTCGCGTATTTGGCAGCCTCTGAGGGGCAAAGGCGAGTGCATTGGTCGCTGGCCACCAGGCTCGCTGGATCGCCCAGGAAGCTCCGAAATCGCTGTGGCCAGGCTTCCAAGGGGCTTAATCTCTCACAACTTATGGTACAGGCCGATGGCCTCCTTTGGGGTAAGCATGTTAAGGCCCATGTGGGGCCGTATGGTGTTGTAGGTTTCCAGATACTCCTGAACCCAGGCGTTCAGCTCC
>Ga0315285_10005515_pt1 | contig 13034 bp, 13 predicted proteins | sample YL17G09_36_MG_FD_203698 | JGI IMG/M metagenome (GOLD analysis project Ga0315285, IMG submission 203698) | Sediment microbial communities from Yellowstone Lake, YNP, Wyoming, USA - YL17G09_36 | ecosystem: Environmental > Aquatic > Freshwater > Lake > Sediment | place: USA: Wyoming | collected... | reverse complement strand
AGTTTTCCCGGCAGGCTGCTCTCGACGTCGCCGCCGACAGCAGTACTCGCGCCTTCACCTTGCCGGAAATCGACGGCCTCAGCTCGACCTACTTCGTGAGCCTCGCGCTCGAGGAGCCGTCCGGCAACTCCGTCAGCGGGAACTTCTACTGGCTCTCGGCCAAGCCCGAAACACTCACCGGCCTTCAGGAAGCTGTTCTCTACCCCCGCAGACGTGACGCAATCTTCTCCCGTATGCCCGCCGGATCGAAGCCGGCCGCGGCGTAAATTTCGCCGGGCCGCCCGGACCTCATGAAGTGGTCGAGGCCGAAAGCGCGCTGCTCGTAGTCCGGCGGCAGCAGGAAGGGATACAGGAAACCCTTCCAGCCGTTGTGGAACGCGAGCACCCGCTGGCGTTCCTCGTCGGAGAGGATCTCGCCGGCCTGGTACGGATCCCTGCGGCGAAGCTCCTCAAAAAGTTCCGGGGACGTGACCGCAACGATCTTGATGTCCGCCTCGCTCTCGAAGTCCGGCAGAGCCGCCAGCACGTTGGCCATGACCTGTCCGCCGCATACCGCCAGCGCCAGCTTCTTCTTGCCGTTGTCCGCATAGGGCTTGAAGACGTAGGCGCCGTTCACGGCCGCGATGGCGGGCGGGACCCCGTTGCCCCTGCGGAAGACCGGCACCGGCGGGCGTACTACGGAAAAGGCCACCGGCTCCCCCCGGCTGGCGGCATGGAAGAGCATCTCGACCGCTTCGTTGGCGTCGAGGGGTTTGTAGACCTTGATGCCTGGATACGCCGAGTAGAGGGACATCCAGAACAGCCCGTGGTGGGTGGGGCCGTCCTCCCCGGTTTCGGGACCATCGTGCGCCGCCAGCAGGATGAAGAAGCCGCGCGACCGCGGGTTCACCTCGTTGCTGATGAGGCCCATGCGGACGGCGCTCGCCATCATCACGGAAAACACCCCGTAGCTGGCGAAGGCCGTCAGGGGACGGAAATTGCCGGGGAGGATGTCGCCCGCCATGGTCACGCACATCATGGCCATGTTCTGCTCGGCAATGCCGAACCGGATGCCTCTGCCCAGGGGGTTCTCCCTGCTCATGAGTCCGTAGATCTGCTCGGCTTTCCCGGTAAGGATCGACTTGGCGAGATCCCCGGCCCCGACGTAAAAGAAGGCCGACCGTCGCATCATCCAGGCGAACCACGCTTCCGTCGCCTTCCGCGTAGGCACGCGGTCTCCTTCCTGGAAGACGAGTTCGGGCGGCAGCACGTCCGGCCGCGCGATGGTCTGGTAATCGGCTAACGGCCTATCCGGGAGGGCCTCTGTCATCACCTGCACCAAGCGGGGCTCGGGAGGGAGCAGCGAGCGTGCGGCGGCCAGGCGCGCGAGGAGGTATTCGATCTCCTCCTCGCCCAGGGCGGCCAACACCGTCGCGATGTCTTGGGGCGTGTTCCCTTCCTCGGGGGACACTGCGAAGCCCAGCTCCTTCATGAGCTGGACATACTCGGCGTGGGCGAGGGGAGTGCCGTGCGAATCGGCGGTCCCCTCGAGCCGCCCGTAATGTTTCCCCTTCACCGTGTGGCACAGGATCACCGTCGGCCTGCCGTTGCCGAAACCCGCGGCAGCTTTGCGGTAGGCCCAGGCGAGTTCCCGGACGTCGTGGCCGCCCACCTCGAGGAGGTTCCAGCCGAAGGCGGACCAATGGCTCGCATAGGGGACCGGCAGGACCTCGGTGATCGAGCCGTCAATACCGAAGGTGTTGTAGTCGAGCGCGACGATGACCTTATCCAGGCCGAGGTTCGAAGCGAGGTTGCGCGCTTCGTAGCTCATGCCCTCTTCGGTTTCGGCATCTCCGGCAAGAATGAACACTTTCGTCGGGAGACCGCAAGAACGGTGCAGCGCGGCGAGTCCCAACCCCGCGGAAAAGCCGTGTCCGGACGACCCGGTGCAGGCGTCGGCAAGAGGCAGTTGCGATTCCACGTGCCCGCTCGGCCCGCCGAGGCGGCGGAACGAAGCCAGGTCTTCCGGATACGTGATCGCCTGGCGGTTCCATCCCGGCGGATGCACAGCACGGCGGCGTAGAGCTTCGTAGACCAGGGAAACGAGCGCATGGAAGAGCGGAGAGCAGTGCCCGGCCGACCATACCAGCCGGTCCCGCCCCGGATGCTTCGGGTGCATGGCATCGAATCCGAAAACGCCGGAAGCCAGAAGCGCCAGCGCCATCTCGGTCTTCGAGGACGAACCGCCGGGATGGCCGGATTTGGCGCCGTCCACTGCGGTAAACGCCAGCCCGCGCACGATGCGGGCGAGTTTCGAGATCTTGCCCTCGTCGATGCCTTCGAGTCTTGCCAGAGCAAGCCCCCGGAGATCCAGGTGCGCCCCGCCTTCTCTGGTAGACCGGAAGCGGCTGGGCTCGCTCTGTTGGAGCGCGTCGAGCGCGCCGTTTTCCAGGATGTTGCAGCCGTTGCCGGACATGAGCGCCACCTTAACAGTGTAGAGGACGTTCACCGCCTTTTCACCAGGCCCTCCGGCTGAATCCGCCGCGCGGGTTGCTCTTGCGCCAGCACTTCCCGGCGCTCCAGGCCTCGCGGTGGTGGGCGAGCACCCCAGCCGCTTTGGCCTGGCGGGTGGCGGCGCCGGCGGGCGGGTTCAACATCTTCACGGCCATCTCCCGCGCCCGCGGGGCGGCGAGACCCTGGGCGTTCAACAGAAGAAGCGGCAGCGGAATCTTCCGCAGCACGACATCCCTGGCCTCGTCCCACAACTATAGTGGAAAGCCCGCGCGGCTGGATCCGCAGGTGGGAGGGGGGCGGCCGCACCCCAGGGCCGTCGCCTGCGAAACCGCCAGAAAGCTTACTATGGGGTGTTTAGTCGGAGTGTGCAAACGCCATGCATGATACCCGCAATCCCCTGACGCGACGCCAACTGCTGGCCGCTTCCGGCCTGAGCCTGGTTTCGCTCGGCCGCGGCGAGGCCGCGCGGCCCGCCCCGCGCGCACCGGTCGCCCCGGTATCGATCGGCCAGCGCGCCAACTATGACGGCGACCTGGCCGGCCTGCTGGCGAGACAGTTCGACCAGATCGGCGGCCTTGGCCGGCTGGTGGGCGGCAAGACGGTCGCCATCAAGCTGAACCTCACCGGCGGCGGCCGCTTCGGCGCCTACACCGCCGGCCAGACCCACTGGGTGCATCCCAAGCTGGTGGGGGTGTGCTGCCACCTGCTGGCCCGCGCGGGCGCACGACGCATCCGGCTGCTGGAAGGCGCGGGCCGGGGCGATTCGCTCGAAGACAAGATGCTCGACGCCGGCTGGGATGTGGCCGCGCTGCGCTCGGCCGCGCCGATCGTGGAATTCGAAGACACGAACACGCGGGGCGGCGGCCAGCGTTACGCGCGGCTGAGAGTGGCCCAGCCCTACATCTATCCCGCTTTTGACCTGAACCACTCCTACGCGGACACGGACGTTTTCGTGAGCATGAGCAAGCTCAAGCACCACGAGGAGTGCGGCATCACGCTCACGATCAAGAACAGCTTCGGCATCGCGCCGAATTCCGTCTACGGGGACGACGCCGGCGTGGACGAGCCGAACGAGAATCCGCGCCGCGGCCGGGAAGCGATCCTGCACTCTGGGAAGCGGCAGCCGCCGCAGAGCGCGCCGCAGGAAGTCGATTTCACTTCCGAACGCTTCGAGGGGTATCGCGTGCCGCGGATCTCGGTCGATCTGATCGCTGCGCGGCCGGTGGACCTGGCCATCATCGACGGCCTCGAGTCCTCGAGCGGCGGCGAAGGCCCCTGGGTGAAGGGATTCCAGTACGCCCACCCGCAGGTGCTGATTGTGGGCCGCAACCCGGTCTCTACCGACGCGGTCGCCACCGCGGTGATGGGCTACGACCCGCGCGCGAAGCGGGGCGAGACGCCCTTCCACCGTCTCACGGCGGCCAAGCCCGGCCAGCCCCCATGGGCCGAGAACCCCATGCTGCTCGCCGAAGCCGTGGGCATCGGCAGCGCGGACCTCAGCCGCATCGACGTCCGCGGCGTCCCGATCAAGGACGCGGTGTTCGATTTCGAGTCCCGGCGGAAAAGCTAGACGGCGCCTGGCCTCTTTTCGCTCTTACGGTCCTCCTTGCTTCCATCCTTTCGCAGCCATACGTGAGCTTGCTGTAACAGCACGGTGTGTTGATCAGCATGAGCCGCGCGCGCAACCCGTATGACGCGCTGAATGTGTAACTACCAGATGGTCTCGACCGGGTACTGGGCGATCAAGGGATCGGCGGTGACGATGGGCAGGTTCTCGAGGCGGCTCTGCGCGACCAGCAGGCGGTCGAACGGATCGCGGTGGTGCAGCGGCAGATCGGCCACCCCGAGCACGTGACGCAGATCGACGGGCAGGGGTTCGATGGCGTACCAGGAGAGCCGGCTGGGGATGTAGGTCGCGGGCGGCTCGGGCAGCACGAGCTTGCCCGTCTGGGCCTTGATCACCAGCTCCCAGGCGCTGGCCACGCTGAACAGCAGCTCGTTGACTGGATCACTAAGCACCTCCCGCGCCCTGGCCGAGAGACGCGCGTCGTCTGTGGCCCACCACACCAGGACATGGGTGTCCAACAGGGCCCTCATTTGTAGAACTCGTCGAGGATCTCGTCGGGCAGGGGCGCGTCGAAGTCCGGGGCCATCCAGATCTTGCCCTTGTCGAGGCCGGGGACGCGCTGCTGGGGTGGTTGCCGGACCGGTACCAGCCGCGCCACGGGCTTGCCGGCCTTGGCGATGACGATCTCCTCGCCCAGGCTGACGCGGGCCAACAGGCGGGACAAGTGGGTCTTGGCCTGGTGGACGTTGACGATGGCGGGGGCCTTCATGCTCTCCCACCTTAGCTAAGTCTCTGGACTAAGTCAAGCCGGCGCCCAGCCTGCGGTCCCGCTGCCCCTTCGAGGAAGGTATCATGAGATGGTCCATGGCGCTGGCGGAGGCGGGGGCCCAGGCCCACTGCCATGGGGAAGGGCTGGACGATGTGTTGCTGCCGCTGGTGAGGTGAGCGGACATGGCGCCAGAACTGGCCGTCACCGCTCTGGGCGGAGAGACGAAGACCATCCGGCTGGAAGGGACGCGCCTGCTGCTGGGGCGCGCCAGCAGCAACGACCTGCACTACCCGGAGGACGTGGGGCTGTCGCGGCAGCACCTCGAGCTGCTGCGCGAGGGCGACGACTGGCTGGTGCGCGATCTGAGCAGCAAGAACGGGACGTTCCTGAACGGTGAGCGCCTGGCCGAGCCGCGCCGGTTGGGTGCGGGCGACCGGATCGTGGCCAGCCGGGTGGCTCTGGTTTTCGAGCCTGCGGGAGCGCGGCTGGAGAAGACGGTGTTGTTCGAGGGTGGGGCGGCGCCGGCGGGCCCCACCGTGAGCACGACGCTGGACCGGCTGCTGGGGGGCGGCGGATCTCCGGCAGCGGGCGCTCCCGGCGCGCCCCTCCAGTGGGAGAGCCCGGTCAGGGCGCTGGTGCGCGCGGGGCGGGAACTGGCGGTGCGGCGGCCCCTGCCGGAGCTCTTCGAGGTGATACTGAACCTCTCGCTGGAAGCGGTGGGCGCGCAGCGCGGGGTGCTGCTGACCTCGGAGAAGGGCCGGCTGGCGGTGCAGGCGGCGCGGGGCGAGGGTTTTCGGATCTCGACGATGGTGCGAGACCGGGTGCTGGAGGGCAAGACTTCGCTGCTGATCGAGGACGTTCAGCAGGACGAGATGCTGCGGGAGCGCGGCAGCATCGTCCACCAGGGCGTGCGGAGCCTGATGGCGGTGCCGCTGCAAACCGACGAGCAGGTGATCGGCCTGATTTACGTGGACACGCCGCACCTGCTGCGGGAATTCACGGCGGAGGACCTCAGCCTGCTGACGGTGATGGCCAACCTGGCGGCCATCCGGATCGAGCGGGAGCGCCTGATGGAGGTCGAGCAGGCCGAGCGGCTGCTGGCGGCGGAACTCCAGCAGGCCGCCGAGATCCAGCGGCGTTTCCTGCCGGTGCGCGTGCCGGAGATCCCCGGCGTGGACCTGGCGGGATACAACGCGCCCTGCCGCACGGTGGGCGGCGACTACTACGATTTTCTGGCGTACCCGGACGGCAAGGTGGCGGTGGTGATCGGGGACGTGGCCGGCAAGGGGATGCCGGCCGCGCTGATGATGACCTCGCTTCACGCCCAGGTGCATGCCCTGGCCGAGAGCCACAGCGACCCGGCGGAGGTGCTTACGCGCCTGAACCGCAGCCTGAAGTCCACCTGCCCGGATAACCGCTTCGTGACGCTGTTCTACGCGGTGCTGGATCCGCAGGGCGGCGAGCTGGTCTACGCGAATGCCGGGCACAATCAGCCCCTGCTGGCGCGACGGGACGGGGAGCTGGCGCGCCTGGAAGAGGGCGGGCCGGTGCTGGGGATTCTGCCCTCGCTGGCCTTCCAGCAGCACCGCTGCCGCCTCGAACCGGGCGACGCTTTGCTGCTCTACAGCGACGGGGTCACCGAGGCCGCCAACCCGGAGGGCGAGGAGTTCGGCGAAGATCGGCTCGCGCAACTCCTGTTGCGGGCTGGCGATGCCCCGGCCGAGGCCCTGGTGGGCGCGGTGCACGACGCGGTCGAGGAGTGGATGGGTGACCAGCCGGTCGCCGACGACATCACCGTGGTGGCGGCGCGGCGAACCGCATATCTGCCTGCCGGTGTGGCCGGTCTGGGCGAAGACCTTGCCGTTCTGGCTGGCTGCGAACCGCCGCCGGAATCCTGGCGACGGCTTCCGTGAAGCGGTCCTCGTAGATGCAGGTTTGGCTGGGCGGCGTGTCAATCCTACCGGGCCGGGCCGCGGAGGTAGGCGTCGTCGCCGCGGCGCCAGTCCTCGCGCGGGGGCGCGAAGACGTCCGTGGCCAGGCTGTCTTCGAGGGCCTCGACCGTGTGCGGGGCGTCGGGCGGGCTCAGGATGATCTGCCCAGGCTCCAGGATGGTCGGCTCCCCAGCCAGGGTGAACCGCAGCCGGCCCCGCTCGAGCAGCGTGATCTGCTCGTTGGCGTGCGCGTGGAGGGGTACCACGGCGCCTTGCTTCAGGTGAATCCGCGCCACCGTCATCTTCTCGGTGTGGATACACTGCCGGCTGACCAGCGGGTTCAACTGCTCCAGGGGGATCTCGTCCCAGCGGTAGAGAGGCATGGCAAGGACCAGTGTAGCTCGGCCGACGCCACGTTTCGCGCGCCGGAACGTCTCCTCGTGATAGAAAGGTGGATTGCGCCCCAGCGGGTTGGGGGAACTCATGATCGAAGCGGAGCAATTGCGGAAGACCTTCGGCGAGCTGGTAGCCGTGGACAACGTGGCCTTCACCGCCCGCGGCGGCGAGATCTTTGGACTCTTGGGGCCGAACGGCGCGGGCAAAACCACCACCATAAGCTGCATCTCCGGCCTGCTGACGCCCACGGCGGGCCGGGTGCGGCTGATGGGGCACGACGTGGTGCGGGACGGCCTGGCGGCGCGCCGCGTGCTGGGCCTGGTGCCGCAAGACATCGCGCTCTACGAGGACCTGTCGGCGACCGAGAACCTGGCGTTTTGGGGCGGGGCGCAGGGCCTGCGCGGCGCCGTGCTGCGCCGGCGGATCCAGGAGGTGCTGGAGCTGACCGGCCTGGAAGACCGGGCCCGCGAGCCGGTGAAGCGTTACAGCGGCGGGATGAAGCGGCGGCTGAACTTCGCCTGTGGGATCATCCACCAGCCGCAGGTGCTGCTGCTGGACGAGCCGGCGGTGGGCGTGGACCCGCAGAGCCGCGTGCGCCTGCTGGAACTGGTGCGGGCCGAGGCCCAGGCGGGGCGGTGCGTGCTGTACACCACGCATTACATGGAGGAAGCCGAGAGCCTGTGCGACCGGCTGGCCATCATCGACCACGGCCACTTGATTGCCCAGGGGACGCTGGCGGAGCTGCGCGCCATCGTGGGGGAGCGCGACATCCTGCGGCTGAGCGGCGTGTTTCAGGTGGAGCGGGCGCGGGAGGCCCTGCGGGGAGCCGACGGAATCGAAGTGGTGCAGGCCGATGAGGGCGTGCTGAGGCTGGCCGTGGTTAACGCCTCGGCCCGCCTGCCGCTGATCTTCGCCACGCTGGCCGCCTCCGGCGCGGAGATCCGCGAAACCACGCTGACGCAGCCCAGCCTGGAAAGTCTTTTCATCAAGCTGACCGGCAAGGAGCTGCGGGAGTAGCCGTGCGGTTCACCTGGATCTGCGCCGTCAAGGATCTCCGCCGCCTGTGGCGCGACCCGGCGGCGCTGATCGTGTGGGTGGGAATGCCGCTACTGGCGGCGGTGCTGATGTACGTGGTCTTCGGCACCGGAGGAGTCACGCCCCGGGGACACCTGCTGGTGGCCGACGAGGACGGGACGCTCGTGAGCTCGCTGGTGGCGGGCGCATTCTCGCAGGGCGAGCTGGGCAAGATGCTGGTGGTCGAGAAGGTCCCCAGCGCGGAGGGCCGCGCGCGCATCCAGCGGGGCGACGGCTCGGCCCTGCTGGTCATCCCCAAGGGTTTTGCGAAGGCTTTCTTGGCCAGCCAGGCGTTCCAACTTAAGCTGGTCAAGAACCCCGCGCAGCGCATTCTGCCGGAGATCGTCGAGGAGGTGGCCTCGGTGCTGGCGGACGGAGGCTCCTATCTCCAGGCGCTGCTGGGCGACCAGCTCAAGATGTTCGCCGAGGGGCCGCCGAAGGGCGCCACGACGTTCCCGGATGAGACCATCATCGCCACGAGCGTGGCCTTCAACCGGCTGGGGGCCAAGCTGGCCAGCTACCTGGACCCGCCTGTCATTGAGCTGAAGAGCGAGGTGATCCAGGAGAAAAGCCTGACTCGCGCGAACTTCGCGGCAGCCATGTATCCGGGCATGCTCTTCATGGCCATTCTGTTCCTGGCGCTGGGCCTGAGCGCCGACGTCTGGAAGGAGCGCGAGCAGGGCACGCTGAGGCGCCTGGGAGGGACGCCCGTGCGGCTATCGGCTTTTCTGGCCGGGAAGGTGGTGGCGGTGGCGCTGGTGTTCGCCGCGGTGGGTGTGCTGTCGCTGGCGCTGGCGCACTGGCTGCTGAAGATGGAGGTGGCGAATCTCTGGGTGGCGGTGCTGTGGATGACGCTGTCCGGGGTGGCGCTGCTGCTGATGATGATGCTGCTGCAGTTGCTGGCCTCGAGCCAGCGCGCCGCCCACCTGCTGGCCTTCCTGGTGGTGTTCCCGCTGGCCATGCTGGGCGGCAGCTTCATGCCGTTCGAGGCCATGCCGGACTGGCTGGCGGCGATCGGGCGGTTCACGCCGAACGGGTTTGCCACGATGCAACTGCGGCTGATGCTGGCCGGGCAGGCGCAGCCAGGGCCGCTGGCGGCGGCCTTTGCCGGCGCGGCGCTGGCGGCGGCGGTGATGTTCCCGCTGGCGCTCGCGCGGCTGCGCCGGGCGTTCGCCGCTTGAGGTGCCGCCATGCTCCGGGATGCCTTCTTTTTGGCGCGCAAGGACGTGGCCCACATGTTTCGCGCCCGCGAGACCTGGATGTGGACCTTCATCATGCCGGTGTTGTTCTTCTTCTTCTTCGGCACGGTGAGCGGCGGCTTCGGCAGGCCAGCCGAGCGGCCGACGATTGCCGTGAGCGTGCCGCCGGATGCCGGCTTCTTGGCCGACCACCTCCTGCGGCGGCTCGAGGAGCGCGACTACCGCGTGGTGCGGGCGCGTAGTCCGGAGGAACTGGCGCGTTACCGGCGCCGGCTGGCGATTCCGGCGGGCTTCACCGCCGCGGCGCTGGCCGGAAAACCGGTGAAGGTCAGCCTGACGCGGACCGGGGGCGGGCTGGATGCCAGCTACGACCAAGTGCGGGTCAGCCGGGCGGTCTACACCGTGCTGGCGGACCTGATGGTGGTGTCCAAGGAGCATGACTCACCCGGGGCCGCCGAGTTCGCCCAGTGGGCCGCGCAGCCACGGTCGTTGACGCTGGAGGTGACCTCGGCGGGCGAGCGCCGGAAGCCTCCCACGGGCTTCGAGCAGGCGGTGCCCGGCAGCATGGTAATGTTCACCTTGTTTGTGCTGTTCACCACCGGTGGAATCCTGCTGACGATCGAGCGCCGGCAGGGGCTGCTGCGGCGGCTGGCCTCGGCGCCGATTTCGCGCGGCGCGGTGGTGCTGGGCAAATGGGGCGCGCGCATGACGCTGGGCGTCATCCAAATCGGCTTCGCCATGCTGGTGGGCAGCGCGCTTTTCCGTGTGAACTGGGGACCCCACTTGCCGGCGCTGCTCCTGGTGCTGCTGGCCTACGCGGGGCTGGCGGCGTCGCTCGGGATGGTGCTGGGCAACCTGGGGCGAACCGAAGGGCAGGTCGTGGCGCTGGGGGTGATCTCGGCCAATGTGATGGCGGCGCTGGGGGGCTGCTGGTGGCCCATCGAGATCACGCCGGAGTGGGTGCAGAAGCTGGCGCTGGCGGTGCCCAGCGGCTGGGCCATGGACGCCGTGCACAAGCTGGTGAGCTTCGGGGCCGGGCCGGCCGCGGTGCTGCCCCACCTGATCGTGCTGAGCGCGGCCGCCCTCGCCGCCGGCTGGGCGGCAGCGCGCACCTTCCGGTTCCAGTAGGCCCGGATCGCATAGAATAGATCCCTGAATGCGAAGCGTGCGGGGACTGGCAGCGCTGCTGAGCGTGCTTCTGGGCGCCCTGGCCGGCCTGGGCCTGTACACCTTCGTCTACGCCCAAGGCTACTCCTACTTCAGCAACGATCCCAAGGCCTGCGCCAACTGCCACATCATGCGGGAGTACCTGGAGTCGTGGCAGAAATCCAGCCACCATGCCTGCGCGGTGTGCAACGACTGCCACACGCCCCACGCCCTGGCGCCCAAGCTGCTGACTAAGGCTGACAACGGCTGGAACCACTCGGTGAAGTTCACTTTGCAGACTTTCCGGGACCCCATCCGCATCCGGGCGTCGAACGCCGACCGGTTGCAGGCCAACTGCATTCGTTGCCACCAGGACCTGGTCGACGACATGAAAGCTCTCTCCTGCGTGCACTGCCACGCCGGGGTGGGCCACGGCCCGCGGAGGTGACATGCGATCTTCACGCTGGACCTATGTGGCGCTGAGCGTCGCGGTGGCGCTGGCGACCGTTCTGATCACGCTGCTGCTCGTGAACATCAGCGAGCGCAAGCAGGAGGGGCGGCAGGCGTACCTGGAACTGGCCCGTCTGACCGAGGACACCATCGACCCCCTGGAATGGGCCAAAAACTTCCCGCGCGAGTACGACGGCTACAAGCGCACCGTGGACACCCAGCGGACCAAGTACGGCGGCAGCGAGGCCTTCTCACGGCTGGACCAGGACCCGCGCCTGAGACGCATCTTCGCCGGCTACGCCTTCGCGCTGGACTACCGCGAGGACCGCGGCCACGCCTACTCGCTCAAGGACCAGGACGAGACCGAGCGCACCAAGCAGCGCCCGCAACCCGGCAGTTGCCTGCACTGCCACGCCGCGATCATCCCGGCCTACCGCAAGCTGGGCGGCGGGGACGTCATGAAGGGTTTCGAGCTGCTCTGCGCCATGCCGTTCGCCGAGGCCCGCAAGCTGGTCGCTCACCCGGTAACCTGCCTGGACTGCCATGACCCCAAGACCATGGCCATCCGGGTGACGCGGCCCGGGTTCCTGAACGGCATCAAGGCCTACAAGAAGAGCCAGGGAGTGGAGAACTACGATCCCAACACCATGGCCACGCGCCAGGAGATGCGCAGCTTCGTCTGCGGCCAGTGCCACGTCGAGTATTACTTCGCGGGAGACCACAAGCTGGTCACTTACCCCTGGTCGAAGGGTTTGAAGGTCGAGCTGATCGAGGCTTACTACGACGAGACGAACTTCAGCGACTGGAAACACGCCGAGACCGGAGCGGCGGTGCTGAAAGCGCAGCATCCGGAATTCGAGCTGTGGAACCAGGGCATCCATGCGCGCAGCGGGGTGGCCTGCGCGGACTGCCACATGCCCTACCTGCGGCAGGGCGCCATCAAGATCAGCGACCACCACGTGCGCAGCCCGCTGCTCAACACCGAGCGGGCCTGCCTGACCTGCCATCCTTTCCCCGCCGAAGAGATGAAGGCCCGCGCGGAGGTCATCCAGGACCGTAACGCGGCGCTGCTCAATCGCGCCGAGGACGCCCTGGTGGCGCTGATCGACGAGGTGAAGGCCGCGCGGGCGGCGGGCGCCGCCGAACAGAAACTGGACCCCGCGCTGAAGCTCCAGCGCCGGGCCCAGTTCCGCGTGGACTTCATCAACGCCGAGAACTCGACCGGCTTCCACGCCCCGCAGGAGGCCGCGCGCATCCTGGCCGAAGCCATCGACTACGCCCGCCAGGGCCAGTTGGCGGCCATGAGAGGGCGGTAGAAAAAATCCGGGGACACTCCGGGCTCGCTACTTCTACCCAGTCACCTGCTGATGAGCGCGGACGTGTCCCCAGGATTTTTCCACACCTTCCAGACACCCACAGCCGTCAACTTAAGCAGCCGCTGGGGACTCCGAGTACCAAGGGGATTTCACGACAGGCATCTCATCGCTGCGAGGGTTCCGCGCAACCTGCCCGTTTCCCGCCGTCGAAGTCCAACGACTGGGGCGCTCAGGCGCGCGCCCGTCTTTGGCGCGTCGGCTGCATGCCCTTCCTTAGACGCGACGAAGGAAGTGACTGCGCCACCGCTCCCTTACGGTCGCGGCTCGGAACCGCATCCCGAGCCGCGCGCGTAAGCAAGCGGTCTGGGCCATGCGCAAGCATTTATGACGCTGTGTATAGCACGATCCGCCTGCCGGTCTTGGCCTTATGAAGGTGCTGCATCAGACGTAGGTTGTTAAGGTGCCCCTTGACTCGGCTTCGGATGTTGCCGGCCTTGCCTACGTACAGAGCCTCGAATTGAGAGCCCCAGCGGCGGCCAACGATGTAGACACCTGCCCCGTCGGTAACCTTGCTGGGGTCGAGGCCGTAGATCATATTGTCCTTGCTGGCGTCCTTGAGCTGAATCGGGCGGCCCCACTCAACGTGTAGGTTCATCCGATGACTTCTCCATCTCCGCGTGCAGCCTAACGACT
>Ga0315285_10005514_pt1 | contig 13038 bp, 6 predicted proteins | sample YL17G09_36_MG_FD_203698 | JGI IMG/M metagenome (GOLD analysis project Ga0315285, IMG submission 203698) | Sediment microbial communities from Yellowstone Lake, YNP, Wyoming, USA - YL17G09_36 | ecosystem: Environmental > Aquatic > Freshwater > Lake > Sediment | place: USA: Wyoming | collected... | reverse complement strand
TAGCCGGCTTGGGACTGCCCAACGTGGGTCTGCCGTTGATGAGGTAGTCGAGAAAGTGAGACGCGCTGTACATGTGACCACTGTGGGGATCGTTGTCGTTACCCGCCACATTGTAGCGGAGCGATGCCTGAAGGAACCGCGCATTGATGTCTATTCCCATCGTGCGGCCGGTCTCCTTATCACGGTCCCAGACGATCCTGCCGGCAGCGTAATCAGCCGATGCGTCTGTGAACCAGGTCATCGGGTCGTCGCTATTGGTTAGCTTTGGCGGACTAAGGGTGCCAGGTCCGACGTCACGGAGTTGTTTTATGTGGAAGAGTTCATGCGCTGCAACAAACTGTAGATCGCTGATTTTTCCGTGGTCGTGGCGGATGAAGATGGCTCCATAGAATGGATGCGCTTGGTCAGCCCCCTGGTAGCCCCAAATCGTGGTGACGTTGTCAATGATGACATCAATCTTCTCGTCTTGCTTAAACTGAATCATGCCCAAGTCATTGTACGCCTTATAGGCGCGCTCGATCTCGTTGCCCACGTACTCAGCATACTTTTCTATATTCAGAACCTTCACCATTTTGTTCTGATAATCAAAAGTCCCCGGCCTATGCTCTGGGAATTCCAACGCGACATTAAGGTTCGGATTGTAGATAATCCGGAAATGAGGGAAGCGATCAAGGCCGTCCTCAGACACCCATATATGGTACCCCCGTGCTTTGTATGCATCGCCAATTCCGCACAAACGACTCGTTCGAATGATTGCTACATTCCGCGTCGCATCAACCGCAGTCGGCAAGAGCGTCCACATTTGGGTTTCCGGAGCCCAATGGGCCAGCCGCACTTGGTCGGCGGCTGTCATATCGGGGGACAGTCTCTTGGCATCGTATGCCAGTTCAATGGTGATCGGTTGGTCGAACTCATGCTGATTGCCGAGCGCGATGTCATAGATGGTTCCAACTTCGAAAGCGGGAATTTTCATTGGCGGCGGATTCCCGACTGCCGAGATCGTTAGCGTCTCCTCGCTCTTGAGCAACCCACCTGGCACCGTCACGCGCACCTTATCCTCATAACTCACGGTCTGCGCTTCGCTTGACGGCTTGAGGGGTTGGCTGACCAAGGGAGTCAACTTCAGGTCTTGTCCGGTCCCTCCCCCACTTCCAGGGGGAATCATAATTGCCAAACCACCAATGCCGCAGACAAGGCAGATGCACACGAGTGCCAGCCCACCGAAGACGAATGGCAGCGTAGGGCTTCCCTTGCGCGCCGGAATAGGAGCCGCGCCTGGGCGCGGCATGGGGGGCGGAACAGCCGGCGGCGTCGCAAGTGGTAACCCGCGCGGCGGGGCTGCCGGTTGGGGCACACCCCCCGGCGGCACGCCGGCGGCACCAATTGGAGTACCGCACACGCGGCAAAAGCGCGCGCTGGGAGAGTGTGCGCTGCCGCACTGGGGACACCGCAGTCCCGTTGAAATCGGTTTGCCGCAGGTCTGGCAGAACTGCGCGCCGGACGATACCGCCGCGCCGCACGATGGGCAGAACGCTTGATTTTGTGACATCGGTTTCCTCCGTTTTAATTCTGATCGGTCTGCGAAAACTGACGTTTCAGCGGATTGCGCTGCGATAGAAACCCGATCCGTCCGGGCAACTCACCACGCGAACACGATACGCAGCACCGGGTCTGCTGATCACGCGGTTTAGCGGCGTTCGTCGCATCTCCCTTCTACCTGATGCGGATACCCTTGCCCCAAGCCATGCCTTTGCCAAGCGTCTCGCTGTTCTGAGCCCAGGTTCCCGGATCGGAGTCAACCACAGTATAGGTCCCCGGCGGGATGACCACATTCGGCTTGACCACCCAATAGGCATTGGCCACTCCACCTTGGCCTGGCAGCCCAGACGCACTCCACGGCCCATAGGCGGTGCCATCCTGCGCCCGCAGTCCGATGGTCCCTGGCATTGCGCCCCTCCCGCTGTTCCAGTGGTAGGTGGTTATTTCTGTCACGTTCCAGGGCTCTATGATTCCAAAAGTGGTTAGTGCAGTCGGACCGCTGTCCGCTCGACCATCACTCTTAACCTGAAACAGCGCTTCCTCCGGACCCGCCCCCTGAGGTATGATCGTACCTGCCGGTGTCTCTGTGCGCGGGCGGATACCCTTGCCCCAAGCCATGCCTTTGCCAAGGGTCTCGCTGTTCTGAGCCCAGGTTCCCGGATCGGAGTCAAGCAAAGTATAGGTCCCCGGCGGGATGATTACATTCGGCTTGACCACCCAATAGGCGTTGGCCACTCCGCCTTGGCCTGGCAGCCCAGACGCACTCCACGGCCCATAGGCGGTGCCATCTTGCGCCCGCAGTCCGATGGTCCCTGGCATTGCGCCCCTCCCGCTGTTCCAGTGGTAGGTGGTTATTTCTGTGACGTTCCAGGGCTCGATGATTCCAAAAGTGGTTGGTGCAGTCGGACCATTGTCTGCTCGACCATCACTCTTGACCTGAAACAGCGCTTCCTCTGGACCTGCCCGCTGAGGTGTGGTCGTACCTGCCGGTGTCTCTGTGCCCAAGGCATACATAAGTGGCGCAGCAGTTGGCGCGGGCGCACACGCCGCGATCGTCGCGAGCACGACGATCAATGCAACGACGAGCAAAATATACTTTTTCATTTTTCCTCCATTCTTGCGAAGATTAGGGGCACGTGAAAACGATTTGTATTTCCTTCTACCTGATGCGGATACCCTTGCCCCAAGCCATGCCTTTGCCAAGCGTCTCGCTGTTCTGTGCCCAGGTTCCCGGATCGGAGTCAAGCACAGAATAGGTCCCCGGCGGGATGATCACATTCGGCTTGACGACCCAATAGGCGTTGGCCACTCCGCCTTGGCCTGGCAGCCCAGACGCACTCCACGGCCCATAAGCGGTGCCATCTTGCGCCCGCAATCCGATGGTCCCAGGCTTCGCGCCCCTCCCATTGTTCCAGTGGTAGGTGGTTATCTCCGTCACCTTCCAGGACTCCCGGATTGTAAAGATGGTTGGTGAAGCCCCAGTATCCGCGCCGCCACTACTCTTAACTTCAAACAGCGTTTCCTCCGAACCCGCCCCCTGAGGTGTGATCGTACCTGCCGGTGTCTCTGTGCGCAGGAGGGGTGTAGATGGACGTGTCGTCGTCGCCACGGCGGGTGTAGATGGACGTGTCGTCGTCGCCACGGCGGACGCGGTCGCACGCGTTGGTGTCTCTGTGGGACGGCGGATACCCTTACCCCAAGCCATGCCTTTGCCACGGGTCTCGATGTTCTGAGACCAGGTTTCCGGATCGGAGTCAAGCACAGTATAGGTCCCCGCCGGGATGAGCACATTCGGCTTGACCACCCAATACGCGTTCGCCACTCCTTGGGGTGTGATCCCAGGTTCGTACGCAACCCCCGAATAGGGGCTCATCACTGGATCTTGGCCTGGTAGCCCAATGGCTTTCCACGGCCCATAGGTGGTGCCATCTTCCGCCTGGAGCCAGATGGTCCCTGGCGGCGCGCCCTTCATGACGTTCCAGTGGTAGGTGGTTATTTCTGTCACGTTATAGGACGCGGCGATTACAAAGGTGGTCGGTGCAGTAGGACGATTGTACGCTGCTTTATAATTCCAAATCTGAAACAGCAAGTCCTCGGGACCCACCGCCTGGAGAACGGACCACGACGAGAAATGGGCTGTCTCTGCCGACACCTTCCGGGCTTCCGCATCTACCGCCCCAGGAACGCCAACCCACTTCCCGGTGGCACGATCCAAGGTCGTCAAACCCCTCACCCGCGCCGGGTCTACCCCTTCCGGTATCGGTAGGGCAATGCGCACCGGTACAGCAAAAGTGACCCCATCCGGTCCCAGTTGATAGACGGGTCCCACAGACGCTAGATCGCTCCGGAGTGACACGGACTGTGGAGGGTCTTTCGTGATGGTGACAGGGACCTTCTTAACACTCCCATCTGCGTTCGGCTGCACCGCACCCGCCGGAACCTCGATCTCTGCCCCGCCTTCCAGCGAAACCTTGCCCCCCTCAATGCCTATTTGCACGGCATCGGAACGAGAAAGGGTTGCGACAACCGCTTCAGGGGTCCTCGTTCCTCCCGGGCCCGGGGCAATAATCCAGATACCGCCAATGCCGCAGACCAGGCAGATGCAAACGAGTGCCAGCCCGCCGATCACGAATAGCAGCGTAGGGCTTCCCTTGCGCGAAGGAACAGCAGCCGCGCCAGGAACCGGTGCGGGCAATGGAACCGCCGGTAATACAGCCGGGGGCGTGCCAGACGGTACCGGTGTGCCCGGTGGACGCGCCCCCTCGGCTGGAATCGGTTTGCCGCAGGTGCGACAGAATTGCGCGCCGGGCGTTACCGCCGCGCCGCACGATGGGCAGAACACTTGATTTTGTGACATGTCTCCTCCTTCTGAATATTGACCTGACTGCGAAAACTGACGTTTCAGCGCATCGCGCTGCGATAGAAACCCGATCCGTTCGGGCAACTCACCACGAGAACCCGATACGCAGTATCGGGTCTGCCGGATAGCGCTGCGGCGCAAAACCGGGACGGGCTCCAGCCCAGTTGTCGGCACGCGAGATATTGAGAAAGGCAGACATCCCATTTTTCACCGCGCGGATCTCGCGTGGCAGATTCGCAGAAGAATCCGCGGAGAAATCACAAGGGTTGAATGTCCCGGGCGTGGTGCTGCAGTCGAACAAAAGACTAAAGCGAGCCGTGTCCGTTTGGAGCACGATGCGGTCACCAGGGCTTACAGAGATACCACTGATTGTATTGTACGCAGGAGTATGTTTGATCCCTTGCTTGTCGTAGACCCAACCGGTCGGGCTGCCGTCTCGAATCGTGAAAAAGACGCTGATCGCGCCAGGCACGGGTCCGCCGACTGGGGTGCTGGGAACGGCAGTGGGCGGCGCCGTCGCAGCCGCTTGACGAACCTGAATTGTCACGCTTCCGCGATTGTTCGCTTTGTTTGTCTCGGCAATCTCGCCGCGCTGGTCTGCCTCGACCTCGAACTCGTACGTGCCTGGCTGGCCATAAGTGAATTCGAACGTCGAGTCGCACTTGGCATAGTGCGTGTCCGCCGGACAGAATGCCTCAGTCCAATTGTAGGTGGAGCCAGGTCGCCATCGGAATCGTGAGGTGGGAAATAGTGGACCAGCGGGAGGATAGATGTCTGTCGCGATCATAATGTTAAATCGAATCGGTTGACCGGCAACCAGGTTGGCGCCGGTTGGTTGGTAGTCGATGCGCCTCACGTAGAGGTCATAGGTGGCACCCGATGGCGAGGGGGATACCTGAGCCGCGGGTTGAGTCAGGGACGGTGTCGCAGAGGGCGGCATCTGAGCCGCCGGTGGAGTCAACGACGGCGTCTCCAAGGGCTGTGTCTGAGCGGCTGGTTGAGTCAACGACGGCGTCACCAATGGAACGACCGCGATGCTAGTCGTGACGGCTGGTACTGGTGTGGTGGCAATTGGCAGCGGGACTGAAGGCATGACGGTACGCGTTATCGTACCACGTGCCTGAGACACGCTACCTTGCTGCGACAAGACGTATCCGGACAAGGCGAGTGCGGCAAGGATGGCAATAACAATACTCACAACGGCGCAGCTGCCAATCGCCCACATCATCGGCGCAGAGGTCGCACCGGATGGCGGGGCAATGATCTGAGCGGGTTGCAGAGGCGGGGTTGGGGGCTCAGCAACTTGCGCTACCGGCTTGCCGCACGCTTCGCAAAAGCGTGAGCCAGGAACGAGCGCGGCTCCACAATACTGACAAAATCCAGGTTGTTCCATCGTTTGTCCCTCTTCTCTGATTGCTCTCAATCAAGAGCGGCTTGTTCTGCACCTGTATCGTCCGGTGTCACCTTCTCGTCACTTGCATTTGCTGCACTTGTTGCCCATCCACGCCGCGCGGCATTTCAAAGAAGCCGGCCTTTGAGCCCAAGTCACTCCTGCCAATGTGGCCGAGACCTCTCGGCAAATCCAAGCATGCACCTTATACTTCAAGGGGCAAGCGTCAGCAATTATTGTTTTGGCCCAAACAGGCACTTCTCCTCGCAGGCGGGTCGATCTGGAGAGAAAGCCAAGCCCTCACAGCACTGACTGCAGGCATACGCAGCACCGTCATAACAGAATTTATATCTCGGGTCGCTTCGAAAAGAGCCAAGAGGGACCCCCCAACACATGTAGGGCCCCTTCCTGCAATCAGCGGGCTGCTGAATGACTATAGCGCATCCCTCCGGGCCGACTATCCCATCGGTGTCCCGAACTCGAACACAAACGTCGCCCCCTTGCCCTGCTACTCCGGCCGACCCAAGCGAAAAGGAAGTCGTCTGCGCGGGCAGTTTCTGGATGACGGAGAACGTGTTTCCCTGTTTCTGCACAACCTCATAGCTGTCAAACAAGCGTTTGCCGCCAACACCCTCAGCGTTCTCGAAGTACGACGCCTCCCAGCTCAGTTTGTCTTTCTCGGCGTTGACACCGCCCACTTGAGGTATGGCTCGCACATCTACTTGAAACATGGGCTTACCAACGCGGCATTTATCGGACTCCCAGTCCGAAAGCACGTATGTCCAGCGGGCTTTGGTCGCGTTCCCCAGCGCGCCCAAAGTCTGTCCCAACCGGAAATCTCCTTTGACGTGGGGCAACACACCCGTCTGGTCCCAACGCACCGTCAGCGCTTTTCCGTCTACCTCGTTCACGTTGCTGCTGATCCAAAGCCTGCCACCGATTCTTGGAAAGGCGCCAAAATCCGGGGTCCATGACCGCACCTCCCAGCCGATCGTGACAGCCGGAGCGCCGGTGTAGTACACCATCGTTCCTCCGGCACTGAGGCAGGGCGCATGGATAGTCAACGACTTGAAGAGATCCGCTTTGCCACTCCTCAGGACCTTGGATTCTTCGGAGGTTAGCAGAACAATGCGATCGTACGATCTCCACATTTCCGTGGCGTCGATCCCTTCCCAGTTGCCCCAGATAGAGTGGTCGATCAAGTAGGCGGTGGCAAATCTCTCCCAGGCCTTGCTCAACCCACCCTTGTCTTTCAGTTGTTGATCCAGGTAGCCAACCCAGGAATGGAAGTTTCCCCAGCCGGTTGCTCCCTCAGTCCAAGCTCGAAACACGTTGAGGCCGTACTGATCGACGAGGAACGCCACAAAAGCCGACGCGCCATTGTTGTCAGCGGGAGCCGAGCTCTCTAGTCCTGCCATCAGCCAGGTTGGACTGGCCTCACCTGGGATGGAAAACTTGCTTACGGCTGTATTTGGGGTGCCAAACACCCAGTTCGCCAGATATTCGGCTGAGGCATCATGGAACCACCGGTCAATATAGCCAATCGAGTAAAGATTTTGGAACCGGTGCGCCAACTCGTGCGCCGCCTCAATCTTGAACCGCTCATAAGTGGTGATTCCCCGCGTGCGCAGTTTGAGCCAAGCATAGGGGTTCTGATTACTGGACTGGCTGTCGCCCCACGGCCAGAGTGTTACGTCGATCGGAAATAATATTGCGTTGGGCGCACGAGTATTGAATGCGGTCGGGCCATTCAATCTCTGATAGGCAACTGTCAGTGCTTCGCAAGTGTCGAGGACACGACTCGGGCCATCTTTCTCTGGCGGGTTCTTGGGTGTGTAATCTCTATCAGGGTAGTCTACTTGCGTCTTGTCCTGTAGGTATTTGATGCGGAAATTGAGCCAACCCGTACCAGGATGTTCAGCGCAATGGTAGTAACCCCAGTTAATGCCGGTCGGCGCGCCTCCATAATGGCGGCGGACTAGCAATTGCCCATCCTCCGTCTCAAGCATTACCATTATGATTGCGTAGGGACCTCGTAAAACATTCAATTGGATTCGTTGGTAACCCTTCGTCTCCCCATTCACCAGGGTAAGGTCGGCACTCCGTGGGAGCAGCAACGGCCATTTGCGGGACTCCCCCTCTCCCATAGAATAGATCTTGGCTCGCAGTTTTTCGAATCTCTGCCACTTGTCTAGCAACTTGCCGTTCGCTCCAACCTCAGGATATCCATTGTTGTCCGACGTCAGCGCCTTGGCCCGAATCCTTACTTCGATTTCCCCTCCTGCTGCTATATTTTCCTCCGGACTGATTAGTCTTATTTCAACGCGCATGTCCTGGGGATCGTACAGACTCTGCGAGACCGCGATGTTGTCCCTCGGCGCTTGCTGGCGAGCGTCGGTTCGCAGGATGGGCTTGACATTCGTAAAGTGAGGTACCAGCACGGTGAAACTACCGGCGCCAATCGCTTCGGGAAAGAGTACTGTCGCTCCATCGGTGCCAGGGTCTAAGACCGCCACCGGCCACCGAGATGCATCGTTCAAGTCCACGCCGGGCGGCATCTGCAGCGTAACCTGCGCTGGATCCACCAAGTCTTGGGAAGGGTCGAGTGTCACATTTAGACTGCCATCGGATTTAGATTCAACCTTTATTTGCCCTTGCTTCATGACAGCGCCCGGTGGAATGCGGACAGACGCGACACCCGCTTGCACCAGAGCCCCGTTCTCGGGCGTGATCTGCCCCTCAGCGACAACTTCACTTGCAATGGCATCTCCCCCTGGTCCTCCAACGGCGTATAGGTATCCGTCCGTGCTGCCAACAAAGGCGATGCCATCAGCCACCGCAGGCGATGAATGGATGCCGCTACCGAGCGCGAGTTTCCACTGTGCAAGTCCCGAAGGGCGCGGGCTGGCCATGCTCAGTGCGTATAACTGACCATCTAAACTTCCAACTAGAACAGTGCCAAGTGATGCAATCGCGGGTGAGGAGCTGACTGCATCGTCGGTCATGAACTGCCAAATCCGCTGCCCCGTCTGGGCATTCAGCGCGTACACACTTTTGTCAGCGCTCCCAAAAACAACCACCCCCTGCTCCAGAATATTCATCCCGTAGCCCTGCCCGCTGTCGAGCGCGGGAGAGGAGTCTACCGCTCCGCCGGTCTTGAATCGCCACTTTTCCTTGCCAGTCGCCAAGTCCAACGCGTACAGATTCTTATCTTGGCTGCCAACATAAACTACGCCCCCCATGACCGCTGGGGAAGAAGTAACGGCTCCGCCGGTCTTGAACTTCCAGGTCGCTTGCCCGTTCCGTGCGTTGACGCCAGTGACGTACTGATCTGCGCTGCCCACCACTACCACGCTGCCCACGACCGCGGGCGACGAATCAACTTCGCCCCCTGTGAGGCAAGTCCACTTTTGTTGACCGGTCGCGGCGTCCACCGCGTAGAGTTTCGCGTCGGCGCTCCCAAAATAGACAACGCCGTCGGTCAAAACAGGCGACGACGTGATGGGTCCGCCGGTCTTGAACTTCCAGCGCGGCTGTCCGGTGGCCGCGTCAAGCGCATACAGAAACCCGTCCCAGGAGCCCAAATAGACAACACCTTCCCCAACCGCCGCGGACGACTCGATCGCGTTGCCCGCCTTGAAAGTCCATTTCTTCCCACCGGTCTTGGCGTCGAGCGCGTAGAAATTGCCAGAGCCATTGCCAAAGTAGACGATGCCGCCGGCGACAGTCGGCGAGGAGTAGATCGTATCATCGGTTTCAAACTTCCACAGGACATTTGCAGCACGGGGCGCGCTCCCCGCATAGACACCGGTATGCTGTGGATTTGCGCGAAACATCGCACCAGGAACTGTCATTTGGCCGGTTTGAGGTGTCGTTGTTGTAGTCGGCGCGGTCCTAGTAACTGGAGGTGCGGTTGTTGTAGTCGGCGCGGTCCGGGCAAACGGAGGTGTCCTTGAGGCTGTCGGCGCGGCCTGGGCAAACACTGGATTAATGGCTTGGGCTGGCGATCCAATCATCAAGCCCAAGAGGATCACACAGACTAGCCCGAGGAAGCGGAACATCGCCCCACTGCCGATAGTGACCGGCATTCGGTTCTTTGTGCGGGCTTTCAATCTCACTGGCTGGGGCGGCAATCCGGACGCTTCGATTCGGAAATCTCCAGCAGCGGCAACCGCCTTTCCGCACACTTCGCAAACGCGTGAGTGAGGGGCGAGCGCAGTACCACATTCTCGACACAAGGTGGGATCATCCATCATGGACTCCTTTGCATGTGAGCAAGCTCAAATAGAGACGGCTGTCACCCACAGAAGAAATGCACGCCCGCGTTGATATTGTCAACGCGGGCGTGAGCATCACTCCATACAAACAGACTCTAGGGACAGCGCGGGATTTATGTCGGCGAGTGTGTTTGTGAGTACTCATTGTTATAGCCTAATTATACTACAGCGTTGTTACCGTGTCAAGAAGATGGGCGGGGTGCGCGGGGTTTGGGCTGGGAGACCCCGCCCCTACACGATCATTTGCGCGATTTCTTTTTCGCGGCTTGCGCACGTTTCGCGGATTTTGCGATCGCGCGTCCCTTCAAACTCGCGAGTTGCGCGTCGAGGCGCGCGAGGCGTTCCCGATTCGCCGCGAGCGCGTCGCGCTGTTTTTTCACCACCTCTTTCGGCGCTTTTTTGCTGAACTCGCCGGCAAGGAGTTCCTCCGCGCGTTCGCTGTCCGCGCGCGCTTGCGCGATTTCTTTCGCCAGCCGCACCTTTTCTTTTTCGACGTCAATCATCCCGGCGAGCGGCAGATAGATTTCGATCCTGCCGACCACCAGCGCGAGTGATTGGGCCGGTTTCGCCGCGCGCTTTTCGATCTGGAACGCGTCCGGGTCCACGCGCGCGAGCGACGCGATGATCTCGCGCTGTGACTCGATCAACACGCTCGCCGCGCCCGCCTGGGCTTGCGCCGTTTGAGTCACTTGGCATTTGCTGTCGCAGTCGCCTAGGCTTGCGCCGTTTGGGTTGCTTGCGCGTTTGCCGTCGCGGTTGCCTGGGCTTGCGCCGTTTGGGTCGTTTGCGCGTTTGCTGTGGTGATCGCCCACACCAAGCGGCTGACCACCACTTGTCGTAGAGACAAACTCGACGATGAACGCGCGATCCTCGTGATGACCCGAGTCTTGTTGCGTGCGGATGCGCTCACCCGATTGGCGGCGTGCGAGCAGAAATTATCGCTCGCAATCATGGGCACACCGTGAACGGCAGTTCGAACGTTTGACCATCGGGCTTGGCAAAGTACGTTCGGTTCTTTGCCTCATCGAGCCACGCCACGCGCGCAAAATAGTTCCCGCATGTTCCGACCCCGATCCGCCAACTCCCAAAGGCTTTTTGCTCCGCGGTGCCCACCGGGATGGTTGTCAGCTGAGGGGACGCTTCGCCGAATGAATTCCTCGGATTGTCTGCCCGGAAAACGTAGACATTCCAACGATATTGTTGTGCTGCATTGGTGGTATTGAGAAAGGTCACGTAGAAACCAGCGTCCATCCTTTCCCCTAGCGCAGGGGGTTCGGTACGCAAGCCGGTTACGTACAAGCCGGGTTGAACTGTCGGCTTCGCTGTCGGTAGTATCGGTGTGATTGTTGGAGCCGCCGTGGGTGGTGCTAGAGTTTTCGTTGGCGAGGGAGGTGGCGCAGTGGTCCCGGTCAGTGCGGGTGTCGCTACGACGGTCAGTGTGGGCGCGGTCGTGCTCGGAGGAATAGCGGGCGAGCCCTTGAGGATGCTGACTGAAACGGCGGCTGGCGGCCCAGTGAATTCGCCGCCAAGTGATTCCCAAGCGTCAGGCGACCACTTGACACCATCCCATGTCCGGCGATACATCGCCTTGTCCATCCCACGTGCAAAGACGTCAAGATGGTTCGGTCCCCACGACACAGCGGCTGGTGGTCCGCTGAATATGCCACCCAGCGAACTCCAACCGACCCACTTGGAACCATCCCAGGTGTTCTGGTAAACTGCCTTGTCCAAACCAAGCGCAAAGACGTCGAGGCGGTTGGGTCCCCACGACACAACGGTCGGCGGCGTGGGTGACTCGGGGAATGTGCCACCACTCAGCGAGTTCCAACCAATCCATTTGGAACCATCCCAGGTGTTCTGGTAGACTGCCTTGTCCAAACCAAGCGCAAAGACATCGAGTCGGTTTGGTCCCCACGTCACAGCGGCTGGCGGTCCGGCGAAATTGCCGCCACTCAGTTGGGCCCAACCAGCCCACTTGGAACCGTCCCAGATGCTCTGATATACTGCCCCATCCATACCGCGCGCAAAGATGTCGAGGCGGTTGGGTCTCCACGACACAACGGTCGGCGGTGTGGGTGACTCGGGGAATGTGCCACCACTCAGCGAGTTCCAACCAATCCATTTGGAACCATCCCAGGTGTTCTGGTAAACTGCCTTGTCCAAACCAAGCGCAAAGACGTCGAGTCGGTTTGGTCCCCACGTCACAGCGGCTGGCGGTCCGGCGAAATTGCCGCCACTCAGTTGGGCCCAACCAGCCCACTTGGAACCGTCCCAGGTGTTCTGGTAAACTGCCTTGTCCATACCAAGTGAAAAGATGTCGAGGCGGTTCGGTCCCCACGACACAACGGTCGGCGGCGTGGGTGACTCGGCGAACGTGCCACCACTCAGCGGTTTCCAACCGACCCACTTGGAACCATCCCAGGTGTTCTGGTAGACTGCCTTGTCCAAACCAAGCGCAAAGACGTCGAGACGACCCATCGAGGCGACAGCAGGCGGGGTAACAATCGTCGGGGTTATGGCTGGCGAACCAACAATGGTCGGGGTTATGGCTGGCGATCCGATGATCGGCAGGGCTGTGGTTGCCTGTGCCGCCGGGATTGGAGGGACGGCTTGTGGGGTGGGACGACTCGGCATTGCGAGACCGATAGCGATCACGGCGACGATGGCGATGCAGCACAGGAACAAGACGGCGGCAATCCCGATGATCACCGGACTGATGATGCCGCTTGATGGAGGAGGCGCAGGCGGCGGTACAGCGGGCCGGGGCGGCGGTGCGGACATGCGATCCTCTTCGGATTGCAGCGGTAAGGGCAATCTGGACGCTTCGCTTAGGGAAGTGCTAGCCGCGGCAACTGGCTTGCCGCACGCGGCGCAAAAGCGCGCGTTAGCCCCAACTTGCGTGCCGCAGTTTGAGCAAAACCTTGGCGAGATGCTCATTGCGAACTCCTTTCAAGGCGTAGCAGTGGCACACG
>Ga0315285_10005509_pt1 | contig 13043 bp, 7 predicted proteins | sample YL17G09_36_MG_FD_203698 | JGI IMG/M metagenome (GOLD analysis project Ga0315285, IMG submission 203698) | Sediment microbial communities from Yellowstone Lake, YNP, Wyoming, USA - YL17G09_36 | ecosystem: Environmental > Aquatic > Freshwater > Lake > Sediment | place: USA: Wyoming | collected... | reverse complement strand
AAACGGGGACTGACTCGCTTTTCGGCAGTTTGAAAAGCGTGTCTGTCCCCGCTTTTCGCGTCCAAGAATAAGATACAATCAGCATGACTCAATACACTAGGACGCCCCCCGGCAGTTGTGGGGGGTGTCCCATTTTTGACCAAAACCGGCGCCCGTCTTTGGTTGCGGCTTCGCCGCGCTGTGCTCTCCGTGAACTCGGTGGTCGGACATTTGTTCACATAAACCACCGAGGTCACGGAGGACATGGAGAAAACCAAAGCGGCCCGCGGTCTTGGAGGGCCGCCTGTACGTCCGAAATAATTTCGGACCTACTTTTCGAGCGCGTTGCACCGGTATGGTAGACTGGCCACTCAAGCTATGACGCCTTCGTCAAGGGGAAAACGCGCGGAATGGAATTGAACGGGCTTGACATCGGGGTCTTTCTGGCATTTGTGCTGGCGGTTGTGGGCTTCAGCATGTACAAGAGCCGGCGCGAACGCACCAGCGAGGACTACTTCCTGGCCAGCCGGGGGTTGACGTGGCCGCTCATCGGCTTTTCGATCGTGGCGGCCAACCTGAGCACGGAGCAGTTCGTGGGAATGGCCGGCCAGGCCGCGGGCAACGTGGGAATCGCCGTCAGCAACTGGCAATTGACGGGCGCGGTCGGCATCGTAGTGGTGGCGTTCACGTTCCTGCCGCGGTTTCTGCGCAGCGGCATCTACACCATGCCCGAATACCTCGAGTACCGCTACAACGCCTCGGCGCGCGCCATCATGGCCGTCTATACGGTGATCGTGTACGTCCTCGTGACGGTCACCACGGTTCTTTATTCAGGCGGGCTGACGCTCCAGACCATCTTCGGCATGGACCTCCGCGCGGCCATCTGGCTTATCGGCGTGATCGCCGCGGTGTATACCACGTGGGGCGGGCTCAAAGCCGTGGTCTGGGCCGACCTGTTCCAAGGATCCACGCTGCTGCTGGGCGGCCTCGTCACCATGGTTCTCGGTTTTCGCGCGGTGGGCGGCGTCGACAGTTTTCTCGCGCACAACGCCGACCGGCTTCACATGATCCTCCCCTCAGACCACCCCGTTTTGCCGTGGACGGGCCTCGTCGCTGGGATCTGGATCCCGATTTTCTATTACTGCGGCCTCAACCAGTTTATCGTGCAGCGCACTCTGGCCGCGCGCGACCTGCGGCAGGGCCAGCGCGGCGTGATCTTCGCGGCGGCCCTGTGGCTGCTTGTACCGTTTTTTATTGTCTTCCCCGGCATCATGGCGCTGCAGCTCTATCCCGGCCAGATGGAGAGGCCCGACCAGGCGTATCCCCTGCTTATCCGCAACCTGATCCCCGCCGGCCTGCGCGGCTTCATGTTCGCCGCCATAGCCGGCGCCGTCATCAGCTCGCTGGCCTCGATGCTCAACAGCGCCGCGACCATCTTCACCATGGACATCTACAAGCGGCGCCTCCGCACCGACGCCTCGCAGCCGGCGCTCGTGATGACGGGCCGCATGGCCACGGTGGTCTTCGTGGTGGTGGCCTGCCTCGTGGCGCCGTTCCTGGGCCACCCGCGGTTTGGCGGCGTGTTCAATTTCATCCAGGAATTCCAGGGCTACATTTCGCCGGGCATACTCGCGGCGTTTGTCTTTGGCTTCCTCGTGCCGCGCGCGCCGGGCATGGCGGGCGTGGCGGCCCTGCTGGCCAGCGCGCCCATCTACGGCCTGCTGCAATGGCAATGGGGCAGCGTCCCCTATCTGAACCGCATGGCGCTCACATTCCTGCTGCTCATCGCCATCATGGGACTGATTACGCTCGCCGCCCCGCTGCGCCAACCCAAAAAATTGCCGGTCACCAGAGAACTCGGCCCAACCTTCACCATGGGCGCGGTCGTCCCCGGCGCGATCGTCATAGCCGCCGTCGTAGCGTTCTACATTGTCTTCTGGTGAGGCGGCTTAACAAGGTGCGGTGGGCCTATTTTCCTGCCCTATTTCCTCATTTCCCCCTACCCTATTATACTTATTATCATTATCCGCCCAGGAGGGTTGACTCCGGGTGTAAGATCCCGTATACTGCGGGCGTTGTGCTATGAGGTTAGTAGCCGGATGGGGACAATCGGTGGCATTGAATTCGTTTCCTGTGCGTGTTACCATGCCTCGCAGTTCTCGGGGAAATGCCGCAGTGAAGTAGGTTACGCATCGCGGAAGATCTGCGCCAGTGCCGCAGCAAGATGTTATAGTAGAAGGATGGTTGTGTGACTATGCCTGTCTGGAGACATGGTTCGTTTTGTGCTTGAGCTTGTCGTTGACGTGCCTTTGAGTAACATTGGTGGGGCGGTTACCTGTGAAAGGAGTCTGCGAATGCCGAGCATTCTCAAAGCAACCGGGAAAGCGCTATCCAAGGCGGCGGGGCCTCTGGCCTTTCCGTTGGACTTTTTCCTGAGCTTACTGGACGACGAAGGTGCAGAAAGGAAGCAAAAGGAATTGAGGGCTTCCCTTGGGACGATACAAGACCTCGACGAGAAGGCATTCGGCGAGATCGTCTGTCTCAGACACGAGTTTAAGGAACTCCGGAAGCAGTTGCGGGCCGGTTTGGCAGCTTCCTCGTTTTACTTTATGGAACCAGGGACGGCTGAAGAGTCGCCGGACGCCCTGGAAACCAACCTGTTTGACTTTTATACGGAGAACAAATCAGTATACGCAGGATATGGCTTCGTAACGGAAGGAGATTTCCATAATGAGCTTTGTCTGCTTCATAGGAACTCTATGACGAATTTCGTTCGAGTCATTCAGTATGCCGGATTCCCCACGGAGAAACTGAACCTCAAGGCGCCGCCAGTGGATGTCATGTTCGAGTTCCTCGAGGAATGTAAGAAGGAGGACGTTCCGTCGCGCTTCAAGGTCTTCCTCGCGCTGCAGAAGGATTCTTCTGGCGGCCACGCGATCCGTGCAGTAGTGGAGCTTCACAAGGAAATGGTCGCGTTCGCCGCGTTAAAGGGTAGCAATGTCGCTTGACTTCGACAACATACTTGGCAACATGGAGCAAGCGCTTCGCAATGCCTTGATTAGAGCGCTAGATCACGATCGCAACGGTTTTTATAAGGTGCTTGAAACGTCAGGGTTCCCAACCCATAGACTCCCGGAAAAGTCGACACCCATAGACGGAATTGTCGACGCGTTCCTTGTGATATGTGGGACGAAGAACAAAGAGACGTTGGCTAACTGGTTCTTTGCACTCAGTGATCTATATTCTGGCGAGAGTCTGTTGAAGGAAGCTACAGGACGGCTTCAGACACCCGGTCAAGAAAACGCCCTACCGGCGCAGTCCGCTGCTCCTCCGGATGATGAAGAGCCCCGCGGCGGAGGTGGCCGCAATCCAAAATGGAGGTCACGCGTCGAGACCCTGATTGGGCAGAACCCGGACTGCGACCTCGATAGATGCTACCGCGAGCCCGACCGGGAATGTCCGCTCCCCGCGGAGAGTTTACTTCTAACGGTTGAGTTGGGCCGTTCTCATGGAAGCTTGGACGAAACCCATGAAGTGGTAATTCTGTTGACCACGGTTTGTGAGTGCGTCTGCCCCTTGTTGGAACATTTGGAGGGTGGCAGTCCTTCCCCGGTTGTTGCAGAATGGTTGATTTCTTTGACAACGGAGATGGGGAGGCTTTATGACTTCTTGGGAGGTCTAAAGCGGGACTATCCGCCACCTCCCTGGCCTCCATTCAGAAGACTCGAAGAGTTCATCAAGCGACGCGCGCCGATGGTATCAGAGCATCAACGACAACTATTTGTGTCCTCGCTTGGCACGATATGGGATGCCATCTGCCAGCCCGCAGGTCAGACACTTGAACAGATGACGAGCAAGATTAGGGATTCGGCGGTCGATACCGCCTTCCGTTACATTCGCAAGCAAGCACCGGGAATTGCTGTTCTGCTGAGCGAGGTGGCATGTCTCCGACATGCCAAGGCCGCTGTAGCGCTGGAGTCTTCATTTCAGCCGTTCTATTACGGTAGCTTGCCTAACCATTTTTCTTCCGCAAGTGCGAGGCTTCCACAGAATAATCCTGGGGAGGCCGACCGATTCTGCAATTGGCAGCCATGAGGAAAGTGTTGCGCTATGAGTGAAGACATCTTCGCACAGCTTCTCCGCGAGAGGGGGATGCGCATTGTAGATAGGTCGCGCTTCAGTGAACTCGTAAGTCGATGCCTGTTGGCCCTGCGCTCGGGCCCAAGAGGTGAGGTCCCACGCGTCGCCAGAAAACTCCTGCTGACTTACCGACTGGCCGCGATCCTGCCCAAGGCAGAACAAGACCCAAAGACGTATGTTGACCGCTCCTTCGCACGCGATGCCGCCTTGATCTATCGAAGCGATCCGAGCATGGCCAGGATTCTTTATCTCCCCAGCGAAGACGATCCGGATGACATGCTGGAATTCAAGAGTGAAAATCCGCAGTTGCTGATGTATATCCTAAACAGGATTACGACCTTCATAACACGAGTCCTGTATGAGAAGGACGTGAGTGACCAGAGGGAAGTGGCGCAGTTTGGTCGTCTCAGTGTTGTCGGGATCAGCATGAACAGTGTACCGATCCCCGACCTTGGTCACTTGGACAGGAAGTCGCTCTCCTGATGAGAATCCTCGCCGACCTTGCCTACCACGGGTACGCCGTTCTGATCGCACACATGGAATGTGAACCATATCTGCACGCGCTCCCTGAGGGAAAGGCAAGACTCCAGGTCTTCTACAAACCGAACTTACGCTTTGCCGGCCTGTGTAGAGCCTTCCGCAGAAGGATCGAGGCATATGACAGCGTAAAAGGAGGCGGGATCCCCAAAACGCTGTACAATCCAGCAGGTTTTGTAACTTTCGGGGACTGTGACAACGTCGCGGTTGTCGCAGTTGATGATTTTCAAGTCGTCGAGGATCTCACATCGCATTGGGATCTCCCTGTCAGACAAACAAGCGTTGCATTTTGTCCTAAGCTCGCCTCACTTGGACTTGATAGAAGTCCCAACTCTCCCTTTTGCGAAATGGACGACGTTTGTGATGGGCCACATCCGCGAGAAGATTCGGAGAATGTCGCCCACCCTTTCATCGAGCAGCGTCCTCTAACCGCAGTTACATACTACAGACTTAGTGGCATGGCGGTTCTGGGCCCGGGACTCCTGTTCCAGCAAGCTGTCTACAAGGCCATGGCAAGACGAATCAAAGAAGTATTACAGACTCTCGCAACGGAGTGCTCAGCAGGAACCTACGGAGGGTCCATTTTAGAGGCGGATATCAGATCGTTCAAATGTATGTTTCTCGATCCACAGGGATGGTCTGACATTGCCACCATCATGTTTTGCAAGAACTACTCGGTTATTGCGACGGTGATTCAGTGTCTTCGCGCGTTGACACTGCGTGATCTCTACGCTACCGACCGTGATTGTGAAGATGCCGTGGATCTGTTTGGCATACATCGATTGGTCGCAGAGATTGAAAATATCGAACGCAAGAAGGCACGGGACAGTCGCGTGAGCGCATTGCTGCAAGATAACCACGTTTTCTGTTCCACCTTCACAACCTTGGGTATGTCGCATGATGCCTTTGACTGTCCCGACAGGGCTGAGGCCGACCACAAGTACCATGGCGTGGTTTCGGCGGACGCTCACTTTGTTGTCTCTCCCGGGCACGCGATGAGTGTTCGCGACTTCGCGTCCGAAGAGGCCAACGCCAAGCCTGCCGGCAGCGCTGTCTGGGAAGGCAATGGTGACTGCGAGTGGGCACTTGTGGGGCTTCATGACTACACGTACGAGGCAGCGGTAGAATCTGAAAGCGCATGCTTGCCAAAGGCTTATCTGTTTGATGTAGTTCAGCAAAACAAGCGACTGCGAGGCTGCAAAGAGCCGGATAAGCCTAGGGGCCGCGTGGAGTGGAGTATCCAGGATCTTCACACGGCGATCCACATTCCGTGTCCCATTCTTAAGGATTTCTGCGCCCCGGAGAGCGGCGGCCCCAACGGTCACGTCAACCTTAGGCCCATACTACGAGATCTGGCTGAGAGGGTGTTCGATTTGCCGGAAGGCCCACTCAACATCGAAAACTTGAGGAAAAACATCGAGTTCCTTCGCCTTCCGTCTCCCGTGTCAGGGGCGCTTGTCTATCTGTATGCGGATTTCGCCAAATGCATTAGCGACGTTTATCTCTTCGATCATGTACTTGATCTGTACGACGTTTTTCTTGCGGTATACAGGTTGTTTTGTAAAGAGTTGCCCGCTGCCCTTAACAGAGCGCTCGAAGAAGCGCGCGATGACCCTGATAGCCAACAATCAGCCTGCTTGTCATTCCTCAGCTGGTATGAAATCCGGGAAATCAAAGATCTTTTGGATCTCATGGAAAGCGCTTTGAAGCACAGGATGCAAATGGGCTTCAAAGAGGTAGAGAGATGGGATACCGCTGTCGACTTCAAGGGCGGACGTTTGAATCGGTTGGTCAGCGCAGCTGACGCGCCCCTCAAGTGTGCTTTGGGAGTTCTAAAGCGAGTTCGGCTGGGTGCTACCACTGTGTACAAACCTTCCGAGGGGAGGGATTTAGGCGTTGCGCGTGATGGAATCGAAGGAGAGATAAGGTCGCGGATAGGCGGTGCTTCGAGAGTCTCATCCAGTGTTAGGGCCGAGTCCAGACGATTCGATCTTGGAAACGAAGGTTTCTTGACAGGCCTAAGTCTGAGCGTTGCACATCTAGTAAGACCCAACGCCTTTGTGGCTCATTTCCACGAAGTTGGGCATCTCTTATGTGATCTCATTTTGTCGGAAGACAAATGCTCCAGAAACGCGAACTGTTCCCAGGAATGCTGGCGAGCGAGTCTCAAGGAAACTAAGCCTGTAGAGGAGGATATAGCCCGCCGCGAGAAGAGAGAACGGTACGAGGAAATTTTCTCGGAGATGTTACTTCATCGCTTCATTTTCGAGTACGACACGGACACGTACCTGCGCAATTATGTGATTACGTATTTTCTGGACCCCATCAGTCTGTGCAAGCAAAGCAATAATACCTTGGTACGAATGGTAGAAGTCCTCATTCGCGGATTTCTCATTACGGATCCATTTCGGGGCGTGAAGAAAGTAGGTAGCGGTGAGGATCTGTACGCAACTTGTGAAGCGGTCCAATTGGATCGTGCAGACGAAGAAGAGTCCGTTAGACGGTTTAGAACTACGATAGAGGGAGTGGGACCCCTCTTCTGTGAGTTTCGGCGACTGTGGTCGGAAGACCAGGTCCAAGATTATGCGATCCGCCAGTTCAGGAAAGTATATGGCGACATCTATAAACCTCTTTGCTGCATGTGGGATGACGTCAAAAAGGTGCATTCCGGAATCTGCACTGGACCGAACTTCCAGTGGAGCACCGATCCTCCCGCTGAGGAAATCAAGGATATTCTGACAGCGGTAGAGCAGGGGTATAAAGAAGGCAGACCAGTAGTCCGTGTGCTTTATCGCGATTCTCGGCCCTGTCGCGCGGAGATTCCCGAAGAGAACGGTGTCTTGGATCCGGGATTCGTGATAAGACATCTGCTGCGCATTCACATTGAGAGGCTTTACGGGAAAGCGGTTCTGGACCCGAAGAAGTGGATCCTGCTTCCCCGCAATCCACGTTCCGGCGAGCGAATTGCTCCCGATGATACCGATAAGTCGCGTCAATACAACCGGCAACTCGTGGACAGGAACATGAACGGTGTCTTGTGGACCGATCTGGAAGGCAGGACGGAATACATGAGAAGCCGCGTCATGGTGATTAAGACGTTGTGGGACATATCAACTAATCTCAGAGCACGAAGACTCAAGGAACTCCTCTGTACCGCGTGGCCGCCTGCTGCACCCGTGTCTGACTGACGCCGTCTCTCTTTGGGAGCAATAGGGCCGGTATTCATGCCTTCTTCGTGTTTCAGAAAACAGGTGAAAACATGGGGGACAATTATCTATTCTTTGTGCCTGACGCGGCGAGGACGCCGCTGCTACTCGCGGCGGTAGGTGAGGATGATGGCTTTGGGGGTTTCGGTGATTTGAACCGGGGCGCCTTGTTGCATGAGGTCTTGCCCGGACATTTTTAGCGGTTCGCCGCCGTCGATGTTGGTCATTGCGTAGGTTGCCGCGGGATCCAAATCAACCAAGCATAGCCGCGCTTCGGTGTAGGGGCTTTGGGGCCTGCGGAAGATTTGGACGACGCCTTCGCCGAGGTCGGACCGGTTGAACTGCCAGGCCATCCAGACGGATTCGTCGAGCGTGTAGGGCGTGAGCGGCCAGAAATCGCCGAGGAAGTATGGCTGGATTTTTTTGCATTGTTCAGTAAGCCGGCGCAACTCGGCGAAATCCAGGTTGTCGACGCCGTCACCGGCGGGCCCGAAACTGTTTTCGGCCGTCATGCAACTGCGGATCCAGTATTCGTCCTTTGGGTAGATGAACCCCGTGCCGTGGTACGGAATCCACAGCGAGAGGCCGTACGTCTGGCACTGCTGGCCCGCGGGCGACCAGTACCAATCGCTGCGAAGGAGCGGCACGGCCCGGCGGAGCGTCTCGAGGTCGTTGCGACGCCCGCCGGACGCGCACGAGTCGATCAGCATATTCGGGTGGCGCCTGCGCAACTCGTCCCAGTACGCGAAGTAGCCTTCAACGTGGCGGATTTCGCTGATGCCCTGGCGGTCCTCCGAGTCGGCCGCTCTCCAGAACGGCAGCGGGTCGATGTTGAAATCCTGGCGGTAATCGTCGATGCCTTGCGCTGTCAGGAGGGCGTCGATATGATCCGTGAGCCACGCCCGGCACGCGGGGTCGCCCAGCTTGAGCAGGCCGCCGCCCGCCCCGCCGTGCACCCACTCGGGATGGTTGGCCGTGAGCCAGGTGTCGGCGTGGACGCGCTCGGGTTCAAACCACACCATGACCTTTTTCCCGTTCGCACGCATCAGGTCGCTCAACTCGCGCAGACCGTTGGGAAACCTGACCGGGTCGACTTCCCACGTCCCGACCTTCGGCCAGCCCACGCCGTCGCACGGGTACCAGCCCGCGTCCTGCCACCAGCAGTCAAACGGGATCCGCTCGTCGAGGTGGCGCTCGAGGAAAACCCGTTCCTGCTTCGATTCCGTCATCAGGTTGGGATAGAAGTTGCCCGTGCACAGCGACAACTGCGGCGACAGCGGGTTCCCGCCCGGCCGCGGCACGTTGTGCGCAAACATCCAACGGCGCCAAACGTTTTGCGACCGCTGCCAGCCGCCCCGCCAAAATTGCAGGACCATCATCGGCGTCCGAACTTCCTCGCCGGGGCGAAGCACGAAATGCGTCAACTCCTGTCCCGTCCGCACCCGCAGCCCGTCCGGTCCCTCGCGCGTGAACGACGCCGCCCACTGCCCCGCCCAGCTCACCACCACGATCACGCCGCGGTCGCCCCACTCGAGGTTGAAGTACGGGAACGCCTCCTGTGTCGGCCGGCCGCCGGTGTTCGCGACCCGCTTGTCCGCGCCGGGCGCGAGCGTTTCGACGCGCGGCTCATAACTGTTCTGCGTGCAGTTGTCACCTGCGTTCGAGTGGAGGACAAACTCGCCGTCGCTACCGCGCGCAAGAACGGCATCGAGCGGTTGGATGTTCTCAATAATCGGCGTATCCGAAACGCCCGCGTTCTTGAAATATAACGTCCACTCGACCGTTGGGAAGTCCGCATACTGGATGGCTTCGCAGCGGACCTCGAGCCCGGAGACCGGGTCGGCGTACTGAAGCGTAATCTGCGTGCGCTGAGAGTCGACCTCACGGCTGGCCAACGTGGTTTTCCACGTGGACAGAAAATCAGACGACGGCCGGCCGTCATAAACAAACGAGAAGAAAGACTGCGCCCGCTCAGCGCTTAACGCCGCGGCGCACCATCCCCGGGCGTCCTGTATTTCCGCCGGCGTAACCTCTACCCCAGCCACGGCCGCCAAGAATATGAAGAGCGCCACCATCCCGCCTGCTCCTGTCTAACCAGCGTTTAGCGACAGGATAACGGGATTAACGGGATGGTTCAAAAGACCGGGGCGCGTCCCCCTATTTACCCAGGCGCGACGGTAAGTCGACGGATTTGCTTCCAGGATCGCAAGGGTCATGACCCACTGTTTTTCGCTCTGCCTGCAGAAGAGTACGAAGTTCGACTTTTTGGGCGGTGACGCTTTTTCACCCGCTCCGCTGTCCCGAATTTCTCCGCTGCGCGTTCGCTCAGAAACAGAGCCGGCCCTCCCAGTAGAAGTAGTCGGCATCATCGTCGCTGGTGCCGCCGGAGAATGACAAGCCATGCAGGTCAACGTAGTTGCCGGCCGTGAGTCCGTCGCCCGTGAAGAGGTGGGACCAGCCGGCCTCGAAGGAGAGATCTTCGCTGTAGCGGTAGGTGGCGGTGAGATCCGTTTCCCATCCGAGTTCGGCATCCGACTGGGAGGTCAAGAAGCTGAAGGGGTGGCTCAGGGCAATGACGAAATCCTTCCAGTACAGGGGCCGCGGAATGGGTTGATCGAACTGCTCGACGCTCTCATAGTATGCTACGTTCAGCTTAAGGTCGATCTTTTCCGTGGGAGAAGCCTCGATGCCCCCGCGCACCGCCCAGAAGTTGGAAAGGGCGCCGATTTCGTCGAGTATGGGCGAGTACACCGTGTTGGAGAAGAGCCGGTTGAAACTGACGCTCGCCTCGGCCCGGTCGAACGGGAAAAGCCATTCCAAGAAGCTGACGTCGCGGTTGTCTTCGCCGCTGAAGTATGCGCCGCCCAGATAGACTCTGGGTTGCCAGGCCACATCAAACCGGTATCCCACTTCGGCGTCTGCGGCCCACGAGTCAAACTCGGCATCGTCATCGCCGTAGGTGAACGGCGTGAACAGGGCGCCTACCTGGCCGGTGTCGCCGAACTGGTAGGCGGCTTCGGCCTCGAGGTCGAACGCGCCCATCGTGCCGCTGGCCCGCAGGCCCACCGTATGGAGGTTAGTCGGGTCGTAGTCATCCACGCCAACGATGTCTTCGACCCATTCGCCGATCACGCCGAGGTTGGTGTCCTTCACGGCGCGGGCGTCGCGCAACCAGAACCAGTACGCATCGAACGTCCAGTTTTCGACGGCCATGCACGATCCGTAGAGACCGTACAGATCGATATCGCCGTCCTCTTCGAAGGGGCTGTTCTCGGCCAGCTTGGCCCAGAACAGGTCGGTGGAGAAGGAGTCGCCGCCGTAGGTAAGCCGGACCGCGTCAAACGAGTTGCCGCGGAACTCCGGGAAACGCGAGCCGGTCCCGATCAGCCACTGGGAGCCGAAGGCCAACTCCTGACGTCCGATCCGAAGGCGCAAGGGGGTGTCAAAGACTTCCGCGGCCTCTATATATGACTGGTAGACCTCGACATCGTCCCCGGTCGCGGCACGTCTGTCGACACCCGTAACGTAATCCGACCGGAAGTCTTCGCCCCAGAGATCGAAGCTCTCCAACTCGATAAATGCCGTAACGAGGTCGGTGAAATCGGCCCTGACATTTAACGTGGTCCGCTGTTCGATAAGCCTGTAGTCCGAGCCCCGCGAGTTCCAGTCCCAGAAACTCATCACGTTCTGGCCGCCGAAAGCGTCGCCGATCGGCCGGGCCCTAAACATGCTGGAAGGAATGCGCAACGCGGGACCAACAAGCCAGGGGGCTACGCGCGTATCAAAGCTCTGACGCCAGAAGGATCCCCGGATGCGTATCTGGCCGCCCATGCGCACATTCTGCAATTCGGCCGCACTGGACAACGTGACTAGCACAGCGATGGCAACGAGCATGGTAACGTGCAGAAAACCCTTCCGATGCATGGCCCATCCTCCTATGGCGGCAATTTTTGTCGTCGATATCGGCCCCTCGCCGCGCGCGCAAGCAGGCCCCGGCGACTCCTCCCTTGTGAACAAAGCATCTCTTAGCCAAATTCACGATGCTGCGAAGATGATAGCAGGAAAGCCCATGATGATCAATGTGAATCAATATCCTTTTTTTGCCGGTCTGTCCTTGACAAATGCAGGCGGGGAGATGATTATATAGCAAGATGTTCGACCGGCTGAGGGGAGGTCCCTGGTCGGCGCGCGGAGAAATGACCGCGTTCTGTTGTTCCTGGGCGTGTGTTGAGACCTTGCAGTTTCATTGAGGGGAGAACGCAGATGCTATCGCAACGAATCGTACAAGCATTGGGTTTTGCGGCGGTTTCGCTTTTCCTGGTTGGCGCCCTTACGGGGTGTCCACTCCTGTTCGGTGGAGGGCAGGCGGGGACAGTCATGTTTATTGCGGCTCCCTCGAGCGGGCCCGCCCCGTTAGCGGTTCGTTTCCATGGCATGGCCGCCCTCACCCCGCCTTATGAGGTCGCGGGATGGTCATGGGATTTTGGCGACGGATCGACCGGAAACGGGCGCAGTACGGCACATACCTACACCGTGCCGGGCACGTACATGGTCACGCTCCAGGTAGCGGCGGCGGCGCCGAAGTTTCGCGGCGAGCAAGACCCGCCGCCAGCCACCCTCGAGTACTCCCAAGAGGTGAATGTCCTGAACGCAAATACGCCGCCCGTGGCCAATGCGGGGCCCGACCAGTCGGTATTCCTGCCCACCGGCGCGCAATCTCCGCCGGTGACGTTGGACGGCAGCGCAAGTTACGATCCCGATGACGACCCGTTGACGTACGCCTGGCAGTTTGTGACGGTTCCGCAGGGCAGTGCCTCGGCACTTACGGGAGCCGACACGGTAAACCCGACCTTTGTGCCTGATCGCAAGGGCGATTATGTGATTCAGTTGATCGTGAACGACGGCACTCTGGACAGCGCCCCCGATACGGTGGTCGTGACCGTTGGCAACCGTCCGCCGGTGGCCAACGCGGGGCTGAACCAGTCGTTGTTTCTGGGTGGGAACGTGACACTGGACGGCAGCGACAGTTCCGACCCGGATGGGGACTCGCTGACGTACGCCTGGACGGTAGCGACGTCTCCGGCCGGCAGCACCCCCGTCCTTACGGGAGCGGGCACGGTCAGCCCGACATTCACCGCGGACCGCAAGGGCGACTACGTGATCGAGTTGACAGTCGAGGAC
>Ga0315285_10005506_pt1 | contig 13045 bp, 16 predicted proteins | sample YL17G09_36_MG_FD_203698 | JGI IMG/M metagenome (GOLD analysis project Ga0315285, IMG submission 203698) | Sediment microbial communities from Yellowstone Lake, YNP, Wyoming, USA - YL17G09_36 | ecosystem: Environmental > Aquatic > Freshwater > Lake > Sediment | place: USA: Wyoming | collected... | reverse complement strand
AAGGTACTGTATCTCGGCGCAGCTTCAGGAACCACTCCCAGCCACGTTTCAGACATAATTGGCGAAAAAGGACACGTTTACTGCGTAGAATTCGCCTCGAGGTCAATACGCGACCTCGTAGACAACGTCTGTTCATACAGGCTTAACATGTCCCCGATACTTGAGGACGCACGTTTTCCAGAAAGGTACCGGATGTTCATCCAAGGAAAGGTCGATGACATCTACTGTGACATAGCGCAGCCGGAACAAGCAAAAGTGTTGGCGGACAATGCAGACGTGTTCTTGGCAAAGTCCGGATGGGTCATGCTCGCCGTCAAAGCTCAGAGCATCGACGTTACAAGAGACCCGTCTGATGTGTACAAGAGCGAGGCCCACATCCTAGAAAAACGCGGCTTTAGAGTCGAAGAAATCGTGAACCTTGAACCCTACGACAAAGCCCACGCCATGATAGTAGCACAGAGATGACACCGTTCGAGAAAACAAGCATTGTTTATATTCCACAATGCAATGCATGATTTCTAGTGACGGTTTTATGACTATGGGGGAGGGAGACACTCGTGAAGCCCCAGAACTTATCTTGATGAAGTCGGGTTTCACCGTCTCTGAACGCTGCAGTTCACGCCCCAGCTGCTTCCACTTTGCCGCAAGAAAAGGTCACACCTTGATTTTCGTAAGGTCGCAGCCTGACATAAGCAGCCTTTCCGCACAGGACCTGCACGAGCTGAGGGCAATATCAGAAAACCTCTCCGCAACTCCTCTTCTAATCTGCGAACAAACAAGAGGAAAACCGCTAGAAAACGACACAGTGTACACACGGCATGGCGTGGTGGCAGTAACCTCTGAAACATTCGGAAGTGTCCTAGTCCATGGTCAATTCCCTCTTGTTCAGGCCAGTCCAGGCGGATACTATGTTGAGATTGACAGCCGGACCTTGAGGCGGAGAAGACAAGAACGTGGCTTGTCAGTAGGTGAAGTAGCCGACATGGTCGGTATTTCGCGGAGAACAATCTACGGATATGAACGTGGAATGGCCAAGGCATCCGTTCCAGCAGCGTACAACATGATAAGGGCCCTTGGAATTCCCGTTGCCAAACAGGTTAACATACTTGAAACATCAGAGGAACCGCAAAAACCTTGCCTCTTTAACACCGCGAAGAGAATGTTTTCAAGGAACAGGCTCCTGCAAAAGATCGTGAGCAGGTTTGCCAAGTGCCAGATCACAACGGTCAAACGGGCACCTTTCGACTTTGTTATACTCGCCCCTGACAGCAAACGAATACTCGGCGGCATCGCAAGCTCCAAGGAGCCTGAGCTTAACCGACGAGTAGCCGAGATCCTCAGCATAAGCAAACTTGTTAACGCCCATCCAGTGTTGATAATCGAAGGCGAGCAGCAGCGAAAAAAAGACATACCCTGCGTCAGCGAGGAGGAAGTCGCCCAGATGAACGGCCCTGAAGACTTGATCGCCAGAGTCACATGAGCTTAATCTGCCTATTGCCCTTCTCGCTTCTGACTTTCTTGGCTGGTCTCCACGACCTTCTGACGCACTCTGGATAATCACCCAACTTCACGCAGAGCTTGAGAAAATCGATCGTCTTCTCATCTGAAGGATACCCTGACCCAACATCGCCATACTTCTCAGCCAGCTCGGAAATTTCGCTGTCTCTTTCCACTTTTGCGATTATCGATGCCGCCGAAACAACAGGATAGTTCCTGTCAGCCTTGTGCTCCGAAACGATGTCCACTTTGAAAGACATACACTCCAGAATATCACGTTTGAAGCGTCTTTCCAGCACATCTGCAGCGTCAACATAAGCCTTGTCCGGTTTCAACACATCAAGCACTCGGGCCATGACTTGGGCCTCCAAATAATTCAGTTTGTGGAGTTTTCTGCCGCCAAGAACCACAGCATCGATTTCCTGAGGCGACAACTTCGTCACATGACAGTCTTGGCAGACCTTCCTAATCTCGACGGCAAGCGCTTCGCGCCTGCTCGGAGTCAGGAGTTTCGAATCCTTAACTCCCAAATCCCTCAAAACAGGCAAATCTTCATGCTTGATCAAGACTCCCGCTATCACCAACGGGCCGATGACTGAGCCGCGGCCCGCTTCGTCAACGCCTGCAACCAATGCTTGACCTTGCTCTCTTTGTCCGCCGTCGGTTGTCACTTTGTTTCCCGCTCCAATCTAGTTGCAGTGAGGCATTCATAGGCTTTTCCCGCAATTGTCGCCGGCAAGTTTTCTCTGCTTTCCCATGAGACCATGAACGTGTCCGCGTCCTGTCTTGCCTTCATCATCTTCAAGAGTCTGTCTTCAGCTTTCCAGTGAACGGTACTGATAACAGGTTTTCGTCCTTCAACAGCATTCTTCACTTCTATCCTGAACTTCTCCGAGAAAAGCTCCATCGGGCCGACCTCATCCACCGCCACGATGTCACATTCCTCATTGGCTTTCTGCACAGCTTCCACCCCAACACTATCAAGATCTCCCAAGTTGACACGGTATTTGCCCACTTTCGGACCATATTTCTGGTTTATGTGAGCAAGCCAGCCTGTTTTCCCTGTGCACAAGTCCGTAACTTCGAAGCCCACACGTGTTTCACATGAACGGACTTCACGGCTCACCATACCGCCAACACTGAAACCTCTAGCTTTCAACGCGTCGACCGTTTTGAGCAGGACAGTGGTCTTTCCGACTCCGGGACTGCCCATCACTAGCAAAACACGTTTGTTCAAAGGCTTCACAGCTAGACCAGAAGTCTAATATTGCCCATAAAGACTTTTCCGTAACTGTACCCAAGGAACATACAAAGCATGCGCTACGTAGACTTCAAACCTGATTTTCCAACTGAAACAATCTCAGAAGGCAAGGTGAAAGTTGTCGTTCCAAAACTCAAGGCCTACAAAAAGCTGCCCTGTGACTATGCACCTTCAAAGGCTCCTGTTTTCTATAATCCAGTTATGGAGTTGAACCGTGACCTCGCAGTTCTAGCTATGCAAGCTCACAAGAAGCTAACGAACCATGAACTGCGAATCTGCGAGCCATTGACAGCCTCAGGATTGAGAGGCATACGCTTTGCAGCTGAAGTTGAAGGCCTAGAAAAGGTTGTGATGGGCGACATCAACGAGCGAGCCTTCAAACTCGCACAGCACAATATCGCGTTAAACAAGCTAACACGCAAGGTTGAAGTGAAAAACGAGGAGGCCAACTACCTTTTGAGCTCGTACAGTGCACCTCACAAACGGTTCGATTGCGTGGACATTGACCCTTTCGGTTCGCCCGTACACTTTCTAGACTCTGCAGTCCGAGCCCTACGTGACGGCGGGCTTCTTGCCGTTACTGCAACGGACATGGCTCCTCTGTGCGGTGTTCACCCTCGAGCATGCATCAGGAAATACGGCGGGAAACCTTTGCGTGCCGAGTACTGTCATGAGCTTGCTGTGAGATTAGTCGCAGGAAGCATGGCGACGGCCGCAGCAAAACACGACATGGGCGTTCGCGTCATTTTTGCCCATCAAGCAGAACACTACGTTAGAGTGTACAGCACTGTGAAACACGGTGCAAAAAATGCTGACGAAAGCCTTGCGAACATGGGGTACGTACTGCACTGCTTCAAATGTTTTCACAGAGAGATCGTCGGAGGACTGTACCCTTTTCGGCTCAATGAGAAGTGTAGTGAATGCGGTTCGAGGTTGAGCCTTGGAGGACCGATGTGGGTCGGCAAGCTGTTCGATCCGCAGTTCTGCGGACTGATGAAAGACGATGTAAGCCACCGTAAGCTCAAGCTCAGTAAACGCATTGAGAAAATGCTGGCCTCGGTCGAAAGTGAGGCTGACGCTCCGGTATCATATTTCGTCATTGACAAGCTGTGTGACGCTATGAGTCTGCCTGTTCCTTCCGTTAGGACTGTGATTGAATCAGTGAAGAGTCATGGGTCCATGGCTTGGCTGACTGCTTTTCATTCTAGAGGAATAAAGTCTGACATGCCTGCCTCTGGGATGAAGGAAATCATACGTTTATTGGTAGAAAGTACACAAAGTCGTCGCGACAAGGAATGAGAAAAAAGGGAAGACGTTACGTTGGGTTGGCGCTTGTCTATTGCTGTACAGGCGGGGGCGGGGGCGCGATCGTCTGTTGCATCGCTGGACCAGGTTTGATGAAATACGCAACAGCCATGATAATTGCTCCTACGATCCCCACGTATACGCCAAAACCGGTATACTGTATGGCATTGAGTGTACTTAGGAAGACCAGAGTTCCAATCCATGCAAGCAAACCAAGTGCTCCTGCTGCAAGGGCAATCTTGCGCTTGGCTATTGCAACGAAACCCAATATGACTGCGATCGGATACAATATTACCGTAAGCAAGATAGCATATGCGGTAGGTGGAAGCGTGATTGATCCGCGCTGGATTCTCCGCTTTGTCCCAGTGCGCGGTAGAGGTCGAACAGAGTGGCTGAATATGAAAATGAAGTACCCAATACATCCTGTGTAACCGTTATCAATGGCAGGAAACCTGCGACCATGAATACAATCGTTCCAATCAGTGCTACGACTTTGGAAGATTCCATATTTGTCACCTGGTGATTGCATGCTTTGGGTTCGAACTGTTCTTAAACTTTGTCATATACAACCCTGCACCTTGGCCTAGCATGAATCCAAAACAACAATGACCAACGTGCACGGACCGAAGGCTGGCTATGAGATAACGGACAATCAGTCCTTCAATACTAACCGCACAAAGATGATCCTCTCTTTCGGGCAATTGAGAATCCTGAAGTATGAACGGCGCCTCCCAAGTCCACCGCTGCTAAGCCATTTGACATGTTTGGGACATGTCGACGACCGACATATACGTGCAATCGCAAATCGGTTTATATTGAGATTTGCGATTCTTTTCCTTGGCGAGATGCAATGTTCAGAAGAAAGCGGATGTCAAGCAAGGATTTTTGCGCACTCGCGGATATTCTATGGAAGGGCAATGCATTCGTCAGATACCAGAACCCCGATGGTTGGATCGTTCGGTGACGGACCCTTCTGCTATTCTTAACAATTGAAGCACATTTTCTTGAATTATACTACAAAAAGCCTCTTCACGTGGAATTCATGCTCTGGAGTTTTCTCGTTGCCTCAAGTCTCTGCTAGATGCATGCTCTCTGGAGTGTTGGACGATATTCCCAGAAACATGCTTTTGTCAAGTGCATGCCTTTGAACGATTAAACGTTGAGATTGATACTTGTAGCCGCATCTGCATCTGAAGCCTGAGAACTCGTTCGTATGCGAGTTCGTTATCGGGTCCATCTTCGAGAGCGGCGTGTCGCATCCTGACTGCTGCTTGTGAATCTTCCAGAGAAGGACCAGCTCGTCCAATGTTAGGGCTTGCGGTCGTTTGGCTTTTGTTACGAACCAAACACTGTATGCGCCGAAGACAAACCAAAGTGCCCACATCAAGAAATCGGTCATTTTCACCGATGCACCGCCATCAGTCGCTGAAGCTATGCTCCCTGCCTTATTTAACATGTGTGAAGAACGAAAACAGATATCAAATCGTGACTCAGAGTCTGTCTGGATCGCACAAAGCGAGGAATGTGAAACCCAACGCATGCCGGAAGAGAAAAAGTGAAGAAAACTGCGCGAGTTCAGAGCTGCGGAGAATACGCGGCGCGGGAAGGTTAGATTCTAGCAGGCAGCAAGGCTGAATTGTCACTTACGAGGATTGTTGTTGATGTTTCTTTCAGTTCTTTGATGCGGTTCTCAACCGCTCTGCAGATGCATGTTCTGATTTCATTACTGTTTGACGGGGGCATTCTTTCCAGTTTTTGGGCAAGCTTTTTGTCGCCGAGGATTTTCTGGACCCAACTTTGGAAGTCGTTTCTCTGAACGTGGAACACGAGACTCTCTGACTTGGCAGACCTAACCTTGTCCAGAAAGTCGGAGAGGTTTCTGGCAACTTCGCCCGTTGGTTTTCCAACGTCTTCATAGAAGTAGAAGGCTTCTTGATCCTTAACAGTTCGCAGTATCGTCACAGCTTCTGCGTTGACTTCAGGGTTTTGCCTGTTTCCCACTTTGGCTTTCATCTTGTTCCTTGAAAGCGCAGTTTGTTTCATTTCGAGTTCACACTCAGAAGCATCCTTGCTTCTTAAGACTTAATAAATGTTATTAGCGAAGTGTAGAACTCCAGAACACAATCGTTTCTCATACGGAAAAATTTGAAACCAGGCAGACGCGTGCAGACTGTGAGGGTGACGACAATGGCGGGCGCCCTAGACAATGTAGTAGTCAATGACTTTCCGCATGCTTTTCGGTGCCGCCTGTTTTGAGGCAAGCTGTTTCAGCATTCTTATCATCTGAGGCTGAAAGCGTGCAATGTCTGTTAGGGTTACTATGCCCACAAGCTTGTTTGCATCAACCACGGCCAGCTTCTTTATCTTATTTTGAAACATCAATTTCATAGCTTCTTCCAAATCCGTGCTTGGCTCAACAACAACCAATGGAGTGGTCATGATCTCCTTTACTTTAGTATTCATAACATCCTTTGCTCCTGCAATAACCCTTCTCAAGAAGTCCCTTTCCGTAACTATGCCCATAGCCTTTCCTCTTTCCAGCACTATGAGGCTTCCTATCTGAAATTCGTTCATAATGTCGACAGCCTCTTTGACCGTGGAGTTTTCATCCACAGTGATTACTTCCCTCACCATTACGTCTCTGACTTTCAAGGGTAGTGAGTCTTCTCTCTGTTCCTCTTCGTTCTGATCTGACAACAAAACCACTCATCTAATTGTTCACAATCGGTGTATATAGATTCTATTCGCAGCTTGCGGCAAACGATAGCTAACAAGACTGCAGTCTTGGAAGAAGTGGTTTATTAGTGCACGCTAAGGCATTAACCTGTTCAGGAAGCGAAAACAACATGCGCGCCCATGCTGAAAAACGCATAAATCGCGAAAAAACCGCATAACCTAAATGAGCGGAGCTGCAATCTGTTTCTAGCTATCTTGAGGATTTGAGGATGCTGTGAAACTCAAGGTTCTCGTAACTTCAGCGTGGCCTTACCTAAGCGTAACTCCACACCTGGGCAACCTCGTCGGCTCACTGCTTTCTGCCGACGTTTTCGCCCGATACTGCAGATTGAGAAGTGAAGATGTGGTCATGGTAAGCGGGTCAGACGAGCATGGAACACCTATTGAGGTTGAAGCCATCAGACTCGGAGTTTCTCCAAAAGAACTGGCCGATAAGAACCATGCCCTGCTTCTTGGACTGCTTGAAAAGTGGGGCATAACCTTTGACAACTTCACCCGAACCGAAAGCCCAACGCACAAACAGTTCGTGAAAGAACATCTCACAAAAATTTATGACAACGGCTACATATTCACCAAAAAAACAGAAATGCTCTACTGCGAAAAATGCAAACGTTACCTGCCAGACCGGTTTGTTGAAGGAAAATGCCCCTATTGCGGATACGAGCACGCCAGAGGAGACCAATGTGAAGCCTGCGGCAGACTGCTCGAAACAACTCTTCTGTTGGAGCCGTACTGTGCAATCTGCAAAAGCAAACCTGTAGTCAAGGAGACTGAGCACTGGTACTTTGACCTGCCAAAATTCTCTGACCGGATAAGAGCATGCCTTGAGCAGAACAAAAGGTTACCCGCAAACACACGAAACTTCAGCCTGAACCTTATCAAAGAAGGACTGAAACCCAGAGCCATCACACGAGACGTGAGCTGGGGAATCCCCGCGCCATTTCCAGGCGCTGAAGGAAAAACAATCTACGTATGGGTCGAAGCAGTTCTGGGCTACGTGTCAGCGACCATCGAATACTTCAAAAACCATGATAACCCAGAGGCGTGGAAAGACTACTGGTTTAACAAAAAAGCTCGCACCTTGTACTTCATAGGTAAAGACAACATACCCTTCCACACCATAATCCTTCCCGCATTGCTCATGGCTTCACATGAAGACTACAACCTACCGTGGAACGTTGCTGCAACAGAATTCCTACAGTTCAAGGGCGAAAAAGCTTCGAAAAGCAAGAAAATCGGCATATGGATGCACGAAGCATTGGAGCTGTTCCCGGCAGACTACTGGCGTTACTATCTCATAGCAACGAGGCCTGAAACTAAAGACTCCAACTTCTCATGGGGAATATTCATAGAAAAAATCAACGCAGACCTCAACGACACGTTCGGGAACTTCATCCACCGGACACTAACTTTCATCACCACCCAGTTCAATAGTGAAATACCAGCGTCTCAACCGCTTGACTCTGATTCGCAGGCAATCCTGAAGAGTTTGGAAGAAAAAGTGGAAACTGTCGCCAAACAACTCGAAGACTGCGAGCTCCAGTCGGCAATCACAACCGTAATAGGCATAGCCCGAACCGGAAACCAGTACTTGAACGAGAAAGAACCATGGAAACTAATCAAAACCGACAGGACAAATGCGGCTAGCATCTTCCACGTTGTAGCGCAGTACGTAAAGGCCCTGGCAATAGTTTCCGCGCCGTTCATTCCGTTTTCCGCGGAAGAAATCTGGAAGACCCTTAATCTATCTGGTAGCGTCCATGAACAATGGAAGGAAGCTCTGACGCCCCTTCCGACCAACCACAAGATAGGGAACCCAAAGCCTCTGTTCAGGAAGATAGACTCAGATGAAAAAGAACTTGAAGAAAGACTCCAGAAGGTTCGAAAGGCACTGGCAGCTGCGTCCTAGCTTCAGGCCGAGGCCGTGACAGTTTGCCCTTGAAAATAGACCTACATGTCCATTCATGCTACTCTGCAGACTCGACAATAACCGGCCGAGAACTAGTATATTACGCCCAGAAGACTGGCCTCGATGGCGTTGCAATAACAGACCACGACAATCTGGACGGAGCCGCCAAGATCGCTGAGGAAACAGGTTTTTTCACAATTCCAGGCATGGAAATAGAAAGCCTTCAAGGACACGTCATCGCGCTTAACATACAAGAACCCATCCCCAGCAAACTGAATGTCAACGAAACCATAGAGAGAATCCATGCAGCAAACGGCATCGCAGTAGCCTGCCATCCCACTGGCTTACTGAAAGGCGGCCTAGGCAACCGCACACCCTCAAGGGTAGACGCTGTCGAAGTCATCAACTCATCAGCTCTCCCTTTCCGCAATTCCGTGAAAAAGAACGAAACGATTGCTCAACGTTTAGGAAAACCTCGAGTGGCGGGCAGTGACGCCCACTACGGCCCTGAGATAGGCTGCGCTTACACGCTGATTCAGGCAGAACCAGACGCGAACGAGGTTGTCAAGGCCATAGTCAAAGGCCTATGCCAGCCCTTTGGAAGGGCAATTCCAATCAGTTTCAGGTTACAGAAGATAGTTGCGCGAAAGAAGTAGACGCTAGAAAAGAAGGGGTTTCTTAGAAGTTCTCCATCTGGTAGAGGTCCAAGTCTATTCCCAAAGTTTTCTCCTGTTCAGCACGTGGTTCCATGTTGTAGAGGTGGGGCGCTATTTTCGCCAAGCTACTCAGAGCGTGCGGTCTGCCAACACCCGTCATTACAAGCGTGACTTTGAGCTTGCCCACTTGCTGAGGATTCACTCTTGCCCCCCAGATAACATGTGCGTTGCAGTCCATCATTTGGGTGACTATTTCCCCAACGTGGTTTACCTCTTCAAGGGTCATGTGATCGTCGCCCGTGACGTGAATCAAGGCTCCTTTGGCTCCAGCGAAGCCAACGTCTAACAACGGTGTGCTTAACGCGCTTCGCACTGCTTCCTCTGCTCGGTTCGGAGCATCGGATTCGCCGACGCCCACAACCGCAAGTCCGCCTTTGTGTACAACTGTTTTGAAGTCTGCGACATTCATGTTAATCATGCTTGGTGTCGAAATCGTTTCGATGATACCTCTTATCACGTTGGCCAGGACCTGGTCTGCCACTCTGAAGGCCTCAGTTATCGGCAGTTGTGGAACCAGCTGCATGAGTCTGTTATCGTCGATAACGACAACAGTATCACATTGCCTGCGCATTTCTGTCATAGCCTTGGAAGCAAGTTGAGTGCGACTCTTTTCCATTTTGAACGGCATAGTGATGACACCGACGGTTAGTGCACCTTTTCTCCTCGCAATCTCTGCGATTACTGGCACTGCACCTGTTCCAGTGCCGCCGCCCAGACCCGCAGTTATGAAAACGATATCTACATTCGCAAGCAAGTTTTCAATCAGCTTCCGAGACTCTTCAATCGCTGCCCTGCCCAGCCTAGGGTTTCCGCCGACGCCTAAACCCTTTGTTAACTTCTCGCCTATCAAGATCTTGTGATTAGCCTTCGAAGCCTGCAAGTGAACAGCATCCGTGTTTACGGCAACACACTCTGCAGAAGCTATGCCTGCCTCCATTAGCCTAGTGACAGTATTGCTGCCTGCTCCTCCAACGCCGATCACGACAACGTGGCAGCAACCAGACCGCCCTGGATCTAGTCCCGTAACGCTCCATGTGTACTTCACTGCATCTTCTTTAGGTTCCATTCTAGCCACCAGCGTTTTTCCTCCAAACTTCCTCGCTGATCATATCCCGTATAGCTACTCGTATGGCTTCAGCTCTGTTCGGGTAGAACTTCTCACCTACGAGCTGGTCCAACGCCTTGAGATAGGTCTCAGGCAGATATAGAGTTATTAACTTCAATCATCTCCCTCCGAGTAAACAAAGGACCAGCCTTTCTCTGTTATACTTCTAGGCAATATGCTGCAAATATGCTACAAATATGTTGAGCCAGACCCTTTTAAATTTTGCCTTCGTACACTTTCACATTTGTGTTAAATCCCTGAGCTCGCGACCTTCATGTTTTTATTCCTTAGTGTAGCATTTAGCGTGTTGCGATGGAAGAATATGCGGGTTTTCATCAGGAGTTTCGGATGTTCCACAAACATGGCTGACGGCGAAGTGCTTGCCGGCTGTCTAGCCCGTGCTGGGTATGAACTCGTTCGTTCTGTATCTTCTGCGGATGTCGTGATCTACAACACGTGTGCTGTTAAAGGCCCGACCGAGAATCGCATGATTGAAGCGTTGAAGCAGGTTTCAAAATCGAAGAAGCTGATTGTTGCTGGGTGTCTGTCATCTGTCAACCCTGAAAGGCTGAGGCGCGAGGTCAAGTTCGATGGAGTCGCCGGACCGGCAGCGGGTCAAAGCATCGTAGATCTTGTGGGCCGTGTTTTGAAGGGTGAGAAAACGAATAACCTCGAGTCGGTCCCGCATGATTTGCCGGAGCTTACTCTGCCGCGTGTGCCTGGAAATCCAGTTGTTAGCATTATTCCCGTAAGCTATGGGTGTTTGGGCTCGTGTGCGTATTGTTGCGTCGTTTTTGCGAGAGGGCCTTTGAGGAGCTACGGCGTTATGGACATCGTTGACAGGGCAAAAGAGGACTTCAGCTTGGGGTTCCGGGAGTTATGGCTGACTTCGCAGGATGTTGCTTGTTACGGACGAGACAAGGGTACGAACCTTGTTGAATTGCTTAAGGCTTTATGCGCGGTGGATGGCGATTTCAGAGTCCGTGTGGGTATGATGACCCCAAACATGACTATGGACATGCTCGAAGATTTACTGGAGGCTTTTGAGGATGAGCACATCTTCAAGTTCGTGCATTTGCCAGTTCAGAGTGGCGATGACAATGTTCTGAAGTCGATGCGCCGTTTCTATTCTGTGGAAGAATTCAGAAAAGTTGTTGATGCTTTCAGACGCCGTTTCCCAACGTTGACATTGGCGACTGACGTGATCTGCGGTTTTCCAGGAGAAAACGATGCGGCCTTCAACAAGACCCTGCAGTTGATAGAGCAAGTTAAACCGGACATCGTGAATGTATCCAAATTTTTTGCTAGACCGAAGACCCCCGCTGCAGAGATGAGAGAACATTTTGTGCCGCTGGCAGAAATCAAGAAGCGAAGCACCGCGGCGGCTGCATTGGCCCAGAAAGTCGCTTTTGAGAATAATCAACAGTGGGTGGGTTGGAAGGGTTGCATCTTGGTGGATGAAGAAGGTAAGGTTCCAGGGTCTTGGGTAGGCCGAAATCCTGCATACAAACCCGTCACAATCAAGGCCGCAGAGAACATGATGGGAAAAAACTTGTCAGTGAGCGTCAAAAAGGCTTTCCCGACTTATCTTGAAGGCAGCCAAGCTTGACAAACTATTTATGCAATTCCAGCCTAACTATGCGTTGGGGACAATTTCGTGAGCGAAGAAGAGCTTGTTGAAATTGGACGAATAACACACTTCTTCTCGAAGATAAATGTAGCAGTGATCGAACTGAAGGCACCTTTGAAGGTCGGAGACACAATAGTCATCAAGGGGCCGACAACCGATTCTCAACAAGTCGTCGACTCAATGCAGATTGAACACCAAAATGTTCAAGCAGCCCTGGCAGGACAGAGCATAGGCATGAAAGTCGCGCAGCGCGTCAGAGAAACAGATGCCGTTTTCAAGAAGCGTTAGCACTTCTCCTTTTTTCCCGCAAATTGCCAATGCGTTTCCGTAGAGTTAAGCTCAACTCATTCCCCTGACAGAGCTGTTGCCATTTTTTCTGTTTCCTATCACGAAGTCGATTACCAGCAACGCGCGCAACGCAAGGCTGTTCTTTCTAGAGCACTGGAAGGCTTCGGATATATTGCGGATTTGGAAAGAACCTTTTTGTTCAGAACCTGGAGATGTTCATGACGGAGAAGGCGAGAATAGATTGTCAGAAGAGACAGCTAGGAGCATAGAGCAACAAGCACTTGGAATTTTCAGCAAATCCTTCTCAAAGCGTCACGAGTTCTGGAGCAAGAAGGATATTCTGCTGATAGCCCTCCAAACACTGCCCAAACAAGTCAAGAAGAAAAATAGACTGGACAACCTTCTGAAAATGAGACGCGAATTCCTAGAGAAGCTAGTCGAAGAGTCCTAGATCACGATTACCGTCTTCTAGGGGCCTCCCGAGTATCAAGACCAGCTTGCCATTAGATTATTTGCCAGTCGAACAGTACCTTGTGTGCGCGTTCTCGATAGGAAACAGCAGATAAAGGAAAGAGGGAGATTGTGCGCAGGAATTGAA
>Ga0315285_10005505_pt1 | contig 13045 bp, 23 predicted proteins | sample YL17G09_36_MG_FD_203698 | JGI IMG/M metagenome (GOLD analysis project Ga0315285, IMG submission 203698) | Sediment microbial communities from Yellowstone Lake, YNP, Wyoming, USA - YL17G09_36 | ecosystem: Environmental > Aquatic > Freshwater > Lake > Sediment | place: USA: Wyoming | collected... | reverse complement strand
TGCCAATGCCCACGATCCCGACCGCGACGGGCACGGCTTGTCACCATCGGATGGTGACAAGAAACGCTGGCCAGCATCGAGCTCACGTCACCATCAGGGGGGTTCGATCCTATAGGTTTATGTTCTGAAACCCACAGAAAGGGGTAAGGGATGGCGCAAACGCAAATCATCAATGGGATTCGGGTTACGTTCCCGGGGGACCCGTTCAAGAAAGCGGTCGAGATTGTGGGGATGTTCGACCGACTTGCCCTGTGGCCTGCTGATGAGCCTGAGCCACAAAACAGAAGGGAGGTGAAAAAGAATGTCCCTCGCGGAGATGAAAGCGGAACTGCAGCGGCTGGCCGATGACCTGCTGGAGCATGCTGACGATGGCGACGACAATGCAAACAACCTGCGGGCGGTGCTCCGATATGGCGCGGTAGAACTGCAACGACTGGCGGCGGACCCGGGCGAGGCCCAAGCCGGCCCGGCGGGCGGCTGACCGCCTATCCCTGTCCCCCACTCGGGCACGGGTGGGGGATAGACGCGAGGCGGCCAGCACGCGAGCGCACGTCACCACAGAATGGAGGTATACATGGACAACGTAGCACTGACCACGACTGGGCAAACGAGGGTTGACCTGATCCCGACTGGCGCGGATAAGTGCGCACGGTCACGGCTGGCCCACTTCGTAAGGTGGCAGACCTCGCACGGGCGGCCCTGGCACGATCCCGACTTGACGGCATACCGTGACGCGATGCTGGCCGACGGCAAGCAGCCGGCTACGGTGGCGGCCCATCTGTCTACTGTGCGGGCGCGGTATCGAGCCATAGTCAAGGACAACGCGACGCGCCAGGCGCTTTTCGACGCGGCGGCCCAAGTCGTGGGGGTTGGCCCTGCGGACCGCAAAGCGTTCGTTGACGAAATGCTCACGCGCATAGAGAACGCGATTGACCCCGACCTCTCACCCGTCAAGCAGGTTACGCGCCAGGATAGGCCAGACAGCGACGAACTCAGGTTGACGGCTGAGCAAGCAGGCGCATTGCTGGCGGCCCCTGGGGTTGACACTGCGCGGGGGTTGCGTGACACTGCCATAATTGCTCTACTCCTGTGCACGGGCGTTCGTGAGGCAGAACTTACGGCGCTAGATGTGCCAGACCTGCGGCAACGGTTGGGCGGTGAGTTGGCCTTGCACGTCCGAGAGGGGAAGGGTTGCAAAGAGCGGCTTGTCCCCTACGGCGCTTTGTCGTGGGCACTCGCTATCGTTGACCGGTGGCTAGAAGTGGCGGGCGTCCAGGTGGGCGCGGTGGTTCGTGGATTCTACCGCGACGGCCAGACAGTGCGGCCTGGACGGCTGACGGTGCGAGCGGTACAGGACGTCTTGGGCGCTTACCCCATCGTGGCGGACGGCGACCTGGTCACGGTCAAACCGCACGACTGCAGAAGGACCTACGCGCGGCGGCTGTACGAAGCGGGCGTCGACGTCGTGGCGATCCAACAGAACTTGGGCCACTCTGACCTCAAGACCACGTTAGGGTACATCGGCGCGCTAGACGTGGCGCGACGGCGGCCCCCTGCGATCTACGCTTTCGACGTGGCCGGCCTGATGCACCAGGCAAAAATGGCGTTTGACGGTGAAAACTGATTGCGTAGAATTGAGAGTATACGAAGTGAACACTTGCGGGCAGTCCGGAGGACCCGGACGCGGCAACCTGGCCCGGACCTGGCCCGGACCTGGCCCGGGTGAGGGTGACCGGCGTAGAAATGCCCCTGGGGGCATTCCTGGAGGTGGACGGTGAGCGAACAAGCGAACATGCTAACACTGGAGGGGCGTAGAGCGTTCGTGGCCGACGTTTGGCCCACAATAGCGACCTGGGTGTATCGCGCATACCAGGAACACGGTAGAGGCGCGGTGATCATCCGTGGGGGACTGAACGGACCCGAACCGCCAGAGTACATACCACTATCGCCCATGTCAACCTGGCCCAATCCTGAGTGTGAGCAATATGCCAGGGACTACGATCCCAAGACTGAGGTAGTCATTATTTTTGTGTTGGGTGACGTTGTGGCGGCTGGCCGGTGGACTGCTGAGTCGTTTGCCACACCTAAGAGGGTACACAAATGGAGTGAACAATGAAACCACGACGGGCACGACGATGGGCGCTGGCGGTCGGGCTGATGCTGGCGGTGGCGGTATCGGCGGTGGTTGGCTACTACCTGGGCGCGTGGTTGCGGCTGGTGACCTCTCGGTGATCATGGAGGTGACGACGTGAAGGGTGATACGAAGCGGTGCACGACTTGCGGGCGCGATCTTCCCCTGGGCGCGTTCTATAGGGACCGGCGCAACAGGGACGGCTTGTACAGCGAGTGCAAGACGTGCACCAGGAAGCGGCGCGAACGTGACCGGCCCCGGATACGCCAGACTGAGGCGGCCCGACGTGAAGCGAACCGCGAACGGGAACGGGCACGGGTGACGGCCTGGCAGCAGGCGAACCGGGAGCGAACCAGGGAGCATCAGCGACGATACAGGGAAGCGAACCGGGAGCGCATACGGGAGCGTGACCGGGCACGGTATCGCCGGAAGCGGCAGGGGTAAGATGGTACATAACTGCTACAACGTGAATTGTGAAAACAGGCCAAAACAGGCCATTATGGTAAGTTATCATCATTACATAACTGCTATAGTCGGAAGTAGGATTTCACATATTGCAGCAACCTTCCCGATGATTGCACGGTGCATGGACAACCTGAACCGGTGGCCAATCCTGTGGGTTTAGGTTCATAACACTATAGGAATTGGCTTGACTTGTTGCAAGAACTGCGGTATAATCGGGCTGAAAGGGGCGGCTGCCCGATCTGCCCCTATAGCGTGTGTCTACCTTTTCGCTCAGCGACAAGGCAGAATATGAGCTAGGGACCCAATAGAGGTCTTGCCACATGTTCTGCCTTGTTTCATTATGGAGGTATAGAAAAATGGTGACGACAGTCAGTGGGAAAAACTTGTCGGTGTCAGTCGGCTACCGCTTACCTCTTTCGCTGTATGAGGAAGCGGGGCGGCGGGCGCGGGACCGGGGGGTAAAACTATCTGTGGTTCTCCGCGAAGCGACTGCGGCCGGCCTGGCAGTGCTGGCGGACGGCCGGCAAGTAGCAGAACCTACACAAACGAAGGGGGCACGCGATGGGTGATCCTGGCAAAAGAGAAGCCTGGCGTGGCAACACCAGGCACGGGCAAGGACCTCTTGACGGTCACTACAACTTTGCTCATTATAGCAGATGTGGCGCGACTGTCAAGCACTTGCCCCATAACATCGGGGGCGGTGCACTGTGGAAACCGGGTTAAGTCGTTGGCGCGGCCGATGGGAAGGAGCGGGCGTCCCTACCATCCCCTTACTACCTGGACGCAAGGAGCCGGCATGCACGGCCTGGCAAGCGCGCTCCAGCGCGGACCAGTGGCACCAGGTGGGGGGAAGCGACTTTCGGGGGAATGTGGGGGCGGTCATGGGCGGTGGAAACGCGGTCATAGACTGCGATGCGCCAGAGACGGTCAAAGCAGTCGTGGCCGGCCTGGACGGCATGGGCGTCAACCCTGGCCGGTTGCCACAGGTGAGAACATTACACCAGGACCACCTGCAGTTTTACATCAGGGTTGGCGATCCGCCAGAAGGGGGAGCCTACGCCAAACTGGCCCCGGACGTTGGCCCGGGTGAACTGCGATTCGGCCCTGGCAGTTACGTGTGTGTGCCTTGCTCAGAAGTGGACGGCGTTCGCTATCGGTTCGTGAATGGCTGGCCCGAACTACTGCCCACACTACGGCCCATCACCTGGCAAGACCTCACGTGGCTGATTGCGCCAGTGGCCCCGACCACGGGCACGATCCTGGAGCGTCCACCCGTTCCGCTACTACGGCGGGCGATGCCCCAGCGCGCGGAAACGCTACTGCGCTACCTGGCGACGGCCAGCAAGGGGGAGCCTGTCACGATCCTGGACACACGCGGCATGGGTGTCAAAGCGTATGCGTCCCGATCTGAGGCAGAAATGGCAGTCGTGGCCATGCTCATTCTGTGCGGGTGGGACCTCGCAGAGATTGAAACGGAATTTGAGCGACGGCTGCCAGGGCATTACAAGGACAGTCCCAACCGCGAGCGGTGTATCACGCGCGAATACACGAATGCCCTGGGCGTGCTGGCGTCTTCCCCCACCCGTCTGCAAATCGTCAACGTCTACGAAGACGCACAAGCGGCGGCCTGGCCTGGTCGGGGGGGGTTACTGGAGCGGGCGGTGTTCCTGGGATTGTTGTCTATCGGCTGGCAGTTTGACACCTGGGAGCCATGCGCTTCCGTTCGTTGTCTGGCAGAAGCGGCGGCGGCGTCCAGGTGGGGCGTACAGAATGCACTCACCCGGCTACAGGCTGGCGGCCTGGTGCGACGGGTAGAGGGTTGGCATGCTGACTTCACCACCCATGAACTGGTGGCAACGGGTGACCGGTGGCGGTTGACGGGTGATGCGTGCACAATACAAGGCCATAAGTCCCAGTCTTGGGAGTCTTCCCGGGTGGTTGCTGGCGCTCCCTCAGTGGGGCTGATGGGTGCGGAATTGTGCACGGGGGAGGGGGGGGGGACAGCAGCGGGCGCGGCGCTGGCCGAACTCTGGACACAGGTGGGCAGGAGCGCGGGGGCGGTGTACGGGCACCTGAGCATGGATCCGCGAACCGTCAAGGATTTGGCAGAAGCGACCGGAAAACACAGAAATACGATACATGCGGCGCTGGCCCGCCTCGCGGCCTGGGACCTCGCAGAGCGCACGCCGGGGGGATGGGTACGCGGTGCGGGCAACCTGGCCGACGTGGCCCAAGAGGTGGACGCGGAAGGGCACGCAAGGCAAAGGCGTATTGCTCACGATCTGCAGCGTGAGGCGTGGTACAGTCACGCGCGGGCAGGGGGGTGGTAAAACAGATGGACGTCTCACAAAAGACGAAAGTGGCCCGGCTGGAGGCGCAACGGGCGGCGGCCCAAGAGGCGTTGGGCGCGCTGGCCTGCGCATTGTCTACAGATGAGTTGACGGCGATGCTGGCATACTGGTGGCTGGAGGATAGCGCGTTTTTGCATGATTACTCTTTGAAAGAGGGCGGCGTCGAAGAGTACGACGTGTCGGTGTCCCAGTTTCGAGAAATATGCAGCGATCCCGAGCGGCACTTTTCCCTTTATGCGTCTGCAAATCTGACGCTATGGGAGCGGCTTACCCCTCCCCAACGCGCGTTGTTGGGCTGGCCCAAGACGAGGGGGAGAATGGAGAGACGGCTGCGGGAGGTGGGGGAAGCCTGGCCGGCCTGGCACGCGGCGGCGCTGGCCCGACGGTTAGAGGGTTCGGAACAGGAACGGCGGGCGATCGTTGAAGCCTGGGCGGTAGAGCGGGCAGGGTTGGCAGATTTTGGCAGACAATGGCAGACCTCGGGCAATTGACGCGCTTCTTTGCTGCTCGACGGTGAGGGCGGCGGCGGCAAAAGCCGGCCTGGGGGAGCGCACGATCTACCGTTACCTGGCCGATTCTGACTTCCGGGCGGAACTTCACAGGCGGCAGGATGAGGCCCTTTCGGCGGTGACGGCTGCGCTGGCAGGTGGAATGGGGAGCGCAGTACAGGCGCTGGCCGGCGTGCTGGACGATCCCGAATGCCCGCAAGCGGTCAAAGTGCGGGCGGCGTTGGGCTGGTTGCGTGAGGGGCGAGCGATGGTTGAAACCGACAACCTGGTCGACCGGGTGGCGACACTGGAAAAAGTGCTGCTTGAGGCGGGGTGAGTGAGCCCCGATGGTGGCTATGGGTTTAAGATGATAAACTCATAGGGTTGCATGAGAGAGATAAGGAGAAAAGCGATGAGTGAAAAACTGACGGCGGAAGAGGCGCAACAGATAGAGAAACTGCGCCGGGAACGCATGGCCAGTGGGCGCGCGGCTGATGCACGAATGGAACAAGAACGCCAACGCCGGGTGGATGAGCAAGAGAGTGCCCGCCGGGAGGAGGAAGACGCGCGCGCGGCGATACAGGCGCTGGCGAAGCAAGAACTCCAGCGCCGGGCAGAGGAGCGCCAGAGGCAGGAAACAGAGCGGGCAACGGAGGAGGCCGGCTTGAGGGCGCGCAGTCTGGCCCTTACGCGAGAACTGGCAGCGGCCAAGACTGCGCTGACTGAGGCGCAAACCAGGGTGGCCCGGGCGCGGGCGTTTGGGGATCCCGGCTTGAAAGAGGCGCGGGCGGCGGTGATCCGGGGGCGACGGGAAATCGAGGAACTGGCGGCGGCCCTCGACGTCCTGGACGCTGAACTTGCCCTGATACGGCCTAACGTACAATTCGGTCGGCACAAAAGGGTGGGATGAGCGGCGCTTGACTTTGGCTGACAATCCCGGAAGCGGCTGGCCTGTTCCTGCGCACGTGGGGCACTCGCCATGTGCCATGCTATTGTGCCACACTCCCCGCCTGCTCCCCCTGCGCGCGTGGGGCAACCCCTGGCAACACGGCTTGACAGACTGGTGGTATCGGTACATCACAAATCACGCATACATTTTGACGGCTGGCCTGTTAGCAAATAACAGGCGTTTTTCTACGCGCAACCGTGTAGAATCTTGACAGGAATTGGAGCGGATGGTATACTGTTAGCAACTGTTAGACTTGGAGGGAAAAGGTGGACACAAACGAGACTTGGACAACACGGGAAGCGGCGCGATACCTGGACATTTCTACAGTGGCGCTTTTACGCAAGGTTGAATTACTGGGAGCGTCTAAAGTGGGAATTGGCTACCGCTGGCCCATCGAGCGCGTGAAAGCATACGAGCGCGCGGTAGCAGGTAAGGCGCTGAGTGATCCCACCAGGGGGAGCGAGTTGGAAGGGGGATAATCCCTCTTTTTTTTGCAGAAACCGTTAGCAACTGTAAGGGGGCAAGAATGGACAAGGCAACAGTTTACAAGGAATGGCTAGAGGCGACCGATGATGCGATCCTGGCGCTGGCCGACTGGCGGTCACAGTTGGCCGACTGGCAAGCGCGCGGCGGTGAGGCGGAGCCCGGCGACTTTGACGCGAACTTCCAGAACCTGGCCAACGACGGCCTGGACACCTGGACGGACGTGATACAGACGGGTGGCGGCATAGACCTCTTGGCGGCCATCGTCGAGGGCGGCACGATCTGCCCGACCTGTGACGGCAATGGCCTGGTGCGTTACTCCTATTTGCCTGAGACTTGCCCGACCTGCGGGGGCGTGGGCGGGCTGGCAGCGGGTGATCCGGCGTGCACTTGCTCCGAGCCTGGTGCACCTGCTACCCTGGCAGGCGATCATGCTGGCTGGTGCGTGGCGGTCGGGGGATGAGGGATGAGGGTTGGCTTTACCACTGAGTGGTCAGATATGCCATACACGGCAACCTTCGACGAACTTCTGTCTTGGGGAGGGTACGCGAACTATGTGCAAAGTAGGCACTCCTGGCAATACCTTTTCGTCAACGGCGTTTTCTACACTGGCCGACGTGGTGAGGAAGTGGGGCGGAAGTGTGGCCCATCGGCTATATTGGACAAGGCACTCCTGGCGGGCGGGTGGTGAGAGATGACCGTCTACTTGCTCCACTTCCAAGCGAACTACAAGCACGCGCGGCACTACCTGGGGTATTGCCAGAACTTGACCGCCAGGCTTGCTCAGCACGCCAGTGGGAACGGTGCCAGGTTGTGCCAGGTGGTCAAGGCAGCGGGCATATCGTGGTACGTGTCCCGAACGTGGGAAGGGGGCAGGGACCTGGAGCGCAGACTTAAGGCCCGCCACAACTCACCCAAGTTATGCCCGATCTGTCGGTCGGTGCGACGTGCAGAACGTGAAGCCCTGGCCGCCGACGGCCAGCAGGAACAAGTCAGTATAACTGAGCAATAATTGCTTAGTATAAATACTCTGGAGGTGAAACGTGAACGTAGGATTTGACGGCGGTTTCTACGCCACAAAAGCAATCTCAGGTGACCGGGTGGCCCACTTCCCCAGTTTCGCCACACGGCCCGCCGAGAGCCTGTTTTCCCTTAACGGGCATACGACTGTGATCATGGAGTCGGCGCATGGGCGTTTTCTGGTAGGCGCTGAGGCGGTCAAAAAGGGTGTCACGGGTGCACGCAAGGAAACGCGAGAATGGATCATGAGCGCGGAATATCTCGGCGGCTATTTCTACGCGGCACTCTCGGACCTCACAGAAGCGACCCAAGTCACGGTTAACCTGGTGGCCGGCCTGCCTGTGGCCGACTATGCCAGGGACAGAACCGCGTTACGTGACCGCCTCTTAGGCGTCCACACATTCACGCGTGTAGGGCGGCGCGGCCAGGTGGTCAAGGTGGAAAGTGTGCGGGTGATCCCACAAGCGTGGGGGGCGGTGCTTTGCCTACTCCTGGACGACAACGGCAAGGCGGTACAGCCTGAGTTGGTCAAGGAAAAGGTGGCCATTCTGGACATCGGCGGGCACACGGTTAACTATCTATCGGTTGACGGCCTGAGCGACATTCCAGCAGAAACGCGCGGCACTGAGCGCGGCGCGTGGCACGTGGTGCGGGTGGTGCGTGACTTTTTCGTAGCAAATCACCCTGGCCTTAATCGGCTACAGGACCACCAGATTATGCAAGCAGTCATGGAGGGCACCATTTACGACGGCGGGGAGCCTGTTGACCTGCGGCCCGTGGTCAAGACCATAGTCAACGACATCGGGCAGGAAATCACAGACGTTGCAAGTCAATACTGGGGCATGGGTGGGGCAACCTTCCGGCGCGTGGTGGTGTGCGGCGGTGGGGCGTACCTGTGGGGCGAACAAGTCAAGCGGGCGTTTCGGCAAGCCGTAGTGATCCCTGAGCCTGAGTTAGCGAACGCGCGCGGTTTCTACCGATTCGCGGCCTATCTGGCAACGAAGGTGTAGACATGGCAAAGGTTACAGTGGCGTTTTCGCTTGACGACGAAGTGGACGCGGACATATTGCATGAGTTGGCCGAACTGCCCAAGCGCAAGAGGAGCGCGGCTTTTCGGGCGGCCTGGCGCGCAAATCAGGCAGCGGCCAATCTTACCCTGGGGGATGTAATGAATGAACTGGGGGAGATTCGGCGGGCATTGCGTAACGGCGCTGTAATTCAGCACAACGGGGAGCGCGCGGCGGATACTCAGCAAGAAACCGATCCGCTTGCACAAACGGCACTGGCAGCAATTGACGGCCTGGGGGAACTCTGACCGGCTGCCCTTGTCCTGGTGCCAATGCTTTCGCGGCACCAAGACAAGCGCGGACCTGTGAGCAATCACGATCTGGAGGTGTAGAGAAATGACCGTTTTCGTGGGCGCGTGTTCCGTGACATCTTGCCCGTTCAATCTCGGCGACGGGCGCGTAACCTGCGGCTGGCTGCGCAACGGGCGCGGTCGGTGTCATCACCCGATCTACCGCGAAGCGTGGGCGCTGGGGCACGAACTGGAGCAAGCGCAAGCAGCGGAAGCGGCCCCGATCCTGGAGCCGGCCCCGGTGATCCCTGCTCTATCGGTTTATGATCATAATGCCATAGGACCGGCGCGCAGTCTGACCGGTCGGGCGCTGGCGGCCAGCAAGCCAATGGACGCGGCCCGAGCACGACAAACGTTACTTGACCTGGGGGAGGTGTAGAGCGATGGGCGGGTTGACGTTCCTGGAGCAATTATGCAGCGTAACGATGTTACTGGCGGGCGCGGGCACGATCTTACTGCTGTACGCTGGCCTGGCCCTCGAACGGCAATGCCAGGCGCTGGCACGGCTGCAGCGTGAGCGTGTACAGGCGGCCTATCGGGCGCGGACCATGCGCGGCCTGCTGGCGCGGACGTTCCCGCCAGTGGTGGACGTTGTGGTGATCTATTCTGGAGGTGCAGCATGAAGCGGACAGCGATCTTGACGGTGATCCTGGGGGCGATCCTGGGGGTGATCCTGGCGGGTTGCGCGGTCAGTGGCGGCCCCGATCCGCTTGACGCGGTGAGGGTGGAAAGCACGCGCCAGGCGGTGGCTTTTCAGGCAGAACATGAGGCCCTCGACCTGGAGCGCGAACGGCTAAACCTGGAGCGTGAGCAAATGCGGGCACAATCGGTTGACGCATTCCTGATGGCCTTGCCCTGGATAGTGCTGGCCTGCGGCCTGTTGGCCTGTGGCGCGCTGGCCTGGCACCTGTTGCCCGTCTTCGTGGCCCGTTACGGCCTGGTGACGCGCAAGGCGGAAGACGGGGAAAGCCTGCTATTGTTGGGCAAGGACCGCTTAGCACTGCCCATGCGCATGGCTGGCCCGTATGCGGACCTGAGCAAGGGCGCTGAGCGTTCCCCAATGCTGGCGGCCAGCATCGAGGCGCAAGAGGCGGCGACGATGCGCCAGCAAGCGGGCAACCTGGCGCTGGCGTCTCAGGCAGCGGAAACGGTCAAGGCGCGGTCGGGCAGCGGTGACGTCACCCTGATGCTACCGCATGAGAAACGCGGGCGAACGGCGCCGGCGGCCCCGTCACCCGTGAGAGTGCTACCAGAGCCTACACGCGAGGTGGCGGGCTGGATTGTGGACACTGAGCGGGCGCTTCTGCCCGAGGTGGTGAGCGATGGCGACGATTGAACAAACCTTCGTAGACAAGGCCAACAGACTGGCGCGAATTGTGCCACACGTTCTTGTACAGCGTGGGTTGGATCCATGCTTCACGGACTGGGTACTGACCCGCTCCGAGGGCGGGCAAACCTGGCTTTTCGGTGCACTGGACACACGGCGCATTGCCCGCATGGAGCAGTACATCAGCAGCGATCTACTGCATCAGGTTTCGACGGTGGCGCGTGGCGTTCCCGTCTATCTGAGCAACACAAGTGGCCTACGATACGGATTCCTACTCAGCGGACGGCCCCGTCTACCTGGCCATGTGGACTTCCCTGGCCTGGAGCGCGGCACGGTTCGCATGGGGGTTGACCTGCGCGGTGAGGTACGGTGCACCTGGGACCGCCTCGGGCACCTGCTGGTGGCGGGCATGACTGGGAGCGGTAAAAGTGTGTTCCTGCGGCTACTGGCCCATCAGGCAATCGCGGACGGCGCGCGGCTGCTGCTGGCCGACCTGGACGGCGCAACCTTCCCCATGCTGGCGGGTTGCCCTTCCCTGGTGGCACCTGTTGCGGGCAACCCTCAAGAGGCCCATGCGGTGGTGGGGCTGGCCCTGGGGGAATGCGACAAGCGCGCGGCGCTGTACGCGGCTGCGGGCGGATTCCCTGACAACCTGGTGGACTACAACGCGCAAGTCGTCAAGGGCGGTGAGGACCCCTTGCCCCGTCTTCTGGTGATCCTCGATGAATACAACGCAACCGCCATAGCCAACGGCGGCGCGCGTGGGCAGTTTGCCAGTGATACGGCTACCCTGGCCTGGCGCGGGCGTAAGTTTGGCGTCAACCTGGTATGCGCGGCCCAAGACTTCGCGAAAGAGGTGGTCGGGCGTTTCCGTGATCAGGTGGCCCCGATCCTCTTTCGCGTTCAATCGAAAGAACTGGCGCGGTCGGTGGGATGCTCCAATGCAGTGCACATCACCCGGCCCGGGCGGGCGGTGTCCACCAGGTGGGGGGTGTTTCAGGCGTACTTTTTGGACAAGTCAGAACTGGCGATGGCGGGCGCGGGTGGCGCGGGCGTTCTATCTGCCGACGAACTCGCGCTTGCACTTTGGGCGATCGAGGCCAACGACGGCTATCTTTCGCTGGCAGACATTCAGGCGGGCGGGCACGCGGGCGCGCACGCGCGTATGACAGAATGGGCGGCCCGTAAGTTAGCAGAGTCATGGGAACTTCGCGGTTGGCTGCGAAAAGACAACCAGAGTGGGAACAAGCGGAAGGTTACCGACGAACTCGAAAAGGTGGCTGCATTACTCAAACCGCAATCCCCTCAATCCCCTCAAACCCCTATCTCAAACCACCAAACCGATTCTCAAACCGATCTTGCGCAACTCTCACACTCTCAAACCGCCAATTCGGCCCGTGACGGCGCCCTCCTGGCCGACGTTCCCGGCGCGCTTGTCCCGATGGTAGGGTACGGCCTGTACAAACCTGCGGCTGGCACCTTGCAGCGGGTGAGCAAATGATTATCGAGGCCCGTTACACTACTCACGGCGAGACGTCTGCATACGCATATCACGGGCGACCGGCACAAAAGGATGCTCAGAGCGCGGCGGCCTGGCAATTCTACTGCCCCGATCGTCGAGCTGAGGCTGCCAAGCGTGAGTACGACCGCCAGCAGGTAAGCAAACCGTTCGTGTACGAGCCGGACGGACTACCCAACTTCCCTGAGTGAGGTACAGCATGGATAACGAAAACCTGGAGCGAGTGCTTAGAATGGCCGACGGCGCCGGCGACGCGATCCGCCGACGGCTGGCGGACCTGGCACGCATTGAGGGAGAACTTGCCAACCTGGACGGCCATACCTGTACAGGCGTCGAATACTGGCGACGGGAAGCGGGGAAGCCGGACCGCCTCTATATGAACCATTCCATTGACCAGGCATGCCCGCTTCACGGCAAGCCGTCACCCGGCGGGCGGCTGCGTTCCTACGTAGGGAGCGACCAGGACCGTATTGCAGAAGCACGGGCGGTGCTGGCCCTGGAGCGCACACGGCACGATCTGGAGCGTGAGGCGGAAGTGATCCGGCATGGCGTGACGTCCTGCGGTTACTACTTGCGCCAGTTTTACGGCAACCTGGGGGTGAGGGTTGGCGACGACGGCAAGCCGTGGTGACAGTTGGATCCGTCGGCGACGTGGAAGCCGTCACCATTGGGTGGTGACAACGGCCGGCGGTGGCCACCTGGTGGCGGTCACCATCGGTGGTGACGGTGGGCGGCCTGGCCCACGTGGAAACCGTCACCATTGGCCCGTGGTGACGGGAAACGCCGGCGGCCGTTTGGGAATTGTCACCAGTGGTGACAGGCGGGTGGTGCCAATGCCCACGATCCCGACCGCGACGGGCACGGCTTGTCACCATCGGATGGTGACAAGAAACGCTGGCCAGCATCGAGCTCACGTCACCATCAGGGGGGTTCGATCCTATAGGTTTACGTTCTA
>Ga0315285_10005503_pt1 | contig 13049 bp, 13 predicted proteins | sample YL17G09_36_MG_FD_203698 | JGI IMG/M metagenome (GOLD analysis project Ga0315285, IMG submission 203698) | Sediment microbial communities from Yellowstone Lake, YNP, Wyoming, USA - YL17G09_36 | ecosystem: Environmental > Aquatic > Freshwater > Lake > Sediment | place: USA: Wyoming | collected... | reverse complement strand
CCGCGTTTTATCCGGACAACCGTGTCCTCTACTGTTCTGTCCACCAGCATGACGCATTCCCCGGTACCGGGAGCATCCAGGAGACCGGGCGCGGGGATGGTGCCGGGTTCACCATCAATGCACCGCTCCATGCCGGTGCGACGATCGCTGATTACTCGTTTGTGTTCCGTGAAGTGTTCGTCCCGGCAATCACGCGGTTTGAGCCGGATGCGATCATCATATCTGCGGGACAGGATATCCTGTTCGATGACCCGCTGGGGATGATGGCGATACAACCGGATGATTTTGAAGTTCTGACCCGGATCCTGAATGAACCAATTGGTGTGCCGATCGCCCTCGTGCTTGAAGGGGGGTACAGCCAGTCCCATGGCTTGGCAGTCGCCGGCATCTTCCGGGGGCTGAAACAAGGGCAAAAGGATGAGGGAGAAACCGTACAGCCACGCCCAAGCACTGCGGGAACCGTGGCCTTATTGAAAAAGATCCACCGGCTCGGATGATAATAAGGTTTTATTCGCGGGTGCGCCGTCAAAAATTTCTTTTGGGAAATTTTCCCGGCTCCGTTTTCAAAAATTTCCTTGGAGAAATTTTCTCGACTTCGTTTTCAAAAATTTCCTTGGGAAAATTTTCTCGACTTCGTTTTCAAAAATTTCCTTGGGAAAATTTTCTCCACGACATGTGCGTTCTCAAAAAAAATGCAGGCAGCTCTTATTCTCCGCTCACTGTGCGTGTGATGGCTCCGATGGCTTCCCCGATGATCTCCTGCTGGTCCTGTCGTTCCATGCGGTAGAGCTGCCGGAGCGGGGCGAGCGCCCGCGGATCCCCGATCGAGCCAAGTGCCCACGCCACTTTCACTCTCACCCGCGCATCCTCGTCAAAGAGTGCATCGATGAGCGGGCCTGTGCCGCGGGGATCTTTGAGCCTCCCGAGGGAGTCTGCGGCCTTCCAGCGGTTGCCGGGATTTTCATCCGAGAGCATCCGGAGGTAATGCCCGAGCCTCTGTTCGGATCCTTCTGCGGTCGTACTGTCTTCACGATCCGGGCGTGAAGGCGTTTTGGGATCCTGTTCTTCCATCAGTCCATCATCCCCTGCTGCTGGGTGAAGGGTAGGAGAAGGATTCACAAAAAATTTCCAAACCAATCATTTCTTCCCCATTCCAAAGGTGAGCCCCGGCGTCACGGATCTGCCTTCCCCCTTATCCGGATCTTTTCCAGATCAGCACGAGAACGAGACCGAGGAACGGTATCATCCCGGCAGCGGCCTTTGTCGTGGGAGCCGGCGGGTCCGGCGCAACGGGGGGAGAACCGGCTGAGCCCTGCACGACAGGCGTGGAAATGGTTGATCCCGAAACTACAGGCGTGGAACCGGTTGATCCCGGTACGACAGGTGCGGAACCGGTTGATCCCGGTACGAGCAGGGTACGGGTGATCGAACCTCCCAGGATACAGGAAGCATCCACCTTCACGCTGTTTCCTGCCTGTACCTGCAGGGGATAGGAATTAGTGAATGGTGTTGCAGAGGGTTGGCTGGTGTAGGGGATTGTTTTCACCGTCTGCCCGTCAACACTGACCACAACCTCCCTGACATAATGCGTTGCCGGATCGATAACCTGGTGTGTTATCGTCACCGCAAGTTCGCCTGCCGTCTCATTGTAGGCAAGCGACATGGCGGCCGGTGAATGGGCTCCTGCCGGGGCTGCAGAAATGCAGAGTGCGATGATCAGCGACACTGCTCCCAGCGCAGTACGGCGTCCGATACCGGAACAGGACAGGCAGGAAAAACTTCCATGCATTGCAGATCTCACGATGGAAATGTGAATCCCTGAAGGTTAAAAAACTTGCAGTAATCCATGGAGAGGGAAGGTTTCAGGGATGTGCTGAAATCGTCTGCCCTGCATCGGGATTGTCCCGGTCTTGATGTTACCGGTCTATTACAACGGGCGCAATAACGTGCCAGTACAAGGTATTAAGGTACAGACATGCTATATGCAGACACAAGAGGCAGGTTGATGAGATCGCTCGTATGCTATGTTTCCGTGCACCACGGGAACACAAAAAAGGTTGCTGAAGCCATCGCACAGGAACTTGGCGCCGAATGCATCACGGTCAAGGATTTGAAGGCACAGGACATCGCACCCTGCGACCTGATCGGTTTTGGATCCGGCATCTACTTCTCACAGCACCACAAGAGCCTTCTGAATGCAATCGATGCACTCCCCCCGGCCACGGGTACAAAGGCTTTTGTCTTCTCGACTGCCGGATTCCCGGCAGGAAAATTCATGTTCCATTCGGCACTCAAAACGAAACTGACAGACAAGGGGTTTTTTATCACCGGGGAGTTTTCGTGCAGGGGGCTTGACACCTACAAGATCTTCGGGGCGTTTGGCGGGATCAACAAGGGGCACCCGGATGAGAATGATATAAAAAAGGCACAGGAGTTCGCAAAGGGAATTGCAAAAAATCTACCCTGACGGGGAAATGCGTTCAGGCACTTTTTTTTTCACTACTCCATATCAGACCGGAGCCTGCCGGCTTTGCCGATATTCTCCAGGTCATGCTCATCGATCATGATCGTGACCAGTTCCGGTTCGACCTTCAGCGTTCGCACGAGCGTATCCGTGAATTCCTGTACAATTGTCCGTTTCTGGTCGACCGACCAGCCTTTTCTCATCTTGACGATAACGACGGGCATGATGACACCTTGGTTAAAAAAGGATAGGATGCGGGAGTATTTAGGCACCGCGGGAAGGAATGACCGGCCAACCGCCATGCCCTGAAATATATCTCTATAAAGTCCGCAGGCGATTGGTACAGCACCAAAACATGAAAGATATCATCATCAAAGGCGCACGCCAGCACAACTTAAAAAATATCAGTGTCGGAATACCCCGCGACAAGCTTGTCGTGATCACCGGGGTCTCGGGGTCCGGGAAATCGACGCTCGCATTTGATACCCTGTATGCCGAGGGGCAGCGGCGGTATGTCGAATCGCTCTCCACGTACGCCCGCCAGTTCTTGGGGCTCATGCACAAGCCGGACGTGGACAGCATCGAAGGGCTCTCGCCCGCGATCTCGATCGAGCAGAAGACGACGAGCAAGAACCCCCGCAGCACGGTCGGGACCACGACCGAGATCTACGATTACCTCCGCCTCCTGTATGCCCGGGTCGGAACCCCCTACTGCCCGGACCACAATATCCCGATCGCGTCCCAGACACCCGATCGGATCGCCGACCGGATCGCCGCAGAGCACCCGGGCATGGTGACAATCCTTTCCCCAATTGTCCGGCAGAAGAAGGGCACGTACCAGCAGCTCCTCCGCGACCTCAACAAAGAGGGCTACGCCCGGGTCCGGGTGAACCGGGAGATCATCCGCACCGATGAGGAGATCAGCCTGGATCGGTATAAAAAACAGGACATCGAGATCGTGATCGACCGGCTGGATACATCCGACCGCTCGCGGCTTGCCGAGGCGGTGGAGAACGCGCTGAAAAAGTCAGAGGGGCTCGTGCTTGTTGCGGGTGAGCAGGGGGACGAGTCGACCTATTCCTCGCTCATGGCGTGCCCGGTCTGCGGCCTCGCATTCGAGGAACTCCAGCCACGGATGTTCTCGTTCAACAGCCCGTTCGGTGCCTGCGGGGAGTGCCACGGGCTCGGTGTCAAAATGGAGTTCGACCCCGACCTGATCATCCCGGACAAGCGCCGCTGCATCGCGGACGGTGCTGTCGCCCCGTACCGGAACCCGATGGACGGGTTCCGCGGGCAGTACCTCGCGACCGTGGCAAAGCACTTCGGGTTCGATGTGCTGACACCGATGAAGGACCTGAACCCGGACCAGTACAACGCCCTGATGTACGGTTCTTCGGAGCGGATGAAGTTCTCGATGAGCATGAAGAACGGGGACGCACACTGGTCCCACACCGGTGAATGGGAGGGTCTCCTCCCGCAGACCGCGCGGCTCTATGCCCAGACCCAGTCCGAGTACCGGAAGCGCGAGCTCGAGAGGTACATGCGGGTCTTTGACTGCCCCACCTGCAAAGGAAAGCGGCTGAAAAGAAAGGTGCTTGCGGTCCGGATCGGGGGGAGGTCGATCATCGATGTCACCGATCTTTCGGTCGGCGGCTGTATCGCATTCTTTGAGCACGTCAATCTTACCGACAGGGAATCAGAGATCGCACGGCAGATCATAAAGGAGATCAAAAGCAGGCTGGATTTTCTGGACAAGGTGGGCCTTGCGTACCTGACGCTCTCGCGCAATGCCGGCACCCTCTCCGGCGGAGAGGCGCAGCGGATCCGGCTTGCGACCCAGATCGGCTCGAACCTGGTGGGCGTCCTCTACGTGCTGGACGAACCCTCGATCGGGCTCCACCAGCGGGACAACCGGAAGCTGATCGGCACGCTGCGCACGCTCCGCGACCTCGGCAACACCCTGATCGTCGTCGAGCACGACGAGGACATGATCCGTTCCGCAGACCATGTGATCGACATGGGCCCGGGTGCAGGGCTCCATGGCGGGGCGATCGTCGCGGAAGGCACCCCGCGGCAGATCCAGGCGTGCACGCAGTCCCTCACCGGGCAATATCTTGCCGGTGTAAAACGGATCGATGTCCCGCGACAACGGCGGAAGGCGGAACGGTACCTGACGGTGAAAGGCTGCCGGGAGAACAACTTAAAAAACATCGATGCGGGGATCCCGATCGGTCTCCTCACGGTCGTCACCGGTGTTTCGGGGAGCGGGAAATCGACGCTCATCTACGAGACGTTGTATAAAGGCATGATGCGCCTCCTGCACGAGTCCCGAGAACCGGTCGGTGCCCATGATACAATCCTTTTCGGTTCGGCGATCGACAAGGTGATCGTGATCGACCAGTCACCGATCGGGAGGACGCCGCGGTCCAATCCTGCGACATATACCAAGGTCTTTGATGAGATCCGCGCAGTCTTTGCAGAGACGAAAGAGGCAAAGATGCGTGGCTACAAAGCCGGCAGGTTCTCGTTCAACCTGCGGGGCGGGAGGTGCGAGGCGTGCGAGGGGGACGGGCTGATCCGGATCGAGATGAACTTTTTGCCCGATGTCTTCATCGAATGCGAGGAGTGCAAGGGAAAGCGTTACAACCGCGAAACGCTTGAGGTGAGGTACAAAGGCAAGTCAATCGCCGACGTGCTTGACATGAGCGTGGAGGAGGCACTTGCGCTCTTTGAGAACATCCCCGCAATACGGGGCAAGCTCGAGATGCTCACCCGCGTCGGGCTCGATTACATCAGGCTCGGGCAGAGCGCGACCACGCTCTCGGGGGGCGAGGCGCAGCGGATCAAGCTGACCCGGGAACTCGCAAAAAGGGCGACGGGAAAGACGCTGTACCTCCTTGATGAGCCGACGACCGGGCTCCACTTCGATGACACAAAGAAGCTGATAAAAGTGCTCGACGACCTTGTGGCAAAGGGGAACACGGTGGTCGTGATCGAGCATAACCTCGATGTGATCAAGTCCGCCGACCATATCATCGACATCGGTCCTGAGGGAGGGGATGAGGGAGGGGAGATTGTAGCAACCGGGACGCCAGAGGAAGTGGCCGGCGTCGCGAAAAGTTATACCGGGCAGTTCCTGCAGCCGGTTCTTGGGAGGACGTAATCATCGATCCAGTCCTGCCTGCAGCTGCACGGTCCCGGATCAGAACTGCAGCGCCCGATCCCGATCCTGCTTTTTCCCGGCGTAATTGCCCATCATGCAATCCATACCTTCATCATGCCGCGCACCATTGTAATAGAGATCGGAGTTGTTCGGATTAGGAATACCAAAGGAAATAACAACCAGTCGTCAGGAATTACTGAATTCAACGCAGACGGCACACCGGTAATCCGGGTGCGGCTGCCAAAAAGGAAGAACCGCGAGCAGTTTGCCTGCGCCCGGCTGATGATGGGGGCAAACCACATCCGTGTACAGTGCGCCGATGGCATTGACCGGATGGGCAGGATCAAGGGCAAGATCAAGAAACGGGCATGGATCCGGGAAGGGGACATCCTTATTGTCATCCCGTGGAGTTTCCAGGACGCGAAATGCGACATCCTGCACCGGTACCTTCCCCCGCAGGCCGAATGGCTCCGGAAGAACAATTACCTGTAACTTTTTTTTACAGCCATTTCTGACGCATCAGATAATGATACCTGACAACCCATTATGATACAATGAATACCTCTTTTTCATTCGGGCAGTTTCAACTTTCCCCAAAAGTCCTGCGGGGCATACAGGACATGGGCTTTGAAGAGCCAACTCCCATCCAGACAAGCGCAATCCCCGCCATCCTTGCCGGGAGGGACATCACCGGGCAGGCACAGACCGGCACCGGCAAAACCGCTGCATTCGGCATTCCCGCCCTTGAACGCCTTGATGTTAAAAGCAAAAAGACCCAGGTGCTCGTGGTGTCCCCGACCCGCGAGCTGGCCATCCAGACCGCAGAAGAGATCTCCCGGCTTGCCCGGCACCTCCCCCACACATCTGTACTGCCGGTGTATGGCGGACAGCCGATCGAACGGCAGCTGCGTGCCCTTGCTGCCGGTGTGATGATCGTGGTCGGGACACCGGGCCGGCTCCTCGACCACCTCCGGCGCGGCACCCTGGATCTCTCCTTTGTGAATATGGTCGTGCTCGATGAAGCCGACCGGATGCTGGACATGGGATTTTTGCCCGACATCGAGACTATCCTGAAAAAGACCCCGGAAAAGCGGCAGACCGTGCTCTTCTCTGCAACTATGCCGGGACCGATCATGGCTATCTCACGAAGGTTCCAGAAGAATCCGGAGTTTATCTCGATCTCAAGGGAGAATCTGACTGTCCCGCAGGTAGACCAGCAGTACATCGAGGTGCATTCCCGTGATAAGCTGGACGTGCTCTGCCGGCTGCTGGACCAGTACAACCCCAAGCTCGTGCTGGTCTTTGCCAACACGAAGCGCCGGGTCGACCAGATCACCCGCCGCCTTCGTGAGAGGGGAGTGCGGGCTGAAGAGCTGCACGGAGACCTGAAGCAGAGCCGGCGGGACCGGGTGATGGCGCAGTTCCGTAACGGCACCATCGACCTGCTCGTCGCATCCGATGTCGCAGCCCGCGGGATTGATGTGCTGGACGTGGACCTCGTGGTCAACTACGACCTCCCGCAGGATGTGGAGTATTACGTCCACCGGATCGGGCGGACGGCCCGTGCAGGCAGGGTGGGACGGGCGGTGACGTTTGCCGGACCGGAGGACATCTACCGGCTCCGGGAGATCCAGAAGTTTGCGCCGGTCAAAGCTGCAACGCTGGCTGCATCCCCTCCGGTGCCGGCAACCCGGCCGGAGGAGACGACGCCTTCGTTCGGCCTTGCAGACCGGATCAAGCAGGCAGTTGACGCCGGAGGCCTTGAACTGGAAAAAGCCATTGTCGAACGGATCATGGCAGACGATTACACCTCACCGGAGATCGCAGCTGCCCTCATCCGGCTCATCCAGACAAGGGTACCGGTCGGAGTGCCGGAGCACCGTGATGAGATACCGCCGCCTGCACGGGGGGCAGGGGCAGTCCGGCATCGCCGGCGCAGGACTCAGTGAGTGGGATCACATCACCGTTGCCGGGTACCTGTGCCTCATCCCTTCCGGGCATGACGGGGGACAAACCCTTCGTACCGGCCTCTTTTTTTGTCAGGTAAGGTAAGCCGGTGAATGGCCGGACCTCATGGCTTATCTTCCGGCTCGCCAGACTTAATCAGCATCCGATGGTCGGGTACTCCACACTCCCCCATGCCCCGGGCTGCTACCTCTTTGCCGATGAGCACGGGACGTTCCTGTACATAGGCAAGGCAAAGGACATCAGGAAGCGTGTGGCAAGCTACTTCCAGAAAACAGATCACGATACCAAAACCCGTGCCCTGATCTCCCGCATCGTGTCCGTCGATTTTGTTGTGACGACGAACGAAGTGGAGGCGTTCCTCCTTGAAAATAACTTGATCAAGAAGCACCAGCCGAAATACAACATCGACCTGAAGGATGCGAAACGGTTTGCATACATCGAGATATCCGGCGGGGAGTTCCCCAGGATCGGAATTGCACGCCGGAGCGGGGCGGATACGGGTACGCTCTTTGGGCCGTTTGTGTCTGCCGCTGAACGTGACGCGGTGCTCAGGGCGGTAAAGCGCGCTTTTTGCCTCAGGTCATGCAGGAAACTGCCGAAACGGGCGTGCCTGCGCTACCATATGCGGTCGTGCAGCGCACCCTGCATCGGGGCGATCAGCGCAGCGGAGTACCGCCTGCAGGTCGAACGTGCAACCGCCCTGCTGAAAGGGAAAGGAAGCGATCTCATCCGCTCGCTGAAAGCCGGGATGGCGGCGAGCTCGCAGCGACAGGAGTTTGAAAAAGCGCTTGCCCTGCGCAACCAGATCGCTGCGATCGAGCGCCTTTCACTGCGCCAGCATGTCGAACGCCCGCGGGGGACTGACCAGGACGTGATCTCATACACGGTCGCGAGCGGCATGGTCTTTCTGATGGTATTTTCCGTCGAGAAGGGGCTGCTGTCCGGAAAACAGGAGTACATGTTCGATGCACACGGGGACTTTTTCGAGGAGTTCCTTGTCCAGTATTATGCCGACCATACCCCGCCTGCCGAACTGGTACTCCCCCACGAGGTCGATGCCGCGCTGAGCGAATACTTTTCACAACGGAAGGGATCGGCAGTGCAGGTGACCGCCCCGAAGATCGGCGATAAAAAAAGACTGATCGAGCTGGTGAATAAAAATATCGAGCATGCATTCCTCCGCGATACCCTCAAAGTACAGGATCTCCAGTCTGCACTTGGCCTGCCTGATCCGCCACAGGTGATCGAATGTTTCGACATATCGCACCTCTCCGGCACCTCGATGGTCGGGTCGATGGTGCAGTTCCGCAGCGGGAAACCGGACAAGAACAACTACCGGCGGTTCCGTATCAGGACTGTTGCGGGGATTGATGACTTCGCATCCATCACCGAGATCGTGAAGCGCCGGTACCAGCGGCTGGCCGCTGAAGGCGCAGCCATGCCAGACCTGATCATCATCGACGGCGGCAGGGGGCAGCTCTCTGCAGCGCTCGATGCGATCAGGAGCCTTGGCCAAAAAATCCCCGTCATTGCCATCGCCAAGCAGGATGAGGATGTCTACCTGCCCGGGGAGGTGCTCCCGCGCCGGCTTGACGAGAAGGGTATGGCACTGCACTACCTGCAGGAGATCCGGAACGAAGCGCACCGGTTTGCAGTCGCGTATCACCGGGTGCTGCGGGAAAAGAAGGTACTTGGTGAGCGTGCCCGTCCAAAGAGAAAAGGACGATCGTAACTTCCGAATTTAAAAAACGGGGATAATCCGGGTAATACCCATTCCCGGCATCACGCCGGTGATCGCACCATCATGACCTGCATTTCCCTATTCACTTCTCAGCGCTTCAATCGGGTCGAGGTTGGATGTACTCCATGCCGGGTACAGCCCCGATGCGATACAAACGGCCATCCCGATGACCATCCCTGCCCTTGAAATGCCGGCACGAGAAAACTGCCGTTCACGCAATGATAAATTTTTTTAAAAAAGATTACACCAGTGAAAGCCCCGCTCCGCATGCTTCGACATGGATCTTGTTGCTGCCGATGGATTCTGCGCCGTCGTAGATTGTGATGGAGGTCAGAGTATCGCCTGCAATAAAGTGAGCGTTTGTGGGAAGGAAGATAAAGGGAGGGTCTGAAGAGTGTATTTTTTTATGACAAATGTTCATTGAGGATATGAGTGCCGGTTAAAACAGGATCTTAGGGCAACCGATGCCTCATACATGGTCCAGGAGATCAAGCCAGATACAATCATTTATCGGTACATCACGAGAATAAAAAGAGTGGAGCGACATGAAGATCTACCTGGACGTCTGCTGCCTGTGCCGGCTTTTCGATAACCACAGGGACACAAGAATCCGGCTGGAGGCCGAGGCAGTTCTTTTTTATCCTCAAACGCTGCTCACGTGACTGGGAACTTGTGACCAGCAGAGCAGTCCTCTATGAGATTGGGCTGATCAGTGATCCTCAAAGAAAAGCCAATGCATTCCGGTTGACAGACCGGGCATCTGAGGTAATCAGGATCGATGATGCCCTGCTGGTCCGGGCTGAAGAACTGGAGGCGTCCGGTATCATGGGCATGGATGCCGTGCATATCGCGTGTGCGGAAAAAACCGGATCTGTCTTTCTTACAACAGATGATGAGCTGGTAAGGGTTATGAAGAAGAATACCCCACGTATATCTATCTGTGTGGATAATCCGCTGCACTGGCTTATGGAGGTGAACCAGAATGGAGACTAAAACGATCGCCCAGATCCAGAATGAAGGGTATGAAGCACTTATGAATGCACTCGGGCCCGAGGATGCGATACGGTTCATCCGCAGTTTCGATCCCGGCAGTGGCGATTATACAAAGGAACGGAAGAAATATTTAAAGAGAAAAACGGTGAAACAGATCGGAAAAGAGATCCTGCACATGCAGAAATCTCTCTGATTTTTAGCCAGCTCTCTTTCAGAAGCAAAGGAGAACTATTGTCGCTTTCAGGAACGATGGTGGTTATGGCTTCCTCTTTTTATCGCCAGTGTACATAACAGGTTGCTTTCTTACGCTGCGTCCGGGAAAACGGTAAGGTTTCGTTCCCGCTGCCCGGGACACTCTAAATATCCCGGGTGAGGGCACGTCTCTCCCCGATTGCGAGGCCAGATTTTGTCTGAAGCCGAAGCAGGACAATGGGGTTTAGAAATGTGGGTCACCGTACGAGGCTAAGAAGCCGGTCGATTACATCGCGGGCCTTCATTGGACTCAACCTTCGGTACATCGCCACAGCATCGCTATCGAGCTGGATCTCCCGCAGTATCCCCACAAGGAACGGGTACTCATGGAGCCGTGTACCGAGATACTGAACATCGATCTCCGTGCCCCCGGCAGCCGGGTCAAGGAGTGCCAGGATATCGGCACGGTCCTTGCGGAGCTTGCCCTGCTCCCATTCCTCATCGTATGAAGTGCCCTCCCGAATCCTTGCCGACCGGTCCCATGCCGCTTTCAGCTTGAAGATCAGGAGTAGCGTCCGTTCCGGGACTACAACGGGAGAACTGGCGTAGATCTCCCGTACTACCGTACGGCCATCAAGCAGGGAGAACGGGCACTCCTCGGATCTCCCCTCAAACCGGCAGACATCCTCCCGCGACCCGAAATCGATCAGGATCTCCCCTTGCGGGATGTGTTTCACGACCGTATTGGGGATCATCGGATGCCGCTTGTGGACAAAACCTCGCTCGTCCCGCAGGTACTTCATGAGGTGCTGCCGGGCCCTGCTGTTGGTGATAAGGTCGATATCGACCGATCCGTACCATGGGTTGTAACTGTACACAGCCCAGCCGCCGATGAGGACGGTCAGCGGATATCGCTCATCTTCGCCCCGGGCCTGCACCCACCGGAATATCTCGATCAGCTCGTCCCGCGACGCATCGAAGACCGTGCGTGCCGCGTTATAGTCCGCCATAGATCTCCACCAGTTTCTGGGTCAGGTCGCGGCCACCATACCCGAGACCGGCGCAGTCGAGGAGCGCCTGTGCGGGCGAGACAACCCGGACGCCACTCGCGGAGAAGGGGTTGCTATCCGTAAAGACATCCCGGTCCGGTACATAGATTCGAATAGCAATTCCCCCATCGCTGCGCACGTCAAACATGCCAGCAAACGTGATGATGTCCTTCTTTTCCAGATACAGGTACACTGAATCATGCCGGGCGCTGTAACCGGTGTAGATTTCACCGGCCGTAAAACTCGTGAACGCACACGGGATCCGCTGCTCTACGCCGACAAGGCAGATCTCCTGAGCTAGCGCGATCTGGTTATCGGCAGTGATTCGTATCTCACGGGCAAGGAGCCGTTCGAACGGGCGTTCCCACGCGACGCCGTTGAGGAGTTTGTTGATGTCGCTGATCTTCACGTAGCCGCTGGTATCGGATACTATCCCTTTTTGGATAAGGGCACGGACAGTTGCATGGGCCCAGCCATACGAAACCCCGGACCCGATGGCGAGCTGCCGGATCGAGGTTTCGTTTATCTTCAGGAGGTACGAGATGACCCGCCAGGATTTGGGGGACGTGAGTTTCACTAGTTTATTACCCGGCTTTTCTCCGGAATCGGCGATGTTCATCTCAGCGGGCAGGCTGATGATCCGCAACCCCGTCCTCTCTGCAGCTTCGATAGCTTCCTTTGTCACTCGTTTTCCAACTATCACGAATTCGATGTTATCAATATCCACCCGGTTTGTGGTCAGAAGTAATTTCAAAAATCCTAACTGTGAGAGTTCTGCCAGCCGGACTATACGTTTAAGCTCGACAATGAAAGTTTTCCGGCCATCAACGATAATCAGATCGAACCTGATAGTGTAGTTATCGTCAAGAGAGCTCTCTTGTTTTATAATGGCGTCTTCACTGAGGTGCAGCTCCGAGCGGAGCAGTGCAATCAGCTCACCGTCATAAGGAGAGAGTGTCGTCATATGCTATATCAGTATTTACTGATATGTTTATAAAGTTATCAGTGATATGTAGGTATCTGTGTTTAGTGATAGGATAATAAATGTATCAGTGATATGTGACTATGATAGCAATCTGATTTGAACCCCAGTATCCGTAAATATTTCCGGACGATGTTGCCACCTATGGATTCTGCGCTCTCGTATATGGTGATGGAAGTCGTGGTGAGCCTATAATAGGGTGAGGGGGGAAAGTGGGAAGGTCGGAAAAGAGGTGGGGAGATACTAGATCCTTCCTTTGGTACAGATATCTGTGTGTGTTGAATTTTTTGAGCGCACACACAAAAATTGTAATCAAGCACCCACAGCACACTGAACATAAAAAATATCTACACTCATTATGGTTTTTGTTGGGTTCGCATCAATTAAAACGGCTCTGTAGAAATCATCGTTTTTCATAACGTTCTTGGGGGCTTCGCCCCCGCCACTGCGGCAGCCCCCCTTGCGATACCCGTCGAAAACCGGTTCATCATGGATCT
>Ga0315285_10005501_pt1 | contig 13060 bp, 9 predicted proteins | sample YL17G09_36_MG_FD_203698 | JGI IMG/M metagenome (GOLD analysis project Ga0315285, IMG submission 203698) | Sediment microbial communities from Yellowstone Lake, YNP, Wyoming, USA - YL17G09_36 | ecosystem: Environmental > Aquatic > Freshwater > Lake > Sediment | place: USA: Wyoming | collected... | reverse complement strand
GGACAGGGAACGCTGGCTGCTGTTTGGGACCCTGCTGGTGGTGGTTTTTTACCTTTTCTATACTTTCCTGCTCAATCCCAAGCTCACGGAGATCGATTCCTTAAATCAAAAAAACAGCTCCCTGAATTTGGACCTTAGGGTCAGCAAGGAGAAGGTGAGGATCTTGCAGAGCCTGGAACACTTGCCCATGGAAAAGATCCGGGCCAAGAAGACCAAGGAAGAGCAGACCATCGAGGCTTTAAAGTACATCACCGCGGAGATCAGCAAGCTGGATCTCAAACTGCTGACACTTAGGCCCCGGGGAGAGGAACGCGCGGTGGGCTCGGCCAAAGCCATCTTTTTTGACCTCACCTTCAGCGGCAAGTATAATACCATTTACAAGTTCATGCAGGCCGTCTCCCGGCTGCCCATACTCATTTTGGTGGATTCACTCACCATGACCAAGGGAGAGGGGCCGGACCTGGGCGTGACCATGGCGATCTCGGTGTATTACTGATGAGCAAAGCCAGCAATTTTATAATGTTGATCGGGGGGGTATTGATCCTCATAGCTTACGTTTTGCTGTATACTCCGCTTTATGACCTGCTCTGGAAAGTACAGCAGCCGGTGCGGCCAAATCTAATGATAACGGTGCGGCCGGCCATCACCAAACCCCTGGCCCCGCCCATAACCGGGGAGGCCAAGGTCGCCAAGCCACCACCCAAGCCGCCCGTGGTCACCGCCGAGGCCTATCCCAAATTTGTGACCTTGCGCGATCCCTTTGTGGTGGATTTTGCCTTTGTACAAAGCGAGGAAAAACCCAAAGAAGGGCCGGCCCAGCCGGCTGAGGCCCCCAAGCCGGTATTGGTGCTTCAGGGAATTTTCTTGAGCCCCGGGGTGGAAGCCGCTATAATGGATGACCAAGTGGTGAATGTGGGATCGCTGGTGGCCAAGGGCTGGAAGGTGGCGGAGATCAGGTACGATCGAGTGATCCTGACCCAGAAGGGGAAAAGAAAAGTGCTTAGAATAAAATTGGGGGTAGAATAAAAATGACAAATGACAAATTACAAATGACAAATTGGAAATTGGTAATTGGAATTTGTTTGGTGCTTGGGATTTGGTTATTGGGATTTTCCTCAGAAGCGGTGGTCAAGGAAAAGGAAGAAACCCCCAAGGTGAGCACCGGCGGGACCTTGTCCTTTAAGCTCAAGGACGCCGACATCAAGAACGTTTTGCAGATCTTCGCCAAACAGCTGGGCATCAATATCGTGGCGGGCGAGGGAGTGGCGGGAAAGGTTTCCTTCTCCTTCACCAGCGTGCGGCCGCGGGAGGGCTTGGAAGCGGTGCTGCGCGCCAAAGGATTTGACTGGTTCCAGGAGGGTGACACGCTGGTGGTGACCTCCAAGAAGACCGTGCGCACCTATCTTTTGGAATACGCCAACGCCAAAGAGGTGAAGGAGGCCATGGACCTGCTGATGGAGGGCGGTGATTCGGTCGCGGCCCTCGAATCTTATAACGCCATAATGGTCAAGGCCTCCACCGAGAACATAAACCGCATCGAGAAGACCATTCGGGACCTGGATACCCCGCCTTCTCAGGTGCTCATCGAGGCCCGGATCGTGGAGGTCAAATGGAACGACGCTGGTGAGATGGCCACGGACCTCAAGTATACCCGGCCGCAAGATGCCAATGATTGGGCCGAGACCAAAAACCTGGCGGGTCGGGACACCGATACCCAGGCCCAGGGATTTTACGCCCATATTTTAACCAGCAATGTGGAAGCCTTCCTCTCGGCGCTTCAGACCCAGACCGGGTTCAACCTGATAGCCGCGCCGCGCATCACCACCCTAAACCACAAGAAAGCCAGCATCTTGATAGGCGGCAAACTGGGCTATAAGACCGCGGTGATCACCGATACCGGCACCGTTTACACGGTCAACTTCTTAACCACCGGCACCGAGCTAAAAATCACGCCGCACATCTCGGAGACCGGCTTTGTGCGCATGGAGATCGAGCCCAAGATCAGCGAGGGTTCGGTCACCCAGGATACCCCGGTAGAGAGCACCACCGAGACCAAGAACGAGGTGCTGGTCAAGGACGGCCAGACCATCGTGATCGGCGGATTGGTGAAAAATTCCGAGACCCAGACCGATTACGGGATCCCAATATTAATGAACATCCCGATCCTGGGGGGGTTGTTCCGCAAGACCGTCATCAATAATGAAAAGCGCGAGCTGATGGTGATCGTGACCCCGCACATCCTAACCCCGGAATACCTGCAGTCCATGAGCAAGGAGATCAAGGCCTTGGATCAAAAGGAGAAGAGTCAGGGAGCGGGGCTCATTCACTAGTGGGGGTGCGGGTCATAAGTTCCTCTATGGCTTGGTAGGGGTCGCGCCCTTCAAATAGCACTCTGTTCACCTGCTCGGTGATGGGCATAACCACCCGCTTTTTCCTTGATAATTCCAGGGCGGCTCGAGAGGTGGGCACTCCCTCGGCGACCTCCTTCATGGAGCCCAAGATCTCGGGAAGTTTCCTGCCCTTAGCGATCTCGTACCCCACCTTATGATTTCTCGAAAGCTCGCTTTCACAAGTAGTGATAAGGTCTCCCATGCCGGAAAGCCCGAAGAAGGTCTCGGCCCGGGCTCCCAAGGCCACCCCTAAGCGTGTGATCTCGGCGATGCCGCGGATAAGCAGCGCGGACTTGGCGTTGTCTCCGAGGCCCAGCCCATCCGCGCACCCGGCAGCAATGGCAATGATGTTCTTGAGCGCGCCTCCCAGCTCCACCCCGATAACATCCGTGTTGGTATAGACGCGGAAGCGGTCGCGCATCAGGTACTTCTGCGCTTTTTCCGCGGTCGAAAGCTGCGGGGCCGCCACTACTGAGGCGGCAGGTTTGCCCCCGGCGATCTCCTTGGCCAGATTGGGGCCCGAAAGCACCGCTAGCTCGCCTTTATGGAACTCCGCGATTATCTCAGAAGGCCGGCGCAGGGTCTTTTCCTCAAGCCCTTTGCTGGCCGAGACCACCAGGGCATCTGCCGGCAAACCCTTAAGCTGGGCGCGCAAATATTGAGTAGGCACCGCCAGGATGATCAATTCAGCTCCCTGCCAGGCCACCTCGCGGGAATCCACCAGGTCAATGCTCTCCGGCAGGGGAAAACCGGAAAGGTATTTCCTGTTCTCGCGGTACTTTATCATCTCGGGGACCAGATCAGCCTCATAGGACCAGAGCGAGACCTGATGGCCGCCTTCCGCCAGGAGGATGGAAAGGGTGGTGCCCCAGGCCCCCGCGCCAAGCACCGCGCACCTGCTCATATCTTTCTCTCCGTGCCACTCATCAGGCGTTTGATATTGGGGATATGCCGGATCACTATCAGCGCGGCCGCCAGCAGGGAGGCCAGGGTGTAGGGGAGGGGTTTACCCAAAATGAACATCAACGCTAAAACCGAGACCGCCCCCAAGATCGAGCCCACCGAGACATAACGGGTGGTGAATATCAGGATCATTACAAAGATCAAGGTGAAGAGCAGAATATCGGGGGCGATGACGCCTAAGACTCCCAGGCCGGTGGCCGCGCCCTTTCCGCCTTTGCCTTTTAAAAAGATCGAAAAGGAATGGCCTATGATCGCGGCCAGGCCGACCAGCACTACCTGGAGCGGGTCTTTCAAGTACCAGAGCGCCAGAAGGGTGGGGGCGGCGCCCTTTAAAAAATCCAGCGCAAAAACGCTGATACCCGCACCCCAGCCCAAATTACGGGTGATATTAGTCGCCCCGATATTGCCGCTGCCCCGCTTGAATATATCCACCCCATATATCCGGGCGACCAAGAAACCGACGGGGATAGAACCGGATAGATAGCCGAGCAAGATGAATAGAAATAGGTTCACGAGGGTATTATAGCAAAAAAAGACCGGGCTGACGTCTAGCATTAAGGATCATTGTGGTGAGTTCCTGAACGCGTGTCACGATCAGCCCAGTCATATATATATCGGAGGATTTTCAGATAAATTTCAGTTTTTTTATCAGGTTTTATAGCTCAGGAGCAGGTATTTCTTCAAGGCATCCTGCGCCAGCTGGCGGTACTGCTTGATCTGCGCTTCATCCTTCTGCTGCTGGGCGGAATAGTAGAGGCCCAGCACCGCGTAAGCCCGGCCCAGGTAATAATAGGACATGGCCAGGTCAGGATTCTTGGCAACAGCTGCCTGGTAGATCTCAACCGCCTTCTTAAAATCCTCGGGTCGGTATTTCCTCACCACGATCTCATTATTAAAGCCGAATTCCCTTTCGACCTCTTCCTCCAGCTGTTTTCCTTTGGCGTCGGCATAGGATTCCAGCTTTTCCCGGCTCTCCAGGCTTTTGGGAACCGTGGCGAACATGGACTGGCCGGCCATGGCGAAACTGGACATTATCACCGAGAGCGAGTCTTCCACCGACATGGTGGTGCCCCGCCTAAAGTACATATATCCCTGTAAAAGGTCGATATAGGGATTATCGGGATCCAGGGGCTTGGCTTCTTCGAGCTTGCTTGCCAGATTGGTATAAGTCTCCTTGTCGATGATCCGTTTGCGGGTTTGGGAGAGTACCCGGCTGAGAATTCCTTCTCCCAGGAGCGAGGCGCCGAGGGGCTTGAGGCTCGCCGGATCGGGGATCTTCTTATAGGTCTCAATGGCCAGATCGAAGGCCCCCTTATAATCCACCGATATCCCCAGGTAAGGCTCTTCCATCTGCAGGCGCTCCAGCAGGTAGTAGGCGTATTCCAGGGCCAAAAGCGAGGCCTCGTCCTCTCCCGCGGATAAAAGATCACTGATCGCGGTCTGGGCCAGGCCGGGATTTAAGGAAAGCTGGCTTAAGTTATAGATGCCCAAAGCGCGCCGGCCCAGCTGGGGATCGAGCTTTTCTACCGCCTGGTATTCGGCCAGGGCTTTGCTGAAAAATCCCCGGGCTTCCGTCAGGTCGACCGCCGCGTTCTCATTTATAGGATCGTATTTCCAGTCCGGCTGATTGTTCCACTCATATCCCAGGTGGTGCGTATTTATGGATCCCAGTTGATCGTTCAGGCTTTTAAGCCCCATGATCCGATAGATATTGCCCAATCTCAGGCGGTATCCGGCGTTATCCCTTTTAAGCTCCGCGGCCTGCCGGAAGGCGGAAAGTATGGGCTCGGTGATGGGCAGCAGATCGAAGTTATAGATCGGATCGGTCAGTTTTTTGAATTGGTTGAGCCCCTCCATCCTTTCCCGGGAAATGGTTTCTTTTATTTTATCCCCGATCCGGGCGAACTCAAAGCTGTCCACCCCCATATTTTCGTCGACCACGGGCGGGAGAGGGAGCTTAGCGCATTCAACATAGGCGGCCGCCTGCTCTTTTACCTGCGCGGGGTCATCCCAGTTAAGCTCCTCCTTGAACTTGAGCTTGTTCATCTGGGAGCGAAAAGCCTGGAGGCTGGTGTAGGTGGGCGTATTTATGATCTTGGGTATCATAAGCTGGGCCTGGCGGTAATTGGACAGGCAATTGTTAAGCCGGGTGTAGAATTCGGATAAAAGATAAGCGTTGCCCATGTTAAAGTGGACAGCAGGATCGCTGGGGTCGGTGACCGAGAGCTCATTGATCTTGGCCTGGAGTTTGGCCCATTCGGCATCAATGAAATCCTGCTGGGCGGCGGGGGAGTTGAGGATCAGGTAATAGGTCTTGCGGCTAAAACTTTTATCGGCAAAAAGCAGGGAGGCCGGGGCGGAGCTGCCGGCGACTAAATTCTCCGGCGCGCCCGCGGCCGGCGTTCCCCAAGCACTCTGGTACTTTTGGAGGTTTTTTTCGGGCAATAATATCAGGGGCGGGAGAAAAAGATCATACCCCCGGGTGATATCGAGAAAAGTGAGGGTGGCCCGGGCGTACAAGATCTGGGGCAGAACGGTTATCTCGGTGGAGAGCATCTCTTCCACCATTTCCCCCTGCCACTGGGGCTGGGTCAGGTGGGAGGAAAGTCTATCGGCCAGCGCGCGCCGTAAGCCCACTTTTTTCTGAAGATCCGATTCCGTGCCGGTCAGCTCTTGCGCCAGAGCCGGCAGAACCAGGCCCAGCAGAAGGAAGATGAGAATAACTTTTTTCATGAGACACCCCCGGGCCGCAATTATAGTATAATACCCGCCGGATGAGAAGAGCGGCCTTTATCGGGTTGGTTTTACTTTTATGCCTGTCCGGCGGGAGTTTGGCCACCACCCCGCCCCCTGATGAGCTGCTCAAGATCATGCCCGATAAAATTTCGGATCTTTCCGAAATTGCCAAGCAGGAATCCGAATATTACCCCGCGACCAACCATTATTTTTACAGAAGATTTTTCATGAAGCCGGGCAGCAAACAATTGGGTGAACAGATGCCTTTGGCTGATGTTGGTTATACGGCCATAGTTCATATCTATTATGAATTAGGAAAGCCGCCGGTTGCAGAATCTGGGGCTAAGGCCAGGATCGCGGAAGGCCTTAAGAAGTTCGGGGAAACCATCTCTTATACGGAAGTGGATGGGTATCCGGCAGGGTATGTGATGTCTAAGCCCGGATATGCGAACGGCAGGATCGTAATGGACACCTGCAAGGATAAATTCTATATCTCGGTCTGGGTCCACTACCGGGGAGTGGACCGGGAGGGTTCTTTGTCGTACGCCAAAACCGCCCTGTCCTATATGCTTTCCCGCATAGATGGGGGTGCTCCTCCCTCAGCCCCAGAAGCGATAGAGAAGACGCCCGCCGGACCATCGGCTGAGCTGACCCGCCTACGGGAGAACTTTCAATATTACGAGAAAAAATTAAGGCAGAAATATTCCGAGGAATATCAGAAGGAGCAGGAAGAGAAAAGCCGGGCCCGGGAAGAGCAGGTGGAAGGCTGGCGGCAGAAGAAAGAGGAACAGCAGGATTTTGAGACGATGGCGGCCCTGATGACCGGGGCGGCGCCCCTAGAGAAGGCGGAAAAGCTCATCTGCGGAGGGGTAGAGTTCAACTATTATCCGGAAGTATTACGGAAACGGGCCAAAAGCGGGGAAACTTGTTCGGCGGGGAGGTGGGGGAAGGATACTTTCGTGGGGCCGGAAACCTATAAACGGCCTCTCCTTTATATGAATAAATATTATGTGCCGGTGGCCTATCTTTCCGGGGGCGAGATCACCGGCTATCTCTTTATCGACCAGGGCGGGCAGATAGTGACCGATGAACGGGTAAACCGTGCCCTGTTCGCCTACCTTTATGTCTTCGGCTTTGCCCCTCAGCAGAAGATGGAGCAGGAAGTAGCGGAGTTCTTGGAGGACGCCAGGAAGAATGATGAAGAGGTCCAAAGTTACGCTTATTACAAGGATGCTGCTAAGACCCTGAAGCTGGCTAGCAGCGCAATGAGCGTGTATTTAAGCGCCATCTCCGGCGGGATGCTCGGCACGGCGGTCTCTGCCGGCCTGACCGGAGTGGATGCGGGATTATTCTTAAGCAAAATGAATGAGCTCGAAAGCCAGGCGGCCGCGCCGGATCTTTCAACCTACGAAAATTATCTAGATAAGGTCAATAAACTGGATAACCTAAAAACCTTGGCCGAGGGGACGGCAGCGGCCCGCAGTTTGCAAAAGTTGAACACCGAGATCAAGACCCTTAAGGATCTGGAGAAGATCCGCGCTACCAAAACCGCCATGGAGGCGGCCAAGGTGACCCTGCTCCAGGCGGCGGCGTCATTAGGGTGGGCGGTAATCGATGCCAAGGAGGCCACCGGCCAGATCGCCGAGCAGGCCGCGGTGCTTTCCATGAAATATACCGAATTGAAGCTCTGTAATTTGGCTATTGCGGGGATCATCAAAGAAGCTCAGGAAGGAATAGCGGATGAGCGCACGGCCAGGAATATATTATTGTTGCCTCAATTGAGAGCCAAACGATACCGCCTTAAGGGCGATCTGGCGGCTACCCTGCTGGAATCCTACCGCGAGCGCAAAAGCAGCCCTTCCGGCTATCTCGGCCGGTTCACGCTCTATGTGCAGGGCCGTTCGGTAGACGAACAGGCCGCCCAACAAACCATCTATGACCTGGAATATCTGGTGGATTCCGAATTAAATACGCTTTACGAGGCGAAGATCAATACCGAAGTTGCCGCAGCTTTGGCCTCCCAGCGCGCCACCCTCTAATTGTATTTACCCCTGTAAAATGCTATAATAAAACAAATCGCGGGGTAGAGCAGCCCGGTAGCTCGCAAGGCTCATAACCTTGAGGTCGTGGGTTCAAATCCCACCCCCGCTATTTTCTTTTCCTACTGAAATTATCTAAAATACCTCACGATATAGTATTGAGCAGACTCACGAAACTTTAAGGTTCAGAAGCCGCAGAATATGCGGCTTTTTTTATATAAGGAGGAGATGAACATGGAAGGAGTTAAAAAGTTGTTCTTCGGGGGAAACTGGAAAGCGGCCGTGCGGCCTTCGCAAGCTGCCGGATTTTTTGCGAAATTTGCCGCAGGACTAAGAGGCCATGTCTATGATCTGGAAATGGCTGGGGCCAGGGTCGTGGTCGCCCCGCCCTCCGCCTGCCTCTCAATCGCACGACAGGCGCTGGTGAACGAGGGGTTGGAGGGGGTAGTGGGGTTGGCCGTGCAAGATCCCTGGATAGCTGAAGGGGCTTATACCGGGGCCACCACTTTTGAGATGGCCCAGGATCCTCTGGTCGGCGCCCAATACGCCCTGATCGGTCATTCCGAGACCCGGGAGCCCCACCGGATCTATCGCAGCGTAGCAGTGCTGGATGAAACTCGATTGGTCGAAATTGGCGGATTGACCGGTAAAAGCCCTCGGCCTTTTAGGATCGCCATCGATGCGGTGGTCAATCGCATGACCAGAAAGGCGCTGGAACTAGGCATGATCCCGATCGTTTGCGTGGGGGAAACCTTGGAGGAGAGGGAAGCCGGAAAAACCCGCCAGATAATTGAACATCAGATGAGTGGAGCATTGGCCGGATTTACTCCGGAACAGATCGGCAAAATGGTTATTGCTTATGAACCGGTCTGGGCGATCGGCACCGGTAGGACCGCCACTCCCGAGCAGGCCCAGGAAGTACACGAGCAGATCGCCGCGATCTTGATGGAACATTCCCATACCGCCGAAAATGTGGTTCCCGTAATCTACGGCGGCAGCATGAAACCGGATAACGTGGCGGAGTTGGTTACCCAGAGAGACATCCACGGGGGATTGATCGGAGGAGCCAGCTTAAAACCCGAGGTCTTTCTAGAATTGATACTGAAAGGCGTTCGGGCATTCAGCTAATTATCCGGTTGCTCTCGATTTGAAAAATTGAGAGAATAAGAGAGGGTAACTATGCCTGAATTAAACCAGCATTTCGAACAGAATTTAGAACAGTCCCTCCAGCTTTTGCTGGCGCCGAAGCTTTTGGCCATGCTACGCATCCTGGCCCTGCCTTACACCGAAATGGTGGACGAGATCAAGACCCAGTGCGAAGAGAACCCCATGCTGGAGGTGGAGCGGGCCGATACCCTGGCCGAGTACCTCCGCTACCTGGGCACCGACAGGAAAGCCAAGAAGCAATTGGACTTTTCCGAATACCCCGGCATGGAGAACATCAAGAATGCGAACCAGGATCTGACCCAACACCTCTTAGAACAGCTGAACCTGGCCAACCTGGACCCCAATACCCATAAAGCCGGGGAATTCCTGATCGAACATCTGGAGACCAACGGCTATCTTAAAAATTATGAAGAGCTTAAGAAGCAGGCACTGAAGGAGTTAAACGTCAAGGAAGGGGCGGTAGACCAGGCTCTGGCCATCCTCCAGACCTTTGAGCCGGACGGGGTGGGGGCGCGGGACCTTAAAGAATGCCTTTTGATCCAGGTTAAGGAGTATAACTTTGAAAGCGAGGAACTACAAGATATCTTGACCCGTGCTATAAGCGAACATCTGGATGACCTGGCCGATCAAAATTTTAAGAAGATCTCCCAGGCGCTCAAGATCTCCGAATCCGGAGTGGGGGAGATCGCCACTTTTATCAAAGAGAACTTAACTTTTAATCCGGCTTCCGGCTACCAGGCCGAATCCCGCCAGGTGATACCTTCTTTTGCCCTGGAGCTGGATAATAAAGGACAGGTCATCAGCACCAATCTTGAGGAAAAATACGGACCCCGGATCAAGATCTCGGCGGAATATGAAAAGCTACTCAAGGATCCCAAGACCGACGCTAAGACGGTAAAATTCCTCAAGGAAAAGAGGGAGAGGGTCAAAGAACTGATAGAGCAGATGTCCCGCCGGCAGGAGACCACCGACCGGATATTGAAGATCATAAGCGAGACCCAGAAAGATTTCGTGAACCAGGGAGCCGCCTGGCTTAAGCCGCTGATGCAGAAGGACCTGGCGGAAAAAATAGGGGTGCATCCCTCCACCGTCTCCCGGGCACTGTCCGAAAAATACGTGCAGACCCCGCACGGGCTTTTCCCGGCCAAGTTCCTCTGCCCCCGCGAGGTCTCTGGGTTCACCCCGGAACGCATAAGATCCATGATCCTCCATACCATCTCCGACGAAGATAAGCACCGCCCCTTTTCCGATGAGGAGCTTAAGGAGGTTTTGGGGAAGGAAGGGGTGGCCATTGAGCGCCGCACCATTGCGGCCTACCGCAAACAATTGGGGATACTATCCGCCGCCGAGAGGCAAAACCTATGAATCCGGATAGCAAAGCGACCATCTTGATAGTGGACGATGAGGACGGGATCCGCGACTCCATGCGGATGCTGCTCAAGGACCAGTACCGGCTGGTCTTCTCAGGCAATGGCCGCGAGGCCCTGAAGCTTTTTAAAGCCGAATCCCCGGACCTGGTATTGCTCGATATCCGCCTGCCGGAGATCGACGGATTAGAGGTATTGAGCCGCATGAAGGACCTGGATCCCGAGGCGGAGGTCATCATGCTGACCGCCCTCAACACGGTAAATTACGCGGTGTCCGCCATGAAGGCCGGGGCTTATGATTACCTGACCAAGCCCTTTGACATCGAGGCCATCCAGTCGATCATCGAGAAAGTGCTGGAGAAGAAATCCTTGAGGAAACAGAATCTGTATCTCAGGGAAGAGATCGAGAAGAAATATTCCTTTGAGAAGATCGTGGGCCGCAGTAAGCCCATCAAGGAGATCTTTAATCTTATCGGCCAGGTGGCCAAGAGCGATTCCACGGTTTTGATCTACGGGGAGTCCGGCACCGGCAAGGAGCTGGTGGCCCGCGCCATCCATAATTTGAGCAAACGCAAGGAAAAACTGTTCGTGCCGGTAAACTGCGCGGCCATCCCCGAAAATCTCCTGGAATCAGAGCTTTTCGGCCATGAGCGGGGCGCTTTTACCGGGGCTTTTGACCGCAAGCTGGGCAAGTTCGAGATCGCCGACGGGGGAACGCTCTTTTTGGACGAGATCGGCTCCCTGCCGCTGCCCATGCAGGGCAAACTGCTCCGGGTTTTGCAAGAGAAAGAGATCGAGCGGGTGGGGGGCACCAAGACCATCCCCGTCGATGTGCGCATCATCTCCGCCACCAATTCCGATCTAAGCAAGGACAGGTTCCGCGAGGACCTCTTTTTCCGCCTGAATGTCATCCCTATCCTTATTCCACCGCTCAGGGAGCGCCGGGAAGACATCCGGCTCTTGATGGAACATTTCCTCGGGATCTATAACCGGGAATTCGGCAAGAAGATCAAGGGCTTTACCAAGGGGGCGGAGGCCGCTTTCGTCAATTACAGCTGGCCGGGCAATGTCCGGGAACTCTCAAACCTGATCGAACGGCTAGCGGTGCTGCAAAACGAGGGATCCATCTCGGTAGAGCACCTGCCCCGCGAAGTGATAGAGGGGGAAAGCGCTGCTCCGGTATCCTCCGAATTCAATGATCTGGACCTCAGATCTGCCAGCATGAAATTCGAATCCGCTTTCATCAAGAAAGCCCTGCTTAAGGCGGGCGGCAACAAAGGCCAGGCCGCCAAAATGCTGGGCATCCACCGCAACACCCTCCTGCAGATAGAGAAACGAATAAAATAATGATATAATACCCATTCGTTAGAGAGGGGTATTATATGGACTACGACATCAAGGATAAAGCACTTGCTCCCAAAGGTAAAAAGCGCATTGAATGGGCCGACCGCGACATGCCGGTTTTGGCGCAGGTCAAAGAAAGATTTGCCAAAGAACAGCCTTTAAAAGGCTTAAAAATGTCGGCCTGCCTGCATGTGACCGCGGAGACCGCCAATCTGGTTCGGACGCTCCAGGCGGGCGGGGCAGAAGTGGTGCTCTGTGCCAGCAATCCCTTATCCACGCAGGACGATGTGGCCGCCTCCCTGGTTTTGGATCACGGCATCCCGGTCTTTGCCATAAAGGGTGAGGATAATGAAGTTTACTATAAGCACATCCACGCCGCGCTTAAGCATTCGCCGGTCATTACCATGGACGACGGGGCCGACCTAGTTTCCATTATCCATAAGGAATATAAGAACCTGATCCCGCAGATCATTGGCTCCATGGAAGAGACCACCACCGGGGTCATAAGATTAAAGGCCATGGAACGGGACCAGGCGCTTAAGCTCCCGGTGATCGCGGTCAACGACGCCGCCACCAAGAACCTCTTTGACAACCGCTACGGCACCGGCCAATCCACCATAGACGGCATCATCCGGGCCACGGACGTGTTGCTGGCGGGAAGCACGGTGGTAGCGGCCGGTTACGGCTGGTGCGGTAAGGGTTTTGCCATGCGGGCGCGCGGGATGGGCGCCAATGTAGTGATCTGCGAGGTGGATCCCATCAAGGCCATCGAGGCGGTGATGGACGGCTTCCGGGTGATGCCCATGCAGGAGGCCGCCAAGATCGGCGACGTCTTCTGCACCCTAACCGGCGATGTCAACGTGATCGACACCGAGCATTTCAAGCTCATGAAGGACGGCGCCATCGTCTGCAACTCCGGGCATTTCAATGTTGAAATAAACATTCCCGGCCTGAAGAAACTGGCCAAAAAGGTGAATCCCGAGGTCCGCAATTTCGTGGACGAGTATGTTTTGCCCGACGGGCGGCGCATCTATCTTTTGGCGGACGGCCGGCT
>Ga0315285_10005500_pt1 | contig 13060 bp, 13 predicted proteins | sample YL17G09_36_MG_FD_203698 | JGI IMG/M metagenome (GOLD analysis project Ga0315285, IMG submission 203698) | Sediment microbial communities from Yellowstone Lake, YNP, Wyoming, USA - YL17G09_36 | ecosystem: Environmental > Aquatic > Freshwater > Lake > Sediment | place: USA: Wyoming | collected... | reverse complement strand
GGAGAGTTATGCATCACTCTCCGGCAATGCATCACTCTCCGGCAATGCATCACTCTCCGGCAATGCATCACTCTCCGGCAATGCATCACTCTCCGGCAATGCATCACTCTCCGGCAACTTCTCCGCAAACTCCACGGCCCTGAACAACTCGTCCCAGGCCGCACTCCTGGCCGGACCCAAGGCGGGTCCCGCTGCGCAAGATACTGCAATCGCTCTTGGCAGCGACAGCGCAGTTGCCCTGCAGGGATCTGGATCCCCCTCCGTCAGCTTCTGGGGAGTGCAAGCCGATCAGCACGGCATTGGCAAGCCCGCCATAAGCTCTCAGACATTTCTGCGCGGAGATTTCCAGGTGGACAAGACCCTCCAGTTCAGGGATAGATCATACTGAGGAAAGGCCATGAATAGGTTGCCCAATTTTTTTATTCTCATTTTGGCAGCTGCCTTCATAATAGTAGTCTCCGTAGCATTGCCCCAGGCTGAGTGGAGTAGAGCCTACGGCGGCTCTTACGACGATGGATTCTGGTCTCTGCAGGCCGTGGCAGACGGTTTTATCCTTGCCGGCTACACCTGCTCTAATGGTCAGGGAGGAGATCTATGGCTGGCCAGGACTGATCTGCAAGGAGATTTGCTCTGGAATGCCATCTACGGGGGCTCGGGAGAGGATATCGGATACAGCGTCCATCAGACCGATGACCTGGGCTTTGCGGTGGTCGGAAGCACCAGATCCTTCGGATTAGGCGAAGAACGCCTCTGGCTGCTCAAGGTATCCTCCAACGGAAGCAAGATATGGGACCGCACCTTCGGCGGCTTCGTCTCCTCGGCCGGGGATGGAGGCTGGTCGGTGGATCAGACGGGAGACGGCGGATACATCGCAACCGGCTACACTAGCTCCTTCGGGACGGGAGGAAAAGATCTCTGGTTCATCAAGACAGATGCCGAAGGAAATGAGCAGTGGTCAAAGACCTTCGGCGGGCCAAAAGACGATGTGGGAATGTCAGTGCTCCAGGCCGAAGACGGCGGCTATATTGCAGCGGGTCGGACGGCATCTTATGGCGCAGGAGGGGACGACATCTGGCTCTTGAAGGTGAACTCTGCAGGATTAGAGCAGTGGAATACCACTTTTGGCGGAAACAAAGACGACGTCGGCTTTCAGGTTATTGAGCTCCAGGACGGATATGCCCTGGCCGGGAGGACGGAGTCTGCCTCCTCCGGCAACAAGGCAATTCTGATCAAGACGGATAAAGGGGGCAAGAAGCAATGGGAGCGCATATATCAGGGCAATACGGCCCTGTCCCTGCAGAGAACCGAAGATGGCGGGTTCATAATCGCAGCTCGGATCGACTCACTCAATTCAGGAAAAGACGCCCTCCTTATAAAAACGGACAGCTCTGGCACTCTGCAGTGGTCAATGCCTTTAGGAGGACCCAAAGAAGAGATAGGCTCCGCAGTAGTCGAGATACCTTATGGATATGCCATGGCAGGCATAACCAGCTCCTTTGGAGCAGGGGCAGAGGATGGCTGGCTGGTCAAAATAATCCCTGAGCTCCTCAGTTCGCCATATGGCGGGAGTGAATTGAACTCCACTTCAAGATTTGAGGGAGATGGGGAGATGAGCCAGCCTGCAATGGACCACACTCTGGCCTGAAGAAAGAGAGGAGAAGGAGGATACAACAAGCCAAGAGAATATCAAAAATATTTTCATCAAGGACAGCGAAATTGCCTTGATGCCCCCTCTGGTGAGAGTCTCGGACCTGGGCCTTTATCTTCGCTGTCCCAGGCTGATCTACTTCGATGGCATAGAGGGCCTGCCCAGGAGGATAGACGCCTCGCATATACTCTTGCGCAGTCTTATCCTCTCCATATCCCGCGGGGCCGACCTGGAGGCCATCCTGCAGGCCTCTCTCCGGCAGCTCGAGCAGGAGCTGCCCCTGGTCTACGACGTAAACGCTGGCGAGCTGACGCTCGCGTGCAGGCAGCTTGAGAGCTCAATTGCAGACTTGGCAGAGGCGTACTCCCCTTTTCTTGACATCCTCCTGCCCTGTGAGGTGGAGGTCGACCTGCGCTCTCTAAAGCTCGGCCTCTCGGGCAGGCTGGACCGTCTTGTGATCGGCGCAGAAGTCCCCTCCCTTGTAAGAACGGGGGCTGCCCCCCAGGAGGGCGCCTGGAAGAGGGATAGGCTGCAGCTGGCCGGCTACGCCCTTCTCCTGGGGGAGCAATGCGGCAGGAAGATCGATCGCGGCCTGGTGGAGTATCCCCGCTCTGGTGCTGTGAGAGAGGTAGAGATCCACGGCGTTGATAGGGCCCGAGCCCTGAGGATTCGCGATCGAATCCGGCAGATAAAAGAGGGGACGCTGCCTGATCGGCCGGAGAGGGCAAATTGCGATCACTGCCCGGCCCAAGAGCGGTGCAGTACCAGATCCTCCCTGGCCTCCAAGTTCTTCTAGACAAGGTAGCCGTAAATTCTGCCGCAAGTGGGGTGAGAAGGATTGCATCCTGGGAGTAGGAGATGCCTTTAATAAATAATTTATGATAAATAATTCTCTTGATAAGCATTATATTCCACCTTGCCAGGATTATAGTCATGTTCAAGAAGAGGCATGTCCTCACCATGCGAGAGTTCTCCCGGGAGGAGATCGACTCCGTTCTTGATCTGGCCGAAAAGCTAGAGCCCAATGCCCGGGGAGAGCATAGCAATATCCTCTCCGGCAAGATCCTGGCCCTGCTGTTCTTCGAGCCTTCCACGCGCACGCGCATGTCCTTCGAGACAGCCATGAAGCGTCTGGGGGGGGCCACTATCGACCTGGGCGCGGCGGAGGGCAGCTCCATCTCCAAAGGCGAGTCGCTGGCGGACACTGTGCGCGTTATAGGCAACTACGCCGACGCCATCGTCATTCGCCATCCCAAGGAGGGGGCGGCCCGCCTGGCTTCAGAGTTATCCCCTGTGCCCGTGCTGAACGCCGGCGACGGAGCAGGACATCACCCTACCCAGACCCTCCTGGACCTCTATACCATAAAGAAGGAGAGCCACCTGGATGCTCTGAGCATAGCTCTGGTCGGTGACCTCAAGTACGGGCGGACGGTCCACTCTCTTGCCTACGCTTTATCGCTTTACGAGGCGGATATAACCTTGGTCTCTCCCCCATCCCTGAGGATGCCCGAGCAGATCCGGGCCGATCTATCGAGCAGGGGAACCAAGGTTCGCGAGGCCTGCGATCTCGCGACTGTAGTTAACAATGTGGATGTGCTGTACATGACCCGCATTCAGGGGGAGAGGTTCCCCGATCCCGTAGAGTACAGCAAGGTGGCCAGAAGCTATAGCCTCACTCCAGAGTTCCTGGCCGGGGCGAGAGAGAAGCTCATAATCATGCACCCCCTTCCCCGGGTGGATGAGATTGCCCCTTCGGTGGACGCAACTCCTTTCGCCAGATACTTCCAGCAGTCCTTTTATGGCGTTCCCATACGCATGGCACTGCTCAAGATGCTGCTCGAGGGTTGACGATGACTGAAATGGAGCTCAAAGTAAGGCCTATCAAGAACGGCACCGTAATAGATCACATCGCTGGAGGTCAGTCCCTGAATGTGCTGAAGATCCTGGGCATCTCCGGGACCACTGAGGCCACTGTCTCCGTGGTCATGAACGTGGAGAGCAAGAAGGAGGGCAAGAAAGATATCGTCAAGGTGGAGGACAGAGAGCTCAAAGAGGAGGAAGTCAACAGAATCGCCTTGATTGCGCCCCATGCCACCATCAATATCATTCGCGATTATATGGTGGTGGACAAGCGCCACGTGGACCTCCCGGACGAGATTGTGGGGGTGGTTCGCTGCCAGAATCCAAGCTGCATCTCCAACACAAAGGAGCCCATAGAGTCAAGGATGCGGGTCAAGGCCAAGAATCCAGTGCTTCTCAGATGTCTATATTGCGAGCAGCCGCTTACAGAGAAGATAGCAGACTACCTGCTTTAGAGGAATCCTTTCGAAGGGTATAAGTCAGGATCTGCCCAAGGGCAGCGGGCAAGACAGGATGGAGTACAAGATGATAGTTAAAAATGGCGATTTCCTGAGGATCGAGTACACACAGTACGTAGATGGGAACCCTATAGCCACCACGTCAGTGGACCTGGCCAAGGAGAAGGGAATTCACGATGAAGAAACGGAGTACGGCCCGCGCTTAATAGTGGTGGGGGCCGGCCAGCTGGTTCCGGGATTCGAGGAGGATCTGATCGACAAGGAGATAGGGTACCAGGGCAGGGTGGAGGTTCCAGCCGAGAAAGCCTTCGGGTCCCACGATCCGGCGAAGGTTGAGATCGTTCCTGTAAATAGATTCAAAGAGGAGCCGCCGAGAGTTGGAATGCGCGTGGGCGCGGAGGGCAAGCTGGGGGTGGTAACAAGAGTGATAGGCAGAAAGGTAAGCGTTGACTTCAACCATCCTCTGGCGGGCAAGGCTGTGGTTTATGAGTACAAGATCGTCGAGGGCATCGAGGATCGGCTGGAGAGGCTGAAGGGACTGGTCAAAACCTTCAGCCGGATGGATCTGGAGTGCAGCATCGAGGACGACCGGGCCACCATCTATGCGCCCTGGGAGATGAGCTACTACAAAGAATGGCTCATGATAAGGCGGGGACTGGCAGACATGATAATGCAGCATCTCGGCCTGGCCCAGGTCGACTTCGTGGAGCGTCATACTGCCGGGCCGAAGGTCGCGGCAGAGATGATCTCGCCGCCCCCTATGGATGAGGCCCCTAAGGATGAGGCTACTGAGAAGGAAGCTCAGCAGGTCCCAGACCAGAGCGCCTCCAGCACTGAGGGCTAAGACGGCCAGCTCTCCAGCATCAAGAGCTACTGAAAGAGAGCATCAAGATCTGTTATTGGCCTAGAATGACTCCCGGCCAGTAGCAGCTCTTTTCCGAGCGGGCGGAGATCCCATTCTCGGTTCATATTGTTATTGTTATTTTAAAAAGTCTGAATGCCAATAGGGTCTCTGAGGAAAGAGCTGCCACAGCAATTTAGCATCATGCGGTTCTTCTTCAAGGGGATCTTTCTCTTCTCTGGCGGCAAAAGTTTTATAGGGCTGCGAGCCGACTCTCATTTTATGACAGAATATGCATCTGTGGGGAATCGTCTTCTACGATGAGAGGACGCTCGTCGGTCAAGGAGTAAGAATATTTGATACCACCCTTAGAGATGGGGAGCAAACGCCCGGCGTGTCGCTCTCTTCTGACGAGAAGCTCATCATCGCCAGACAGCTCGACAAGCTGGGGGTCAATGTGATTGAGGCCGGATTTCCAGTATCCTCAAAGGGCGAATTCGAGAGCGTCAAGCGCATCGCCCTGGAGGGGCTCAGTGCCCAGGTGTGCGGCCTCAGTAGAATTACCAGAAAGGATGTAGAAGCTTGTCTTGATGCCGAGGTGGGCATGGTTCACGTCTTTGTTCCCACCTCAGAGATTCAGATAGCTCACACCATAAGGATGAGCCATGACGACATTGTTGCCGGAGCCGCAGAGGCCGTCCTGCTCGTGAAGGATCATGGCATAACATGTCTTTTCTCAGCCATGGATGCCACCAGGACATCGCCGGAGTTCCTCAGCCGAATCTTCAAAGCCGTCGAGGAGGTGGGCTGCGACATCATCAATATCCCGGATACAGTGGGAGTTGCCGTTCCTTCGGCCTTCTACCGCTTTGTCAAGAACATCTGCGACCAGGTGAGCATGGTGGTGGACGTCCACTGCCACAACGACTTCGGCCTGGCCGTCGCCAACAGCCTGGCCGCGGTTGAGGCGGGCGCGCGAGAGGTGCAGGTATGCGTGAACGGCCTGGGGGAAAGGGCGGGCAATGCCAACCTGGCGGAGACGGTGATGAGCCTTCACTCCATTTACGGCGCCAGGACCGATATAAGGACTGAGTACCTGGTTGAGACGGCCAGGTTGGTCGAACGCCTCACAAAAGTCAGGATACCCATCACTGCACCCATCGTAGGCGAAAACGCCTTCTCTCACGAGAGCGGCATCCACAGCCACGGAGTGATAGAGGACAGCAAGACCTTCGAGCCCGGGATAATGACCCCGGAGATGGTGGGGCACAAGAGGAGGATTGTGCTGGGCAAGCATACCGGAAGGCACGCCGTAAAGAAGGTCCTGGAGGAGGCCGGCTACCAGACCACAGAGGAGCAGCTCCAGGAGATCCTTTCCAGGATCAAGGAGCTGGGCGACAAGGGAAAGCAGGTAACGGACGCAGACCTCCATGCCATAGCTCAGGCCGTTCTGGGAGAGGTGGCCAAGGAGCGCCAGGCTGTGATCCTCAAGGAGGTGTCGGTCATGACCGGAAACATCATAACCCCCACAGCCACTGTCAGGGCCATAGTAAGGGGCAAGGAGAAGGTGCTGGCCAACATAGGCGTGGGCCCAGTAGACGCCGCCGTCAAAGCGGTTACTGGCCTATTGGGAAGCGATACAACCCTGCAGCTCAGCGACTTCAGGATAGAGGCCATCACAGGAGGCTCGGATGCCCTGGCCGAGGTGGTGATCGGAGTAGAGGACGGCCGGGGCAGGAAGATAAGCGCCAGGGCGGCTCGAGAGGACATAGTCATGGCCTCTGTGGAAGCTCTGGTCAGCGCTATAAACCGGTTGATGCTGCTGGAGGACAACAAGACTTGAGCGATCTATTGACCATAGACTCTCACTGCCATCTGGACTTCAAGCAGTTCAACAAAGACAGGGCGGAGGTAATTCACAGGGCTAGAGAATCAGGCATTGAGCAGATGATCAACTCAGGGGTTGACTTCATCACAAATAAGAGGACGCTCGCGCTGGCCGGAGAGCACGACTTCATCTTCGCCACTCTGGGGCTTGCTCCCAACTTCCTGGACGGCTGGAACGAGGCCGACATTGAGAGGGTATTGAAACAGATTGCAGAGAACCATGGAGATGCCGTAGCCATCGGGGAGGCGGGCCTGGATTTCTACCGCTGCCGGGATCCGGCGTCGAGAGAGCGGCAGGCCAGGGTCTTTCTGCGCGTCAAGGAGCTGGCCCGCTCCCTGAACATGCCTCTTGTCATCCACTCCCGGGATGCCGAACAGCAGGCGCTGGAGATGGTCAGAGACCTGGACAAGGTGGTCTTCCACTGCTACGGCGGAACTCTGCAGACCATGAGGGATGCCGTAGACAGGGGATACTACATCTCCCTGGCCACCAACCTGTGCCGATCCCCTGCGCATCAGATCCTGGCCAGGAACGTTCCCTTAGAGCATCTCTTGATCGAGACCGACAGCCCATTCCTTTCCCCCAGGCGGGGACGGAATGAGCCTGCCTATATTCTGGATTCGGTGAGGCTGCTTTCCAGAATTAGAGGCCTTCCGCCAGAAGAGGTGGCCAAGGTTACGGCCGAAAACGCAAGAAGAACCTTCGGTCTTCGGCGAATGCCCTAGTTGTGCGGAAATTATATGATGTAGTCCAAGGAATACGGCGGGTTAAATGAATCGCATACCTATACAATTCGAACACATCCTCAAATACCTGGGCTCCAAAAAGGAAAAGGGCCGTAAGAAGATAGGGCTCCTGGTTGACGGCCCCAATATGCTGAGAAAGGAGTTCCAGACGGACTTAGAGGAGATCAGGGACATCCTCAAAGACTACGGCGATATCAAGATGGGCAAGGTCTTCCTGAACCAGTATGCCTCGGAGAAGCTGGTAGAAGCAGTGGAGAACCAGGGCTTTGAGCCAGTTATCTGCACCAGCGATGTGGACGTGCGCATGGCGGTGGAGGCAGTGGACATGATATATAATCCCGTCATCGACACTCTGGCCCTGGTGACCAGAGATGCCGATCTCAAGCCGGTTCTTCTCAAGGCCATGGAGCACGGAAAGGAGACCATAATCTTCGGAGCGGAGCCCGGGTTCTCTGTGGCGCTCAAGAACTCCGCGGACTATGTTATAGTCCTGCGCAATGGCGAGTACGTCACGGAATGAGCCCAGGCGAGACGTTTTGACGATGGTTTATGACAGCCATTGAATCGGCCTAAATGAGGAATGATACTCAGGTGCAAATGAAAGAAAGAGCCTTTTTCCACAGGCTATCCGGGAGGCATGGCCATCGCAGCCTACTGCAGAACCTGTTTACAGGGACTGCGAGCTTCTCGCCCCTAGGCGGCAGAGAGGACTTCCGCCGGCGGGATGATTGGCCAGGCCCGCAGGGCTGGAAGGAGAGGGCGCAGAGCAGATTGCCTCGGGCGCTCCCCGGCCCATCCGCCATCATTCTGGGCCTTTGTGTTCTGGTCTATCTGTTAAGCCTGGTGGCTCCGGGCTTTGTCTACGGCTTTCTGGCTCTGAATCCGTTGCTGCTGGAGCAGAGGCCCTGGACACTGATAACTCATATGTTCGTACATGCCAGCTTCGACCACCTCTTCTGGAATATGCTCTTCCTCTTCTTCTTTGGCACAGAGCTGGAGCGCAGGGTGGGGGAAAGGAGATTTGCGACCATTTACCTGCTCTCCGGAATGGTGGCCGCCCTGGCGCAGATATTCTTCTTTCCCGGGGTGCTGGTGGGAGCCAGCGGTGCCCTCTATGGAGTGCTGGGCTGCCTGGCTCTGATTGCCCCTGAGATCAGGGTGCTGATCTTCTTCGCCATACCCCTGAGCATCCGGTGGGCAGTGGTCCTCTTCGCCCTGATAGACTTCGTGATGATGGGGTCTGCAGACAGCATTGCTCATTTGGCACATATATCCGGGCTATTCGTAGGGCTGGCCTTCGGATACTTCCTGAGGCCGAAGGCTAAATTCTATATTTAGCCAAATATTATTTATTTTTCTAAATTAATTTCCCACTGCTGATCAGCAGCTCATTTTCGATGAAACGATGGAATGCGTTTGGCTCTACGAAAAAACGCTCTCTATCGATGTTTCCGCTTCCCTTGGCTCCCAGTACTTTGACAACAAAAAGTGAAAGCAAATCGATCTATCAACCCTGTTCGCCGCGTAGTGTTCCCCGCAACCGCCCGAGGTAACCGCCCGCGTTCTCACGCGGGAGCTAAAGGCATCGGGGCGACACAGGAAGAAACGTTCATGACTCAATGTCACCCATGAGGATGAAATATCTATGGAGATAGCCCATTTTAGTACCAATGAAGTAGAAGCGCCAAGGACAGCCAGACTCGGGAGAGGGATAGAAAACAAACCGGCATTGCGAGCAGTGGAGTCCCGAGCAAGCCCGAGGATGCCCAACCTTTATTTCCGATAAGCGCCGTTTGAGGCCCTGGAGGAGGCATCAACCATGCCCCAATCTTTGCCCGACCTTGTCTATTCGCCCGCGCTGCAGCGCCTGCTCTCCCGCTCAGCCTCCATCAACAGCTACTATGAGAGAGACTTCGACATCTCCTTCTCATCGCTCTTCCTGGCCTTTCTGGCCAGCGATGATCCCGTATCCCTCTGGCTCCAGGCCTACATGAAGAAAGCGAAGATCAATCGCAACAGCCTCCTAAAGGAGCGCAGATTGAGCCCGCAGATCATGGAGGAGATTGCGCGCGCCTTGCCTCCCACACCCCGCAACCCTCGCTTGACTACATCGGCTCAGAGGTACCTGCAGGCCGCCGATCAGCTCCGCCACCGTCTGGGAGCGCGTGATCTGGATGTCAGCCATCTCATGGCCGTCTTCATCTACCGGCCCTGGGTGCACGAGAAAGACCTGATGCGATGGGGCTTCCGCAGAATGAGCTGGTCGAATGCCTTTCTGAAGCTCATGCAGTCCCTGGTCCCGGAAGAGCTCGAGTTCTGGACGATGCTCCATCGTGAGGCCTTCAAAGCCGAGCCGGAGATTGATAAATGAGGGCAATAGAATCGCTGCTTCCTCCAGGCCCACCTTAATGAAAATATCTTGCGAGGTCTCTCGCCCGGGAATCGCTTCTAGCTGGCCAGACGTCCCTGCCGTTTTCCCTTTTCTTTTCTATCCGGAAGAGGGCAGAGAGGCTGCGGGCGATTCCTCTCTGCTCTGGGGGGCTGGAGCCCGTCGTCCCCTCTTGGAAGGCCCCCAGCATTCAATCAGCTATATCGGGACTCCCGCTGCAGACCGACCTGCTGGACGAAAGCAGAGGATTGGATGCTCCTCGGCAGTTCTTGGCGCTCTGAGCATTGGGGTTGTCGAGACAGAAGCCGCTTCCCTCCATCACTGAGCCCCAGGAGCCCCGCTTGGCCAGCGGCTTGCCGGTATCCCATGGATGGTACATGTCCAGAACATGGCCCAGCTCATGCGCGAGGTGATAGTAGTTCACATCGCCGCAGCCTGCGCCTGCGCAGCTCGTCCCGCAGGGACAGAAATTATTGCAATCCACACCCCTGTACATCCGGTCGTATGCATCGCAGCCGCAGGGGGCTGGGCAGGGAACGTCGAGCTGCTGATCGCTGGACACAATCTTGGCAGAGGCCGTGCCGCTGGAGAAGGTAGCTCCGCAGCCGTCCATGAGAGGATCCCAGCGTTCCACCACGAAGATCTCGATTGCTGCCGGGTCGTCGGGGACGGCATCCAAGAGATCGAAGACATTGGAGGTCTGATCTACCATGGCCTCGCAGCTTCCATCCAAGACTCTATAGCTGTCGTCGTCCAGATAAATGGGATCATTTGTGAGGATATTCAGACAGCGCACAGTGCCGCATCGGCTCCACATTTCTGCAGCCCGGCGGATCAGGGTGGGATAATCCCCGCCTGTAGCTGCAGGATCATCAGGCCCATGACCAATAAAGATGGGCTGAACTGTCAGCCTTTCGGAGGGCCTGGTGAGCCTCATGAACAGATCTCTAAAAGAGATGGTAATAAGTCTCATAGAGCCGAGAACAGGATTGTCCAGCTCCAGGCGGACCTCACCTTGAAGAGGATAGGTCTCCTTTTCAGACAGCTGGAGGTTCTCAGGGAGGCTGCCATGGAGGCTTCCCTTCATGCTCTCAGTATAGGAGTAAAAGACATCTGCCTCGCCTTTGCCTTGCACATACTGCCCAGGGATGAAGCCCTTGACCTTGTCGATGAGGCTATAGTGAAGGGTGGCTTGAAAATCGCTGGATATGGTTCCCTTTCGCGGATCGTATGTCACCTTATACTCGGGATCGGACAGGTCAAGGCCGATCACTCCCGAGCTGCCCTGCTTGGTGGCCACCCCCTTTGAAACCAGGTTGAACCTCTTCAGCCTCAGGGTAAGCTCTCCCTTCTGGCCTATAGCGGCCTGAAAGGCTATCTCGCCATTGAAGAGCGTCTCCTTCTCCCCAGCGTCCGTCGCAATGATGGCGTTCGCATCCTTCAGGTCGGCGACTAGATATTGCTCTCCTTGCAGAGCTATCGAGCCCGTGCTGCCTTCAGTAGGCTTTTGCAGCTTGATATCAGGAATATTAATATTTTTTAAATTAGCAGGACTCAATGTCGGATTGTCAGCAACACTCTTTTGAGCCCAGACAGGAGAGGCGGCGCTTATCGCCACTACTGTTAGGACGAAAATCATTCTGAGATGCATACGCTTTCCCTCATTATTATTTATAGTAAAATTTGTTATTTATATCTAGCGGTCCTTTTGCATGTGGCGAGAAATGCTCCCGACGAAGGAGGATGGCGGCAATTCGGGATCAGAAAGCTCTAATTTCGGGAGACTGCCTTCTTCTGGCAATCCAGATCTCCCTATTTTTGCAGAAAACAGGAAGATCTTATTGTTTTTCGCTAAGTGTCTAGCTCATCTGCCATCAGCATCGTTAAACTCATTTCAGGATATCTTGGCGAGCTCAGGTCATACTTCTCCGAAAAGTGCAGAAGAAGATGGCTGAGAGGCTGAGGGCCCGAGCATGCTGCAAAAAGAGTTGAAATGACATTAAATCTTAGAGCTTTGCCTCACATTCCCTATCCAGTCCCGCTATTATCCGCTGCTCCTTCTTGAGGAGGCTCTTTGGCCTCTTCCTTCTTCGGGACCCGGCCCATGGCTACCAGAGAGGCCTTGGCCTGAATTCTGGCCAAAGGATACTCGTCTTTGGCAACCCTCTCCAGGTGCTCAATTGCTCTCTGATCTTTGAGCTCGCCCAAGACCCACGCCGCCCCTGCGCGCACATCCTGATCGGGATCGCTCAGAGCCTCTATCATGCGCTGCGATACCTGAGGGCCGTAGGCGGCCAGGCAGACCATGGCGTTGCTCTTCACCAGATACTCCTTATCCTTCAGGGCCTCGACCAAGGGCTCCAGCGATTCAGAGGGGCTCCTCTTGGAGAGGAGTATCACAACGTTGGATCGCACCAGCATGTGCTTATCCTTAAGGGCCGCCACAAGCTTCTCTGTGGACCAGCTGGGATCCGGCAGCACTTCAGGCATAGAGGGAGCATCGGCGCCGCAGGTTGGGCACGCCTCCTCCATCATGGACCTGGTAATAATGGGGGCAGTCTTCTTCTCGGGCTCTTTCCCTTCCTCCTCTGCCTTTGTCTTTTCAGTCTCTTCAGCTTCTGGCTTTGTTTCCTCTTCCATGCCCCTCCCTCATCTCCTATTCTACTTCAGCCTTTCCAAGCTGGAAGGCCTTTTGATTGGCCTCCCAATGCCGGGGTGCAATGACCTCCTTCAAGGCCTCCATGAGAAACGACTCCTGCAGAGGAATAAACCTGGAAAGAGCACCAAGCATGACCACGTTCATGGCCTGGACAGTGCCAGCCTGCCCGGCGACCCCGCTGGCATCAATGGCCCTCAGGTCTCGACATCTCCTGCCCAGATGATTGAGGATCTCTTCTACAGGTGGGTAGACCGCCCCTCCGGCTGTGACCGTTGCCGGAAGCACAGGCTGGAGGTTCACAAGAGCCGTTCCCCATGGGGCGATGAAGTGGCCGAAGCGCAAGCCCTCATCAGGCTCGAGAGCCAGCAGAACATCGGCGCTCCCTGGGGCCACCATGGGCCCCAGGCTGCAACCGATGCGGGTGTGGTTTACGACGCTCCCCCCCCCGCTGGGCCATGCCGTGGGTCTCCGCTCCGCGCACTGGTTTTCCGGCCTTGACTGCCGCCCGGCCGATGACGTCAGACAGAAGAATTACGCCCTGGCCGCCCACGCCCACGATCACAATGTCGCA